>Ga0209429_10002529_pt1 | contig 10758 bp, 10 predicted proteins | sample BarGraNGADG00212_3_FD_184493 | JGI IMG/M metagenome (GOLD analysis project Ga0209429, IMG submission 184493) | Arctic peat soil microbial communities from Barrow, Alaska - Barrow Graham LP Ref core NGADG0004-212 (SPAdes) (version 2) | ecosystem: Environmental > Terrestrial > Soil > Wetlands >... | reverse complement strand
CACCGGAGGGCATGGCGACGGTCACGCTCGGCGCCCGTCACGTCGGGATCGCCGGGCCGGTGGTACGCGCACGCGGTCCCGTCCGACGGTGCCGCGGCCGTGGCCGCATCCACCCGTGTCCTCAGCGGCCTCGGATAGGGCGCTGTTAGCAAATCGGTAGCAAAGAACGGGCCACCCAGCACAAAGCCGTCCTGGCCGGGATTCATCACCCTTAGTCATGACGGCTTTGGTTTGGCTCCCCCAACTGGACTCGAACCAGTGACCTTGCCCCTGTTCGGTGTGCGGGAGCGAATTGTTGGGTCAGGTCACCATCATTGACAGTGCTTCGGCGATGGCCTTGTCTCGGTCAGCGGCTGCGTGCTGGTAGCGCATGGCTGCGCCCGGTGTCGAATGCCCCAGCCGAGCCATGAGTTCGGCCAGGGTGGCGCCGGTTTGGGCTGCAAGGACGGCGCCGGTGTGCCGCAGGTCGTGAAAGTGCAGGTCGGGTCGTCCAGCTGCCGCGCGTGCCTTGTCGAACGCCTTCCCAAAGGTGCGGGGGTGCATGTGCCCACCGGACAGCGCCGGGAACAGCAGCGCATCAGCGCCCAACGGGGTGTGCTCCTGCAAGTGCTCTTTGACGTTGGGGAGGATGTGCGGGGGGATGTGCACGTCTCGGACTCCAGCCTTCGTCTTGGGTGTTCCCACGGTCGGCTTGCCATCTGGCCAGGACACCCCGCGGCGGACCCGGATGACTCCCTTGCGAAGGTCGACGTCGGTTCGCCGCAGTTCGGCTATCTCGCCGTACCGGAGAGCGCACCAGGCACCCAGTAGGACAGCCAACCGCAGGCGCTCAGGCATTGCTCCAACGATGGCTACCAACTCATCGAGGGTGGCGGTCTTGACCTCGTGCGCTCGGCTCACTTGCCCGGCTCCGTCGATCTGGCACGGGTTCACGGTCACAACGCGCGCCCTGGGGTCTGCCGCTGTGGCGAAGATCGCTCTCAGCAACTGGTATGCGTGGGCTCGCTCAGTGGGAGTGTTGGAGTTCAGCGACAGGTACCAATGAGTGACCTGGTCAGGTGTGATGTTGCGCATCCGGAGGGTTCCGAAGGTCGGCAGGATGTGCCGGTCGAGCAACCTGCGGTAGTCCGCCTTCGTTCGTGGCTTGATCGGCCCTTGCTTGGTTCGCCGAGTCTTGAGCCAGTCATTGGCATACTCCTGCATCGTCTTCCCGGTCGCCCTCCTGGTGGCGTGCCGTTCGGTCGGCGGGGTCCACGTATCGAGTTCGATCAGCCTCCGTTCGCTCACGATCCAGGCCACAGCATCGTCCTTCGTGTCGAAGGACCGTTCGGCGCGCACCAACTCAGCGTCTGGACCGACGTAGGCAGCAGTCCAGCGGCCAGAGTCGCGACGCCGTACGCGGCCAAATCCTCGCCGGGCCTTCGTCGGCTTCGCCCGGGCTTTGGGCATCTCATCGGGCAACATATGGGCAACATAGTAGCCCTCTGATGCCCATGTCTACCTAGTTGGGCATGCTTCGCCATTTGGCTAACGGAGACGTGAAACCCCTAGTGGAACTGCATGTAGCAAGGAGCTACAACGTTAGCCGGGGCCAGTCCGGGCCACGGGTTCGAATCCCGTTAGCTTCACTCTCCTCAACCCTCCTCCGCACGCGGGGGAGGGTCCTTCCAAGGCTTCCAACTCCCGATGGCGTGCAATCCGCGTCCAATCCAGCCCCAGGCAGATGGGATCGGTTGCCGCGCGCTCGCAACGTCTGACTGGGCTTCCTTCACGACTCCGAGCGCCTCTCTCGGATGGCCAGGCGGTGCCGACCCCAACGCCGCAGGCCCTCGGTGCAGTCGAGTTCGGCGTGCTTCTCGAAGTAGGCCTCGATGTACTGCCCTGATGGGCCCCAAGGGTCCACCGCGAAGTGGCGGGCGTACTCGTAGTGGAGCCCGACGGTGACGCGGAGCCCGACGGTGACGGCGACTGCTCGCTAGACATCTCGACCGTGACCGGGAGTGTCCCTATACAGCCCGGCCGGACAACACGACGAGTCCGGGTTGGTCTGGCCTCGTGAGATCAGCCCCGCGGACGTCCACATCGTGGCCACGGGGAAGGACGAGGCGGTCTTCGTCGAGGCTGAGACGCTGGCACGCTCGCTTGCTGCCGAGGGCCTGCCGGTCGTCTACGACGACCGGCGCGGTGTTTCGCCGGGAGTCAAGTTCAAGGACTCCGAGCTCATCGGCGTCCCGACGATCGTCGTCGGCAGAGGTCCGTCGACGGGCACGCTCGAGGTCAAGGACCGCCGCCCCGGGGTGCGCGCGAGGTCGCCCTCGCCGACGCCGTTGCCGAGGTATGCCGCGAGGTCCGCGGCGGGTAGGGCGCCGGACCGAGCCGGATCGCGCGCACCTGCCGCTCCGCGGCGGCGTTCCCATCAGGCTCCGGTCGAGCGGCCGGTGAGGTCGACGAACCGGTAGCCGTGGGCCGCGTACCAGTCGATGATCTGCGGCAGGGCAGCCAGGGTGTTCCCGCGGAACGGCGAGACCACCGAGCTCGGCTCGTGGCTGGCCTTGGCCGAGTGGAGCAGCACGACGGGGTGGGTCTGCGTGCCGACCTTCGTTGCCGCGGCGACGATGGCTTGGGTGGCTGCTGCGGTGACGTGGTCGGGCTGCTTCCAGTCGTAGGAGTCCACTGACCACAGCACCGCCGTCATGCCCTCGGCCGAGGCAGCCTCCAGGACGCTGTCCTCGAACCCGCCCGGCGGGCGGAAGAAGCACACGGGGGTCTTGATCTGATTCGTGAGCACGGCGTTGGTGCGGGTGATCTGGTCCAGCAAGTACGGCACGGTCCAGCCGCCGGACACCTCCCGCGGGTACCGGTGGTCGTAGGAGTGGTCCGCGACGAGTTGTCCTGCCTGAGCCAGGGCCCGTACTTGGGCAGGCTGCGCGGCCGCATGAACCCCGGTGAGGAAGAAGGTGGCCGGGACGTGGTGCGCGGCAAGGATCTGGAGCAGCGCCGCGTCGTCCGGTCCCGGGCCGTCGTCGAAGGTGAGGGCGACGGTCTTGCCGGTCCCGGGCGCCGACGTGACGAAGCCAGCAGCAGGGGGCGGGCATGACGTGGTGGGGGACGGCGTGGTGGCCGTGGGGGATGGCGTGGTGGCGGTGGGCCGCCCGAGGGCCAACGGTGTCCCGGTGTTCCTCGGCGTTCCGCTGCTCGTCGGTACGGGTGGGCTCGAGGCTGCGGGTATCCCGGTGCAGGCGCTGAGGACGAGCGCTAATGCCAGCGTGGCATACCAACAAGGACCGATCCGCACCGAGAGCGTAACGCGAGCCGGCCAGCGCAGGCGTGGTGCTGTCGTGCCCGACGGATAGGGTGCCCCCTCGTGCCTGGCAGCCTGCGCCCCGCGCCCCGACCGATCGAGGCGTCGTCTTCGACTGGGGCGGCACGATCACGCCGTGGCACACCGTGGACCTGCGGGAGCAGTGGCAGGTCTTCGCCCGGGGCGCGGGGACCATGGCCTGTGCGCTCACTGACCTGGCCAGCGCCTGCCTCCAGGCCGAGGACGCGGCGTGGCGACGGGGCTGGCAGGATGGGACGAGCGCCCGCCTCGACGACAGGTCTGAGGCGATCCGCGGCGCCATCCGGGCCTACGTGGCGTGAGGGTTCACCCGTCCGCGCTGAAGCACGGTGTCTCAGCCGAAGACGCCCTGCACGCTGCCGCGCATTGGGTCGTCACGTCAGCGAGGTCACCGCATCACGTACCGTCTCGACGCGGCTCGCTCCGGTGATGACCGCGACCGTGGGCGACCGAGCGAGGATCTCGGCCAGCACGGACGCCTCGGGGGAGCGCTGGCCGGTCACGAGATCGGGTCTCAGCTCGGCGATCGCCGGTCCGTCGGTCTTGAGGGGCGAGTACGCGAGGTAGACGATCCCTCGGGCCTCGCACTCCGCGATCACCGCGTCGCACTCCTCGCGCGACACCGGATCCCACGCTGCGGCGAGGGGGCTGTACTGGTTCTGAACCGCCGCGATCGGTGTGACCTCGAGTGCCATGCGCAGTTGATCCAGCCGCACGTTCGAGACGCCGATCGCCGCGATCTTGCCCTGGTCGCGCAGGACACCCAGCTCGCCGACGCTCTCTGAGAGGGGTACGGACTCGTCGTCGGCACGATGCAGCAGGTACAGGTCGATCCGTTCGGTCTTCAGCGCCCGGAGGCTGTCCTCGACATCTCGCCGCAGCCGTGCGGGGGAGTTGTCGACCGCGAAGCCACCCTCAGGGGTGCGGAAGTGGCCGCCCTTCGTCATCACCAGGACGTCGTCCGCTCCGTACAGCGCCTCGGCGAGCAGCGACTCCGCGTACAAGGGATCGCCCGCCGGCGCGTACACCCTGGCCGTGTCGAACGCCCTGATGCCTGCTTCGTAGGCGGCACGGATGGTTGCGATGTCGTTGTCCCGTGAGCGTGTTTCCGCTCGCAGCCCCATCGTGGCTGTGCCGAGGATGAGTTGCCCTCGCAACTCCTCGGCGCGAGCGATGCCCACGATCGCTATTTCTTGCCGAAGGCCCGGTAGATCAGATGGACGGTGCCTGCGCCCACGGTGAAAGCGCCGAAGGCCGCCAGCCCGGCGACGAAGAGCACTTCAGGGGAGTTGTTGCTGCTGGCCGTCCCCGCGACGATCAGCAGAAGGATCAGGCACACTGCGGCGGAGAACGTGAGAAGCATGACCAGCACGTCGAACGCGATGCGCAACGGCGAGGAACGGGGCTTCGGCGCGGTGGCGGGACGGGGCACCAACGACACCGGGCGGGCCGGTCCCGGGACATCGGGCAGGTCGATGGTCAGCCGGTGGAGATCGTCGTCGGTCCGGGCGTGGGCGACCTGTGTCAGTCGCAGTTCTAACTCGGGGCGGGGCAGTCGACCCGCCTGGTAGTGGGCGACCAGACGCTCGGCGACCAAGGTGCGATCCGCCGCGCCGACCCGCACAGAACCTGCCTGAAGGGAATCTGCCATACCGTCATCGTGGCCCACCGGAGCCATCCAAAGCCAGCACGTCACGCAAGGTCCAGACCTCAGCAAGAGCAACCGCCAAGACACTCCGACCGTAGTCGTACGGGTGGGGCTGAGGTAGGAACAACCCAGGCGTTCATCAGTTCGGTGACGTGCCATGAGTATTCCCTTGGCGGTGCGCGGATCGCGGAGGCTTCTCCCGTACGATGTGTCGACGCCTGAGAACGGAGTGGTGATGGTGCGAAGCCCCATGGCGCGGGTGGTGGCCGGCCTGGCCGTCGCCGCCCTGACCCTTATGGCTGGCTGCGGACCCTCGACGACAGGTGCGGCGCCTGCGGCGACCACCGCGACGTCCGCCGTCACCGCCGCGCCGTCCACGCCCAGCGCCACGCCCTCGACCTCCGAATCCTCGACCACACCGGGCGCCTCCGCGTCCACGCCGACGCCAATGCCGACCGCGACCCAGACCGCCTCGGCGGTGCTCACCGCCGGGCCGGCCCTGTACAAGTCGGGTGACACCGGTGACGCCGTGCGCGATCTGCAGGTGCGGCTGCGCCAGCTCGCCTGGTACTCGGGAAAGATCACCGGCACGTACGACTCCCAGACCGTCACGGGTGACAGGGGCTTCCAGGGGAAGCGCGGCTTCCCGGTCACAGGCGAGGTCGACCAGCGGACGCTCGACAGGCTCAGGTCGATGACCCGTACACCCACGGCAAACGAGAAGAACAACGTGACGCCGCCGGTCACGGCTACAGGTGCGATTGACCCGCGCTGCCTGACCGGGCACGTGCTCTGCATCGACAAGTCCACGCGCAAGCTCCGCTGGATGGTGGACGGCGAGGTCGTCAAGGTGTTCGACGTACGGTTCGGGTCGGAGCTCACGCCGACGCGCGAGGGGTCGTTCACCGTCTACATGAAGTCACGCAACCAAGTCTCGACGATCTACCACACGGCGATGCCGTTCGCGATGTTCTTCTCCGGCGGCCAGGCTGTCCACTACTCCGCGGACTTCGCCGCTCGCGGCTACAACGGGGCGTCCCACGGCTGCGTCAACGTCCGCGACTACAACGGCATTGCCTGGCTGTTCGATCAGGTCAGCATCGGCAACGCGGTCATCGTCTACCGGTCCTGAGACCCTTGACTCCCCCTGCTAGGCCCCTGAGGACTCCCTGTGATGATTCGCCCATGCACTGCGGTCATGACAGGGTAGTGGCCGTGCCCGAGCCGTATGTGCAGACGGGAGGTCGGGAGGTGACGAGCCAGTGATAGCAGTGGCCGTCCTTCTCGCGACCCTTGCGTCCATCTCTTTCGCCTCCGGGGCGAGCGCCCAACACGTCGGTGTCGAGAGGGTCCTCGGGCCAGAGTCGCCCGATCGTCGCCTGGCGTTGTCCGACATCGTGTCGCTCCTGCGAAATCCCGTCTGGCTCGGCGGCTTGGCGCTGGTGGTTCTTGGCGCATGCATCCACATCGTCGCCGTGTACCTCGCGCCGATCACCGTCGTGCAGCCGATCGGGATCCTGGCGGTGATCTGGTCGGTGCTCATCGCCGCACGGATCCACCACTCCACCCCGACCCGCACCATGTGGCTCGCGGTCGCCTGCTCGGTCGTCGGGATCGTCATCTTCACGATCCTTTCCACCCGGCACGTTGCTCACTCGCGGTCGGCGAGTCTGCACGCGATGCTCGTCACGACGGGCGTCGTGTGGGCCGTGGCCCTCGCGTTCGCCGCCGTGGGTATGGTCGGACCGCGGTGGATGCGCTGCCTGGGGTGGTCCTGGGGCGGAGCGGTCCTGTACGGACTGGGCACCGGCTACATGAAGATCATGACCGTGGTGTTCAAGAACCACCAGACCTTCACCGGGCCGGAGTTCTGGGTCGCTCTCGCGGGGCTCGCCCTCGCCTACGGGATCGGCGGCTGGTTGATCCAGCAGGGCTACGCATCCGGACCGGCCGAAGTCGTCGTGGGATCGATGACCACGATCGACCCGTTGGCGGCCGTGATCGTCGGACTGGTGGTCCTCGGCGAGGGCGCCCGGCTCACGCCCGCGGTCGCCATCGGCATGGCTCTCGCGGGCGCGCTGGCCGCAGGCGGCGTCGCCGTACTCTCGCGCTTCCACCCCGACACTCAACGACATCTCCGCGAACAAGCCGCGGAAGGATAGGGCCATGAGGATCCTGATTGCCAGTGACACCTTTCCGCCCCACATCAACGGGGCGGCCCGCTTCTCGGAACGGCTCGGACAGGGCCTGGCCCGTCACGGACATGAGGTGCACCAGGTGGCTCCATCGACCAGCCTCCGGAACTACACGGAGGAGGTCGAGAACGTCGTCATCCACCGCATCAGGTCCTACCCGTTCTGGGCGATCGACGACTTCCGATGGGTGGCGCCCTGGGACGCTTTCCCCGACGTGGCGCGCATCGTCGCCGAGGTCCAGCCCGACGTGATCCACATCCAGAACAGCGCGTACGTGGGCCGTTCGGCGGCGCTCCAGGCCTCACGGCACGGGATCCCGCTGGTGGCCACGAACCACTTCATGCCCGAGAACGTGATGAAGCAGCTGCCTGTACCGAAATTCCTGCAGCACGCGGCGACAATGGCGCTGTTCCGCGACATCCGGCACGTCTACAGCCAGGCACAGGTCCTCACCGCGCCAACGCCGCGGGCCGTGGCGATCCTCGAGCAGAGCGCGAAGCTGTCAGGCGGGCTCGCGGTCTCCTGCGGAGTGGACACGCCGGTGTACGCGGCGGCTGCCGCCGCGGCCGCGCCCCACGACGTACCGGTGATCCTGTACGTCGGGCGCCTTGATCCCGAGAAGCACATCAACGAGCTGATCGAGGCGGTTGCTGGGCTGCCCGACGACCTTCCGTACCGCCTCGAGATCATCGGCGACGGCATCGAGCATGCGCACCTGACGAAGCTGGCGACCGCGAAGGGTCTCGGCCCTGACAAAGTGCACTTCTTCGGATTCATCAGCGAGCACGAGCTCGTCGAGGCGTACGGGCGGTGCGACATCTTCTGCATTCCTGGCATCGCCGAGCTGCAGTCCCTGGTGACGCTGGAGGCCATGAGCGCCGGCAAGCCGGTGATCGCGGCCAACGCGATGGCGCTGCCGCACCTGGTGCACCCGAACGACAACGGCTGGCTGTACACACCGGGCGACATCTCCGAGCTGCGCGGCCACATCGAGAAGCTGCTGTCGTCGCCTGACGAGCGCCACCGCATGGGTCTCGAGTCGCAGCGGATCGTGGCCAAGCACGGGCTGGACGCGACGCTGCAGAAGTACGAGACGTTGTACGAGCGGGCGATCAGCGCCGTGAAGAACGCGTGAGCCTCACGGCTTGATCGCGAGTCCTGACACCTGGTTCTCCATGGCGTCGAGCATCACGAGCGTGCCGTCACCGCGCGTGATCTGGAACTCGAGCGTGCCCGACACCGACTGACCGGTGTCCAATGTGCCGTTCCTGAGCGTGCTGCTGGAGCTCGAGTCAGGGTAGGCGAGCTGCATCGAGGAGTTGTTGTAGGCGTAGAACGAGTAGCGGAACGACCCGGAGGTCACGGTGATCTTTACGGTCAGGACCACGCGATTCGACGACCACTGCGTGTCGGTGATCTCCCAGACGCCCGTGGCAGAAGTCGTCTCGAACGCCAGCCCCGGCAAGGTCGTGCTGGCCGAGGGAGAGGATTCTGCAACGGTCTGTCCCGTGCGCGCGAAGTGGTCGATGGCGATGAAGCCGCCGATCAGCAACGCGAAGCCCACCAGGAAAGCGACGAGGGCGCCGACCCGTCGCTTGGGCGGCTTGTAGGAGTCGATGGACAGGCTGTCAGGCTTCGCCGGGCCGATCGGCTGGCTGCCTGGCAGAGGAGCCGGCGGTGGGGGTGCCGGGCGTTTCGGGGCGAACGACGAGTACGGCTGGACGCCGCGCACCGGCTGGGTCCCGTAGTGCTGAGGGGGTCCGTACGGCTGCGGCTGGTAGGTCGGCTGCGTTGCGTACGGGGGCTGCTGCGGGTAGCCCTGCGGGGGGGATGCAGGCTGCTGACCGTGCTGCGGCGGGTAAGGAGGTGGCTGCGGCGAGGCGGGCGGCGGCCCTGACGGCGGCCATCCTGACGCGCCTATACCGCCGAGCCCGAACTGGCTCGGCCCCGGGTTCCCGTGCGGCGCTCCTGTCATCGGAACCAGGGTACCCACCGCGGAAGGCCGCATCCCTCGATGATGGGAGCGGTCCCATCGCTGCCGTTGTCCACAGCCCAACTTCCGCCAGGCGGGTTCTGTGGACAAGTGACGGTTCGCATGTACTGGCGCACATGGTCGGGGTGTGACTAACGACCTTGTTCTCACCGCCCGTGGCCCCGCCGACCTGCTCGGCGCCATGCCCTACCTGCTGGGGTTCCACCCCGCGGATTCCCTCGTCATCGCTGTCATCGAGGACTCGACGATCTCCTGCGTGGCTCGGATCGATCTGGCCGACGCCGCTGTTCCCGACAGAGCGCTTCTGTTACTGAGCCCGTTCCTGGGCCAGGCGGGAGACCACTGCCGGCTCGCCCTGGTCGGCTACGGGGACGACCCCGTCGAGGTGCCGGCAGTCGTGACGCGGGTCGCCGCCGAGCTCCCCACGCCCACGTTCGCCGCGCTCGTGGTCTGCGGGGACCGATGGTGGCATGTCGAGAGTCCCGAGGAGGTGCAGCCGTACGACCCGGCGGGCAGTCGGATCGCGGCGGAGGCGGCATACCTCGGACTCGCCGCACGACCGACCCGAAGCGATCTCGAGGGCCTCTTCCGCCGCCCGTCACGGGTCAAGCGCCTCCCCGACGTGGCGTTGGAGGCGGCTGCTCGTCGGGTCCAGAGGCTGAGTCCACAGGCGGCTCGGCGTCGTCTGGACGTCATGCTCGATGCGCAGCTTGCAGGGAAGCCGATGTCCATGACCACCCGGGAGTGCGCCGATCTGCTGATGCTGCTCGAGGTGCCGGCTGCGCGGGACGTGTTCTGGTTGCGGCTGGGCAGGGAGACCGCGTCCGCGTTCGTCGACCTCTGGCTGTACGTGGCGTGGCGTGCTCCCGTCGACTTGTCGCTCGGCGCGGTGTGCGCGGCGGGGCTGGCGGGCTGGCAGAGCGGCACGGGTGCGCTCGTCACGGTCGCGCTCGAACGTGCTGACGGGATCGGCGGGTGGCATCCGCTGTGGGACCTGCTCACCCGCATCCATGGTCTGGCCCTGCCGCCGTCGGCGCTCGACCAGATTCAGGCGGCCATGGCAGCCGAATGCGCGTAGCGCTACCCGAGCGTCGACGCGTTCGCGGTTCCCATGGCGGCGGATACCATTCAGCGCCCCTGGCGTTGCGGCAGATAGACTTCCCGACCGACTGCACTGGCACGTGAGGAGCCGGGTGCTGCACGAGGAGGAACAGTGAGCCAGGCCGAGGCGACTCGTAGCGGACATGAAGCCCGCGGGTACGACATCGTCGCCGCGCAGGACAAGTGGCAGGCGTTCTGGGAGGCCGACGACACGTTCCGGCCGCTCGACGATGGCAGCCGCGAGCGCCGCTACGTGCTCGACATGTTCCCGTACCCCTCCGGCGACCTGCACATGGGTCACGCCGAGGCGTTCGTCATGGGCGACGTCGTGTCACGTTTCTGGCGGCTGCAGGGCTACGACGTCATGCACCCACTGGGCTGGGACTCGTTCGGGCTGCCGGCGGAGAACGCCGCCATCCAGCGCAACGCGCACCCGGCCGAGTGGTCGTACGCGAACATCGACACCCAGGCGCGTTCGTTC
>Ga0209429_10002527_pt1 | contig 10766 bp, 7 predicted proteins | sample BarGraNGADG00212_3_FD_184493 | JGI IMG/M metagenome (GOLD analysis project Ga0209429, IMG submission 184493) | Arctic peat soil microbial communities from Barrow, Alaska - Barrow Graham LP Ref core NGADG0004-212 (SPAdes) (version 2) | ecosystem: Environmental > Terrestrial > Soil > Wetlands >... | reverse complement strand
TCAAGAACGCTAAAAAAAACAATCTGAAGTGTTTCATCTTTGAAGGTCACAACCACGATCTCAACTACCTGGACTGGCCATTCAAACAACAGATTTCGGAGGGGCTGAATGCGATATTCAACACTTCGGAACTGTTAATCAAATAAAATTTTTACGGGTTAAGCACAAAATGTTTGTAACTTGCATTCAATATAATTCTCCAAAAAGGATAGGACTATGAAACTATTTAAATATTTTGTCGTTGCGGCTGTTGTGCTGCTTTCTGCATCCATGTTTACAGGATGTATGATGATGAGACCTATCAGAACCGTATCAACAGGTTCCTATGAAAACCCGCAATGGGCACCACCGTATTACAGTGGCGCACGGTATTATTACCTACCCGACTTGGAACTCTATTACGACCTGGGCACCAGAGAATACATCTATCTGATGGATGGTCAATGGGATTTTTCATCCTATTTGCCGACCATGTATCGGGATTACGACCTCAGCAACAGTTTCTGCGTCGTTTTGGACGTGAATGTTTACAAACCCTGGTTGCACTACCAGTATTACATCTCCCACTATCCGAGATATTACTACCGCGATTACTACGACCACAGCAATATTCCGTACGTCAGAGCGTACAACGAAAACCTACGAAGCGCTGTTTACTGGAATCAGAACGAAAGACAACGTGCCCGCCCGTACGACGATGCAAACCTGAAGAACAACCGTAATTTCAAGTACTCGAAGGATGACAAGAAAGAACAGAAAAAATGGACCAAACCCACTCAGGGTTCAGGTTCTTTCGGTGGAGCAGTCCGAGGTGAACAACAAGGTAATGACAATCAAAACAATAACACTGCCCGTCCGGCAACGACGACCCCTCCGGTAAATCAAAACCAACCTGTGAACAAACCTTCGACCAGGACAACAACAACGACAACAACTCGAACCAATACGAATCCTAAGGAAGAAACGAAGTCTTCAACAACCAATACACGTCAGACTACTAAGGAAGAAACACCAGCAGTTAAAAACAATCGGACGAACTATTCCGGAAGAACCATCGGCAATTCTGTGAAAGTGACAAGGGAAATGAAGGACAATACGCCTGCACCGGTGAGAACACCAACGAAAACTACGACTACTACGACAACAAGAAAGGCCGAGGAAGCCACTAAGACTCGTTAACCGTTAAACCATAAAGTAGCCCCGTTACCTGAAAATTAAGGAAACGGGGCTGCTTCTTTTATGCCTTATACTTTTTGAAAACAGTTGAAATGGTGTGACCGCCAAATCCGAAAGTATTGTTCATGGCAACCAGGACTTCCATTTCGCGCGCTTTCAACGGCGTGAAATCAAATTGATTATTTATTTCAGGATCCACTTCGTTCAGGTTTATCGTTGGTGGGATAATGCCCTTTTCAATGGCTTTGACACAAGCTATGGATTCGATGGCACCTGCAGCTCCCAGTAAATGACCAGTCATGGATTTGGTGCCACTGATGTGCAGTGTATTGATGGATGCACCGAAAACCTTTTCAATGGCCTTGCATTCGCTGATGTCGCCCACGGGTGTAGAAGTGGCATGGGCATTTATATAGGTGATATCTTCAGCCTTCAGGCCTGCATCCTCCAAAGCACCTTGCATGGCCAAAATGGCACCGAGCCCTTCGGGGTGGGTGGCAGCTACGTGGTAGGCATCGGAAGCGGCACCGTAACCGGCCAGTTCACAATAGATATGGGCACCTCTCTTCAAAGCGTGTTCCAGTTCTTCAATCATTAGGATGCCTGAGCCCTCCCCTGCCACAAAGCCGTCGCGGGCTACGTCAAACGGACGGGAAGCTTTTTCGGGTGATTCATTCAAAGTAGACAACGCTTTCATGGCATTAAAGCCCCCAATGGTCGCATTCGAAATGCTGGCTTCAGACCCCCCGGCAAGGATGATATTGGCACGTCCCAAACGAATTAAGTCCAAGGCATTGGCTATGGCATTGTTGGACGCGGCACAGGCGGATGAAACGGTGTAACTGATGCCGTGAAATCCGTATCGGATGGTTATTTGACCGGTCGCAATGTTCGAAATCATTTTGGTGATGAAAAATGGGCTGAACTTAGGTGTGCCATCACCTTTGGCAAAATTCATAACTTCATCTTCGAAGGTTGACATACCGCCTATCCCTGTTGCGACAATCACCCCAACCTTATTCAAATCGGTGGTTTCCAGATTCAATCCAGAGTCCTTGATGCATTCATCGGTTGCAGCGATGGCATATTGCGTATAAAGGTCCATCTTCCGGATCTCCTGCTTTTCGAAATACTTCAATGGCTCGAAACCTTTCACCTCACAGGCAAACTTTGTTTTGTGGTAGGTGGTATCAAAACGAGTAATGGGTGCAGCACCACTTTTCCCTTTTACCAGGTTTTCCCAAAAATCAGTCACATTGTTTCCTAGCGGGGTAATCGCCCCAAGTCCTGTAATTACAGCTCTTTTCATATTGATAATTATTATACTTACTAATAAGTAAGGTGTATGGATAAAAAATTAGGGTTTCAAATCTTCAATAATGGCCTGGCATATGCCCTTGTAGTCCAATTTCTCCATGACCCTGGATAATTGAAGACTGGCAACCAAACAGGAAAAGATGAGCATTGCTTTCTGCTGGGGCTCTTCCCGAAAAGCAAAGAGTTTCTTCTCTCTGCCTGTCGCTAAAAGATGGGTCAACCACGAGTGAATGAGTTCGGTCATTCGGACGAGTTCCACCTTGGTCGACTCGCTCAACGTATTCAGATCAGGGCTTAAGGAGCCGACAATACACACTTTCTGCTCCCGATGGCTTTTAATGTAAATTTTGATGAAGGAGTCCAACTGCTTCGATTCGTCAAATCCGCGACTGTGCATGTTGTCGACCATTTCTTCAAAACGCTGGATATTGGTTTTTAGAATACTGGTGCCGAGGTTCTCTTTTGTAGGAAAATAGTAATGAACGGCAGCATTTTTAATGCCCAGGTCTGTCGAAATGTCTTGATAGCTGAAGGCGTTATAGCCCTTCGTGCGAATGAGATTTTCGCCTAATTCTAGTATTTTCTCGCGGGTTACAGACATTTTTATACTTTAAATCGGGTGCAAATATACTTACTAATAAGTAGGTATCCTTCAAAATTAGTATAATTTTAAATGGGGTATCCGATCATCTCCTGTAAATGTTAGTTTCAGTTCGGCTGACCCATGCATCAAAAAGTCGTTCGTCATCCGTTTCGAAGGCTTCGCCACTGATCTTACACCGAAGAATGTTTGTCCGATGCACAATCTTATGGAGTGCATATATATGCGTTCTTAGTCCTTTGCAGTCCTAAAAAATTGACCTAAAAAAAACACCTTGGTGTTTTTTTAAAACACAGCTTTGTTTTGTGTAAAACACCTTGGTGTTTGGGGTAAACCACCTTGGTGTTTTTTGACCAAAAAAAAGTTTGATTTTCAGGCAAATTCGATTTATGTTATGTTTTGGATGTCTGAGAATTGTCTATTTGAAAATGGATTGAGTGTTGGTCGTCAATATCGAAATCTCCCGAGCTTATTATCGAATAAATATGTTATATTTATTCATAAGTCGACATCGCCATTAATAGTTAAAGATCGCAATATATTTTTTAACTTGCGTCGAAAAAATAGGGATAATTTATAGGGTTTATTGCATGAAAAATAAAATGTTTATCGTTTCGATTGTTGTGGCATTTTTCGCCACAACATCTGTTGCACAACAAGTTGCACAGATTAAAGTCGATGGAGGTTTATTACAGGGTACTCTCGAAGACGGGTTGACGGTTTATAAAGGAATTCCTTTTGCCGCACCACCTGTTGGCGAACTTCGCTGGCGCGCTCCGCAACCGGCAGCAAAATGGGAGGGTGTCAAGCTAGCCGACAAGTTTGCCCCTGGCCCCATACAAGGCGGAAATCCTCCTTCAGGGAAGAGTGAAGACTGCTTGTATTTGAACGTTTGGTCCCCAGCGAAATCTGCCAAAGAGAAAGTTCCAGTATTCGTTTGGATCTATGGCGGTGGCTTTGGCGCAGGAGCCACTTCAGAGTGGTCCTATAGTGGCGAAAAGCTTGCGAAAAAAGGTGTCGTTCTGGTAAGTATTGCCTATCGTGTGGGGCAACTCGGATTCTTTTCACACCCGGAATTGAGTGCTGAAAATCCAAACCATGTATCTGGAAATTACGGATTATTGGACATGATTTCCGGATTGCAATGGATTAAGAAAAACATCGCTGCATTTGGCGGCGACCCCGACAAAGTGACCATTTTTGGTGAATCGGCCGGCGGAATTGCCGTCAGTATGTTGTGTGCATCCCCTTTGGCCAAAGGCCTTTTCCGAGGTGCCATTTCAGAAAGTGGAGGCTCTTTTGGACCTTCACGTCAAACACAAACGTTCCCGGGAGAAAATATGAAACACCTCAAGTACGCAGAACGTGACGGTGAAGTATATTTGAAAAATGCAGGGGTCTCTTCCATCGCAGACTTACGAAAACTGGATGCCGACAAACTCTCCGATCGTGGCTTTGGAATGTCTTGGCCCATTGTTGATGGGTATGTGATTCCTGACGATCAGCATAAACTTTATGAAGCCGGTAAATACAACGATGTAGCCATTTTGGTTGGTTACAACTCTGACGAAGGCGCTAGCTTCTCTCCAGGAAGAACACCTGAAGAATACATTTCAGGCGTCAAATCTCGGTACGGGAAATTTGCAGACGATCTAATCAAAGCCTATCCGGTTGGAACGACCACCGTTCCAAAAACAGCCAGGGATCTTGCCAGGGATGCGGCATTCGGTTGGCAGACATGGAGCTGGGCTCGCCTTCAGGCAAAGACCGGAAAGTCAAAAGTCTTTTATTACTATTTCGATCAGCACCCTGACTATCCGGTAGGTTCTCCCAGAGAGGGTTATGGTTCACCCCACGGTCAGGAAGTGACCTATGTATTCCAACACCTGAATCCGCAACAGGCAAGCAAATCGGATCTGGTCGTATCGGATGCCATGGCCAGTTATTGGACAAACTTTGCCAAATATGGAAATCCCAATGAAGCAGGTCTTCCTATTTGGCCAGCCTTCAGTGATGCAAATCCCGTCGTAATGCATTTCAATCAAACGCCAACCCTTGGCCCCGTACCCAGTGCAGAAGCCCTGAAGGTCTTGGATTCCTACTTCGAATGGAGGCGCACTCCCGAAGGGGAAGAGTGGGCAAAATAACGGAAATCAAATCTTCACATTCCCCGTCCTTTTTAAAATACCCCAACTGGCCAATTCACCTTTCATGGCTTTCAGATACGATTTTATCAGTATGATAAAGAATATTTGGCGGTAGGCAAACCGTTGAACGAACAGTACACCTGCATTCCATAAAGTGAATTTCTGACCATCGTATCGGTATGCCAAGGCAGAAACCATCCAGTCAACCAGGAAGAACAGCACATACGTCATTGCATAAAACAAAGCGTGCGGTGAGAATAGTCCGATGACGAACAACAGGTCGACCACGGGAGAAAGCAATGGAATGATAAATCCGAAGATCAGCAGGTTGGGCAACATGATCCAGCCAAGATTTGGCCTACGTAGATTGAAGAGCAGGTCGCGGTGTTTCCAGAATGTCTGCATCATGCCGAATGTCCAACGGAAACGCTGTTTCATAAACATTTTCAGCGTTTCGGGGGCTTCAGTCAGTGAAATGGCTTCGTTGCAACTCCGTACTTTAAAGCCTGCCCTATGCAGTCGGACGGTCAGATCACAATCTTCGGCCAGGGTGTCGGTAGTGAAACCCTTGATTTGGTCGAGCGCCGATTTTCGGAAAGCGCCGATGGCTCCTGGCACAACCAAAATGGCATTCACTGTATCAAGTGCTCTTCGTTCGAAGTTCTGGCTGGTGGTGTATTCCATTTTTTGCCATTGGGTCAAAAGGTTGACTGTATTGCCTACTTGGACATTTCCGGCTACAGCACCAACTTCCTCATCCACAAAATAGGGTACCATTTTGGATATGGCGTCAGGCAACAGCAAGGTGTCTGCATCGATGCAAACCAGAATATCGCCAGTTGCCTGCAAAAGACCATAATTCAAGGCTGATGCCTTGCCCCCATTGGGTTTAGTCAGAATTTGAATGTTCACCCTGTCGCTGAATGCAGCCTTGACATTCTCAAAGGTTTGGTCTTTCGAACCATCATCGACAAATACGATGTCGAACAAAGGATAATCGCTCATGAGCAGGTTTTCGATGGTGCGTGTCACCGTCAATTCTTCATTGTATGCCGGAACAATGACGCTCACTTTCGGTGTATAATCCAAAGGCGCCTTCACCTTTTTGGATTTCCGGTGTTGAATCATGGCCAGAACCATCAGAATGAGGATGCGTGAAATGCCAAGCACGATAGCCACGACAAAGAAACCATGCAAGAAGTTCTCCCACAAAAAAGTAATCAGGAAAAACAGGTAGTCGAATGCTTCTTCTGTTTTTACGGAACCATTCACTTGAGGCATGACCTGGTCTCGGCTTCGTCCCATGATGTCGGAAATGGTGACGAACGTATATCCCTGATGCCGATAATAATCGATAATTCGTGGAAGCGCCAGGAGAGTCTGAGTACGATTTCCGCCACCGTCGTGCATGAGCAGGATGTTACCACGATTTTGTTGGGCAATGACACGTGCCAAGATGCTGTCCGCCGTAACTCCGATCTGCCAGTCGTTTGGATCGATGGAAGATGCGATGGTAAGGTAGCCTTCTTCCTTGGCAATGCTCAATGGACGGATTTGATTAACGTCCTGCGGTTCTGCGTCGGTGTTGTAGGGAGGCCTAAATAAAAGCGTGGAATGATTGAGGATACTTTCCATAAGCAGACGGGTGGATCGAAGTTCGACTCGTTCACGGTCTTTCGATGTTATTTCAAGATCGGGGTGTGTAAAGGTGTGATTCCCAATTTCATGCCCCTCCCTGTATATGCGCTCCAGAAGCGGAATGTTCTTTTCGATATTGACTCCGGTCACGAAAAAAGTTGCCTTAACATTGTTTTCTTTAAGAATGTCCAAAATAGTCGGCGTAAAATCCTCGTCCGGACCATCGTCGAAAGTGAGGGCGATTTCTTTTCCCTTAGGTTTGCCGAAACGTTTGATGAGGTATGTATTCGGCAAATTCAGGTATTCCTCATTTTCGATCATTTGTTCGGCTTGATTCACTTTGAATTTCACGGTACCCGGCTCAGGTTCGCTGGCAACCTCGAGAATTTCGCCAGTACCGGTGAAATTAACCTCAGAGGACAGTTTAAAGTTTTCAAGCGGTTTATAATTAAACGGAGTTTTTATCAAAGAATCCATGGAAAGAGACCGGTTGTAGAAACTCCAGATACGGGCGTCTTCACTACCCAAACGCCAAATTGCCACACCGGCCGTTTGGTAATCTTCGGAGGTACGAATGGAATTGAAAATGGTTGCGGCATCGGTGCAATGAGCTTCGCCCGTAACACCGTTTTCGTCTTCGTAATTGATGTACAAGTCGGAATGATCCTCGTCCCATTGAACAGGTGCATCGTAGGCGTTTGAAAGTGAAATAAATTTATCGTAGGAGAGACTTTTGCCGGTTTGACCATCCATCCAATCATACCCGTAACCAGCCAGACACAAGACGAATCTTTCGGAAGGGACATCTTTCATAGCCAGATCCAATGCCTGTTCAATGTACTTGACAGAAGTAATGCAGCCTGGTGTCCTATCTGCAAAGTGTTGGTCGTAGGCCATCACGAAAATGAAGTCGTAATACTTGTTCAGCATTTTATAGTCGATGTCTTCATCGAATGGACTCACATCGATGGTAAGTAAAAGACCGGCCGGATGCAGCGCCTGATAGAGTTCCTTCGAGAATTCAATCCTATAGGGGGTCAACTCTGGAGTTAACTTTTCCAAGTCAATGTTTATACCCTGAAAATGGTACTTTATCAACGTATTCTTGATGGTTGAAATCAATTTTGCTCTATAAATGGGGCTCTTAAGTATTTGTGCTGTAGAATCGCTATTCCAATGTTGTTGGATATTGTTGCTCAGAATGGGAATGATGGGCACTTGATTCTCGTGCATTATTTTTAAAGCCTTCGTATCAATTTTTACATCGATGTCACCTTTTGCATTTTTCTGGAAGAACCATTCAGGCAGCACCAAATTCAATTTGTCAACGTTATTTTCCAACGAAGCAAACGAATTCTTATCCCAATTTACATAAAATCCAGCTCTAACCGGTAGGTAATTTTTCAGCGGACCGTGGTTGATAACCTCATCATAAAATTCATACCTTTTTGATTTTCTGACTTTTTTCAAATGAAGGGCATACGCCACCAATTCTGAATCCGAAACCTTTACTTTTTTCGGGTTCAAATTCACGTTACGAATTCTTTTCTCTTGATAAATCAGACTTTTGGCATCGTAATGGGAATGATGGATCAAGGATAAACTGATGGACAGCACTCCTACCAAAGCAAAAACCAAAAGAATACGGACAAACCAAACAAAACGAGTCCAACGCGTTGAGTTCGAAGATTGAAATATTTGCTGCATATATCTTATTAAATTCCTCTGGCACAAAGGTATCATTTACTGCGCGTGAAGGGTTCAAAATTTACTCCAAAATATCTTAACATCATTGTTAACAAATGACAATGCATAAAAATACTTATTGAGGAATAATCCAATGTGGGAATCTTGCAACTATTCCCAAAAGTCTTATAACGAATTCTTTACTATCAGCATTTAAATTTGTCTGTTTAACATTATAGCGAAACAGATGAAATCCAAGAATTTCCCTATCGTTTGTGTCGGTGGTTCAGCCGGTGGTCTTGACGCCTATATCCGATTGCTAAAAAATCTGCCGGACGATATGGGTGTTGCCATCGTCATCGTGAATCACCTGAGGAAGGTGGCCACCCTGCTCCACGAGATTCTCCCCAATTACACCAAAATGCCTGTCGAGTTGATCACCGAAAAACTAGACATCGAGCCCAACCATGTATTCATCATCCCCGAAAAACGTGATTTGCACATTCTGGATGGTGAGTTTCTACTGAAACCCATTTCAAAACCCAACGGATGGCCCGATGTCATTACGGTTTTCATGCGTTCATTGACTCAGAACTGGGAAGGCAAACTCATTGCTGTCATTGTTTCAGGCTATGATGGCGATGGCGCAGCAGCTCTGAGCGGCATAAAAGAAGTGGGTGGCACCACCATCGCGCAAAAGCCCGACACTGCCGCACACCCGGATATGCCTGAAAGCGCGATAGAAAGCGGCTACATCGACTTTATCCTTTCGCCTGAGAATATTGCGGCAGAAATAGTACGAATTGCAAAAGCAGAGTAAGGTCAAAACCGGATGAAAGCGCCTTTTTCCAAAATAAAGACCTTCTTTAAAACGTTCGGACCAGGCGTAGTTACCGGAGCGGCCGATGATGACCCCTCGGGAATTGCGACCTATACTCAAACAGGCGCCAAATTCGGCTATGGTCAACTCTGGACTGTCATTCTGATGTTGCCACTTATGACAGCCATTCAGGAAGCCTGCGCGCGCATTGGCGCCGTAAACGGACGCGGTTTAGCTGCCGTCATCAAAGCCAATTACAGCAAAAAGGTACTTTATGCAGCTGTCTTACTGGTCGTAGTTGCCAATACCATCAATATCGGTGCAGACATTGGTGCCCTCGCGGCGGCTGCCCAACTGCTCCTTCGGGTCAATTTTGTTGTTCTGACATTGGGATTTACCGCGCTCATTTTAATACTGGAAATTTTTACGACCTACCGGGTTTATTCCCGCATCTTAAAATGGCTGGCTCTGACGCTTTTGGCTTATCCCATTACCGTCTTTATGGTCCACCAACCCTGGTCCACGATTCTTCAAGCTACGTTTGTACCGCATGTGGAAATGAATTTCGCGTTTTTCTTCATCATTACCGGTATTTTAGGCACCACCATTTCGCCCTACATGTTTTTCTGGCAAACCTCGCAGGAAGTGGAGGAAGAAAATGAGCAACATTTGATGAGCCGTAGTGGAAAGCCGAAAATTGGCGCAAAATTTATCAAAAATATGCGTGTCGATAATCTCGTAGGCATGGTCTTTTCTGAAATTGCTACCTGGTCAATTATCGTAGTTGCAGCTACTGTTTTACATCAAAATGGCATCACCAACGTAACCTCTGCCGCCGATGCAGCAAAGGCGCTGGAACCCCTTGTTCAGACGTTTCCAAATGCAGGCTTTTTATCCGAACTCATTTTTGCCATAGGTATCATTGGACTGGGCTTATTAGGCATTCCCGTATTATCTGGTTCAGCAGCTTATGCCTTGTCTGAAGCCTTTGACATGAAAACCGGGCTCAACCTTAAACTAAAGAAAGCGTTTGGATTTTATGGTGTCATCACCATAGCAACACTTATTGGTTTAATGATCAATTTCATTGGCATCGATCCGATTAAAGCGTTGGTATTCACAGCCGTTTTCAACGGTGTGGCGGCGGTACCTCTAATCCTCTTGATTGCCCGAATTGCCCGTAGTAAGAAAATCATGGGGGAATTTCGCAGTGGATGGTTATCCAATACGATGGTGTGGATTACGTTTTTGGTAATGCTCGCCTCGGCTGTCGCAATGTTTTACACGCTAGCGCGAGGATAAAAATCTCTTTAACTGCTGAACCCCATTCACAGCATTCTCCCGAATCACCACACAGTCCTTCGGGAGCGACCGACCAATA
>Ga0209429_10002526_pt1 | contig 10766 bp, 10 predicted proteins | sample BarGraNGADG00212_3_FD_184493 | JGI IMG/M metagenome (GOLD analysis project Ga0209429, IMG submission 184493) | Arctic peat soil microbial communities from Barrow, Alaska - Barrow Graham LP Ref core NGADG0004-212 (SPAdes) (version 2) | ecosystem: Environmental > Terrestrial > Soil > Wetlands >... | reverse complement strand
CGCAGAGGACGCCTGCCGCTGGTCGTTCGTGACCGTGGAGGATCCTCGTCATGAAGATGCGTCGGTTGCCGTTCACGACATCGAGGACGGGTTCAGGACCGACCATTTCACAGTCATCGAAGACAGAAGGCAGGCAATTCGAAGTGCCATTGCTGTAGCCAGGCCCGGCGACATGGTCTTGGTTCTCGGTCGTGGGCATGAGACGGTCATGTACTATGAACACGAGGATGTCGTGTTCGATGACCGGGAAGAAGCGCGCCTCGCGTTGCGCGATCACGGCTATGTTTGTGGCGCCGATGGTCCGCATTCGCAGGAGGGACGCCGATGACCGCGAGGTCTGCCATATTGATGGTTCTCGTTCTTGTCCTTGTGGATCTGGCTCTTTTCCCTCTCCTTATTGCGTGGCTGCGCAGGATGCGGTTCACGCAGTTGATACGAGACGAAGGGCCTGCTTCTCACAAGTCTAAAGCAGGTACGCCCACGGCGGGCGGTCTGATGCTGGTTCTCAACATTGTCGGAGCCATGGCAGCTTATTTCTTCGTGATGGGGCGAAGAGATTTGACAGGGCTTGACGTCGCCACATTGGTTTTCGTAGTCGTCAGTCTCGTTTCCGGTTTTCTGGACGACTGGACCAAAGAGTTCAAACACAGAAGTGACGGACTGCTTGGCTACCAGAAGCTGCTGATCCAGACAGCGGCAGCTGGGCTCTTTTTCTATCTGGCATACCCGTCGATTATTCCGATCCTTCATCTGGCGAGTGGAGCAGTTCTTCTTGGTGGCTGGGTCTTCTACGTTGTTGCCATGCTGTACGCGGTTGGCATGGTGAATGCATTCAACCTGACGGACGGCCTTGATGGCCTGCTCGCCAAGACAAGTCTTCCCGCATTTGTTGTCGCCGGAGTGGCCTCGCTTCTGCATCCATCAGGACTGGCCGGCCTACTCCCTTTGGCAGCTACTGCATTTGCCATCTCATTTCTATGGTTCAACGGCACGAAGGCATCGGTCTTCATGGGAGATACGGGGTCGCTTGCGCTTGGCTCCATCTTCGTCGCATGGGCGTTTGCCTCCGGGAACCAGTTGTCGTCGATCCTGCTGGGAGGGTTGTTCCTGGGAGAGGCGGTAAGCGTCATGATCCAGGTGCTTGTCTTCAAAGCCTCTGGTCGCAGAAGGAGGGTCTTCCTTATGGCTCCGATACACCATCATTTCGAGAAACTCGGGTGGGCCGAGCCAAAGATCGTCGACCGGTTCTTTGTCGTGAGTATCCTGTTTGTCATTGCCGGGGCACTGACGATGACGTGGAGATAACCGGTGATCCCTTTCAATTCTGCATTCGTCGTCGGAGCATTACCAAGTGGATTGTACGCGGCCCTGTACCTGCATGATCATGGAGTGAACGTTTTCGTATCGGAATTCAAGCAGCGAAGCGCTGACGAGGAGTTCGAACATGCCGTCCGACTGCTGCAGCAAGTGGGAGTTCCCTTTGAATTTGGACAGAACACAGCGAGTATCATGGCTGCCTATGACGTTGTCGTCGTCTCGCCCGGCGTCCCACCCGAGGCGCCGATTGTCCTGGCCGCTGCACAGTTGGGCAAGCTCATCGTTGGTGAGACAGAGATTGCCGCATATGCCGACCTGACAGTGCTTGCAGTGACTGGCAGCAATGGCAAGAGCACGACGACCGCTCTTCTCGGAGAAATCGTTGCTGAGGAGTATCCCGATGCGGTGACAGGGGGCAACCTGGGCACTCCAGTATCACAGCTCCTGGTGGAACACCCGTTGGCAAGACGGTCGGTTCTTGAGGTGAGTTGCTTCCAGCTCGAGACAATTCATACGTTCCATCCCAGAGTGGCCATTTTCTCGAACCTGGTTCCGAACCATCTTGACCGCTACGGTACCATGGAACGTTACTTCACCACGAAGAAGCGCCTGTTCGAGAACATGACGGCGGATGATGCCGTTGTGCTCAACTGGGATGACCCAGCGCTGAGAGCACTTGGCCCAATGCTGAGTCCTTCCACGTTCTATTTCGGACTGGGTGACGGCGAATTCTCCGGCGCGCATGTTGTCGATGGTGCCATCGTTTTCAAAGACACGACACACGTGGTGAAACTGTTCAGAGAGACAGACCTGCGCATCCGGGGGCGGCACAATGTAGCGAATGCTATGAGCGCAGCTCTGGCGGCCTTTCTGTACGGTATCTCCCCAGATGCCATTCGCAGAGCTGTGGGGGGATTCAACGGATTACCTCACCGGCTCGAGTACATTGGTACAGCCAGCGGCGTGACGTTCGTCAACGACTCCAAGGCAACGACTCCAGAATCGGTTATGACAGCAGCTGATGCCATGACGGGGCCATATGCAGTCATTCTGGGCGGCAGTTCAAAGGGCGTCTCATTCGAGAAGATGGCGCGACATCTGGCCGAAGACAGGAATCTGGTGTCGGCAATCGTGATGGGCGCGACCGCCCCGGCTATTGAGGATTCGCTGCGCAAGGCCGGCATGAAGACGGTTGTCCGCGTCGAATCACTTGAGGACGCTGTCAGCAATGGAGTACACCTTCTTTCTGCAGGTGGTACGCTGCTTCTGTCTCCTGCTTGTGCCAGTTTCGACATGTTCAGGGATTTTGAGCAGCGCGGCGACCGGTTCAGGGAGATCGTGCAGGGTCGCCTGGACGCTATCACGCGGTGAAGCGCATACTGGTTCTGGTCGCCATACTGCTCTGCCTGGGGGTACTGCAGAACTATAGCATCACCGTCAGTCTCAGCGCTGCGCGAGGTCAATTGGTGGCTGTTACTCCGAGTGTCGTCAAGCAGGCAATTATCGTCTGTGTCGGAGTCTTCGCCTACTGGCTTTGCTCGCGGTTCAAGTACATGCGCTGGGCAGACATTTCAGAGTTCCTGACGTATAGTCTTGGAGCGTTCCTGGTCGCCGTTCTCATTCCCGGCATCGGCAGGAGTGTCAATGGTTCCAGCCGGTGGATCGGAACGAGTTCTATTGGCTTGCAGCCATCTCAGGCAGTTGTTCTGGTCGTGCCTCTTCTCGCCGCCAAACTCTTCAGCGGAAAGTACCTGAACGAGTATGACCATCGATACTACAACACGTTTCTGCTATTCGTGCTCGGGTTCACGGGCCTGGTCGCATTGGAACCCGACTTTGGCACTGCCTTCGTCATTGCTGGATCCTCAATCGCTATCCTGCTGGCCGTCGGTGCTCCGATAGGCTACTGGATCAGCCGGACGGCTGCCCTGGGCGCGCTGGCTCTGATTGCGGTGAACGTGAAAGCTTCCTGGAAAGTCAGGATGACCTCGTTCATCAACCCGTTGGCAGCCGATAAGGCCAAAGGCGTCGCCTATCAACTGGTGAACTCCATGTTTGCTGTCGCGAGAGGTGGAGTGCTGGGGCGGGGTTTCATGCGGAGCGTCCAGAAGTTCGTTCACTTCCCCGCCCAGGAGAATGACTTTGTCTTCGCGATATTCTCGGAGGAGTTTGGGCTTATTGGCGTGACCATCGTGCTGGGCATTTATCTGTGGATCGTCTTCGACCTGTTCAGGCTTGCCTCGAGGTCCTCTGAGCCGTTTGCCCGAGTTTATGTCATGGGGCTCGGCATATTCCTCGCCGTGCAGGCGTTTGTCAACATCGGTGTCGTTGTCGGACTACTTCCTACGACGGGAGTTCCGCTGCCTTTCTTCAGTCAGGGGGGCAATCACATCGTCTTCGAGATGGCCGCGCTTGGCATCGCGGCAGCTATTTCCCGGAGTCCGGAGGCCGCCTGATGCACTACGTTGTCGCTGGAGGAGGAACAGGGGGACATATCTATCCCGCAGTCGCAATTGCTGAACGCCTGTTGGACAGGGGAACCGTCACCATGCTGGCGCGATCCGGCAGCATGGAGGAACGCGTTTTCCTCTCTCAGGGTTTTGACGTCAGAACTGTCTGTTCTGCCCCGCTTCTGTATACGCCCAGGTCGTTGTGGCGCCTTGCACGTGCAACTCGAGGCGGAGTGAGAGCGGCCCGGCGTGTCATGACGGACGCCCATGTGGATGCTTTCGTTGGTACCGGCGGGTACGTATCGGTGCCAGGAATCCTGGCTGCGCAGATGAGCGGAGTCCCCATATATCTTCTGGAACAGAATACCGTCATGGGGAGGGCGAATCGACTGTTCTGCCATCGTGCGCGGCACGTGTTCCTGGGGTTTCCTGTTGAAGGGGTTTCCGGTCCACGGTTCACCGTCACCGGAAACCCTCTGCGGCGCAAGGTTTATGCGGCACTGACGGAGTGCCGGCTCAGTAGACCCCTTCGCCGGGGGCTGCTGTTTATCGGAGGTAGTGGCGGGGCTAGCTTCATCAACGAACTATTCCTGCGGACAATAAGGGAGCTGGAAAGCAGAGGCCGCGAAGTTCCAGTAACTGTGGTGACCGGAACTGACGACTATGTGAGGATTTGTGATGCGGTGGATGAGATGTCTCTGCGGCACGTCAGTCCTGTCATCGTCTCCTATGAGGACCATATGGAGCGACTCTATGGGCAGGCTCGTGTAGCGGTGACGCGAGGCGGTGCACTTGCGCTTACGGAGCTTGCGGTCGGAGGCATCTATGCCGTCGTCATTCCCTATCCCTTCGCTGTTGCCCGACATCAGTCCGAGAACGCAACATATCTCGAGAGCCTTGGCCTCGGTATACGCATTGAGCAGCAGTCATTGCAGTTTGGCAGGTACCTGTCCATCGTGGAGAAAGCGCTGGGTGATGAAGCAGGGCGAGCCTTTCCTGCTTCCAGCTTTTTTGGAAGTGATGCTGGGGACGTCATAACGCGCACCATCGAAGAGGAGTGTTCACATGACTGAACTCCTGCAGCCTGGAAGACCTTTTTTTCTGGCTGGCATCTGTGGCGCCGGGATGAGTTCACTGGCCATGTTGCTGCGCAGCATGGGCATGGATGTGCGGGGCTCAGACATCGCGAATGACGGTCTCGAGGCTGAACGGTTGACCTCGCTGGGTATCCGGGTGATGTCCGAAGCTGAAGCATCTGGTGCGCTTCGTCGTGACGAAGTTCTGGTGCTGTCGTCGGCAATTCGCCCGGACAATGTGGTGCTCATGGCTGCAGGGAGGATCAGAGCGGACGTTCTCCACCGAACAGACGTCTTGTCTGCCATCGCATCACAGTATTTTCTGATAGCCGTTGCTGGCACGCACGGCAAGACCACGACCACTGGAATGATTGGATACGTGCTGGCAAGACAGGGCTTTGCTCCAACCATCTGTGTGGGAGGGCACATCACAGGATTTGACGGAGCCTTTCCCTCTGAAGGGAGGCAGCGAAAGCAGATTCAGGGACGCCCGATCATGGTCCTGGAAACTGATGAATCGGACGCATCATTCCTGAAGTTCTATCCAGACGTAGCTGTACTAACGAACATCGACAACGATCATCTGGGGGCTTATGGAGACAAGTTCTCCAACCTTGTCGGCGCATTCGCCCGGTTTTCCCAGCAGTGCGCTGAGCGAGGCGGCCTGATCATTGGGTGTGGCGACGACAGGGATGTAGCGAGGATCGCGCAGGCTCTGCCACGGCATGTCCTGTATGGTCAGGAGGCGTCAAATCAGGTGCAGATGGGCTACCATTTCCGCAGCAACACGGCAACGGTCGCCAGAGAAGGCATGGAGCAACCATTTGCCATGCAACGAGGAGACGAGAAGAACTATCTCAATGCTGTTGCCGCTTGCCTGGCGTGCGAGGCGGTCGGGGCCACACTTGCAGACACACTGCATGTTCTGGAAGGTTTTCCGGGTATGGAGCGGCGGATGCAGCTCCTGACAGACCATGACGGAACGGTCGTCCTTACAGACCATGCCGACCACCCCACGGAGATCAGAGCGACCCTGCAGGCTGTCTCGGCACGGTATCCCGGAAGACCACTTACCCTCGTCCTCCAGCCGCACCGTTTCTCCCGTGTGAGCATGTGCCTTGGGGAATATGGACCCGCGCTGGCTGGAGTCTCGCGGATCGTGCTGCTCGATATTTTCCCGGCTGGAGAGACGGCGGAGTGTCCGGAAGAGTTGAACCAGAGGCTTCGAGAGAGCGTGAAGACAGCAGTCGGCGACTCATTGGTACCCCAGATACCCGTGGACCAGATGCTCGAGGACTTGCGGGGGGTGGCCACCCCGGGCGACGTTGTACTATTTATGGGCCCTGGTGACGTGAACAAGCTTGGCCTGCGGTTTTGTGGCTTGCTGACGAGCGACAATACGGTACAATGTCAAACTGCTGGGCCTCTTGAGGGACGCATAAAGCAGGAGAACGACTGATGGTGAATTCCGTTATAGACAAGTTCAGACGTCACGTCGAGCAACGGGTCCTGACGAAGGAACCGCTCTCGTCCTATACGTCGTTTCGTATCGGCGGTCCGGCTGAGTACCTCTACACGCCATGTGGTGAGGAGGACCTGGTTTGCGCACTACGTGCTGCCAGAGCTCTCAAGGTGCCGACCACGGTTCTCGGCAACGGAACGAATGTTCTCGTCTCCGATCGTGGTGTCGAGGGTCTGGTCGTGAGGCTCATGGAGACCTCGCTTCAGCCATTCATGGAGAAAGGACTGGTGCTTGCTCGTGCCCCGATGCCACTGTCCTCTCTCCTGGACTTTGCCATACATCAGGACCTGTCTGGACTGGAATATCTCGTCAGCATACCTGGTACTGTTGGAGGGGCCGTCTACATGAACGCTGGTTCGTTCTCTCAGGCCATAAGCACTCACCTGGCGTATGTAGAAGTTCTTGATCGTAGCCTTGAGTATGTCGTGAAGAAGCATGAAGATGTCGATTTTGACTACCGTTATAGCGAGTTTCAGGAGAGCGGGGCCATCATTCTGGGTGCTGCATTTGACCTTGAGGCTGGCGATGGAGCGACAATCCGGTCGACAGCGGCACGTATCCGCTCCGAAAAGCATGCCAAACAATCCTGGGAACACCCGAATGCGGGAAGTATCTTCACGAATCCTCCAACGACCTATGCCGGCAAGTTGATAGAGGAAGCTGGGTGTAAGGGTCTCCAAGTGGGGCAGGCGCAGGTGTCAATCAAGCATGCAAACTTCATCGTCAATCTGGGGGGAGCAACCGCACTTGATGTTGCCCGTCTTATGGATATTGTCGTACAGAGAGTCTATGCACGCTTCAACGTGCGCTTGTCGCCCGAGATCAGGCTGCTCGGTGACTTCTCCTAGGAGGCAGTACGTGAGAATCAAGGATGAGTTCCTCGGTTCATGAAGCTACTGTGGCGCATGGGTCTGGTTGCTTTGGCCGTCTTGTTGGTCTACTGGTTCAGCGTACCAGCGACTCGTGTACGCGTTCATGCAGACTCCTGGGAAGCTCCTATCGTGGACCAGGTCTGGCATAGTCGGCCTCAGGGTCTTCTCATGCTCCTCAACAGGGCTTCGGTCGTCGACAGACTGGAGGGACTCCCCGTTTCTGACGTGACTATCGAGCGGGAGCGACCTTGGAACGCTACTGTCAGTGTGGACATAGCTGACCCCGATGTGGTGATCAGGCAAGGGAACAAGCTGGCTGCTGTGTTCCTGCAGACGGGGACAGCCTATACCATTACAAAGGCATCGAAATCGTGGAATGTCGTTGACGTAAGCGGTTTCCCACCTATATCCCCGGCTTTTCTGTCCACCTCACTCGAATATGCGCCGCTATGTTGCCTATTGATGCAACATCGGAACGAGTTGGCCATCATGGGCATGTCACTGTCCTCGTCGATGGGACTTTCCGTACGATTGAAAGACGGCAAGACGCTGCTCCTTGGTGACAGCGCGAACGGTGCTTCAAAGATCGAACGAGGGATCGCTGTCCTTGGCATGCCTGCACTCAAGGAGAAGAAAGTAACCATCGACCTGCGGTTCGACGGCCAGGCCGTCATCCCGGAGACACCATGATCAGGCGTGGAAGAACCGGGGGCGTTTTCCTCGTCGCGCTGTTTGTCATGGTTTCCGGATTCGGATATTTACTGGCTGTCCAGTTCGAGCCGACGGTGAACAAGGCCTACGTCGTTCCTGCTCAGAATGTCGAGTTGGTCGAAATCATGAAGGGACTCGAAAGCGAGAATGATGGCGCTGCTCAGCGGATTGTCGATCTTCGGGAACAGCTGGGAGAGCTTGAGAGCAGGGGTGCTGCCACGAGCGACGAGGTGCGTGTCCTCACGCAGCAGTTGGGAGAGCTCAGAGAAAGAGCGGGGCTTGCCGAGGCGACGGGTCCCGGTGTCATCGTGACATTAAGTGATAGTTCCCGTACCCCCACACTCTCCGATGATCCGAACTACTTCGTCATCCACGATGGGTATCTCCGCAGTATCGTGAATCTCATGCGAAGATACGGCGCCACGGCGATTGCCGTCAACGACCAGCGCGTTCTTGGAAACAGCCCTATCGTTTGTGCTGGCCCCATTATTCTTGTAAATTCGAGCAGGATGTCGCCACCCTATGTGATTACTGCGCTGGGGAACTCCGACATGCTCGCCGACAGCATTTCTCAAGACGTCTTTTTCCGAGTGCTGGAGATGTATCGCGATCAGTTTGAGATTACGTGCTCGCTTGAGAAGAAAACGTCTGTGAGTGTCCCGGCGTCGTTGGACAATGCTGCGTTCAAGTACGCAGTGGGTGCGAAATGAAGAGGACTGGGCAGTCGCCCTGGCAGTCGACAATACTGATCTTCTTCTTTATCAGTTTCTTTGTCGGTTTCCTCCTCCCCGGGCAGGCACGCGTTGTCCGCGAGATGAAGCAGACCTACCAGAACCAGGACCCGAAGGATCTCATTCGTGTTATCAAAGACCTCCAACAACGCAAACAGGACCTCCTTGTCGAGGAGACCGACGTGTCGCAGAAAGTCACGCAGTACCTTCGTGCTTCTGATGATACGGCTGCACAAGTGAGCCAGTTGCAGCACGAAGCCACTGTGTTGAGCCAGAGAACTGGGGCTGTCCCGCTCGCGGGTCCTGGCATCCGGATCACAATACGAGAGCAATCATCGGGGGTTTCACCGTCCATGCTGGCCGATGAGGACCTGCTCCTCCTTCTGAATGATCTCTGGGCATCGGGAGCCGAAGTCATATCGTTGAACGGCATACGCCTATCCGACTCGAGTTCCGTATACAGGGCGGGTCTCAACGTTCGCGTGGGTGGAAAGGTGACGCGGATGCCGCTGGTCGTGGATGCGATCGGCGATACAGAGAACATGTCCAAGGGACTGCAGATTCCCGGAGGCGTACTCGACTTGTTGAACCTGCGGCGCATTGGTGCTATAGTTCAAAAAGTCAACCTGCTTAGAATCAGCGACTAGGGGAGGAAAACGGATATCCATGGTTGGCTTCGTAACAGTGTGCGGACTCGTAGTTGGTATCATCATCGGGGTTCTTCGCCCCGTGCACATCCCGGCCGTGTATTCCAAGTACGTGGGGTTGGCTCTTCTGGCTGGTATGGATTCCATCCTTGGCGGCATCAAGGGCTACCTGAAGGACACCTTCGACGCGACAGTATTCTTTTCGGGTTTCCTGATCAACAGTCTTGTTGCAGCGCTCCTGGGGTATCTCGGTGATCAGCTGGGCATCGATCTTTACCTTGCGGCAGTCGTTGTGTTTGGAAGCAGAATGTACCAGAATATCGCAATCATCCGGCGCGTTCTCTTGAAGAAGGAGGCATGATGGCTGGCCAGCAAAGAATTGTCAGTGTACTCGATATTGGAAGTACCAGGGTCAAGATGTTGATAGCTTCGGCGACAGGAGATATCCTCGACTCCATTCTCGGCGTGGGCACGGCTCCGTGCAGCAGCCTGAAGCGTGGCGTGGTCGTGGACATGGAAGGTGTGACGCAGGCCATTCAGACGGCACGCGACGAAGCAGAACGGATGAGCAGCTACTCCGTCTCGTCGGTCATCGTGAACGTGGGTGGTACTCATATCACCGGATTGGTGAACCGCGGTCTTGTTGCAATATCCCGACCCGGACGCGAGATACAGAAGGACGATGTGGATCGCGTGTGGGAGTCTGCCAAAGCTGTTCTGCTGGGACCAAATCAGGAGATCATCCACGTGATCCCGCGCCAGTACCTCGTGGATGGGCAGGAAGGCATCAAGGACCCGTTGAGAATGTCGGGCATCCGTCTTGAGTTCGAGGCATTCATCGTCACCGGACAGTCGACGATTCTGGACAATCTTCGACGTTGTGTAACAGAATCCGGGCTCAAGGTGGACAGGCTTGTGCTCGAAGGTCTGGCGTCAGCTAACGCCGTCCTCTCATCGGAAGAGAAGGAAATCGGCGTCGCCTGTGTCGACATCGGAGGAGACACGACGGATCTGGCCGTCTTCACAGGAGGAAGCCTGAGCTATGTTGCTGTTCTGCCCATAGGTGGTCGCCATGTGACGATGGACCTTGCCATGATGCTGAAGACGAGCCTTAATGTTGCTGAAGAGCTCAAGGTGGCGTACGGTTCCGTGGACGCGAGCAGGGGAAAGGACTTCCAGGATAGCCAGGTGAGTTATTCGACAGCATCGGGTGATGGTGTTCTTGCGACAACGAAGTCATATATCAGCGATGTCGTGACGTCTCGCGTTGAGGAAATAGCTGAAGCCGTGAAGCTGGAACTGGTGCACTCCAGTTACAACAACATGCTTCCGGCTGGCCTTGTCTTGACTGGAGGGACGGCCATGGTGGGCCACATCACAGACAAGTTCTCTGAGATCAGCGGACTTCGAGCCCGAGTGGGACAGCCAACAGTCGACGAT
>Ga0209429_10002524_pt1 | contig 10771 bp, 6 predicted proteins | sample BarGraNGADG00212_3_FD_184493 | JGI IMG/M metagenome (GOLD analysis project Ga0209429, IMG submission 184493) | Arctic peat soil microbial communities from Barrow, Alaska - Barrow Graham LP Ref core NGADG0004-212 (SPAdes) (version 2) | ecosystem: Environmental > Terrestrial > Soil > Wetlands >... | reverse complement strand
GATCTTTCTAGTTTCAAACGCAATCTCGACACGGAAAATCGTTAATAAATATGCAGCTTTTTTCCTCGGAGGTCTGGGTCTTACTTTCTTTATCAGCTATGTAAACTTCAACATTGTCTATCCTTACGGCTGTTCGATGGACTTCCGTTACATCATTCCGGTGATGTTCCCAATCGCTTTTATCGTGAGCAGCGGCTATGCGTTAACGCAGAAAGAAACCGCACCACTCGGCAGAAAACACTTTGGCTCTTACTTTTTTCCCTTGGTCGTCGGGGCTTTTTGCCTTGCCTCGATTGCCTTCTATATTTCCGCAATTTGAATATTTTCGAATAGGCAATTGAATTTTGTTTTGGATTTGCTATAATTAGACACGCTGCAGGCATGGCGAAACTGGTAGACGCGTACGTTTGAGGGGCGTATGGGGTAACCCTTGAGAGTTCAAATCTCTTTGCCTGCACCAACTATAAATAAGTGCGATGAATACGCACTTATTTTATTTATAGTCTTGCAGTAAACCTGCACTTTCGTATCAAACGTCATTGGAAAAGTCAGTAAATATGGGCCTTTTTTAGTTTTATGGTGCGGGTTGTGCGATTTGAACTTTGATTTTTGACTAGATGAAAAATCTCTCACGCGCGGGAAGGGGGCGCATTTTGAAATCGTCCACAAAGCAAGAAAAAAACCGACATGGGAATATCGGTTTTCAAAAAAGTGACTCTGCGTATTTTAGATGTGGGGGGTGCGGTGTGGATATATTCCGAAAAAGAAACGTGAGTGGGAGCTAGTCTAATATCCCGAAGAAATAATCTTGATCGTACAGACATTGCGTACCTATGGTGAGCCGTAATTCGTTGCTTAACTGACTGGGATCAGGAAAGTAACCAAAGATTGATTGGGAATCAATCTCCAAAAGTTCAGATATTTCGTCATCAATACGAACCATGTCTTCCTGAAGAATATCTTTCCCATAATCGAATTCAATCCCGATGATAGGCGCCGTGTTGGTCTCAATAAATGAAAATCCAAACTCTGAATCGGAATCAACTATTATGTCTAGAAGTATAAACGAGAAGTTAACTTTTTCAGGACTCTGTGCTGGACCTCCCGTAAATGAATAATAAAACGTAATATCCGTTATGCACTCATATCCCTCAGCCAGTTGACTGCCGGATAAAGGATTTAAATAATCCGAATAATATGCGGTTCTTACATAATATCCGCCTTGATTATGCGGGATAAAACTTGTAAGAGACCCTATGTTAGCTAAATCTTCCAAAGAAATAACATGATTTTGTTCTACCGTAAACGTGGCAATTAGATCTGGGTAATCTGGATCATCTTGAAATGAAAGATCAGTTTCGTTTGACTGGCTTGAAATAGACATGTATTTAAATGAAAGCAAGACATTGTTATGAGAAATTGAAGTATCACACGCCGTCATCATCACAGCGGCAATCGCTGGAATAATGATTCCTATAACTTTCTTGTTTGTATTCATGCGTCTAGTACCTCTATATCGTGCAAAATACTCAATTCGCCGATGCTTATCCTACCTTTGTTCGAAGAACCGTAAGGTATCAAATCGGTGTAGTAAATTCTAATAGCTATCACATTATTGGTTGAAAGAATAAAACTGAAATGGTCTTGATCTAGACGATTTTTAGAAAGATTAACATCTCTTACCAAATCAATTAGAGTAATCCAATTTCCATTTGCAGTTTTAAACTGGACTAGTGCGCTGAAGTTCGATGTATCAACATACTCATTGGCGCTCCAATAGGAAGCATTAAACTCAAATCTGTTTATATATGTGGGCGAATATATTTCAAGGTACGCCAACCCTGCATTTTCCCGTGCGGGGGAAAGATTCACAAAAGAATTTTCTATGTAACCGGTTCTAAGCCTTTTGGTCGAAACAATATAGTTTCCATTAGAGACACTAAGATTTTTTTCATAAAAGAAATATTGTGGCTCAAAGCCAAATGAATCCGGCTGATATGTAGATTGTTCAAGTATCACGCCCGAAGGGGAAAGATACTGGTTGGATGTTCCAATTCTGTAATGATTAGTATTGGTTTGAGAAAGACCTTCGCCGATTTCATAACACCAATAATCGTGAATTCGAATGTTGAAATAAGCATCTACACTCTCATGAACCCTTTGGCCACTCCAACCCCAGTTTCCGTACAGTGTATCAGTCACCTCGTCATAATCGTAGGCGACAATCACGTGGCCCCATTCGTATTCGTCTCCTATGGATGGATCACGTACTCCGTTGCCGTTAGTATCAGTAAAACCGTTTCCACCCATTAGTACGGGTTTACCCGATTTTACCAATTGGACTATCTCGTTCCGAATTCTGGTCTTTTCGCTCTGTGTGTCGGCACTCATTTGTGAAGTTACTATGGATACATTATTAGCAAGTGCTGGCTGTTGCGAAATATAGTCATGCATTACCGAGTTGGTAATATCATAATTTACCCCGATGCCATCAAGATATCCGTTTGGGTTTTGATAGTACTCGGCTAAATCAAAATGGGGGTTTATCGAGCCGTTTGCTAATGCAATTGAGAATAGTTTTCCTAAAAAAGTTTCTTGTTGAATTTGGTCAACAATTTCCTGCATTACTAGTCTATCAAGCGCTTCTTTATATGCGTCTGTCCCTTCAATATAGCCTTGCGATAAAACAGAATTTCTAAGAGTATCCATTGTTGGCGAATTCCAAGTTATATTGTTGAAAACACCAGGAGATTGCGAAGGGGACGTGTTACTAATAACCCCTGACGAAACCGTTGATGGCGCAGACTCATACTTTTCGTCAATAAACAAATCAGACCAATATGTATCAAAGAAAGAAATATACATGGAGATGCCGGTATAACCGCAGATCCCTAATCTGTTTAGGGGCATGTTGTTTTTCAGATTTCTAAAGTAAGCGGATCTAAAACTATCATTACGAACGAATATGTCGTCATCGGTTGAGCCTCCGCCGCCACCGCCGCCAATGAGCGGATCAATAACATAAGATTGCTCGTATAGTTCATTATTTTGTAAATCAGGAGTTTCATAATACATACCGCTATTTCCGAATCGATTTTCGGAAAAAGACTCTTTGTCAGGCTCGCTCGACTGCCTTAATACGTAGTTACCAGTTAAGAAGGACGAAACAACGAAGATTGTTGCCAATGTTGTTAAAAGTGCCATATTTATACCCCTTTTTTTTAATATATCATTTTCTGTGAGCGCTTACAATTGTTTCAATCAAAAGGATTGCATTTCAAATTTGTAGGTAATAAAACAAACGGAACCATGAAGATGGGCGTCAATAAAAAAGCACTTCTTTTTTGATGACCGAAACATGAAAACAGAGACCTTGGAAAAGTTGCTCAAAACTGCAAATTTGTAAATACTTCATGATATGGTATTGATACGTTGGTAATGATAATATATTATCATTAAGGAAAGCCCCATTTCTTTAAATCTGAATATGATTATATTATATATAATCAAAACCTCTCAAAAATAGGTCTCTTTGCCTGCACCAATCATAAATAAGTGCGATGAATACGCACTTTTTTTATTTATAGTCTTGCTGTAGTCCCGAATTTTCGTATCAATCGTACCTAGGCAACATTGAAAAAGTCAGTTAAAATCGTACTTTTTTTTATGGTGCAGGTTTTGCGATTTGAACTTTCATTTTTGATATAAAACCCCTTTGTTGGACTTCTTTGAATCATTTAATTATCCAGTAATTAGATGGGAACCACCGCTGTTGCTTGGCGGAAATGCTATTCCATGAAGTATATCCGCGTCATCCAACAAAAAGAAGCATAAGAAAAAGGACACGATTTTACTCGTGCCCTATCGGCTATGTTAAATTTTGGAGAGTCCGAGTATGAAGGTTAAGCCATGTCCCGCTAAACCACGTTCAAGTTAGGAGATTTAGAGCAAGAAGCCTAGGCGACGCCCCAGTTAACGGGGCGGCCGCTTGGATTCCAGTTGGCAGACCATCCAGCTGGTTGTGATGTTGCTTGGCAATTAATGGTCAGCGAGAGGCAACTAAGGAAAGCGTAATCGCCAATCGAAGTGACGCTGCTTGGGATCGTGATCGATGTCAGCGAGGTGCACGAGTAGAAAGTCAAAGCGCCAATCGAAGTGACGCTGCTTGGAATCGTAATCGATGTCAGCGAGGTACACAAATAGAAAGCGTAAGCACCAATCAAAGTGACGCTGTTTGGGATTGCAATGGATGGCAGCGAGGTGCAATCGTCGAAAGCGTGATTGCCAATTGAAGTGACACTGTTTGGGATTGAAATGGATGTCAGCGAGGGGCAATTCATAAAAGCATTATCGCCAATCGAAGTGACGGCAAGGCCTAAATATTGGCTAGGAATGACAACTGCCGTCGATGAACCCGTATAACCACTGACAGAGTATGAAGTTCCACCCATCAAAGTGAAAGAAAGCCCATCTGTGCCGGCAAAGTGGATGACGGCCGCACCGATATCATAAGCAAAATTGGCGTACTTCGGAATGGCGTTCCACTGCGTCTCAGAGCCGGCATAATAAATATCGGCAATGTTGGGGCAAGCGTTGAATGTCGCTTCGCCAATCGTCGTCAAACTGAGTGGGAGGTAAACCGTGGTCAGCGCACCGTTACTTTGGAAGATATCGAACCCGGTGGACGTTATTCCTTCTGGAATCCGGATAGTGGTAAAAGCGCCATAGATAAATGCGTACCTCGGTATCTCCGTGAGCTTGATGCCCTCGGCAAACGTGATATCCACGAGAGCCATAAGGTTACCAAAGCACATCTCGCCAAGGCTCTCGAGGCTGGCCGGCAAGTGGATATAGGTCACTAAACGACAATCGTAGAAAGCTCCTGTACCTATGGAAACAAGGTTCGCAGGCAATTCAAGACCCGTGAGTGAAGAACAAGTACGAAAGGCATCATCGCCAATGCGGGTAATGCTGTCAGGAAGCGAGATGGTAACCAATGTCACGCAGTCCTTGAAGGTGCCATCGGCAATTTCAGTGACCGGAAGCCCATTATAGAAGTATGGGATAACCACGTTTACTAAAGCACCGGAATAGGAAGACACGATATACGAGGCTTGGTCTTCTGCCAAGGTATAGACAGGCGCTGCAGGCACCGGAACGTTCGTATATTCAATGACAACGCTGGTAATGGAAGCACTAGAATTCCATGGATCCATAGAACTAAAATCCGTCCCCGGAACGATTTTGAAGAATGAGGGGCTGTTCCCGAGTTCGACTCGAACGCCGGAAACGAGGACGTAGGTTCTGTTCAATGAACTCGCCGAACCGCCGGTAAAAAGCGTGATGTCTCCGCCATAAGCGGGGAAAGTAACGGTGATGGCGGTCATTGAAGTAATGGGCGTCGCCGCGTCATTATACATGGCGCCTCCTCCAAACATACTACCGGATAACAAGACGTGTTGTTCAGCCAATGCTTTGGCTTGAGTGTAATCGAAGGTAAAGCCATCAACGACCGTCGACCCAGCCTCGAATGGATCAGCAGAAATAGCAGGTGCGTTGCTTGGATTTAAGGTGACTGTATAAATTGTTGGTACCTCCCAAGGCGTCGGGACGTCCCCAACATAATGCCAGCCGCTGGAAGTCGCGGTCTCGCTATAGAATAAGAGGGAATCGACCAACGCATTGTTGCCACCACCAATATCCATGAGATGCCATTGCGCTAAAGAACCTTGAAAGAAAACACCTTTAACATTGTCGCAACCTAAGAAAGCGTCCGTGCCGATGCTGGTGATGCTGGGCGGAAGTATAATCGTATCGATCATCAAATTTCCTGAGCAGAAACTCGCGTCGATGGCCGTGACCATCGTTCCATTGATGAAAACCGGAATAAATAGACGATTGCTAGAAAAACCAGACAAACTATTGGCGGATGACTCCGAACCTCCCGAGAGAAAAACAATCGCGGAAGTGTAAGAATCATACTTCGCGGTAAAGGTCATATCGCCAGTCACAACCATATCATCTGTATAGTCGGAATAGCCGATGAAAGCATAACTGAGATCGGCAAAAGTGGCGCGCGTCGGATTGACTGCCGGAGGAACGATGGTCGCGCCTTCTTCGAGTTCCAGAGACTGAATTGGCGTCCCATCGTAATTTTGGAAGAGAACGGTGTGAATCGCAGCCTGGCTTGAGGAAGAACTGCTTTCGGAAGAAGAACTGCTTTCGGAAGAAGAACTGCTCGCGGAAGAAGAACTGCTTTCGGAAGAAGAACTGCTTTCGGAAGAAGAACTGCTCGCGGAAGAAGAACTGCTCTCGGAAGAAGAACTGCTTTCAGAAGAAGAACTGCTTTCAGAAGAAGAGCTGCTTTCAGAAGAAGAGCTGCTCGCGGAAGATGAAAGCGAACTCGAAGACGAAATGCTGCTGCTTGACGAAGAACTACTTGTAGGATTGCCGCCGCTGCACTGCGTCAAAACAAGGATAATGGCTAAACCGACAATAACGACGCCCGCACCGCCAAACAGCAGTTTCTCTTTTTTATTCATTTTTTATTTCCTTTTTCTTGGTTGCTTACTCAAGTATAGAGCCGTAAAAAAAGTAAGTCAAAGTATTATGACCGCATTTCAAATTTGCAGGTAATTACAAAATGAAAATCTTCAAATTAGCAAATTATTCGTGATATGGTATTGATACGTTGGTAATGATAACACATTATCATTAGAGAAAGTCTTCTCGAGGAGCATTCCGCAATGATTATATGATATATAATCAAAACCTCTCAAAAATAGGTCTCTTTGCCTGCACCAACTATAAATAAGTGCGATGAATACGCACTTTTTTTATTTATAGTCTTGCTGTAGTCTCACGTTTTCGTATCAATCTTGTGCAGACACCATTGAAAACATTAGGAAAAATCGTCCTTTTTATTTTCATGGTGCAGGTTTTGCGATTTGAACTTTCAAAGCTATTTCATATCCCATCATTCGCCCTGTCTCAGTATTTCTCGAAGTATCACAGACTCGAAGTGCCAATGTCACATACGTATCGCAGGCATGATAATCCAATGTCACACACGTATCGCACGTTTTAAGCTTTTTCACGCGGCAGAAACCACTTGATAACGCAGTCATGGAATCATTCTTTGGAATACTAAAAAGCGAGGAAACAAAAAGGCATCAATACAAAACCTATAGGGAACTAAAAGAGGCCATCGAAAAATTTATCGACTATTACAATACTTATCGAACCATCGAATGCTTGGATTATCGTTCCCCAAACCAATATGAACAATTATATTGTTCTTCAAAAAAAAACTAGACTTTCTATACATCAGAGTCTAGTTTTCCGTTAGCTGTTCACTTTCGAAGTCGGAGCTTGTCGAACTCAATCCCTGCCATGAACAATGCCGCTAAACCATAAGACCAGTTCTTGGAGGTTGGAATCAATCGATAACCAAGGTAAGGGAAGATGGGCAAAGGAATCGTCGGGCCGCTGATTTCTGGCATGAAGATGGCTTGGCCCTCAAACTGCAAGGCATCAATCACGCACTGATAGGCTTTTAAGGCAGGCTCGAGATAAGAGTCGTCAAGATAGCCGAGACGGACGGCTTTTAGCCAGCCACTGGCCACTAAGGCCGTAAAACTCAACTCGCGATAGCTTTTCCGTTTTTTGCTTAAAATCGTATCGAACGCGCCATCCGTTCTTTGATAAGTAAGTAACGCTTCGCTTGTTTGATGCAAAATGTCGATGATTTTGGATTTTTCCTCATGCTCGCCGATATTTTCTAAAATCATCGGTAGCGAGGCGATGACCCAACCGTTTCCACGTCCCCAAAAGAGCTTTCGGCGTGGATAGGGATGATGCGATTTGACCCAATAACTGTGGTACCACAAGTGCGCAGATGGATCCATTAAGTATTGAGCGAGAACGCGCGGTTGCCGAGCAGCAATCGTCATCATCTCGGCATCATTATTTTCACTGGCGTAAAGCGAAGGAAAGACAGAAAACATCATCAACGAATCGACCCACACTGACTTGGGGTAAAATTTACCTTCGCGGCTATTTCCAAGATGGTTGATTGAGTCCTCAAGCACCCGCGGTTCGGCTTTGATAAAATGGAGCACGCGTTCAGTTAAGGCGATGTATCCGGGGTTACCTGTGATTTTTCCCATACGATAGGTGATGAGTCCCGGCGTCGACGTATCGCTGCAGTCGACGGTCGGCGGATGGGCCACATAATAATCGCAATAATCGCATAAGAACTTCTGGTAGCGGTCGGTTTTTAAATAATCATCAAGCAAGGTAAGCGCATAGCCTAAAAGGCCTTCCCCCCATGTCCACTTCATTTTGGGATTCCAAGTCGAAGTGACATAATCGGCTAATGCGACAACTTTGGAAAAGTAGGTTTCATCGTTCAAGACGGGGTTTTTAAGAGCATTGGTTTTATCCATACTGATTCTCCTCATTAAACAATCTTTTTTAACAAGTCATCATATTCGATTTTGTCTTCTGGGCTTATCTCCGCGAGTTTTCCTTCACGTTGCAGTTCGAGGAACTTTCTGGTTTTCTTGGTATTTTCATGCGTCAAAACGAATTTACGGGCGATGAAATAACCGGCGGTCATCAAAAGGAAGAACCCGACGAGCATGACGATGCGGATGCCCCACTTGGCGGATTCGGGTTGCGTGTCTTCAGATTTGACATAACCGGTCAAAGACAAAACGAGACCGAATAACCAAATTGCGATGGCCGATGACATCTTTCGGCAAAAAGTCATGATGCCACTGAAGGAGCCTGTATTCCGGGTACCAAACGTCAACTCTCCGGCATCGACGGCATCAGGGAATATCAGCCATGATGTCAATTGCGCCCCGGCGAAACCGATGGCTAAGACCGCTGTCGCCGCATAGGCACCGATGATTGGCCAGTTCGATGGATATAAAGTCACACCCAAGATACCGACAAGGGCGAGAGGAATGCCAAAGTAATAGATTTTATTCTTATCAATTTTATTCACCAAGACATTAATTATTGGAAACATTAATAATTGAATGGCGATAAAGATGCCTAGAAAAATAGTTGAGCTCGCGCTTGGAGAAAAACAATAGATGGCGTAAAGCATGATACCGTTCGATAAGATATCCATCGAAATGCTTTGGCTGACATACATGCCGACGAGTTGCCTGAATCCCTTCACTTTCATTGGACGGACAAAGTTCTTGATGTCGAATTTTTCTTTTTTCTTTGAGAATTCCACGCGTTCCCTCGTAAAAAAGCCAATGAGGAGGAGCGGGACCGTAAAGAGAAGGCCGAAGCCGATGCTGATAATCAAGTAGAAAGTTGTCAGCGTGATCGTCCCGTCTTTAAGGAACCCCAAAATAATGGAGGGCACAAGCGTCCCGATGGCCGTTGCGACTGTCGAAAAAATAAGCCGGATGACGTTAGCGCTGTTTCTTTCCTTCTCCTCGATGGCAATTTCCGCGGACATTGAGCTGTAGGGAACGTTGATAATCGTTGAGACGGTACTGTACCAGACATAAGTAATCATTGCAAAGGCGATTTTCCAACTATCGCTCGCCCAACTCCCGATAGGAGCCCATAGGAGGGCAAACGTGCCCACGAGCAAGATCCCGCCAAGAAAAATATAAGGACGGCGGCGCCCGAAACGAGTGCGCGTATTATCACTGATGACGCCCATCAATGGGTCGGTGACGGCATCCCATATTTTAGAAACCAAGACGATGGTCCCGGCCCAAAAAGCGTTGATGCCGATAATCTGAGTCAAAAAGTAAAAATAGAGGACGCCAATCAAGGCTTGAGCTCCTCCGCCATAGAAATCCCCAAGGCCAAAGATGATTTTTTCGCCATTCTTGAGATGTTTAGGATCTTTCATTTGTTTTCTCCTCAACCGCCAGGCGGTTTAAATAGGCCATGCTTTTTTCAATGCTCTTGAATGGCGTCTTGGTCTTTTGTTCGATGGCCGCATAACGGGCATAACGTTCGGCGACGGCCAGCACTTTCCGGATATCAACGGATCCTTCGCCTAACTCGGTATCGCAAGCTTTGATCTTGATCCCCTTTTGCATCATCGTGAAATCACGTAGATGAATGCCTGCGAGGCGGTGATTGATTTTTTCAAGCAACTCGTCGGGACGGACGCCTGAACGGGTTGCCCAATACGTATCTGAAACGATTTTGACCTGATCGCTGGTATTACGTAGGAGCCAATCGAGCCGCGTAACACCTTCAAGACGTGTAAACTCAAAATGATGGTGATGGAATGCCAACTCGAGACCGACGGCGTGATATTTTTCCGCCAACTGGTCGAGGGCGACGGCGAACTTCAAAAGTTCTTTCTTGCCCCCGAGAATACTTCGGATAGGCAAGACACTCACTTCGACCAAAGGACAATGGACCCACATACAGAAGCGTGTCACCTCGTCAAAATGATGAAGCAAGACTTTATATTTCAGTTGAACGGCGACGACATTGAATCCCATTTCGGTAATGATTTTTGCGGTCGGTTGATCGAATTTAAAACGTGACAGTTCAAGATTTTCAATACCTATTGCCTTGATGAGCTTTAAGGCATCTTGAAGATGATGTTTTGCTTGTTTTCGTATCGTAAAAGTTTGTAAAGCAAAGATCATAACTATTCAGTTTCCTCCAGTCGGAAATTTGCCGCGTAGTCCAGCGTCAGCGTATGACCGCCAAACGCGATGATGATTTGGCTGGGCTTCCGGAGTGTGATTCCACCGCTCACGTAACGATTGTC
>Ga0209429_10002523_pt1 | contig 10774 bp, 4 predicted proteins | sample BarGraNGADG00212_3_FD_184493 | JGI IMG/M metagenome (GOLD analysis project Ga0209429, IMG submission 184493) | Arctic peat soil microbial communities from Barrow, Alaska - Barrow Graham LP Ref core NGADG0004-212 (SPAdes) (version 2) | ecosystem: Environmental > Terrestrial > Soil > Wetlands >... | reverse complement strand
AAAGGCATCCAGGTCAGCGGGGACGATGACTTCACCTCCCGTTTGCCGGGCGAGGTTTTCCAGAAAAGCCCGATTCGGTTTGAGGCTGCGGAATTCCACCCCAGCCAGGTCGGTCGCCCAGCCGGTGCGGGCTCGGCCCATTTCAGCTCCGACGGCATTCGTCACGGTCGCATCCACCTGGTAACCTCCGGCTTCGCGGGGGAGGTAGGTCACTTGGTAAAGCCCGGTTTCATTCGGGGAGGATTCAGCGGTCATCACCAGCACATTGGTGTTTCGCAGGCCTTCCAGCACGCGTTGGACCTTGATGGATACGGTGGCATTGTCCACGGGCCGGAATTCGGCGTCGCGCACGCGGACCTGCAACTCGACCGCCTGGTTCGGATCGCCGGGTTTCGGCTCGACTTGCAAATCGATCCGTTCCGGCACATCGGCCACCAGCCAGCGCAGCATCTGCCGCCAGGCTTTGTCCATATCGTGATGCAGATCGGCATTTTGCAGGCCCCAACGCCACATATCTCCCACGGTTAGGGCCCCCACGCGTCCTTTCCCGAAACGTTGTGCGACCAACGCCGGATAATTTTTCCCCGCAGGGTCGGTGACGGTGGCAATCACACTGGCGCCGGGCTTGACGCCGCGAATGCGGTTGAAGACCTCGAAGGGGGGCATGAGTTCGAGGCGGGTCCGTTCCTCAGCCTCGGTGTTTCGCAATCTGGCCCAGGGCTGCAGCCAGCCTTCCGGGGTCAAATTGAGCCGGAAATGAGCGGAGACCGCGGGCTCCTCGATTGGCTGAAGGTAAACGGGCAACAAGTCGCCGATCGGCGTTCCCTGGTATTTGCCCTGCTGGAAAGATTCAGCCCCACCCAGCATCAACAAGCCGCCGCCGCGCTCGGAAACAAACCGCTGCAGCAAGGCCTGCTGGTCGGCGTTGAAAAAATCGGCTTCCAGGTCATCCACGATGATCGCCTGGTACGCGTACAGTTCCTCGGCGGCTTTGGGAAAACCGCCGCGCAATTCCAGTTCATCGCGGGTATTAAGCCGCACGAGCACGGGCTGATCGTAGCGCTCGGTCATTTCGTCTTTTCGATCGAAGCCCCGAAACAGGGGGTTGCTCGATTCTCCGCTGCGGCCGCGGAAGTTGAATTTCGGTTCGCGCAATGCCACGCGAATCAGGCCCACCAACTGGATTTGAGTATCGGACTCGATGGCTCTTCTCAAAAACTTGTATTCCCAGTTGGGCCGGCCGCTGACATAGAGGATGCGGTAAGGTCCCTGCCCGTTGTCCACCGCCACCGCCCGGTGATTGTTGGCCAGAGTGGCTTCGGCGCTAAGGGCGGAGTTAGTGAATTGTCCTAATTCATTTTCAGATGAAATTCGCAAGTTATAAAATGAAACACCGGCTCGTTCGGGGCGGACCTGGAACCGGAACATCAAGGTTTCCTCCTCCTGGCGCGAGGATTGGGTTTGCCGGTCAACCGCTGCTCCCAGCCGGTCGTACAACTGAGCCACGACTTTGGCGCCGCGATAGCCCGTGGCCGAGACGCTGGCCTGAATGGAAACCGGGGCATCCTCGAAAGCCGTGCGGCTGACGGCGACGTTGTCGATGGCGAGATCCCGGATGGCTTGGTCATTACCGACGATCACGGGATAAATGGGGGGCAATCCCTCGGTTTTCAACGCGGGTCCCTGGCTATCGGTGGCGTTGCCATCGGTGAAGAGGAGCAATCCCGCGGTGGGTTGACCGCGGTAGAGATCAGCCAACGATCGCAGGGCGGCGTTCAAGGAGGTCGCCTTCCCATCAAACGCCAGATCGGCGAAGTCGGCGGTGGACTTCAAGCGGCTGTCGACCAAGTACCGGCGGAGCTGGAAATCCTGCTGTAATTTGTCTCGCCATGACGACCGGCTGCCGGTGAGCAGCGCGCGCAAGGCTTCTCCCCGGGTTTGAGGATTGCCGCTATCGTGGAGCTGCAGGCTTTCGCTGTTATCGGCTACCACGATCAGTTGGTTAAGTCCGGGCTGCGCTTTCGATCCGCTCCACAGCGGTTCGAGCAAACAAAAGATCAGCGTCGCCAAACCGAGCAATTTGAACAGGATGCCCACGGCGCGCACGGAAGTACGCACGGGAGCCCGCCAATAAGTCCATAGCAGGAACAGGCAGACAGCCACCCAAAAGCCGACCGCTGGCACCAGCCAGTTTCCGCGGGATAAGATGATGGTTGCCCAGATCATTAGTTGTCGCGCCCCAACTGTTCGTAATACCGGCGGACCATTTCGGAATACCGGTTGGGCACGGGATCGCGATCCAGCGGGACGAGTCCGTCTTTGTTTTCACGCCGGGCCAGCTCTTCCTGGATGCGGGATCGGATCTCGGCCAAGGGCGCCACAATCTGCGTTTTAATCAGCGACGGTTGGGGAGGCGCGCTCAGCCGTTTGTACTCGGCTCGCATGGCCTGGGCGCGGTCGCGAATCCGGGCCACATCATTGCGCCAATTGGGGTCATCGAGCATTTCCTCGACGTTCCGCAAGCGATCGGACCAAGTCATATAATCCCGGCCGGTAATCGGTCCCGTACCACCCCAATTGCCTCCGTTGTCAGCCGTGCGTTCGTTGGCTTGGGGGTTGCGGCCCGATGTCGGCTGACCCCGGTTGCCGCCGGGTGTGCGCGGTTGATTTTGCGATAGTCGATCTTGACCGGATCTGGCCTGGCCTGAGCCGGCGCCGGCATTTTCACCGCTGCCGTTAGTATTGGCATTAGGCTGGTCTTCCTGGCGGCGCCTAGCTAAGAGGCGAGCGATGATGTCGGCTGGAGCGTTGGCATTGGTATCAAGCCGGTTTGGCTGGCCGCCGGTTTGATTCTGCCGGTTGGTGCCGGAGTTGGCGGACGCCAAGAGCGATCGCAACGCGGAGTCTGGGGAAGCGCCGTTGGTTGATCCGGGGGGGTCGCCAGCCAGCAAATTGGCCACCGAGTTACTTTGGAGACTGTTCATTTCACGTTCCACTTGGCGGGAGAGCTCATCGAGTTCCTTCCGCGCGAGGCGCAGGGCTTCGGTTTCGTCGCCGAGAACGCTTTCGGCTGCCTGTTCGACTCCATTTTTCAAGCTGGTTATACCCTGGCGAGCGCGTTGTTCGAGCTGGGATGCCTGGGGCACAAAACTACGGCGCAACATTTCCGTGGTGAGATCCAGGAGGTTGTCGAGTTTGTCCTGTTGGGATTGGCGCAGGGTGTCATAGAGCTTTTTCGCCAGCAGGGGTTCGGCGGCTTCGGCCTCACGGGTGATCTCGGTGGCGCGCTCGAGCAAGTTAGTCAGACTCTTTTTCTGCTGAGTTAACTGGTTGCCCAGACCGGTTCTTTGCTCGCTCTGGCTGAGGGTTTTTTGTTTGGGATCGGCCAATTCCTGCAATTGATTGCCGACTTCATCCTGCTTCTGGGCCAGGGAACGGGCGTCCGCCCGCAACTGGCGCATATCATCGGTCAACTGGCTGGCATTCTGCTGGCGCAGACCGTCGCGCGCTTGCTGGAGCTGGCGTTCGGCGCGGACCCCGGAGGTCAGGGCTTTGGGCACGGCTTCGTCTTGCATCGCTTGGGCGGCCTGGCGAACCTCGGACCGGCTTTGTTCGAGCCGCTGCCGCGTCTCAGCCATGCGCGACGGATTTTGCGAGCGGTCCATGCGTTGCTGCAATTCATCCAGGTCCGCCAGCATCTGTTGCTCTTCTTCACGCAGCCGCTTAAGGCGTCGGCGCGCCTCTTCACGGTCGGCCTCGGTCCTGGCCTCTTGCAGCGCGGTTTGCAGTTCCTTGAGGCGTTCGTTGACGTCCTGCTGCCGTTGGGCCAGTTCTTTCAGTCGATTCTGAACCTGGAGTTCTTCGGTCTTTTGCGGGGTTGACGGACGGGAAGCCTGGCGTTCGGTTTCATACCGGTTTTCCGAGGCGGCCATTTCCAGTTGCTGCAACTGCTGCTGGCTGCGCGCGCTGGAGCGATTGTTGCGTTGGTTCCGCTGGTTGCGCGCCTGGGCCACCTGGAATTCGCGCGACTGCAGCTTCAACAAGGCTTGATAAGCCGCTTGCTCATCCACCAGAGCGTCCGGCAACGCGGCGGGCGAATTGGTTGCCTTGGTCAGGTGGGTTAAAGCCTGGCTCATGGCTTGCTCGGCGGATTCGAGACCGGCCTGAGCTTTCGGATCGGATGCCTTGGATTTCGCCGCGCGCGCCTGAGTGAGAGCCTGCTCCTGGGACTGTCGAACCACGGGCGCGTCCTGGCGATATTGGCTGGACGGGGACGGTCCTTTCTCCAGGCGCTGCAGTCGCCAGGTGGCGAGAATGATTTGTTTTTGCAGCTCCGCGAGGCGAGCAGCCGAACCGGGCTGGTCGCCGGATTCGTTCGATTCATTGGCTGATTCCGATTCGCCGGAGGCAGATTGGCTCTGCCGAAAAATCTCATCAAAAGGACGCACTTCGGCAAAGAAAAGGTCGCCGGTGGTGCGGCGAATCTTGCCATCCGGCCCGAAATCATCGGCCCAGAGATAATAAGAGATCAACTGATCGGGACTGGCCCCCAGTGCTTCCAAAGGCAGGAGATAGTTGAACCGTCGCTTTTCGAGCGGCGCGGTGGTTTTGCCCAGGGCGAGAGTCTTCGTTTCCTTGCCCGCCAACGTATAGGCGATGCCGAAGGCCTGAACGCCAAAGTCATCCGACACCTCCGCGCGAAAGTTCAGTTCCTCGAGGGCGGACACCCGCTGGTCACCCTTCGGCGCGAGAAGCTTGATGTCCGGGGGGCGATTGGTAAGGACGGCGACGATAAGCTGCGTGGGAATCTTGTTGGTTCGGCCTTCGGCGTCGATAAGTTGGAGTTCATAGGCCTGACTGGCAGCGAACAGAAAATGGGTTAAGGCCACCGCTGCCCGTTTCGGATCGGCTGCCAGAGTGACAATCGACTTGTCTTTGCCCACCAGTTTGGCGGAGACGACCGGTTTGTTGAGCTGGCAGGCCAATTCCAATCGGGAGCCTTCAACCGCGCTCACCCGCCGGGTGTCTTCGATTCTTTTTTCGGGCAGGCCGGTGTAACTCGGATAGGTGATTTGGGCGTCCATACGTTCCAGCCGCGGGTATTCAAACACGCGCACGGTGTAGTCGCGGGTTCGTTGGCCGCCGTATTCGACATGATAAACCAGGTTGCTTTGGACGTCGGTGAGGCTGCCGCCGAACTCGGGATCAGCCAGGTTCTTGGCGAGGGGAACGCGGGTGTTGTCAGCGGACGATGATCCGATGACCAGCGCTACTTCAGCCGGGATGCGTCCGCTGAAACGCGCCAGCACCACCAGGCCGCTGCCTCGTTCCACCGTAGTGTCACCGGGAGTAATGGTGACGCCTCGGGCAAGGATTGCCTCGGCCGGGCCGGATTCAAGCGTCGGCAGCTTGGCCAGGCAGACAACGAAAAGCGCCAAGGCGGCCCATTGAGCGAGCTGCATTCCGAAGAGGCGGCGGTTCGGAATCATGGTGCCCCAGTTTTGCCGGCAGCCTTGCCGAAAAGCGGCCAGAATCAACCGATCCTGAAGGTAACTAAACTGACCCGTGCGCGCATCCGGTTTTTGTTCAACGGCGGTTAGAAGCAAGGCCTGCAATTCGGGATTTTGCGCTTCAATTTGCCGGGCGATAACGCGCCAATCGGGCTGCCATTGTTGGAGGCGCCTCCCGACCACCACTGCGGCGATGCCCGCGGCAGCGCCCAGCCACACCGCCAGACGAGACGATCCCCAGCCGGTCTGTCGATGCAAGAGCAGCAGCCCCCCGCCTAATAGGGCGGCGATCAGCCAACACAACGCCAACCCGCGCCATAGCCGCCAACGGCGGTAACGCCGGGCCACCGGCTCCAGTTGTTGTTGAAGCGAACGTGCTATCATGATGAGGCCTCCGTTTGAAGGTTTCGCCGATGGGTTAACCAGCCAGCCAAGCCGGTTTCCATTAACAATACCGCCACCGATCCGAAGATCAACCACCACCAAAGCTTTTGCTGACTTTCCAACTCCGCCGCCTGGCCCTGCTGTTTGGCCCGTTCGATCTGCTTTTCCGTGACCCCGCCCGGGTGTTGCAGCGGCACGCCCACCCGTTCAAAATCCAGGGGCGACAGCGGTGCGGTTTTGCTTTCCTCGGGCGCCAGATTGACCACGAACCGATGCGGGGTTGGAGCCGATGCCACGGTGTAAATCCCTGGCAGATCGGTCTGGGTCAGCTTGGGATTACCGGGCGCCAATTCGAGTGAAGTTCCATCCGGCTTGAGAACCCGCAACGGCGTTGTCCCTTGGGCAAATGCCAGGTTAACCTCGTCGCCAATCCAGTATTGCCGCGCGGGAGGTTGGGTGGTGCGGCTTTGCTCCAGGAGTGAATGGAGCAAAGGGACAAACTTGGAGGAGACCGCCAATTGGCTGTCCGCGGGATGCCAGCCGGCGGTGAACACCAGGAGTGATCCTTGGCCCAGACTGATTTGGATCAGGGCCGGATCGCCATTGTCGAATTGGCCGATCATCCGCGCGTTAGGGAGGTGATCCAGGGCCAGCCGGCGATGATGCCAAAAATGGATCTTGGTGAAATCGCTGAAGCGAGGATCCGCAAAGGGAGCCAGCAGGGGATGCTGGAAATCAATTTGACCCAGCATGGCATAGCCGGTGGAAGCGGCTTCCTGGACCTCGATGCCTTCGGCGCCCAAAACTCCGGCCAGGGTGGCAGACGCCGCCGCCGATTTCATCACCAGCAAAACGGTTTTGCCCCGGGCAATAAAGGGTTGAATGGCCTTGAGCTGATCCGTTGACGCGCGGTCGGCGATGATCACCAGGGACGCCTCGGCGACTTCGTTCGAGAGCAAGGTTTCCGCCGGCAGCCGGGCGAGGATTTGAATGGTTTGGTAGGGGGTATTCTGGAAGGCGCGCTTCAGGAAATAGAGCAATTGCGTCGCGTCGCTTTCCGGTTCAGAACCGAGAAACATCACTTTCAACTTTTCGGTGGGCGGCGGGACCAGATAAACCACATTGTCGAAATCCTCGTCATCGCCCGTCAACTGCAGGCGGCCTTCGGCCCAGCCCGCGAGGGTCTTGGGCGCCGACACTACCCGGCTCTGTCCGGCGGGCACATAGACATCCAGCGCCTCGCCCTTGGTGACGGCGGATGCGACGTTAAGAAGCCAGCGAATTTGGAACTGTTCCTTCTGGGAATCGGCCGCGTTGCTGACGCGGAGCTTGGGTCCGTTTTCCACGATTGCCAGGTTTGAGGCGGCATCCTCGGCGATCCATTGCAGGCCGGCATTGGAGGTGCGTTGAGTTCGGACCGGATCGAGCGAGACGGTGATTCCTCGAGGCCAGGCATATCCTTGAAGCCCTTCCAGCCGACTGCCTTCTTGCAGGTCGCTGATCACCTGGATTTGTCGCGCGCCGGTCGGTCCCTGGGAAGCGCTGCGTTGGAGGCTGGCTTCCAGGATTTCCACCGCATTGATCAGCGCTTGGCCGAGATAGGTAGCCGACCACCCGGGCGAAGACTCGCCCAGGCGTTGCCGGGCCATCGCCACCCGCTCCGCGGGCGCCATGGCCTGCCATTGCTCAAAGCTGATGAGGCAGCGCATCTGGCGGTCGAAGGTATAAAGACTTAGTTGATCCAGAGGCTCGGACGCGTTGAGGGCAGCCAGGACCTTGGCTTGCGCCTCGGTCCACAGGGGATTCCGGCGCATGCTGGCACTGGTGTCCACCAGAACCACCGTGCGTTTCCCGGGGTGTCCAGCCGGAACGGTTGCCACTGACCGCTGGAAAAAGGGGCGGGCAAATCCCACCGCCAGCAAACACAAAACCAAGCAACGCAAAACCAGGAGCAGCAGGTGCTCCAGACGGCTGCGGCGCGTCAGTCGCGGAGGCGTGGGTGAGAGAAACATCAGGGAACTGAAGGAGATTTTATCGCGCGACCGCCGGCGCATCAGATGAAATAGGACCGGCAACGCGACCGCCAAGCCGCCCAACAAAAAGAGTGGAGCCAGGAAGTTCATACGGGCTGACTCCGGGCATAGGTTCCCGAACGCCGGAGCCGCTTGCCCCGTTGCGTGCGGGAACGCAGCACCTCAAACAACGCCAGTTCCAAAGGGCGATCGGTGGTGAAGCGGTGAAATCCGATGCCCAGGCTCTGGCAGATCTGTTGGACGGCCGCCAGGTGGTTCTCCAATCTTTTTAGATAGCCTTTGCGAGCCAGGGCCGGATCGAGGTAAAAATCGCGGCCGGTTTCCACATCCTCGTAGAGTCCGGCCTGACTGAAATCAAAGCGAAGCTCGGCGGGATCGAGCAGGAGAAACACCATGATTTCATGGTGGCACGCATTCAAACTGGCCAGATCCTTTTCCAGAGTTTCGAGGGGCGCCAGCAGATCGGACATCAGGATCACGAGCCCGCGTTTTTTCATGACCTCGGCCATTTGCTTCAAGGGCGCGCTCAGATCGGTTGCGGCGCCGGCGGCTGGTTTCTCGAGCGCGAGCATCAGGTGCCGCAAGTGGCCCGGGCGATGGCGGGCCGGCAGGTAGTCCCGGACCCGTTCGTCAAAGGTGAGCAATCCCACCGCGTCGCCTTGCAGGTGGAGGAAGTAGGCCAGGGTGGCCGCCAGGGTGTTGGCGTATTGCACCTTGGTGTAGCCGAGCGTGCCGTAATTCATGGACCGGCTCTGATCCACCAGCAGGTGGCACCGGAGATTCGTCTCCTCCTCGAACCGCTTAATGTAATACCGGTCGCTGCGGGCAAACAATCGCCAGTCCAGATAACGCGGATCGTCGCCGGGTGTGTAGGCGCGATACTCGGTGAATTCCACCGAAAATCCGTGATAGGGACTGCGATGCAGCCCCGACCAAAACCCTTCCACCACCACCCGGGCGCGCAATTCCAGATTGCGAATCGTCATCAACACCTTCGGATCGATGAGCGAGCCGGCCGGAGATCCTGGCGGTGTTGGCCGGGCCGTCATGAGCCCAATCCTTTTTTCGTCGATTCCAACAGGCGATCGATGATCTGCTCGACGGTGACCCCTTCGGCCTCCGCGCGGTAATTGATCAATATGCGATGCCGCAACACGGGGTGAGCGAGGCTTTGAATGTCTTCCCGCGTCACGTGCGGGCGCCCCAGCAGCAGGGCCCGGACCTTGGCGCCCAGCACCAGGTATTGCGAGGCGCGCAGCCCCGCCCCCCAACTGACCCATTCATTGATAAAGCCGGGCGCGTTCTTTTGACGGGGTCGCGAGGCTGCGGCAAGCTGGACCGCATAGCGCACCAACTCTTCGGCAATCGGCAGCTTGCGCACCACCTCATGGAATTGCACGACGTCGGCGCCGCTGAACAGGGGCTGGATCGGTTCCGAGGTTTGCGATGTGGTCCGCGTCACTACCGCCACTTCGTCGTCTTCGGGCAAATAGTCGATGACCACGTTAAACATGAACCGGTCCAACTGCGCCTCGGGCAAGGGGTAAGTGCCTTCCATTTCAATGGGGTTTTGCGTGGCCAGGACAAAGAAGGGTTCTTCGAGCACATGCCGCACCCCGGCGGCCGTAACCTGGTGTTCCTGCATGGCCTCCAACAGCGCCGCCTGGGTTTTGGGCGGCGTCCGATTGATTTCATCGGCCAGAATCATATGGGCGAAGACCGGCCCTTTGACGAAAACCAACCGCCGCCCTTCGCCCGTCGATTCGAGGATTTCGGTGCCGGTGATATCCGCCGGCATCAGGTCGGGGGTGAACTGGATGCGCTGGAATTTTAGTTGAAATATTTGGGAAATCGATTTAACCAGCAGCGTCTTGGCCAGCCCGGGAGCGCCCGTGATCAGGCAGTGGCCGCCGGCAAAGAGCGCGATCAAAAGTTCTTCAATGACCTGCTGCTGGCCGATAATGACCTTGGATAATTCGGCAGCGATCTGCGCGCGGCTGGCAATGAGGCGTTCCACCGCCTGCCGGTCGGCTTCGTAGGTTTCATTCATCTTTTCCAATTTGGGTTCCTGGGTTGGGTTGCCTGGTGGTTAGCCTGATCGCCTTCCTAATGGGTCATGGCATAAAACACGATGTTGATGCCCAGCGGATAGGCCTTCTTCTCCGAAAATTCATGGAAGTAGTAGGCGCTTACGCCTTCGCGCTCCCAGCCGTCGCCCAGGTCGGTGTTGTGACAGGCAATCACCATCAGCCGGCCCTGATCGTCGGAAATGCCGCGGATGTGGGCTTCCCGGGCATCCGAACGCTCCCAGGTAATCCCGCCATTGTATTGGCTGGCGATGCCTAGGTCGATGTTGGGTATTTGCGGTTTTTCCTTGATCTCGAATACGCAGTGAAAAACCGGATGATCCAGGGGCAGATCGACGATTTCCCGGTCGGGAAACACCCGCTTGATCTGCTGGTGGAAATTCTCCCACTCCCGCTCGCCCCAAAAATCGTCCACCATGAGAAATCCCCCGTTGAGCAGATACGCGCGCAAAATCGTGACCTCTTGCTCGCTGAACAGCAGGCCGCCGGGTTCCACGATGTAAATCCAGGGATAATCGTAAAGCTCCGGATCGGTCAGGGCCAGAACCTTGGGTTCGGGATTGACCTTCAGCGAGGTCATCTGCTGAAGACGGAACGAGAAATTCAGGTCGCTATCGGGAAAATCGGTCGCCCATCTCTGGGAACGCCGATCCCCGTAGTCGCCGCCGGATTGGTATTGGATGCGGACGAATGTGAAAACGTCTTTCTGAAATCGGCGATCGTTCTGCCATTCCGGCGGCCGGCCGGCCAAGGGATTGGA
>Ga0209429_10002522_pt1 | contig 10775 bp, 9 predicted proteins | sample BarGraNGADG00212_3_FD_184493 | JGI IMG/M metagenome (GOLD analysis project Ga0209429, IMG submission 184493) | Arctic peat soil microbial communities from Barrow, Alaska - Barrow Graham LP Ref core NGADG0004-212 (SPAdes) (version 2) | ecosystem: Environmental > Terrestrial > Soil > Wetlands >... | reverse complement strand
GGACCATCTTCTCTATTCTCTGGGCGACATCGGCGCCTCTCAGTCGAAACTGAGAGCATGTGTCCACGGTTCTCAACTTCCCCTTTTTTGATCGTAATGTTGCATTACTTATGCAGAGGTCTATAATCCAGAGAATGCTAATGCTTGGTCGGTAAAAGCCATGGCTCTACGTCGCCAGGGCGATGTTATTGAATCCATTAATTGTTACTACAGCGCAGGAAAGAGCTTCCAATCGAGAGATCAGAATGAAGAAGCGGTCCACTGTTATATTCAATCCGCTATTGCTTCTGCAGCAATCGGTCGGCATACAGATTCGCTGTCCTGTTTGGATGCGGCGCTCGAGCTAGACAATGACAACCCAGAGGCTCTCATAGCAAAAGGGTGTAGTCTTCGCGAACTCAATCGAGACGATTTGGCGCTGAAGTGTTTCATATCGGCATGCAACCGAGATACGCAGTGGAAATCAGAGGCTTGGCGTTATCAAGGCGAAATAGTGCAATCGAAAGACAACCACGTACATGCCATAAGCTGCTTTGAAAGGGCAATTGACCTGAATCCTTCTAATTTGATGGCCTGGATTGACAAGGGACGAAGCAGTTTTGAGCTTGGCAAGTCCAAAGAAGCATTGGCTTGCTACAAGAAAGCTTTGAAGATTGATGATGGGGCTTTACTCGCTAACCGCGGAGCAGTGCAATGCATGGTCAACCTCAGGGAATTCAAATCTGCATTAAAGCAACTTGAAAAAGGACTGGAATTAACACCACGGGATCCCCAACTTTGGAAGCTCAAAGGCGATGTTTTCAAATTGCAGGATCAAGCTAACCTTGCAAACGAGTGTTACGACAAGGCGCTGGAATACGGAAGTTACAGCTAGTTCTAGGAGATCGCATTGACGATTCTTGTCATTTCTCTACCAATCGGCACTATCCTGTGGGTATCTAGCATGATTGTCTGTTGGTATCTCGCTAGGGAATCGTATCTAAGCGTCGGCTGGGCTCTTTTTTGGAGCTTCTTCTTCGGTCCGTTCGCCTTGCCCTTCTATATCGGTCTGTACTTTCGCCGTGGTGACCAGCTTGCTTCTGCGAATTCTCCAAACGTCATACCCACTACTAGAGTAAAACCTCGAGGGACTCCTTTCGTAGATCAAATAGGTGTTGAAGGCCCCTGTCCAATCTGTGCCACATCAGTGCCTGAAGGGATTCGTTATTGTCCAACATGTGGTACGCAGGTGCGGCGTTAGAGGCCGCCTTCCTGTTGGTCGAACCAAACCGGCAGGAGCGACGTCACAGGTTTCCCGTGCATCAAGTACGCGATAATGAGGGTTCTCGTTCAGATCCTGGAGTCGAAGTTCTGAGCCGATTTCAGCAATTGAACAAGAGCAGGACGAGTAAGATGCAAATTCGTGGAGCACTGAACAACTGTCTGCTTTTTACCAACTCAGGCGTCACGCATTACGGTCCGCCAACACCCGGCAGCAAGCATGACTGCCACCCAGGCAAGGAGGACGACGGCAGCGACGGCCGCGCTGTGTGTTACCGATCTTGACCCAGGACCCTCCAGGGCAGGAGACGGGTTCAGACGGGTCAGGGCGCTGCTGTAGATCAGTTGCCTTACCCACCCCAGCCAGGAGACTTGCAGAAGCAGTTGAGACGCGATGAACTGCCAGGCGATCAGGACCCCGATAGTCGCGGCTCGCGAGTTTGTAAAGGACGAGAAGCCGAGCGCGATGGCGAGGTCAAACCCGGTAGCCAGCAGTACCCACCCGTACCCGCGAGCGATCACAGACGCGCTGGCGGCCGGCACCGACCCGCGGAAGGCCACGGAGCATACGGCGACAACGACATACCCGAGGGTGATGATCGGAATGAAGAAGATCAGGGCCCCGGGCAACCGGGCTGCGAAAAGCTCCCACCGCGAGCGACCAGTCGCAACGAGATCTCGGAAGACTCCTGCCGAGACGTCTGCGGTGCCTGCGAAGGCGCCGACAATGATTGCGGCCACACCCGCCGCGGCGTAGAGCCCGGTCAGCCCGCGGGTGATACCGGTGAGCCCCCCCGCCGGTCCGTGTTGCGCCGCATTGGATAGGTGCAATATCTCGATGACCCCGAAGACCAACGTGACCACCCCGACCGCGAGCCCGAGCGACCACCAGAACAACCCGCGGCGTTTTCGTAGCTTCAGCCATTCCGCTTTGATCATCCGCCAGTTCATCCCGTCACCTCGAGTCGAGAGGTGATCTCCAGGAACCGTTCCTCAAGAGACACGCGCTCAGCCTCTATCGAGAAGACCGAAACACCGGATTCGACCAGGAGGCGGTTCAAGTCCGCGACGGCTGTGTCAGTCTCGCTGCCCCGCTCCGTCCCGAGCTCCACGATGAGTGTGTCTCCGGCTGTTCGTACTTGGTTGACGGCAGGATGGGCCTTGAGCAGGCTCTCCGCGGCATCCGCAGAATCGCAGCGGATCCTGACTTCCGGGTGTCCCCCGCGGGCGATGTCCTCGACCAGGCCCTGCATGAGGATGTCCCCCTGGTCGATGATGGCCACATGGTCGCAGGTCTTCTGCACCTCGTCGAGCAGGTGCGAGGATAGAAAGACTGTCCGACCCTCTCCCACGAACCCACTCATCATCTCGCGGAACTCCTCGATGCCCGCCGGGTCAAGCCCGTTCATTGGCTCGTCGAGAACCAGCAGGAGCGGGTCGGCGAGGAGGCATCGGGCCACGCCCAGACGCTGGCGCATGCCCATCGAGTAAGCACGAACGCGCTCGTCCGCACGGTCAGCAAGCCCCACTCGTGCGAGCGCCGGCTCGATCCGGTGGTGCGCTTCGGGCTCGCGCGCGGCGGCGACTACTTCAAGGTTCTCGCGCCCGGTAAGGTGAAGGTGGAAGAGTGGCTCCTCGACTACGGCCCCGACCCGTGCGAGCGCGCGGGAGTGGTTCTCAGGCATAGTGTAACCAAGAAGGCGGACCGTCCCGCCGGTGAGGTGTGTCAGACCGAGGATAGCGCGGATCAGCGTTGTCTTACCGGCGCCGTTGGGCCCCACAAACCCGAAAGCGCTAGCACGCGGTACGGACAGATCGACGTTGTTGACCGCGACACGGTCACCGAACCGCTTGGTCAGCCCATGTGTTTCGATGACCGTCTCTACATCGCCCGGTGGGGCGCTCAATTCAGAATCGTGGGTAAGCTGCATTGAAGCGATCCATTATCAGTCTCGTGATGGTTGCTTCCAACACGAGACTCTAACATACCTTCGGCTTCGAGCCGACGCGACGAACCCGTTCAGAGATCCGATCAGATTGGCCCCGGGGGAAAGCTCTGATCGAGAGCCCAGTAGTAGATCAGGTTGTTATCAGTCACTGCCCCAAGTGCCAACATAGCCTCCGGCGAAAGGCCGGAAACCCTACCGGTCCAAGGCGCCGGCCCGTACTCGACGATCGAGGCGATCACCTTCCTGCCGTTGGCCGGGTTGATGACCAGAACTCTCTTCCGGTAGTACCAGTCTTTGGAGGCCAGGACCGGCTGGCTGTGCAAGTCTGTGTAGTTCCAGCGCATGCAGACGTAGTAGCGCTCATCCTCGACCGGCGGCGCCTTGCCCCAGGCGCCGTAGCCCGGTCCCCCCGACTCCTGCCAGGCCATTCCATTCTGTGCGCCTGCCGGGGTGTCCGAAACCGCGTAGTGGGTAGCCGGCAGTTCCTGGCTCATGGTCAGGCAAAGGTGTTGTTCGCGGCCGACTTTTCCCGAGTTTGCCGGAAGGGGAATGCCGTCGAGTGTCTTTGCGCCACCGATCTGACAGTAAGGGCCGTAGCCGACCGCGCACGAGCCGCCCGTCCACCCTCGGTAGTCGAAGTACATCGGGCGCTCAGTGATGACCGGCTGGTCCGACGTCACCATCGTCGAGAAGTCGTGGGCGGCGTCATCGCCAGTGCCCAGCTTGTTGACGGGTGACACTGTGGCTCGGGCACCGGGTGCGACTGCCGTAGAGTCCTGAGCCGACGTACCGTCGCCCTTCATGTAAGTCAGCGTGACGTTCGCCGGGGCGCTTCCGGAGTTCTGTATGGTGAAGTACGGAACGAATCCTGCCCTGGTGGTACCTTCGGCGAAGTAGAACGTGGATGACGGAAAAGTCGCCCCCATCACATCGCTGCCCCCGGTCCACATATCCTGATAGTTGAAATACATTGGGCGCTCGGCGATTATCGGCTGGTCGGACGTAACCTCCGTCGAGAAGTCGTGCGCCGGGTCGTTCCCCCCGCCCAGCTTGTTTCGTGGGACGACCGTCGACCGCGAATAGGGGGCAACAACCACCTGGTCCGATACGCTCGTCCCATCACCCTTCATATACCTGAGAGTAACGGTAGCCGCCGCGCTCCCCGGGTTCTGTATACAGAAGTAAGGGTCGAAGCCGGGCCTCGTCGTCCCCTCGGCGAAGTAGAAGATCGAGGACTGGGAGGTTGCGCCCACGACGTCGTGGCCACCCGTCCAGGCGCCGTTGTAGTTGAAGTACATCGGGCGCTCGGCGATTATAGGCTGGTCGGATGTTATAGCCGTCGAGAAGTCGTGAGCGGCATCACTACCAGTTCCCAGCCTGCTTCTGGGGACGACTGTCGATCGAGAATACGGAGCTACGGTCACTTGGTCGGCGGCACTCGTCCCGTCTCCTTTCATGTAAGTCAGCTTCACTTCGGCTGGCTTACTGTAAGGGTTCAACAAGCAGAAGTAGGCGTCGAAAAGCGGCCTGCACGTGCCTTCCGCAAAGTACCATGTCCTTGAGGATGATGTCGCTCCGAGCACATCGGAGCCGCCGCTCCAGTTATAAGTACCGGTACCGGTGTAATTGAAATACATGGGGCGCTCGGCGACTACCTGCTGTCCGTTGCTGCACGTGACGACCGTGGAGAAATCGTGCGCGGCATCGTCATAGGTTCCCAGGACATCCGCCGGATGAACGGTTGCCCTGGCGGTCGCCGGTACCTTTATCTTCTGGTTTCGTGTTGAACCGACCGCGGTCAGGTACGTAAGTGTGACGTCGGCCATGGCGCCGCCAGGGTTCTGAATCGTGAAGTAGGTTTCGAAGTTGGGTCGGGCGCTCCCTTCGGCGAAGAACCAGTTGATCGCGGAGCCTGTGGTCATCGTGAAGGCGCTCGGCAGGAAGGCGGTTTGCCCTCCGGGGTTCTTCACATACAGGTCCCAGGCGCCCGTTGCCGCGCCGAGGGGCAGCGCGAAGCTGCAATCCAGCCTGTTGGAGGAAACGAGAATTACGTTGGTGGCCGTTATGTTGACCTGCCCGACTGCCTGCAACCAGACCCCGGGGGTCCCGTAGAAGTTCGTTCCCTCGAGGTCTGTTACATTTACTGTTGTTCCCTGAGCACCCGAGCTGGGACTCATTGAGATCAGTGTCGGTGTCGCGCTGGTGGTACCGCCATAGGCCAGTGACCCGGTGAGCGAAACCAGTAGAAGGACTGCCACGGCCAGCGGAAGGAGCGAGCACTCCACCGCGCGCCGCCGGCGCTTCCCGGTCCGCATCTTGGAATTCATGACATCATGTATTCTCAACAAAGCGATTCTCCTATGAAGAAGAGTACTCGCGTTTTCACTTTTGCGCACTCGTGTGCTCCCAGCACAAGAGACTCCTCCCATTTGATGCCGTTGTTCCTCATAAGGTTCTTCGCGGGAGTTGTATTCTACCGCGGAACGGCTGCCCCCTTTCTAAGCCTATTCTCAGGGTTTCGCCGTAAGAATGTTGCTGAGGCGGGCAGAAGTGGGACTCGCGTTGCAGCCACTTGGGAAAGCGCATATGGAGAAATGCCGTTTTAATTCAACCTTAATCTTGCCTCACTATGCTGAAACCCAGTGTGACCGAAGGACCGGGGCTGTCTCGCCCCGAACATGATATTCGGGTGGATGTTACAGGATGGTTGGATTGCATATGGACGAACAGCCAAGGCAGCAAATGACATACAGGCAGGCACGGCGGCGCAGGCGCGAGTTGCGGAACAGGCCTTCGGACGAGGTTACGACATACCGGCCAAGACGGAGGCGCTACCGGCTTATCGTTCTTCTGCTGCTGGTTATCAGCGTAGGTTGTGTGCTCGGTTTCTATGCCAAGCCGATCGCGAAGCTGGCCGCTGATGTCTATCTCTCCTTCAAGCTGAGTAAGTCACACCTTTCGGGCCAGGAAGGGGCCAAGGTGCAGAACTCCCTTACCCGGCTCTCTTCGGACGCGAACAAGAGCGTCAACACACTCATCATCGGAAGTGATGCCGGAAGCGTAAAGGGAGAGAGCGGCTATTCCCGCAGCGACGTGATGATGCTCGTCTGCCTCCAGGAGCGGGACAAGAAGGCCGTTGTGATATCGATACCCAGGGACACCATGGTCCAGATCCCCGAACACGGGACCCAGAAGATCAACGCGGCACACGCGTTCTCGGGGCCCGCCGGCGCGATCGACGCGGTCAAGAACCTGCTGGGCATCGACATCCACCACTACATCAGCATGCAGTTCACCGGGTTCGAGAAGATCGTGAACGCGCTCGGGGGGATCCCCATCCACCTTAACCAGCCGATAAACGACCCGCACTCAGGGTACCTGCCCGCTGGTGACCTCAAGCTCGACGGCTGGCAGGCCCTGGTCCTGGTGCGCAGCAGGAACCTGCCGAACGGCGACCTCGACAGGATAGAGAGCCAGCACGCCTTCATGGAGGCGCTCATGGTGAAGGCCGAGTCCATGAAGAGCGTCTGGAAGGCGAACCAGCTCGTCAACATCGTTGCCTCGAACTGCAAGATGGACTACACGGCAGGCCAGTTGGTGGACCTGGCCAAGGAACTCCAGGGGTTCAAGCCCGGAAATGTCCAGATGATCACGTTGCCGGGAGACTCGCCGACAATAGGCGGCATAAGTTACTTCGTGCAGAACGCGCCGCTGGTGGCGCAGATCACTAACGAGGTAAAACAGAACAACTGGCTCTCGCCCGACCTTCTGGCTAAACTTCAGGTGCCGAGCAGCTCGCCAGCCGCGCTCCTGAACGCGCCGAATGCAGACGTCATCAGCGTACTAAGCGGCTCCAGTTCCTCGGCCTGGGCCATACCTATCGTGGCGCGGGAGCTGACGCTGATGGGCACAAGCAGGTGTCCCAGGGACACACGAAACAGCCTCTCGCCCGGACAACCGTCTACTACAGGCACGAAGCCTTGGCAAACTGCCAGGCAGTCGTCAAGTCGATCCCGGAACTCGCGGGCGCGGACGTGGTCGAGAGCTCGCAGGTCCCCACGTCGTACGACTCGCCTGTCGTGATCGTGCTTGGCAGCAAGTTCACAACCCCGAGCCTGGTGTCCATCTACGGACGGATCTGCGAGCCCGCCTTCAACTTCCAGAATCTGGGCACGGTGGTTAACGGCTTCAAGTGAGGCGCGGGCGTCAGCTTGCCGTGCTCGATAACGAGGGTTACCGGTCTCACAATCCGCGTGTCGGAGATCCGAGGCTAAACTCAAGACTTCCTACATAAAGAAGCATCTCAGAATAATGCCCTGAATACGCAAAATACTTCAAGACCATGTCTTGGGGATCTCTTTGTCTTCTATTTCTCTCTTTACCTTGGTAAGGATGGCAAAATAGAATCCGGGTGCGTTGGAATCCTTTGCGCGCTGGGCAACCAAGTCCTCCAGCTTGCCGGTAAAGGGTTTCTCTTCCAGGTTTTCTATTATTGAGGACACCGCATCATCGATGATCTTGTTTGCTTCCATTATGACCTTTCCCTTCCGAGAGCTTCTCGCCTTATCTTGTTTGCGTCTTCTCGATTTCTGCTCCGTCAGTACCACAGCGTCAGGTTACTTCTTCTGTATCTTCTCGAGGGCCCTTTCCGCTGCCACGCGTACCCTCACGCTCTCGTCTCCCAGCAACCGGGCTAGGGGCTCAACCGCCCGTGGGTCTCCTATCTTCCCGAGGGCACTTGCCGCTTCCCGGCGGACGGTCCGGCCCTCGTCCCTCAGCAACCGGGTTAGGGGCTCCACTCCATGTGGGTCTCCTATCACCCCGAGAGCCTCTGATGCTGTCGCGCGGATCCGCCAGTCCTTGTCACGCAGAGCATGGATGAGGGGTTCAACCGCCGGTTTTCCTATATTCCCGAGGGCCCATGCCACTGCCGCCCGCATCCGCCAGTCCTCGTCTCCCAGCGCCCGGATGAGGGGTTCAACCGCCGGCTTTCCTATATTCCCGAGGGCCCTTTCAGCTGCCACGCGGACCGAGGTTTCCTCGTCTCCCAGCGCCCGGATGAGGGGTTCAACCGCCCGTGGGTCTCCTATATTCCCGAGGGCGGCTGCCGCGGTCACACGGGTTCGATAGTCTTTGTCCCCCAAGGCCTTGATGTGTCCCTCTACCTCGTCCACTTTGCCCCCTTGCCACCACTCCGAATCGTATCACTCTGAGCTTCTTCGAGAAAAAGTATGCACGATAATAAGGGTTATCGCGACTTGGCTTTACTTTTTGTTTTGCTCGTAATGAAACAAAGGAACTGTCACTTCGTCCGACGGGGCAACCTCTGATATGCGGAGTAGAGTTGTTAGAAGCAAACCCCCGGAAGAGCTCAAGGGATTTGACTTAATGCATATATTGCATTACATTAATGCATATATTGCATTACAAATAGGGGATTACTAATGATGGAGCAGAAGGACATAGGCGTCTACCTTACCGCACTCGGGGACATTCTGGACGCTGAAAGGGCCAAGCCCGTGCGGCTCTTCATTTGCGGATCCGTGGCGCTGATGATGCAGGGATTGATCAGGAGAGATAGGACGCGGGATGTAGACTGCGCTGGCTTTGTCGAGAGTGTGGATGGGGCGCTAGTAATTGAAAGACCGGTGTTAAGCCGGCCGCTAAGAGACGCCATTACAAGGGTTGCAAGAGCTTATTCTCTCCCGGAGACTTGGCTCAGTTTTCAATCAAGGATGCATCTGGAGAACGGGCTACCGGAGGGGTTGGTGGATAGGCTCGAGGTGAGGCAGTACGGAGAAAGATTGACGGTTATGCTCGCCTCCAGGAGGGACATGGTATTTTTCAAACTAAAGGCAGCGATCACTCGAGAAAAGGATCTGCCGGATCTCATAGAGATGGAGCCGACCAACGAAGAGCTGAGAGACGCTGCTGAGTTGTGCATCGAGCAGGGAGCCGCCGAAGAAGAGGTGGAGAGTGTGATGGAGCAGATGGGCCGTGGGTGAGAATTACGAAAACATTTCACAAGGAGTGCTCGACATATTGTGGAGCCAATGGTCGACGTTGGGCGCTTACCTGACGGCAGAGCAGACAACAACTGTAGTTGTGGATCCTGAGGCGGCCCTGGTCGGAACTTGTAGCATTGGCCGTGCGGATCCGAGATTGTTTGATGAAGTCTTGGATTGGTTGATAGTGAATTATGGACTCATAAAGACTGCGAGGGTAACAGGGTTTGTAAAAAATGAAACAGAAGAGACGGCAAGAACTGTCGCAGCAGTAGCTGATTACACATCGTCAGTTGTTGGCCACGAGATGCTAGCGAGCATTATTAAGCAGGAGAGGAATAGGATTGTCCACCAACAAACCCGGGAGGCCGAGAGTCTGTTTAGAACAAGCACAATTGACAGCAGACTCGAGACGCCTGCAAGAGAGCGTAATTCGAAGTTCTTCGAGTGGGGGTTCAAGAGAAGTGAAATTGTGACGAGGGGGCATTCGGCAACGCCGAACTTCAACAACCCTGCAAATGTCATGTTGCTCATGCGAACTCATTACGGGAAGTCTGCAAGGGCGGAGATTCTTACCTATCTTTTAACGGGCAAGACGGCAAACTCCTATCAAATCGCGCGGATGATTGGCTACAACCAGTCGACTGTCTACCGGGAGCTCGTAGCTATGTCCGCAGGTGGATTGGTGATGCTGGAGGGAAGAGGAAAGAGCACGCAGTATTGGATTGACCGCGACAAACTCGCGCGCTCTCTGTGGTTCACAGAATCGATAGATATTCCTGTCTTTTTCAATTGGGCAGACGTTTATCGAGCATTCGAAGATGCAATAAAAACGCTGAGTGATATTAGTTCAAAGAAGCTCGGCAATGTCCTCAAAGTGGAAGCTTGTGTAGATCTCTCAGAACGGATTGTACCTTTGGTAAGAGGTGCAAGTGAGCCTCTCAAGGAAGTCGCTGCACCTGATCCCGCGAAGCTGAAGAGACCCGGTGGAGTAGATGAGATTGTTGATTTTATTGAGAGAGCGTTGAACGTAACACGAGACGCTATTAGTGGAATTGATAAGAGGAAGAGTGGATCTGACGATAGTTAAACTAGGCGAGTTGAATGAGCTCCACATAATGACGGATGGCGCTTCCCAGCATCCTCCAGGATGTCCTTCGGGATGAAGGAACACTCAGGGAACAACGGACGTGCCTCCATAACGGTCGAGTCATCAACGAACATGAGATCGATAATAGGGGTTATGGGGCACAAATACCATTACAACGGTCTTGAATGCCGTTGCACCTTCGGGTGCCGGGGGTTCGAATTCCTCTCCCTCCGCCAGCCTTTGTTCCATTGTTTGAGGGAAATTCTATAGATTGACCGTGACACGGAGAGATCAGTTGTCGAGGGAGCGGTAACCGCGAATCATATGTGCTGGAGAGGCTCGATTGGTGGTAACATGACGAGGTTGAGGAGGCACATGAGGGATGCCGGTACACCATACAGTGACATTCAAAACGTGGATTGAAATGGGGGGATCTTGATGTACAAACAAGATGCGGTGGAGAGATGGTTC
>Ga0209429_10002521_pt1 | contig 10787 bp, 12 predicted proteins | sample BarGraNGADG00212_3_FD_184493 | JGI IMG/M metagenome (GOLD analysis project Ga0209429, IMG submission 184493) | Arctic peat soil microbial communities from Barrow, Alaska - Barrow Graham LP Ref core NGADG0004-212 (SPAdes) (version 2) | ecosystem: Environmental > Terrestrial > Soil > Wetlands >... | reverse complement strand
GAGAGCTGTGCAGCTACGGATTCGTCACACGAATTCTCGCAGTACTTTGTAATTTTGCTGCGGATAATCCAAGCGAACGGATTGAACCAATGAATGACGGCAGCTGCTTCCGCAACTGTTTTTGTGAGCAGATCTCTCCTTTCGATATGAAGAAACTCATGCATAAGTGCATATCGGACGGATTCCCTGTTTTTTGCATGCTTGGGAATGACGATGGTTGGATGTAACACTCCAAAGACGATCGGGGATGGAATTTCGCCCTCCCTGAGGGTTACCCCGGTATGTATTCCTCCAGGAAGAAAGTCGGCCCACTTCCCGTCACATAGAGTGCTTGTATTTAGGAGCATCTGCTTAAACCGGAAGTATCTATATGATTTTACCGAGCCGATGAGCAGCATCCCTGTAATCCATACGGCAAAAAGAACATCTCGTACAGTCAGTGAAATAATAGAAACGCCGGAACCTGCTTTGGATGAAGATTCACAGCTTACGGCTTGGGTGCCGGAGGTTCCTTCGTTTCCTGCGGGAGTCCCTTCGGAACTGTCTCCTGCTGCCGCGGCTGCGGCAGGAATTACGGGCACGCCGGAAGGGGCAGCAGTACCCGTTTGTGAAGGACGTGAAGAGGAATTCTCCTTTTCCTGGACGGAGGGATTCAAAAGGGCAGGAGTTTTCGTTTCTGCAGGTGCAAGCAATCCGCCAATGTTCTGATCCATCGTGTCAGAATAAGCTGCGTGATACTGTGCATTTCCGGGGGACTGCCCGGCAAATGCCGGAGTCAGCTGAAGGGTTCCAAAGAGTGCATATAATGGGAAGAGCAGGGTTAGCACAGCCGCCAGCCAGCCGGACCAGAGAAGACGTGCACTCATTTTCCCGCGGGTTACAGACCCGATGATCAGCATGAGGATACATATGACAGCTGCAGCAATTCCCATATAAATAAGATTATCAATGATGATCCTTGTCATATCCTTCCTCCTGCAGCCAGTCTTTAAGGGCGGAGATGTTTTTATTATTTATATCCTGTGACTGGTAAAGGGAAGCTATGAGATTTTTCACGGAGGAAATGCCGGAGCCCAGCATGATTTCGCGCGTTGCGCGTACGGAGTATTCTTCTTCGGTCATTGTGGGAAGGTAGAAGTTTGTCCGGCCCTGTTTATCAACGATTTCCAGCATGCCGCGTCCGACCAGCCGGGAAAGAAACGTAGTGACCGTTGTCATTTTCCATTTCACGTCTACGGGGAGCCGGCCGAGAACGAACCCGGATGTCACACGGTCCCCGGCTGTCCATATTATCTGCATTATGATCATTTCCGACTCGGTAATTTGTTTCATAGTCCTGTCACCTGGCTTTCGATTAATTGCTACACGCTGTAATAATTGAACTTTACTACGGCGTGTAGCAATTGTCAACAGGATAATTTGACTTTATTTGTTTTATCATATTTTGCATATTATTACGAAACGGATATTATGTTTAGTTTTAACACAAAAGACGGTGGAGCGTCATATGATTCACAGCAAGTGCAGCTGGCTGCACGCGTATTTTTTCATTGGCTGTATGACATAATTATTCACAAAACAAGCGCGCAGAATCCTGTGCGTTTTGCTGTACATATATCATGCGGAGGATGATAATGTACTCATTACGATCGGGAAAAACCAGTTGACAAACTGCGGAAACGTCACGTATAATGCATGTAGCTTTACCGCTTTAGCTAAGTAAAGCAGTAAAGTGAAAGATGGGCAGGAGGTTTCGAATGGGAAATTATCGTTTTCATACACCAGACGGAGTCAGTGATATGCTTCCGGAGGAATGCCGGACCAAACGCGAGCTCGAACAGAAGCTCCGGACACTTTTCTCACTGAGCGGTTATCAGGAGATTGAGACGCCCGGGATTGAATTTTTTGATGTTTTTGCCAGCGGGGACTTTGTCTCGCAGGAAAACTTATATAAGTTATGTGATCAGGAGGGACGGATCCTGTCGCTGCGGTATGACGGCACGGTGCCGGCGGCGCGCCTGGCGGCAACTCTTTTCAAGGATACACCGCCTCCGCTTCGTCTTTCCTATGTTGAGAACATGTACCGCTTCCGCGAATCCGGCGGGGGACGACAGCGTGAATTCTGTCAGGCCGGTATTGAGCTTCTCGGACTTTCTTCCACCCAGGCGGATGCTGAAGTCATTGCTCTTGCTATATCGTCAGCTCTTGAGATCGGGGTAACCGATCTGCAGATTTCAATCGGACAATCGGAGTTTTTCAAGGGATTGATGGAAGAGTGGAACATTCCGGCTGAGGACGCCGGAGAGATATCAAGGCACATCGACCAGAAGGATACGGTAGCACTTGAGAAGGCGGCGGACAGATACGGCCTTTCTTCTGCTGCCAAAGAGACGCTGCTTCTTATTCCCGCTCTTTTCGGTACATACGATACCCTTGAGATCTTTGATAACCGGGTGGAAAACCCGCGTTCCAAAGAGGCGCTCCGGAATGTGCGGGAAATATTGGATATTCTGGACGATTACGGGTATACGAAGTATGTCACGGTTGATCTGGGTATGCTCCGCAGTCTTGATTATTACACAGGCATGATTTTCAAAGGATTCACATATGAAGTCGGATTCCCGATCATTTCCGGAGGTCGTTATGACAGGGTCGTTTCTGTATTCGGAAGAGATCTGGCGGCAGTCGGATTCTCACTGAGCCTTAACCTCTGTATGACAGCCCTGCGCAGACAGGATAAGGAGTTTGCGCAGGTGCCGATCGATACGGTCATCGGATACAGCGACAAACCAGGCATGCGCAGACTTGCCCTTTCGATGGCAAAGGACCTCCGCAGCGAAGGGCTTATCACGCTGGTTGACTGTGAGGGAATGAATGAAGAAGATTTGAGACTTTTTGCTGAAAGCAGAGACATCGAACAGATGGTTTTTCTTGATGACGAAGACTGCGGATGTGAAGAAGAGGATGAAAAGTGACGGATATGATTACAATTGCTCTATCAAAAGGACGCCTTGCAGATCAGGCACTTGATCTTCTCGAAGCAGCAGGATATGACTGCAGTGCCGCCCGGGAAAAATCCCGCCGCCTGATTCTGGAAGACGAAAAAGCCGGGCTGCGGTTCATTATGGCCAAGCCTGCCGATGTTCCTACCTATGTTGAATATGGCGCCGCAGATATTGGTGTGGTCGGTAAAGATACACTTCTTGAGGAAGGGCGTCAGCTGTATGAAGTCATCGACCTGGGATTCGGCGCCTGTCAGATGTGCGTCTGCGGCCCGGCCTCCCTCAAAGGAAAGCTTGACCAGATACCTAACAAGAGGGTGGCATCCAAATACCCCAATATTACGCGGTCCTATTTTGAAGGTACCAAACGTGAAAGTGTAGAAATCATCAAGCTCCATGGTTCCGTGGAACTGGCGCCCCTTATAGGTCTGGCGGAAGTTATTGTCGATATTGTTGAATCCGGACGTACGCTGCGTGAAAACGGGCTTGATGTGCTGGAAGTGATTGCAGATATCTCGGCCCGCGTCATTGTAAACCGCGTGTCGATGAAGATGAAAGCGCAAACGATTATGCCGATGCTCGACGCCCTTCGTGCCGAGTTAGCCAGGCAGAAACAGAAGGAGGGACCGGCAGAATGAAATGCAGAAGGATTGATGCGCAAAAAGAAGATCTTGTAAAAATCTGTGAGGATTTGGGACTGCGCGGCAAGATGGAACTCGGCCCGATTCTTGAGACGGTCAACGCCATTCTTGCAGATGTGCGCGAAAACAAGGACGAAGCCGTCCGGAAATACACCCTGCGTTTTGATAAGGCGGATGTGGCTCCCGGCGCTATCCGCGTAACTGCTGCAGAAATTGAGAATGCGGTTGAACAGTTGGACAAATCGCTTCTGACTGTAATGCTGCAGGCAGCGGATAATATCCGTGCGTTTCATGAAAGACAGCGCGAAACCGGATTTACGATGGATGTCGCCGAGGGTTCGCAGATCGGTATGATTGTGCGGCCGCTTGCGGTTGCCGGTATTTATGTGCCGGGCGGCACCGCCCCGCTTCCCTCGACAGTACTTATGAATGTCATTCCGGCCAAGGCAGCCGGGGTGCCCCGCGTCGTGCTCTGCACGCCGCCGCGCGCCGACGGGACGATTGCCCCCGTGATCCTCGCAGCCGCACAGATAGCCGGCGCCGATGAGATTTACAAAGTCGGCGGCGCACAGGCCATCGCCGCGATGGCCTACGGCACCCCTTCGATTCCCCGCGTCGATAAAATATGCGGCCCGGGCAACATATACGTAAATACAGCCAAACGTCTCGTTTTCGGGCAGGTTGATATTGATATGTTCGCCGGCCCGAGTGAGATACTGATAATCGCTGACGGCACGGCCGATTCTGAATTTGTCGCTGCTGATATGTTATCCCAGGCAGAGCATGACAAAATTGCATCCGCTATTCTCCTTACAACAAGTCAGGAAATGGCAATCGCCGTGGAGCAGGCAATTGACCGCCGGTCTGAACTTCTCGAGAGAAGAGAAATCCTCGAGCGATCGATAGCGGATTTCTGTGCGATTGTATATGTGCCCGATCTTGACACGGCCATTGATTTTGCCAACGAACTGGCTCCCGAACATCTCGAACTCTGCATTGAGAATCCTGAGAGATATGTGCCGCGGATTCATAACGCGGGGGCAATTTTCCTGGGTAATTATACGCCCGAGCCGCTCGGCGATTATTATGCCGGACCCAACCATACTCTTCCGACATCGGGTACGGCACGCTTTTTCTCTCCGCTGAATACGGGCGATTTTGTCAAGAAGATGAGCGTTCTTCGATACAACGAGGCATCCCTCAGGGAGTGCTATCAGAACGTGGCACTGTTTGCGGATGCCGAGGGACTTACCGGACATGCGGCGGCACTGAGGGTTCGCTTTGAAGAGTAGCGGTCACTGCCGGACCGCAGCTGTAGTCCGCACACAGTGTGATCCGCATACAAAGTGACACGCCCCGGTAGTGACCGGTCCGGCGCAGCACAGCCGGAGACTAAATAAGGAGACAAATGCATGAGTCGATTCTGGAACCAGAAAACCGGATCGCTGACGCCCTATGTAGCAGGGGAACAGCCGCTTCCGGGAGAGAAAATAATTAAGCTCAATACCAACGAGAATCCGTACCCGCCGTCGCCTGCGCTTGTGAAGCACCTGCAGGATTTTGATCCGTCTGTACTTCGCCTGTACCCGGAACTTACCAGCAGGACCCTTCGTGAGGCGCTTGCCGCTTTTTACGGAGTTCGTCCCGGGCAGGTGTTCTGCGGGAACGGTTCGGATGAAGTCCTGGCATTTAGTTTTCAGGCGTTTTTTGAGACCCAGGAAGGCGCAAGCCCTCTGTTTTTCCCGGATATAACATATAGTTTTTATCCTGTATATGCAAAACTCTATGGTATTCCCGTCACAAAGATTCCGTTAAATGATGACTTTACCATTCCCGTCGATCAATTCTGCGCGCCGTCCGGAGGGGTTGCCATCTCGAATCCGAACGCACCGACTACCCTGTCCATGCCCGTCGAAGATATTCGAAAAATTCTTGAGAGCCAGCCGGACCGCCTGGTGCTGATAGACCAGGCCTATGCAGCTTTCGGGGACGATAGCTGCCTTGGACTTCTGGCTGATCATCCGAATCTCCTTATTATCGGTACGCTTTCCAAATCCCACTCGCTTGCGGGGCTTCGTGTCGGGTATGCGATCGCGTCGGAAGAGATTATTGAAGGTCTTCAGAGAGTACGTGATTCATTTAATTCATACCCCGTAGATACGATCGCCCTTGAGCTCGCAACGCTTGCGGTCCTCGACAAGGCCTGGTATGAAGAGAACACCCGCCGGATTATCAGCACCCGGGAGACGACATCAGGACGGCTTGCCGCGATCGGTTTTGACATCATGAAGTCACGGACTAATTTTTTGTTCGTCAGGCCGGCCGGAATATCGGCGCGTGAGCTCTACAAAAAACTGCGTGAGGCGGGTATACTTATAAGATATTTCGACAAGCCGAGAATTTGTGATTACCTTCGTATAACGATCGGAACGGACGAAGAAATGGATATGCTGTTATCAGCCATACAGTCGATAGTAAAAGAGTCGGGAATAAAAGAACAGAACAGCAGCACTGCCGCTCCACAGAAGAAATGAGGCCGCCACATGAAAAAGGGAGGAAATTCTTTCATGAGAAATGCACAACTGTCCCGCACAACCAATGAGACTGCCGTCCGTGTGAATCTCGATATTGATGGGCTCGGGACAAGCGAGATTGATACAGGCATTGGATTTATGGATCACATGCTGGAACTTTTTGCCCGCCACGGCGGACTTGATCTTACCGTAGCCGCCCAGGGAGACCTGCGGGTTGACGGGCATCACACCGTTGAAGACATCGGCATCGTGATCGGAAAGACAATTTCTTCTGCTCTCGGAGACAAGCGCGGCATCAACCGTTACGGCAATGCAGTCGTTCCGATGGATGAGACACTTGCGTCCTGTGCACTTGATATCTCAGGACGCCCCTATCTGGTGCTTTCGGCACAATACAGCAATGACAGGGTCGGCGACTTTGATACGGCACTGGTGGAGGAGTTTTTCCGCGCATTGGCATTTAATGCAGGGATAACACTTCACCTCCGCTGCGAATACGGCAGCAACGATCATCATAAAATCGAGGCTATGTTCAAGGCTTTTGCCAGATCCCTGAGGATGGCAGTGGCCATAGATCCTGACTTTTCTGATCAGATCCCTTCAACGAAGGGTGTGCTCGAGTAAACACGGACAATACTGCTGCGCAGGATACAGTCGAGCACACAGAAGTGAAATAAAAAAATACAGGGGGCCAACATCATGAGTATGCAAAAAGACACGGATTACATTTCTTTACCTCTATTTGTCCGGGGCAAGGTCAGGAACGTCTATGACCTCGGAGATTCCCTTCTGATGGTCGTCACAGACCGGATCTCCGCTTTTGATGTCGTTTTCGACGAATTGATTCCCGATAAGGGTAAAGTGCTCAACAGCATTTCCGCTTTCTGGTTTGATTTCACCAAAGATGTCATACCCAATCATGTGATTTCGACAGAGCCCGCCGAATATCCGATGGGGCTCAGTGCCTATGCGGATCAGCTCAAAGGCCGCTCAATGTGGGTCAAAAAGGTCGATATGCTGCCGGCTGAATGTATTGTACGCGGGTACCTTGAGGGATCAGCCCTCAAGGAATATAAGGCGTCCGGTACTGTCGGCGGCATCAAAATGCCGGAGGGCATGCTTCAGGGCGACAAGCTTCCTGCCCCGATGTTTACACCGTCAACGAAGGCTGACGAAGGCCACGACATCAATATTATATACACACAGCTTGAAGACCTGATCGGCAAAGAGGATGCCAGGCAACTTTCCGATGCGACCCTTGCCCTGTATGAGAAAGCTTCCGCTTACGCTCTTACCAAAGGACTCATTCTGGCCGACACCAAGTTCGAATTCGGCAAGACAGACGGAAAGCTCGTCATTGCGGATGAAATGTTCACCCCTGACTCATCGCGATTCTGGGATCTTTCGGATTATCAGCCGGGACGCGCGCAGAAGAGCTTCGACAAGCAATATCTGCGTGAATGGCTTGAGACCCTTGACTGGAACAAGACATATCCGGCTCCCCACCTTCCGCAGGATGTCATAGAGAAGACGGCGGCCAAGTACCGTGAGGCTTACCGCCTTCTGACTGGAAAGGAACTGGAATGATAGCGATCATAGATTACGGAATGGGGAATCTCGGTTCCGTCAAAAAAGCCCTGACTTTCCTGGGATATGATGCCGTTATTACGGATTCTCCTTCGCAGGCGATGTCCGCAGCAGGGCTTATTCTTCCGGGCGTCGGCGCCATGGCACACGCGATGCAGGAATTGAGGGACAAAGGGATGGATCGCGTTGTCTTTGATTATGTCGACACGGGCCGTCCGTTTCTGGGTATTTGCCTTGGCATGCAGATGCTGTTTGATTCGACGGAGGAGGGAGACGGTACGGTAAAAGGCCTCGGACTTATGCCGGGGCGGGTTGTCCGCTTCTCCCCGGAACAGGGACTGAAGATTCCGCAGATCGGATGGAACAATCTGGTGACAGCATCCGACCCCGCTCTCCGGAAAGACGATTATGTCTATTTTGTCCATTCCTACTATTGTGCGCCTGACCGCGCAGAAGATGTGGCGGCTACGACACAGTACGGTATCGAATATGCTTCGGCAGTCGCCCGCGGCAATATCCTTGCCACGCAATTTCACCCTGAAAAAAGCGGAGAGGTCGGCCTTGCCATCCTGAACCGCTGGGCGAGGAGGACGCGATGATCATATATCCGGCCATTGATTTACTTGACGGACAGTGTGTCCGCCTTTCACAGGGCAGATATGACCAGGTGACCGTCTATTCGGATGATCCGTCTGCCGTCGCTGCAGGGTTTGCATCTGACGGTGCAAAGTGGATCCATATGGTTGACTTAAATGCGGCAAAGACGGGAACACCGGTCAACCAATCCATTATTGAGACAGTTGTAAAACAAACAGGACTCAAAGTACAGACCGGCGGCGGTATCAGAAATCTGGACACGCTGCGCCGGCTTATCGAGGAAATTGGTGTTTCCCGCTGCGTCATCGGCACATCCGCGATACGCGACCGTGCCTTTACACAGAAGGCACTGGCTCTGTACGGTGATAAGATCGCGATCGGACTGGATGCCAGAAACGGCGAAATTGCCGTGGACGGCTGGACTTCGGGCTCAGGAGTCAATGTCATCGAATTTGCCCGGATCATGCAGGGGATCGGTGCACAGACCGTCATCTATACGGATATCGCCAGGGACGGCATGCTGACCGGTCCCGCTGCCGAATCGACGCGGGAACTGGTTGAAGCAACCGGCCTGTCGGTCATTGCGTCCGGAGGAATCGGTTCCGAAGAAGATATTACCCTGATCAGTGCCTCGGGCTGCTCCGGCGTTATCGTCGGCAAGGCAATTTACGAGGGGAAAGTGAGGCTTTCGATATGCTTGCAAAACGCATAATCCCATGCCTTGATGTGAAAAACGGACGTGTTGTAAAGGGCGTCAACTTCCTTTCCCTGCGCGATGCAGGGGACCCGGTGGAAATCGCGAAAGTTTACAACCTCTCCGGTGCGGACGAACTTGTTTTCCTCGACATTACGGCAACCCTTGAAGAGAGAAATACCGTCATAGATATGGTCCGCCGCGTAGCGGAACAGGTATTTATACCGTTTACCGTAGGCGGCGGTATCCGGACCGTGGAAGACATACGTGAAATATTGTCCGCAGGAGCGGATAAAATATCCCTGAATTCAGCCGCCGTTGCAAATCCGGCACTCATAGAAGAAGCATCCGAACGCTTCGGCTCACAATGCATTGTCATTGCGATTGATGTCAAAAGGCGTCCGGAAGGGGAGACGGATCCCCTTTTTCCGAGCGGCTATGAAGTCTTTGTCGCCGGCGGTACCAAAGCGACAGGACTCGACGCCGTTGCATGGGCCCGGAAAGTCAATTCCCTGGGCGCAGGCGAGATTTTGCTGACAAGTATGGACAAGGACGGCACCAAGTCCGGCTATGACAACGTAATAACACGTCTCATTGCCGACGCATTGCCGATTCCCGTGATTGCATCAGGCGGGGCGGGTTCACTTGAGGACTTTTACGAGGGGCTCACACAGGGGGGCGCAGACGCGGTACTCGCGGCAAGCCTTTTTCACTTCGGGGAAATCAGCATCATGGATTTAAAGGAATATCTCTCAGGAAGAGGCGTGCCTGTCCGTAAAATCAGTCCGGCCCTTTACCGCTGGCAGCGTATGAAAAAAGACGCGCTCGGTCTGGTTCCGGCGATAGTCGCAGAAAACAGTACAAAGGATGTCCTGATGCTTGCCTATATGGATTTTGAAGCCTTCGAGCTCACCCTTGATACCGGCATTATGCATTACCACTCACGAAGCCGCGGCAGGCTCTGGAAGAAGGGCGAGACATCGGGTCATTTTCAGCACGTCAGGTCCGCGAGAATTGACTGTGACATGGATACTCTGCTATTCTTTGTTGACCAGGACGGAGCGGCCTGCCATACAGGGGCGCACAGCTGCTTTTTCACGGATCTGAACGATATGTGAAACATGCGGCACCAGATGCGGATATCATAAAGGAGGACACATTATGCCGGACGTCGGAGAAAACATCATTGCAGACCTGTACGAACTTATTTTGGGAAGACGCGACAATCCTGTTGAGGGATCTTATACCAATTATCTTTTCTCAAAGGGTTCGGATAAAATCTGCAAAAAAGTCGGTGAAGAAGCCTTTGAAGTAGTGATTGCAGCGACAACAAATAATAAGCAGGACATCATTTACGAACTTGCTGATCTTCAATATCATCTGTTGGTTCTTATGGCCGAAAAAGGTATAACACCGGATGATGTATATAAAGAGTTAAATAACCGTCGCTGAAAAGCTCAATTTGTGGTAGAATCTTATTTGATTCAGAGAAACGCGGCAGTAAACGAATTATTTATAAAAAAAGCACCCTATTTGTTTGACACAGCAGGGAGCCTGTGGTAAAATTTCGTTTGCTATCGCCGTTAAGGTCTTTTTTTATGCGCAAACTGACATCTGCGGGATGTCGATGATGGAGGTGTTCAACATGGCTAGCAAAGCAGGTGCACGGGACAAGCTGACTTTGGCTTGTGAAGAGTGCAAGCAACGCAATTACCAGACATACAAGAATAAG
>Ga0209429_10002520_pt1 | contig 10788 bp, 12 predicted proteins | sample BarGraNGADG00212_3_FD_184493 | JGI IMG/M metagenome (GOLD analysis project Ga0209429, IMG submission 184493) | Arctic peat soil microbial communities from Barrow, Alaska - Barrow Graham LP Ref core NGADG0004-212 (SPAdes) (version 2) | ecosystem: Environmental > Terrestrial > Soil > Wetlands >... | reverse complement strand
TAGCGGAGCTGCAGAGCCGGCTCGTGGACTTCGACTATATGATCAAAGACTTCTACCGCCTGAGGGAACTGGACGAGCTGGGGTTCGCGAGCCGGAAAAGGCTTGAGGGCCTGGGGCTGTCGGATGTGGCCGACCGACTGGAGTCCGCCGCCTCGTAGCGCGGGCGTCCCACGACAGTAGCGCCGGCGTCCCGCCGGCTGTACATTAGAACGTCGAACCGGAAAACGGGGGATGGTATCGATGCGTTGTGAACAATGCGGGACCGAGAACCTCGAGGAGAGCGAGTACTGCAAAGAGTGCAGCGCGCCCATGAGCATGTCCGCGGTGGAGGCGGGTGAGACCCCTCCGCTCCCGGGACTCGAGGCGCGGGCGACTTTCCTCGCGCGTTTCCTGTCCACCACCTGGAAGCGCAAGGGCCCGATCCTCATGACGCTGTTCCTGGCGCTGATGATGATCGTCGTCTGGGCCCCCTGGGCGTTCGTGAAGCTCGACGTGCTGGGCATCTCGCTCGTCAGCCGCGACTTCACCGGCTGGCAGATCTACGTTGGCCAGATACTGTTTTTCCTGTCGATAATCCCCCTGGTATTCTCCCTGTTGCTGGTGGCGAACGTCGGCACCCGGCGCCGCGTCGTCGAGACTCACGTCTGCACTTTCTTCGGGGGTGTCATCTTCACGATCTGGCTGATCGTCTTCGCGATGAGCCAGGTGCTCAAGGCGCTCATCAAGAACGTGCACGTGATCCAGGTCAACGTTGCGGGCGGACAGATCGCGACTATCTTCCTGTTCGTCGGTTTCCTCATCGGCATCATCATCACGAGCTATGACCGCGGGCGGCTGCTACGCCGCATCGGGGAAGGTGGTTGAGCATGAACCTGAGATTCTGGAAGAAGCCCGAGGCGCAGATGCCCGGGTCCGAGCCCGCGCAGCTCACGTTGGAGCAGGGCACAGCCAGGCCGGCTGCACCCCCCGAGCCGGCGCCTGAACCGCAGGAGCCGGTCATGGCGATGGAGCCCGCGGCCCCCGCGGTCGAGCCGGAGTCCGCCGCGCCACTCGAGGAGGAAGGGCCACAGGCCTGTCCCGAATGCGGGGCGGACGTCGAAACGAACGCGAAGTTCTGCACCCAGTGTGCCGCGCCGATGGACCGCTCTAAGAAAGCCACCAAGGCACGCGCTGACGACGTTGAGCCGTGGGCCGTCAAAGCGGGAGAGTCCGTGTCGAGGCTTCCCCGCGGTGTCAAGATCGGCGTCCCGCTGGTCATCCTGCTCATCATCGCTGTGCTCGTCACGCTCTTCGTGCTCGCGGGGACCCACAGCCCTGAAGCCGCGGTGTCGCGCTATCTGGGCAACCTCAAGTCAGGAGACTACAAGGCCGCCTATGACCTGGTCGCCCATCCCGGCGGAAAATTCTCGAGCTATGATTTCTTCCAGAAGTGGCAGAACACCCAGACCGACGCGATCGGAAACCTCCAGGATTTCACAGTCCAGAAGCGCAAGGTCGAGAACAAGCTGTTCGGAAAGCTCATCACGAATGCTCCGACGAGCGGGGTGCCATACGTCGCCACACTCAAATACAAAGACAAGACCTATGACGTCAACATCACCGCGGAGGAGGCGGGAGGCAGCTGGCCCGTGAAGCGCTGGCGCCTGAAGCTGACGGAGGGGAACTCGCGGGTCCTCGTGACGCCGCTCAACTCGAAGGTTTTCATCGACGGAGTGTTCGTTGGGGTGGCGCAGCCGAACCAGGACCTCAAGGATGCCCTTGAGCTCAAGCATTTCCCGAAAGACATCGACGGCGCGGTCGATTACGCAAAGAAGCTCGTCAAGAGCGTGCAGTTCCTGCTGGATGAGTTCAAGCGCCTCGCGTCGAACCTGGAGAGCGTGACCGAGAGCGCGCAGCACGTGGTCGACCGTTTCGGGACGAGCGGCTTCACCTGGAGCGACCTGCTCGACACTGCCAACAGCACGGTCGAACAGAGCAAGGGCTTCGGGGAGGACGTCGCGCGTACGGCGATCCACCTGTACTGGATATTCGGGGGCGGAGACGACGGCAGCATCCGCGCCAGGTACACGCGCCTGGAGAGCGAGGTCGACGTCAACAACCTGCCTGAGGGCTACCACGTGGTGAAAGCCGCACTCCCGGGCGCGGACACCGACAGCAAGGAATTCGTGGCGCCCCAGGACGTTGAAATTGCGCTCGTCCCGACAACCCGGACCGAGGATGATCTGAAGGCTACCATGGGGGCTTTCTACGCGGAGACCACCAACGCCGAGGCGACTCTGAATACCGCGGGACTCAAAAACGCGCTGGCAGGTCCGCTGCTGGTGGAGGAGACGAACAGGGTCCTCGAGCTGGCGGCTAAAGGCCAGCGTGTGGTAAGGCAGCTCACCGCGCTCAAGTTCGACAACACCAAGCTGCTCTCAGATTCTGTAGCCACGGTCGAAACCCATGAGACCTGGAACATGACCACCTACCAGGGTCCGACTCCCGTGTCGGCCCAGATGGGTCAGGCGTACCACATGATCTACACGCTGGAGCAGCAAGGAGACGGCTCCTGGAAGGTAGTCGAGCGCAAGCAGTTATAGACGTATCGCCGGCGTCCCGCCGGCATGAGATGGGACGTAGCGCCGGCGTCCCGCCGGCATGAGATGGGACGTAGCGCCGGCGTCCCGCCGGCATGGCAGCGAGATGTTACTATTGAGGTATCACATCGGGGTGTAGCGCAGCCAGGTTAGCGCGCGTGCTTTGGGAGCACGAGGCCGGCGGTTCGAATCCGCCCACCCCGACCAGCCCCAGCCTGATTCAACTACCAAGTCTGGATGCGACTCGTATGCCCGCCTTCTGGATTAACACACTTCCCACTCGCGGATTCGAACCGCCGACAGAGCTGTTGAACCGTGGACTCGCACGTCATTGCAGGATAAAGACAAACCTCTAATAAGCCGATATTCCTCATACCACGCACCCCTTGCTTATGTCATAGAATAAAGCAAGGGATGTTGATTTTATGATGCCATGCGTTCGAGACTCGGACATCAGGCAGTTGGAAACGGAGGACCGGGACGATGGAAATGAAGAACATGCTCTTCTACGAGTTCGCCCGAATGATCCTGGGCCCGGTCGTCGACTGGCATTACCACGTCAAAGTTGAGGGTCAGGATAACGTTCCCGAGGAAGGCGCAGCGCTCATCATCAGCAACCACCGCTCGCTGCTGGACCCCGCCATGGTCGGCTTCTCCGTAGACCGGTTCGTGAACTTCGCGGCGGCCTCGTACTCGTTCAAGATGCCCCTCGTCAAGCAGTTGTATTCCGCTGCCGGGGCGTTCCCGCTTTCAATATACGGCGGGGAGGAGAGCGACAAGAACATCAACCGCGCGCGTGCCCTGCTCGACAACGGAGAGCTGGTCGGCATATTCCCGGAAGGAGTCCAGTCTTTCTTCAACCCGCACCGGGTCACCAAGATCGCCAACTTCAAGACCGGGTTCACCAAGCTCGCCCTCGAAGCGAAGGTCCCGATCATCCCGTGTACCGTCATCGCAGCGGAAGAGCGCGAGCTGCCAAAGATACCCGGTTTCATGGTGAAGGCTTACGTGAACCTTCCAAACGCCAAGGAAGGCATCAGGTTCATCAGTTACAAGGGGATCACAATCCGGATCGGACGGCCGATAGACCTCAGTCCGTTCTATGAGGAGGACTACACGAAAGCCCTCATAGACCGCATCGCGGGAAGGATAAGACGCATTGTTATCAAACTATATGATGGAGAAGATTTAGATAAGTACTTGACTGGCGAGAAGCCCTTCGACTTTGAATCAGACCCCGTATAGGAGCCTCAGGTCGAAGGGGGACTCGCGATTTTTGTGAAAGGCCAAGAAGGAGGTTACCACCTAAAATATGGCAAAGAGCTCCCAAAAGCCAAGAAAAGAATACGATAATGGATATGGATTCGACCAGGATTTTGAAGACGAGATAAACCTCACAGACAGGGCGCACCGCTTCGCGGGGATCGAGCGCTTCCCGATAATCTACGTCCCGGGCTATGGTGCCCCGCCGTTCCACGGTCTCTACATGCGCAGCCGGCTCGAGGTGGAGGGCTTCGATGTCACAGAGGCCCACCTGCCGCACCTCCAGACAGGGGACATCGCCAGGTCCGCGGCGACCCTCGCGGTTGAGGTCCAGCGCGCGCGCTACCGCTTCGACGCCGAGAAGGTCAACCTCGTCGGGCACAGCCTCGGGGGGATAATCTCCCGGTACTACCTCCAGAAGCTTGGCGGGTGGAAGTACGTCCACCGCGCCGTCTACCTGGGGACGCCACACAAGGGCGTTTACTGGGCGGTATTCGGCCTTGCCACCAAGGCCGGAAGGCAGTTGCTCCCCAACAGCGATCTCATCACGGACCTCAACAACGACCCGTCGCGTTGCAGAAACATCAAGTGCCTGTCCGTCATAAGCAACTTCGACGAGATGATAATGCCGCGGGAGTCGGGCATCCTCGACTGCGGTTACAACAAGGTCGTCAATTGGCCCATTGGGCACTGGGGGATGGTGTTTTCCAACAAGGCAATCGGCTGGATCGTAGACTTCTTCGACGGCCTGTTCGATATCCGCGAGGGTTTCGCCAAGGTATATGAGGACCGCGCCCACGGAGGCAACGGCGAGCTCTGCCGCGATCACCAGGAGCAGATCGCAAGCGAGCTAGCCAAGAAAGTCGGTTAGGTCCTCCAGGGCCTGCTCGCGCAACTGCCACACAAAACCATGCCCAGCGTCCGGGTAGGCGAGGAGCCTCGCGCCCGGGATCCCTTCAGCGATCGTCCGGGAGTTCTCAGGCGGTATCAGGATATCCTCGGCCCCGCACATCACGAGCGTCGGAACCGTGACCTGGTCAAGGCGTCCTGACGCGTCGAACTTGACTGTCGCCATGAACTGCCGGGCGGCGTTGTGGTCCGAGGTCGGTGCGATCAGGTAGCGCTCTTTGAAGTCTCCAAGCACGGAGCGATTCTCCTCGATCCAGTCGGGTGCGAATAACAGAGTCGCGAATCTCTCTACCTGCTCGTCTGTCGTACCGCTCCGGTCCATGAGCTTCAACAGCACCTCGCGGCTCGCCTGCACGGTGACCTTGCCCCCGCAGAACGTGACACACAGGACTAGCTTGTCGACCCTCTCCGGGTGGAGCAGAGCGAGTTCCTGGGCGATCATCCCGCCCATCGAGTAACCGAGGACGTGCGCGCTCTCGATGCCGAGCGCGTCCATGAGCCCTATCGTGTCCTCCGCCATCTGCGGGACAGACCACTCGCCGTCAGGGGCATCGCTTCGCCCCGCCCCGCGGTTGTCGAAGAGAAGGACTTGATATCGTCTGGACAGGGCGTCCACAAACTCCGGGTCCCACCAGTCCAGTGTGCCCGTCAGGCCCTGGATGAGCACCAGGGGATGACCTTCACCGACCAGCCTGTAGGCGATATCGATGTCGCCGACCCTTACCTTCTCGACCGCTGTATCCATCGTGCGCTCCCTCCGTATTTCACCCCCACCCCAGCCCTCCCCCCTCAAGGGGGAGGGAGGTATCCACCCTCACCCTAAACCTCCCCCTCGAGGGGGAGGGATGTATCGCCGGTATCATAGCACGCGCGGGACGGAACGGGCTTCCGCGACACGTCATGATCAGGGGCAAGGACTACGATTTTGACACGGCGGCTGAAAGCGCCGCTGACGAAGGTGTTGCTTAGTTCCCGGGCTTGCTTACTGCTGCGATGAGCCGGGGGCTGCGGGAAGCCGAGAAAGATGACAGGTAAGAATCCCCGAAGAACTTGTACGATGTCGCCCCCGCCTGTTTGATCATGCGCTCGAACTTGGGGCGCGTCAGCAAGTTCATGGTGAACTGGTTGTGAGTCACCTTGCCCTCGTCAGCGCCCGCGGTGACCAGGTAGAAGATCTTGTAGACCACATACTGGTCCCGGTACTCGAACACGAACAGCACGTACCCGTCGTCGGCTTCATTGAGGATGGCATCCGGCTTCTCCCGGATCATCTTGTCCATGTTGCGGTTCTGGATGACAAGGACGCCGCCTGGGGCCAGCACCCCGTACATTCCGGCAACGGCGGCGGCAACCTCGTCGTCTGATGTCGCCAGTGGTAGCGAATTGCCGATGCAGATGACCGCGTCGAAGCGCTCTTGAAAAACATGGGGCAGGTTCGACCAGCTTGCGCTGGAGAGCCTGGCCTGAATGCCGGTCTCCTCCAGCCGGAGCCGCGCCTGCGCCAGCATGGCTTCGGAGGCGTCCGAGCCCGTCACGTCGTAACCCTGCCGCGCGAGCATCGCGACGTGGGTGCCCGTCCCGCACGCGCAATCGAGGACCGATTTGATTCCGCGGCGCTCAAATAAGGGCGCCAGCATGCGGCTGTCCTCGGCGAGGTCGCGTGGAAACATCGCGTCGTAGTCTTCGGCTATGCCCGCGAAAGAGTCGTCCATGGAACCCCCTTGCCTCTCAAGTGCAACTATACCAAAGGAAGGGAGTGTTTCCTGCCGACAAGCGCGTAAGTGCTATCATTCGGTATGGCGGAACACGACTCATGCAGATGCTGGTCCACACGGGAAATTCAGGCAGGATGGATAACGCCGGTTCGCAGGAAGCTTCGAAAAACAACAAGCGGGAATTGCGCCGCTGTCCCCAGTGCAACAGGTTCTTCGGGCCGCGAGACGCGGTTTGCGGGGATTGCGGCACCGCCCACCTTCACTTCATAAACGAGCGAGCTAAGATACTGGGCCTGTCGCCCGCGTCGTGCCACCACCACTACTACGTCGACTCGGAACTGGGGGAAGTATGCGTCGCCTGCAGCCACGTCCGCATGAGCGGCGAGCCCCCTTCGCCGGAGTTGTCGACCAGGACTAACCATATCTGCTCCTGCTGCGGCTCTCAGATCCACGGCGCCGACTACTGCACTACCTGCGGTGCGCATGTGTCGTTCTACTCGACGCTCCCCGCGCTGCCGGACAAAACTGCACTCCGTTACATGACACAGCACGCCAACTACATCGAACAGCGAGACCCGCACTACGAGTTTAAGATCTACTCACCCATGTCCCACGGGATCTGGCTGTTCGTCCTTCTGTTCATAGCAATAGAGATAGCGATCGTCGGGCCGGTCGGGGTCGCGAGTTTTTACGTGTCGCAGCGCAAGGTGAACGAAGTCACGACCAGGTACGAGCTTGCGAAGTCCGATCTCGCTGACCTGACAGAGTTCTACCAAGGGGGGTTCGATCCAAGTTCCGAGGTCATCTGGAACGGAGGGAAACCTGTGCACGAGCAGCTGGTCGCCATGTGCAAAGCTCAGGCCGCCAGCATCTTGAACGGGACCGCGGGCCTGGCATGGACCCCTCCGGAGTACGACGCGTACTTGCTCCACACCTTTATCACGACTTCCCGTTTTGGGGTACTGGATTCCACAGGTCACGATCTGTACAAGCTGGTCGTGACCGGGCCGACCGTGAGCCTGCTCCGGCAGAAGGAGGCCCAGCTGCCGCCGCTGTCGAGCGATCTGGCCAAGGCGAAAAAGGCGCTTCTCTCCAGGACCTTGAAGCCGTTCATCTTTACTCTGCCTGCCGCGATAGCGCTCGGTATTGTTCTGCTCTTCCTCGTGCTGCGCGCCGCCATGCACAGGCGGGCGGACTCCTTTGAGATGACGGGCGCCCACAAGACGCCGAAGGAGATACCGGCCGACGGGCCAGTGACTGGGGGTGCTGAAGCGGGCACTGACAGCGCGCAGCCCGCGCAACAGGGAGCAGTTGCGAAAGGGGATGGGTCAAGCAGCGGCGACACTCCTTCTGGAAAAGCGCACAAGCACTGGTGGGACGACTCCACGTTCCTTCGGGTCGCCATCGGCCTTACCCTTCTTGTCCTTGCTGAGATTGTCGTGGTCGGAATCGCATACGTAATCTGGAATTTCAAGAACTGGGCGACGAGCCTGGACTTCATCTGGCGCCTTGGGCCCGCGGGGGGCACGGCGCTATGGACGTTTTACATCGTCGCCGCGCTGGTAGCAGTGGTCACGCTGCTGGTGTGGATCGAGTTCCTGGACCGGCTGGACTACCAGCGCAGGCACGAGGAGTGGGTGAAGAGCGCCCATCGCTACCGGTTCGAGAGCACCCTTGAGAACGAGGGACTCTGATGCTTTAATGACAGTGCGAGCGGGAGTAGCTCAGTTGGTAGAGCGAGAGCCTTCCAAGCTCTAGGTCGCCGGTTCGAGACCGGTCTCCCGCTCCATTTTAATCTCCACGCTACATCTTCCGGTCTCGAACCGGCGACCCGGGGGCGTCGGGGGAGAATCCCCCGAAATTGATTCACTCATGGAGGGGTTTCGTAGGGGAGGCGCGAGCCTCCCATGCGGGAGCGGAACCCTGTACAGCGGCCCCAGTCGATTGTCACCTCCAAGACTGGACGCGCAATCTAAACCGGCATTCTGCCTTGCCGCTCGGCTTCAAGATCTGAGAACGAAATGCAACGAGAGTCCTTGCATCGAATTGTCAGGGTGAAGCGACGGAGCCGGTTCAGTCCCGGTCTCCCGCTCCATCTGCCAAGATTCAGGTGTTCGCCGTACTACGGTTCAAGGTGTCATGACGGCGGTGTACAATAGTTGCAGGAAACGAAGCACATGCCGTTCGCTTAGGGCGGAGGTTGTTAGTGGAGTATAAGGTTGTTCTGGAGTACGACGCGGAAGAAAAGCGCTGGGTGACATTTGTTCCCTCGCTGGATGACATATCCACCTGGGGAAAGTCGAAAGAAGAAGCGCTCGATAATACCCGCGTGGCTATCGCGGGATACCTCGAAGCCCTGAAGAAAGAAGGGCTTCCCCTTCCACCCAGTAAGGCCGTTGAGATCGCCGACGTCGTGGTTGCCGTTTGACGAGGTTGCCCCGCGCATCCCGCTCCGCTCCCATCTAACCCGACTTGAATCGGTCTCGAACCGGTGACAGGGGATTTCAGCCTTCGTGATCCTTCAAACGTTCACTTCCAACCCCAGGTCTTCCAGCAATTGCCCTGGAGAGCCTATCACCAGACCTGACTTGCGCTTCAATTGCGGGTTGTCTAAAAAGTGGCGGTCCCCGGTGACAAAGAAGTCGGGGTTTGCGGCAACGGCAGCAGCGAATATGGAGGCGTCTCCCTCTTTCAGCGTCTCGGTCCACCGGAGGACTTCGTCAGGACTCGGGTCGCCGACAACTTCGAGCGGCGAGTTGAGGAAGAATCTGCTGAGAGCCGGCAGCGCGCCAGGCAACTTCTTCTTGAATGTGCGAACAACCTCTTCCAGTATCTGCCGGGAGATGACCACTTTGATCTTGCGATCGAGCATGAGTTTCAGAACGGCGCCTGGCGCGCCGCCGGGGGAGTGGAGGCCCGAGAAGATGACGTTGCTGTCAAGAAAGACGCGAGGCGGCTTATTTTCTCTTGCCACCGCGCTCACGGGTTATCTCCTGCCTGGTCTTGCGGGCCTCCTTCTGGAGTTCCTCTTCGCTTATCCCATAACGCTGGAACGTCTCCTGGATCTCACTCAAGGCATCCAGCGCAATTCGCTTCCTGGGCATCGCCTTCAGAACGGATTCTTCGACGACAAGCTCGAGTACATCTCCGGGCTCGATCCCGAGCTGGTCGCATATTTCTCTTGGAATCGTGACCTGCCGCTTGGGGCGCACCACGACATCGCTACTCTCCGGCGACATTGAATTACCTCCAACGTAGGATATCTGACGTCCTACGTCTTATAGTGAGGGCGCGGGTTATGGCTGTCAAGAGGAAGGCGAGAACGGCGGGGTTCAAGCGCGACTGAAGGTCCGGATGAGGTCAACCCTGCAGGGTATCGAGGACGGCGAAGATGTCTTCGTCCGTGGGGAATTCGGTCTGGACCCAACCGATGAAGATGAACTTGATGGTCTTGTCTTTGTCGAGGATGAACTCGGAGGGACGGGAGATGTTGACGGACTCGAAGTTCATGCGGACATAGACGCCGTATGCCCTGACCACCTCACGCCTGACGTCGGAGAGCAGAGGGAACGGATACTCGTGAGTCTTAAGGAATTCCTGCATGCGGGGAATGCTCTCGGCCATGATGACGGCGACCCGCGTGTTCCGCTTCTCGAACTCGTCGTAGATTTCTCGTATATGACCCATATACTTACGGCAGTGCGGTCACCAGGTCCCCCGGCCGAAGATGATCATGAGGGGCTGACCGCTGAGGTCGTCGAGGCTGACCTTCTCGCCCGTCGAAGCGTCGATCAGGCTGAAGTCAGGTGCCTTGTCACCGACCTTGAGCACTTTGCTTTCCTTTGGCATCTCATCACCTCGGTCTAATCATGACATTTAAAGCAACAAAAGACACGGTGCTCCCTGGATCAGACAGGTTCGCCACCCGGCTGCAGGGAACTTATCCGGACAATGCATGCCCAGCCGATCACGAGATATAATCTCTTCACGCAGGGAACGGTGAGCATCGAGCAAGTTAAGCGCAGGAGGATGCGGAAATGAAAGCATGGATCGGGCGCGTCGCGGCGTTTGTGATATGAGTCGGCGCGGTAGCCGCACTGTGCGTGTGGCTGGAGCCGGTCTGGCTCACCGTGCTGATCACCTCGCTGGTTGTGGTCGGCATGATTGTCGGTTGGGTAGTAGAAGACATCAAAGGTGGAGTTGACCCGCTTTCGTTGACACCCTGAGATGGGACACAATGGAAAGTCCACTTTCTGTTGACACCAAGATATGGTTTCTTAGACTGCCTGACGCTCATATTCAACAGGGCTCTTGTAGCCGAG
>Ga0209429_10002519_pt1 | contig 10791 bp, 7 predicted proteins | sample BarGraNGADG00212_3_FD_184493 | JGI IMG/M metagenome (GOLD analysis project Ga0209429, IMG submission 184493) | Arctic peat soil microbial communities from Barrow, Alaska - Barrow Graham LP Ref core NGADG0004-212 (SPAdes) (version 2) | ecosystem: Environmental > Terrestrial > Soil > Wetlands >... | reverse complement strand
ACCAAATCCAGAATGAATTAAATTGCTGCATACCCATTGAATATCCTATTGAAGCAGCTTTAGGTACCACTGATTTTTTTACGGAGGATGTCTATGGTACAACATCACACAACAACGGTAATTATAGTGCTGATGCTACAATTAGTGCTTATTATAAATTGCTAAATTGTGGTTTCAGGCTTGGTTTGGCGGCTGGAACTGATTACCCTTGCAACGGAGGCGAAGCTTTAGGCACCTTATTAACTTATGTTAATGTGAAAGAGCCATTTACTTATAGAAAATGGGTAGAAGGGATAAAGAATGGGAAAACAGTAGTAGCACGAAATGGACACCTTGAATTTATCGATCTGAAGGTAAACGGGCATTACATACCAGGTGATGATATTAGAATAAGAAATAAAGATACTTTTACAGTCGAAGTAAAATGGACAACTGTAAAGCCGTTAACCGGTAGCCTCGAACTGGTATACAATGGCAAAGTGATTGCTAAACAGCATGCAACAGCTATGCCTGGCGAACCAGTTATATTAAAGGCAACTCAGGAGTTTACAGAAAGTGGTTGGCTATGTGCGCGGCGTATGGACAATAATGGGCACCAGACTCACACAGCACCTGTTTATATTACTGTAAACAATAAACCTGTAAGAGGAAGTGAAGAAGATGCTCAATTCTTTGTAAAATGGATTGATAACCTTTTAGAAAAAACGTCTCCAGGACACGAATGGAATCAATATTTTACACATGATTTGGATGTGGTACAAGGAAGATACAGGAAAGCAAGAGAGATTTATTTAAAAATTGCAAAAGAATCTAAAAAATCAAGTAATAGTTAATATTTAAGACTCAAAATATATGAAATTAGATTATATAAAAAAATTTCGAGCAATAGTTTTCATAATCTTAATGATGGTTATAAATATTTGTTGCTCAAAAAACCATAAGTCAGAATTAACGTGGTTCGCATCTGGAAATGGGGGCGTTGTAGCAGGTGGCACGTCTCCATCCACTCTAGCAGGGATTGATATGCTTAGTAAGGGAGGAAACGCGGTAGATGCCGCAGTGGCAGTACTTTTTAACCTGGCTGTCTCTGATTATGGAAATTTCAACATTGGAGGAGAGGTCCCTATAATGGTTTATAGTACAAATACTGGTAAAGTGAAAGTTTTTAACGGAATGGGAGGTGCTCCTAAAGATAAGGATGCTATAAATTGGTATTATAAAAATGGCATTCCTAAAAAAGGCATAAAAGCATCAACGGTCCCAAGCGCTGTAAGTACTTGTTTAGCTGCGCTTGAACAGGATGGAACCATGTCTTTTGAACAGGTAATTACTCCTACTCTCTCCTTCCTTGACACAGGAGAAAAAAGTTGGTACGTTAACCTGGCTATTACCCTCCGGAAACTGATTGATACTGAAAAGAAAACAGTAGGAAGCCGCGAAGAGAAGATTAAGGCAGCCAGGGATCGTTTTTACAAAGGCGATATAGCAGATGAGCTTAATAATTATTATATCAGCTCCGGTGGATTTCTACGTAAAGCTGATCTTGAATCACATAAAACAATAGTAGAAGAACCTGTGACGATCAATTACCATGGATATGATGTTTATAAGTGCAATACATGGACTCAGGGACCGGTACTTTTACAGTCATTACGACTTTTGGAAAACTTTGACCTGAAAAAAATGGGATTTTTATCAGTGAATTATGTACATGCTCTAACCGAGGCCATGAAATTGGCTTATGCAGACCGAGACAAATATTATGGTGATCCTTATTTTGTAAGCGTTCCATTAAAACAATTGCTTTCCGACCAGTATACTGCAATTAGATGGCCACTAATAGATATGAATTATGCCTCGCAGGTAATTCGTCCAGGTGATCCCTATAATATGAAAGCAGTTGATGGCCAGGGTCAGTATTGGCCAGGAGAACATGGTACGACTACATGTGCTGTTGTTGACAAATGGGGAAATGTAGTGGCAGCTACTCCAAGTGCAAACCCTGAATATGGTGTATGTGAAAGCCTCGGAATAGCCCATAATACGAGACTAAGCAGCCTGAATACACAGGAGGGACACCCAAATTCGCTTCAGCCTGGAAAACGTCCCCGTATAACCTTAACCCCCACAATCGTGTTAAAAAATGGCAAACCTATTCTGGCAATGAGCGTTAATGGTGGCGATGTTCAAGATCAGGTATCACTAGAATTATTCCTTGATTTTGTAGAGTTTGGTATGATGCCAAAAGAAGCAGTATCTTCACCACGTTTCAGAACTTATCATTTTGAGAATTCTTTCAATCCTTCACCTGATCCTAATGGACGTATTTTAAGGATCGCAGGTTTGACAATAAATTCTACAAATTCATCAACAATTGAAGGGCTTATTACTCGTGGACATAATGTAAATTCTGTTAAGGGCACGATGGGAATACCTGTAATGGTGTATCTTGATCAGAAAACAGGAATATCCTATGCAGCAGGAGAACCCCTAATTAAATATTGTGGTGCCCTTAATAATTCTCAAGTGCCTCATTAATTATTAAAATTTCAATATAAAAGAATATCTGTTACATTTTTTCTTTAAAAAGTGTAAACGAACTTATTACATTTTACACATAAAACTTTAAAATGAATTTTTATGAAAAAAATAATCTGTCTTGTTTTTGCAATTTTCATCACAACATTTAATTATGCGCAAACAATTTCAAATAGGGAAAGGGATTTAGTAGACTCGTTGAGTAAGATCAGGTTTCAAGATAATACCCATAAAGTCGTATTAGATAAAGATTCAAAAATTATTTCATGGATAACACCTCAATCCAAGGCTTTTGATCAGTTTCTTCACCAGCGTTGGAACTTTATTAAGACGCGGGTGCCCAAAAGTCCAGGTCCTTCTCCCAGATCGAATTATCCGCAGTATTACTTCTATTGTGCCTATAAAGATACAAATGGATTGTTAAAGCCAGATACCTGGATGAATGATATTGGTGAAAAAATCCCAAATTGGTTTGAATCCGCACGTCTTTATTATGCCTACACCGGAGATACTATTGTGATGAGGATAATCAGAGATTTTGTTGATTACACCCTGTTACATGGGACTAGTTCTCCGAAATTTGCCTGGCCTAATTTCCCTTATACAACTACTAATGCTGGTGACACTTTATTTCGTGGATTTACAAATCAAGGTCGGCTGGTATTGAATGAAATACAGGTGGACCATGCTGGTGATATGGGTTTGACTTACTACAGAATGTATCTCTACACAGGTGGAAAAAAGTATCTTTCTGCTGCCCTTGATGTTGCCAATGTTTTGGCAAAAAATGCCCGGATAGGAAATAAGGACCAGTCAGTATGGCCCTATAGGGTTGTTATGGATGATGGGAGGATAACCGCACCCTATGGAGCCAACTGGACAGGCTGTTATATGCTTTTAGACAATTTAATAACGGCAAATATTGGGAATGTGAAAGCTTATAGAGATGCCCGAGATAAAGCCAGAGATTTCATACTTCAATATCCCATGAAAACTGGATACTGGACTGACGGTCATACGGATACTGATGTTAAGAGTAATACCTACAAAAGCAATCTTAGTGCAAGTAATACAACACTCTGCCTGTTTGATTATCCCGAACTGGATCCTGACTGGAAGAGTGATGTTCCCATGCTGATAAAATGGACGGAAGATAACTTTGTTTTCAGGACAGCACCAGGGGAACCTTCAACTATGTGGGGAGCCAACATAGTAGGTGAACAGGATTCCTTCAACTTTAAAATGGATTATCAAACAGCACGTTATGCAGCTGAATGCGCAAGATGGTATGCGTTTTCCGGTGATGAATCGTATAAGGAAAAAGCTTATCGCTCGTTGAACTGGGTTACCTATTGCAACGATTCTACCGGTAAAGCTTTTGAGAGTCCTGTCAGTAAGGGCATTCTAAGCTGGTGGTCAGACTGTTATGGCGAGTGCCCACGCATGTTTTACCAAGCTTTTGCCGGTGTTCCAGAATGGGCACCACCTGCCGAAAACCATATCTTATATTCAGAAGGAATACTCAGGGATGTTAAATACACATCAGAAGAGGTGCAGTACAATGCTACTTCAGGAAATGGAACAGAATATCTGAGATTGGCTTTTAAACCTGCAAAAATAAAGATTAACGGAGTTGCGATCCGCAGATCACGGGATCTGAGACCTGATAGCTACCAGATTAGAGACCTGGGAAAAGGTGATTATGCCATAACCATAAGACACAAAACTGCCTGTAAAGTAGAGATTTCGTTATCTGCATAAAAGCAGATAGTTATCAAATGCGTAAATTTATTAAGAAGGGAGATAAAATGAGAAATTTAATAATTGCTGCTTGTATTGTATTATTTGTATTTGAGAATACTTCGTCTTCTCAGAATGTTACAGTTGACGGAGCTAAGAAATACCAGACAATTCATGGTCTTGGGGTTAATATCAATCCTCAGTCATGGAATGTGAATCCCGCAGCAGTAAAAGAAGTCCTTGACAGTCTGATAACCGGATTGGGTTGTACAAGTTTCCGGTTAATGTTCGATGATTGCGATTGGGAAGCCGTTAATGATAACAACGATCCCAATATATATAATTGGACTTATTATGATTCTGTCTATTCAGCTCCGCGGTTTACCTGTGTCTGGAATACTATAGAGTATTTAAACAGCAAGGGCATCACCGATATTACACTCAGTCCAGACGGTGCAGCGCCAGGCTGGATGGGGGGAACAAAGCTTAAAAAGGGGAAAGAGGCAGAATATGCTGAAATGATGGCATCGATGGTATATTATGGTCAGAAGCGTCGGAGTCCGGCTATTCAGTTCTGTTTGTTATCACCAATAAATGAAACAACCTGCGGCGGAGGTGAGGCTCCTGTTATGTCTTTTGAACAACTTGGAAACATATTCAGCAGTATAGCTGATCATCTTATCAGAGACGGTATTACCAATGTTACACTAATCGGACCGGATGATTGTGATGGTTGGCCCTCTAGTTTTCATGCGATGGTAACAAATAAGATCACCATGTCAAAACTCAAGTTTTTTGGGGGCCATCAATACGGAAACAGCACTTCAACCAGCAGGGGTTTGATAGATTCAGTCAGAAATTCTGCCTATCCTGAAAAGGGAGTAATAATGACAGAGGCAAATGAAATCTGCAACGGATTTAAATGTGATGGTGGTATATATAATCCCGATTATGGGTTTTTGAAATATGCTGGTCCCGCATATAAAGACATTCTTCAACATTTGAATGTTGGTGTAAACGGAATTCAGATATGGGAAGGCTACGATAGCCGGTATCATCATCCTAACAGATATCTGACCTGGAGTATGTGGGGAATTTTCGCCGTAAATGACACCCTTCATCCAGACGTTTATACCAAACGGCCGCATTACTATGTATTTAAACAGCTTTATAGTTTTGTCAAACCGGGCTTCCAAAGAATTGATATTTCCTCAGCCATTCCAAATATGACAGTTTCTGCATTCTATAATCCCATAAACGGCGCAATTGTAATAACAGGTAAAAACGATAGCGGAAGTGACCAGAAAATTGAAGGTATCTTAAAGAATCTTTCAGAACTAATAAATTTAAAGTACTATTTTACTGATGCCACACATAATTTTTCCAGGGGTGCAGATGTTCAAGTAGACGGTTACACTTTCTCGCAAGTAATTCCTGCTTTTAGTGTTTTTACCTTTGCAGGAAGTAGCAGGAAATAACCTGAAACTGCTTCTGAGATAAGAGAATCTGAACTCATGGACATTTTTGTCACGTATTCAGATTCCTTTATAGATTAAAAAATTTACCTATGATTAAGATATGATGAGTAGATATTTGAGAGAGAGAATATGGCTTGCATATACAATTGTTGCAGCATTTAGTTGGGGAGTATGGGGTGTATTAACTAAATTTATTTCAAGTGATGTAACTCCTTTTGTAACTCATTTCATGTTTACCATAGGTGCATTGTTTACATTGCCTTTGGTAATCGGGACCTGCAAAATAGAGGAAGTGACCAAAAAAGGCATTTTATTAGGAATCGGCGGCGGTATACTTGCTGCTCTCGGGAATGTGTCGGTTTACCAGGCTTTTAAAATGGGAGGACAGGCTGCTCTAGTAATTCCTTTTACCAATCTTTATCCACTTGTGACCATTATGATAGCGCTTTTTGTATTTAAGGAAAAGTTGCACTGGATAAATGGTTTTGGGATCTTAATCGTTGTTCCTGCCATAATTCTGTTGTCAGGTCAATCCCAAATCTTCATTGAGCCGGTACGTTTTTTTAATACGATCGGATTGAAAGTCTGGTTGTTATTTGCATTGTTATCTCTTCTATTATTTGGATTTTTCAGCGCTTCACAAAAAGTAATTTCCAGTTTTCTCTCAACCAGCTGGTCCTATATAAGTTTTGTTATATCTTCAGTTTTAGTTTCGGTTTGCTTTATCGTCTTAGGCCTTATCGATTTTAATTTTTCTCAAAAAATATTTTTGATAGGTTCAATTGCAGGATTTCTTGATGGTTTGGGCGTTCTGGCAATTTATCTCGCTTATCACGCCAGAGGCAAGGCTTCGAAGGTCAGTTCAATAGCCAGTACTCTGCAACAGGTTTTTACCATCGTTCTGGCACTTGTTTTCCTGAAAGAGAGAATTTATCTGGCTGCAATTACAGGTATGGTTCTTGCAATTTTTGGCTCATTCCTGCTTTCGTGGGAGCAGAAGATCATAAAACCTCCCCAATAGAATATTCATTAGAACCTCTTTATAATTTAATAAAATCATGAAAAGATATCCGTTATTCCTGACATTCCTGATAATTCAATTATTTTTTTGCCAGCAATCCTATTCTCAGAATATTGTAAACAAATCTTCGGTACACTTACAAATCGATGGTACTAAGAAGTTCCAGCAAATGGATGGTTTCGGCATAAATATAAACACTGCATGGTGGTACGACGGTAAGTATGGTGATGCTACGGCTGTGCAACCGGCTATTGACCGACTTATTGATTCACTAGGTGTCACCATATTCCGTGCCGTAATCGAAGAGATCGACTGGGAAGAAGTCAATGATAATAATAACCCTGATAACTTCAACTGGACGTACTATAACAAAGTCTTCTCAAATGCAAGATTCCAGGGTGTGTGGAACACCCTGCGATATCTGAATATGAGGGGTATCAGAGATGGATTGATAATCAGTTTTATGGGAGCACCACCAGCCGCAAAGCCACTTGCACCTAAAGACTCGAAAAAAAGCTGGATGGGCGGCACTGATTACTCCATAAGCCCTACTATGGAAGACGAATTCGTTGAGTCGATTGCTGCATTGCTCTATTATGCACGACATACAGCTAAGATACAATTTACATTAGTATCGCCTATGAATGAGACAGATGTGATATCGCGAAGTAAAAGTGCCGATCATCCGGATGGTATTGTTGAAGGTCCTAATATGCCTGACGCTGTCCAGTTTGTCCGTGTAATTAAAAAACTGGCAAAAAAGCTCGATGCGGTAGGCATGAGTGATATCCGTTTCGTAGCTCCTGATGCTGCGGGTGACCATTTATTCGCTTCTTGTCTTGACGAAATGATAAAGGACTCATATCTTATGGGCAAGCTGGCATGCTGGGGCGTGCATCAATACGGTAACGATGCAGCAAATTATTTGAAAATTGTCAATCAGCCTGATAATCCAAATAAATCTTACTGGATAACCGAAACAGCAGGTATAGACAATTTATTTGGACAATTGGATGACAATCCTAAAGCAATTATTTTTTGGGACGGATTTGATTGTGTTTACCAACACGCCCGAAGAAATGGCTATGGCAGTTTACCTCCAAATGACTGGGTATTTTGGATTGGTGAGAAGGGGAAGCCACTAATTGAATATAATGCAAGAGAGCAGATTTGGATTCCGCGTAAGCAATTTTATGAATACGCACAAATTTTTAAATTTATAAAACCTGGTGCAGTAAGAGTTGCATCAACAAACGAAAATGAGAATCTGACGACCTATGCCTTTCTAAATACCGATAAACAATTAGTAATTGTAGGACGCAATAAAGGCAATGAAGCTTTAACAATAAAAAGTACGTTTGTGAATCTACCAAATGTTAAAAACCTTGAATTGTTTTATACTGATAGTCTGAAGAACTTGTATGATGCAAATGACATTAAGGTGAAAGATCAAAGCTTTGAAATAGCAATTCCGGCAAACTGTACTTTTACCATTTCAGGAAAAACGAATAATTAAATATAAACTCCTAAAATACAAACAGATGAAAAAAGCATGTAGCAAAACTATGCAGAAGTATATCACTCTATTGATGATATTTAGCGTTTTTGTCAACATGACTTCTGCTCAAATGTCAAAAAGTGCAAAAGTAACAGCTAACGTAAAAAACGAAAAATGTGATGACGAAAGAATAAAACCTGAACCTAATGATTGGTTTGCCGGTGATATACATGGACATCGAAGTTGTGATGGAAGCTCTCCAATACCTAACAGTGAATTACCAGTAATGATGAAGGTGAACGATTTAGCGGTGATTACAGTATTAGCTGATATGGGGAATAATTATTCGACTGACAGAGTAGGAGATTTACAGAAGGTAAATGGGAATGATTCCCCGCTATCAGCGCCTGACAGGATCATACATTATGGGGCTGAATGGCATTGGGATGCAAACCAATGGACAGCTCAGCATCAGGCATTGGGAGGACATTTAGTACTTCTTGGGCTAACTGAAGCACATAAGATATGGGACGAAATGTCTTATAATATACTGGAATGGGCAAAAAAACAAAATGCAGTCTGCGGATTTGCTCATATGGAATACTTAAATGATAGTATTCAGAATAGGTTAAACTGCTGTATTCCAATTGACTATCCTGTAGAAGTAGCCTTAGGCAATATTGATTTTGTATCAGAAGATGTTTATAGTATTAACTCATCTAATAATGGTAACTATAACAGCGAGGCGGTCCTTAATGCTTATTACAAATTATTGAACTGTGGCTTTAGGCTTAGCTTAGCCGCAGGTACGGATTATCCATGTAACAATTCTGAACCTTATGGAAGTTTATTGACTTATGTTGAAATACCGGATAAAATACTTACATACCAAAAATGGATAGAGGGAATTGTGAAAGGAAGGACAGTAGTATCAAGAAATGCACATAATGAATTTTTAGATCTGAAAGTAAATAAAACTGAAGTGCCCGGAGCGGATATAAGGATTAAAGATAAGGGAGAAATAGTGATTCAGGCAAGTTGGTCGGTCACTAAAGAAACGTTGGGGCAGGTTGAATTAGTAAGTAATGGCAGGGTAATTGCAAAAAAAACCGGAATCGCTAAGCCAGGAAAACCTCTAATTATTTCAGCAAAACAACTTTACTCCAAAAGCAGCTGGATCTGTGCACGCAGAATGGATTCAACAGGGTCAATATATGTACATGTTCTGCACACTTCGCCGGTATACATTAGGGTGAATGATCAGGCGATTAGGGCAAGTAGAAAAGATGCACAATTTTTTGTGGCATGGATTGATAATATTTTGAAGAATATAGAACCAGGCGGACTTTGGAATAGATACTTCCCAAATGAATTGGAGGAAGCAAAAGAACATTATCAAAAAGCCAGGGATATTTATATTAAGATCTCTTCCGAATGTCAGAATAATTAATTAGAGTATGAAAAATCAGGTAAAACTATTTATATTACTGTTTGCGATAGTTTTGGTTATGCACAATATCAGTTGCACCGTAAACATTCCACATTCTCCTATTCTTGTATTAGCCACTGATAATAAGTTTGGCTCCTTCACCTGCGAAATGTTAAAGACGGAAGGATTTAATGAATTTGAAATGGATTCTATTAAGGATATCAAGATAACGTTGAAATATTTAAAGAATTTTGATGTAATTATTTTACCTCAAACCTCATTAACAAACTCTGAAAAAAATATATTATCTAACTATGTTAAAGATGGAGGCAACTTAATTGCATTTAAACCTGATAAAAAATTAAGTGATGTTTTTGGAATTATTGATGTGGGCGGAATAATTGCTGAAGGATATATTACCGTAGCCACAAATGACGAAATTGGTAAAGGAATTATATCTGAATCTTTGCAGCTTCATGGTGAAGCCGATAAATATTATCCTAAGTCTGTTAAAAGAATAGCTACATTATACAGTGATGAAGCTACCTCATCGGAATATCCTGCAGTTGTTTTGAATGATTATGGTTTAGGTCATGCAATAGATTTTCTATTCAATCTACCACAAAGCATAGGATATACAAGGCAGGGAGTTCCCTTGAATGGGAAAGATACCCGGTTTATTAATAAATCGGTAAAGGGTTCGGACTATGCCTTCATAACTGTTAAACCCGGTGTAAACTATTCTTTTATTGTGACTTATTGAGTGTAAACAAATTTTATGCAACCTAATGGTTGTGTCGAATGCTTAAAAATTAAATTAAAATACAAAGATAAGCTTATGGAAACATTTCAAAACGATTCTGAATTATTTGGTTTTATAAAAAAAAATCTTTACGTAGCTGCGGTATGCGATATTCTCGACGAACTAGGTTACCGAAACCAGGCCATGCACCAACGTTTGCGTCCGCTTCTTAGAGATCCGGAGAATTGCGGATTTATTGGTCGTGCTCGAACTTTTCGATGGATGGAAACAGATTATATTGTAGAAGAAAACCCTTACGGCCTTGAGATCGAGGCAATGGATTCG
>Ga0209429_10002514_pt1 | contig 10797 bp, 12 predicted proteins | sample BarGraNGADG00212_3_FD_184493 | JGI IMG/M metagenome (GOLD analysis project Ga0209429, IMG submission 184493) | Arctic peat soil microbial communities from Barrow, Alaska - Barrow Graham LP Ref core NGADG0004-212 (SPAdes) (version 2) | ecosystem: Environmental > Terrestrial > Soil > Wetlands >... | reverse complement strand
AAGCGATGGAATGTGTCGGACATACTTTAACACAGGCTCCGCATCGTGTACAGAGCGTCTGGTCAATAACGGCAAGGGCACCTGTCATGGAGATTGCGCCGACCGGACAGGTCTTTGCACATTTCTGACAGCCGATGCAGCCAACGTCACAATTTTTCCTTGTCTGGGCGCCGGGCCAGGTGTTTTTGCACAGCACAGCAACCTCGGCCGACCTCGGCAATAGCTGCATCAGGTCTTTCGGGCACATCCTGACACACTGGCCGCAGGCCGTGCACGCTTTACGGTCTACTTGAATGATGCCGTTTTTAATGGACAGTGCATGAAAAGCGCACACGGTGATACAGTCGCCGAAACCAAGGCATCCGTATGTACACGCGCCCGGACCGCCAAGGAGGCCGTGCGCCGCGTTGCAGGTAAGTGTGCCTAAATACTCATATCGACGCTTTGTGTGGTCCTGTGTGCCTTGGCAAAGCAGGTGTGCGACACTTGGCTCCGCAAAGGTTGCGGCAATACCCAAAATCGATGCAAGTTCCGCTGAACAGGCAGCACCGCCTACCGCACACAGGCTGGTATCGGTTGAACCGTCCGCCAGGAACTGTGCATAGCCGTCGCATCCGGCGAATCCGCATCCGCCGCAGTTCGCGCCGGGGAGGGCCGCCACAAGGGCTTCCTTTTTCTCGTTGACAGGCATCTGGAAAAAATGGGAAACAATAACAATCAGGATGCCAAGAAGAGCGGCTAAGCAAAGCACGATCACTGCGGGTACCATAATATTCTGTATAGCCTGCGGCATTAATTGATACGTTTGTAAAAACATGTCTGTGCACTCCTCTAATGATAATATTCCTTGCCTCTTTTTTAAGATGGGACACGCCGATCAATTTCTGCAGATCAACTGAAAAGATTTTCTACCAATCCTTTGAATCCGAAGAAAGAGACGGCAACCAAAGATGCCGCGATCAATGTGATGGGAAGGCCCTTCAGTACCTCAGGAACATCTGCCTTATCGACTTTGCTGCGTACGCCGGAAAACAGGAAGAGTGACAACGTGTATCCCAATCCGCCGCCCAACGCATTTATCAGGGAATCCGTGAAGGAATAGGACTTGGTAATATTAAGGATCGCAACACCAAGAACCGCACAGTTGGTAGTGATCAGCGGCAGAAAAATGCCCAGCGCATTATAGAGCGGAGGCATCGTCTTTTTCATGACCATTTCGATCATCTGGACCAGTGCGGCAATGACCAGAATAAACACGAGCGTCTGGAGGTAACCCAAATGAAAGGGTTCCAGAAGGAGAGTCTGAATCGGCCATGTCAGTGCCGTGGAGGCGACCATAACCAGAATGACAGCGCCGCTCATGCCCATGGCGGTTTTGAGGTTCTTGGAAACACCCAGAAAAGAGCAGATTCCCAGAAACTTTGAAAGGACAAAATTATCAACAAGAATTGCGGAAAACAAAATGATCATCATTTCTTTCATACTTTTGTTCCCTCACTTCCGCTGCATGACGTACATGATCCGCAAGCCTCGCAATGTCCGGCTTCCGGCGGGGGAGACATGGGCTTGCCTCTCTTCTTATCCATCCATTTCACGAATATCTGCGAAAAACAGATGCATATGCCAAAGACAAAGAAGCCGCCCGGCGGCAGGATGAAGAACATCATCGGCTCAATTACTGTGCCGAAAAAAGGAAGCTGTAGCCCGAAGAAAGTCCCGTTGCCAAGGACTTCCCTTATTGAGCCCATTAAGAACAGTGCGACAAAAAATCCGACGCCCATTCCGAATCCGTCAACCAATGACGCAAGGACCGGTTTTTTACTTGCAAAAGCCTCTGCTCTCGCAAGAACAATGCAGTTTACGACGATAAGCGGGATATAAATACCCAGAGAGACGTTTAAGGCCGGCAGGTAAGCCGAGACAAGAAGCTGGACGATCGTAACAAAGCCGGCAATAATGGTAATAAAAGCCGGAATACGGACTTTGTCGGGAATGGCTTTCCTAAGCATCGAAATGATGACTTCGGAACCCATCTGGACAAAAATGACGGCAAGCCCCATGCTCACGGCGTTTTTGGCAGAAGTGGTTATAGCCAGAAGCGGGCAGGTGCCCAGCACCAGACGGAAGACAGGGTTTTCAAAAAGAACACCGTCCAGCAGAATCTGCATGGGGGAATCTTTTTTCTTCTGCTCTTCAAGCCGCTCTTCAGGATCTTTGTATGTCTTATCCATTACATTTTCTTTCATAAGATCACTCCTTCTTCCAGAAGATAGGAATACGCGCCCATTGCTTTATTGACGGCTGAAGAGGCCGCCCTTGAAGAAATAGTAGCTCCGGAAATACTGTCGATTTTATGTGTGTCGGAACCGGCGGATACGCTGGTCATTACTTTGGTATCAAGATTGGAAAACTGGGCCTGAAAACCTTTTTCCTCCACTCGTTTTCCTAAGCCGGGCGTATCGTCAGACGCTGTGGCACGGACCATAATGACTTTGCCTTGGGTGTCGATGCCTGTTGTTGCGACAACATTACCGGCATATCCCCGGCTGCTTGTGACAAAAACATATCCGATCACTTTGCCGCCGGCATCCTTGGCTGCGCTAATTTCAAGTGCAGCAATATCTTTGGCTGTCATGGCTTCGACCTGTGCTTCACTCAGTGCGATATTGGAGAACTCTTTCCCGTCAGGGAAAATCTCCTGCTTCTGCAGGAGGGCGGCTTCTTCCTGCTGCCTTGCTATAGGGTCCTTTGTTATTTCGTAAGTCGCAGCAAGCATAAGGGTTACAATCAGACAGAGAACGGTGAGAAGGAGGGCCGGCTGAAACATTTTAAGCTTTCCCATGCTTCTTCACCTCCCCGAATGGTTTGGATGCAGTAAATTTATCGAGATGCGGAGTCAGTATATTCATCAACAGGATGGAGAAGGAGACGCCCTCCGCCATATTTCCAAACAGGCGAATCACAGCCGTGATAAGACCGCAGCCGATCCCGAAAACAATGCGTCCTTTCCGTGTAACCGGAGAGGTGACATAATCCGTTGCCATAAAGAAAGCTCCGAGGAAAAGACCTCCGGCCAGAAGCTCGTAGACAGGGTCTTTTCCGGCCAGACCGGTCAGCAGCATCACCGTACCTATATAGGTAAGGGGAATCCAGAGCGTAATGACTTTGCGGCTGACCATATAGACAACACCAATCAGAAGAGCCAGAATGGAGACTTCTCCGATACAGCCCGCCTTATCACCCAGAAAAAGAGAAAGATATGTGGGCAGTGATGCGGCTCCCTCTATACCCTGTGTCTTCAGAATAGCCAGCGGCGTTGCTGAGGATACAAGGTCAACACCATTAAGGGAATCCATAAAACGGAAAGCACCGCGGGCAACAGACCAGTTGGTCATCGCGTTAGGGAATGCGATGGCAAGAATAATACGCGCAGTCAGTGCCGGATTAACGAAATTGTTGCCAAGCCCGCCGAACATCTGTTTGACAACGACAATTGCAAAAAATGAGCCGATTACCACCATATAGATTGGAAGCGTCGGAGGAAGGTTAAATGCAAGAAGTATGCCCGTTACGATAGCGGTCAGATCGGAGATTGTATTGTCCCGCTTAATGATACGCCTTGAAAAATACTCGAAAACTACACAGGACAATACTGATATAAGAATAAGAAGGACAGCACGCAGACCGAAAAGAATTCCCGATGCTAAAGTGGCGGGCACGGTTGCGATAATTACATCCCGCATGATCGACTTTGTCGTGACATTATCCCGGATATGGGGAGAACTTGATACTTGTAAACTCATGCAAATTACGCGCACGTTCACTTATCTGCTCAAAACGCAGAAAAGAAAGCGTCTGATTTAAGCGCGCTCCTCCTTCTCTGCGCGGTGCATTGTTTCAGCCTCGCGAAGTTTTTGTTCCTGAAGAACACGGGTACGCTCAGCGCGGACCAGTGTTTTGCCGTTGCGGATGCTCTGGGTAAGATATCTTTTGGCGGGACAGCTGTAAGTACAGCAGCCGCACTCAATGCAATCGAGGACGTAGAACTGCTCGAGGCCGTCCGTATCCTGCCTGCGTGTCGCCTGATCAATCCCTGTCGGCATAAGGTTCATCGGGCAGACATCGACACAGCGTCCGCAGTGGATGCAGGGGGATTCAGGCGGAACCTTCGCTTCCCTGCTCCCGAATACCAGAATCGCATTATTCGCCTTGATAATACCGCAGTCGATTCGATCGAGTGCGAACCCCATCATGGCACCGCCCATAATGATTTTGGAAGGTTCTTCCTTCGTTCCGCCGGAGGCTGCTATGACATCCGGAATACGCGCGCCGACCGGCACATTGACATTCCCCGGCGTATTCAGCGCGCTGCCGTCAAGCGTAATACGCTTGCGTACAAGAGGGATGCCGTTTTTCATATATTTGCCAATAAAACGAAGGGTGCCGACATTCATTACCAGCGCCTTTACATCGTGCGGCAGTTTGCCGGGCGGGACCTTGCGGCCTGTCAGGGAATAGATCAGCATCTTTTCCGCGCCATGCGGATAGATCGTTTTTAAGGATTTAACGGTGATATTTGAATCTGTTTTGGTATCCAGCCTGCGCTTGTTGATTTCATGATCAAGTATTCCCTTTGCAAGCGGTTTATTATTCTCAACACCGATCACAGCACGCGGAATGGCAATCCACTTCATAACAGCGAGAATTCCGTCAATAATTTCATCGGGATTTTCGCAGATCTGACGATAGTCCGAAGTAATGTAAGGTTCGCACTCGGCGGCATTTACCAGAAGAACATCCGGTTCACTGCCTTTCGGCGGGCTAAGCTTGATGTGGACAGGGAAAGTTGCGCCTCCAAGTCCTACAAGGCCGGCACTCCTGACCATCTTAATAAAATCTTCCCTGGATGCAATACTGGGCTGAACGCAGGAAGGGTCCACCGTAAATTTCCTGTCTGACGCAATCGTGACAGCTTCAACCGGGGCTCCGGTTGCTGAAATGACAAAACTTACATCCGTAACCTCACCGGATACACTTGCGTGAACGGGAACAGACATGGGGTGATCGGCACGGCCGAGCAGCTGCCCGACATCCACATGATCGCCTTTTTTAACAACACAGACACAGGGCGGGCCGACATGCTGCTGAAGTAGAATTTCGACGGAAGAAAAATCGTCCAGACGAATCGAAGGGAAATCGTGCGTATTTTTATTGCCCTTTGGATGTACTCCACCGGAAAAAGGATGATTAAATGACAAAATTGACCGCCTCCCCATAATGAAACTTCAATTATTATAAGCAATTTTCAACAAAATATATACGGAAAAACAGAAATGATTTTCATTTGGTTTCAATGAGGGCGCCTTTTATCCTTTTATATCAAAATATAGAAGGTATTATTTGAATGAATACCGGCAACAGATATTTTGGAATTTGCGTGAACCTTTTCCCAGGCCGTGACGATACCATAGTGAAAGGAGGTGCACACGGTGGAATGGATGATGCTTTTTTCGCTCGGTCAGGTCCTCGGCTTGCTTCGCAATCCTGCGGAATCTACTCAAAAAGCATCATCCATTCCCTGCAGGGCGCCCTGCGGACGCTAAGGAATATCAAGTCCAGGAGAGCGGCCCGATGGGCGCTCTCCTGGAGATAAGGGAAAAGTAAGCGTTTGTCTTTTTGTTGGTATATCAAGTCTGACAATTATAGGATGGGGATTGGTTCAATCAGAGAAATTAATGTATAATGTTTGAAAATAATCTCACAATTTTTCCATCACAAGGGGGCATAAAATATGCTGGATATCAATCTCATTCGTAATGACCCGGCCGCCATGCAGGCTAAGCTTGCAAAAAAGGGCTGTCAGGTTGATTTTTCGGAATTTCTTTCTAACGACCAGCGCAGGCGCGACCTGATTGTACAGGTTGAGGGGCTGAAGGCCAAAAAGAATCAGCAGTCAGCGCTCATTCCCCAGCTGAAGAAGGAAGGGAAAGATGTCTCCGCCATCTTTGTGGAGATGAAAGCCGTATCCGAAGAAACCCGCGTGCTTGATGAACAGCTTGCTGCGATTGATGAAGTGCAGAAGACATTTCTCGATGCACTTCCCAATGTTCCGGCAGATGATGTCATTCCCGGCGGCAAAGAAAACAATGCCGTTGTATCCGTTTTCGGTGAAAAACCTACATTCTCTTTTGCCCCGCAGCATCATGTCGACATTATGGAAAAACTTGGCATGATCGATTACGGCCGCGGTGCAAAGCTGTCCGGTTCCGGCTACTGGATCTATCGCAAAGACGGCTCACGCCTTGAATGGGCGCTTTTGAATTATTTCATGGAACAGCATCTTGCAGACGGTTACGAAATGATCCTTCCTCCGCATATGCTCTTAAACACCTGCGGATACACGGCCGGACAGTTCCCCAAATTCAAGGACGAGGTTTATCATATCCGCAATACGGAAGCGGAAGAAGGCTTCACGCACTTCATGCTTCCCACGGCTGAGACAGCGCTTGTCAATCTTCACAGGGATGAAATTCTCTCAGAGTCCGAGCTTCCCTTCAAATACTTTGCCTATACACCATGCTACCGCAAAGAAGCCGGCTCGTACCGTGCGGAAGAGCGCGGCATGATTCGCGGACATCAGTTCAACAAGATCGAGATGTTCCAATACACGCGTCCGGAAGATTCCAATGAAGCCCTCGAAGAACTCGTCGGCAAGGCAGCAGCCCTCGTAAAGGGACTTGGACTCCACCACAGGGTATCCAAGCTTGCCGCAGAAGACTGCTCCGCTTCCATGATGAAGACATATGATATCGAAGTCTGGATTCCTTCCATGAACGACTATAAGGAAGTCAGTTCTGCTTCCAATGCAGGCGACTACCAGGCAAGAAGAGGCAATATGCGTTTCAGAAGAAGCGACGGGAAGACAATATCCTATGTCCATACACTCAATGCGTCGGGACTTGCAACAAGCCGTATCATGCCAGCGATTGCCGAACAGTATCAGCAGGAAGACGGAAGCATACTGATCCCCGAAGTCCTCAGAAAATTTATGGGCGGGCAGGAAAGAATACAATAAGAGGCTTTTAACTTTTCGACCTGTTGAGGGCATGCGTTGTATACGGTTTTCGTAAACAACACATGCTTTCTTTATATTAGTAAGGCATTAAAAAAGGTAATAAAAATAGGGGAATATACTCGAAAAAATTGTCAGAAACCTATGCAAACCAATTTGCGGATGGAAGTATGAGTTTGCCTATATGAATACAGCAAAGCAGAGAAATCGTGATTTTTTATGAAAAGCAAAGAAAATTTTGAATTTAGTGTTACATTATTCTCTTTTTGGTTAGTATATAAGTGAATGACTTTATATCAAACAGGGAGGGAAGCAATGGAAGATAGTAATATCATTGAGTTGTATTGGGAACGTAATGATGATGCGATTTCTGAATCAGCGAAAAGGTACGGCCGCTATTGCAAAAAAATCGCAAACAATATCCTGCACAGCCGCGAAGATGCTGATGAGTGTGTAAATGACACATGGCTTGGTGCATGGAAGGCGATCCCTCCCCATAGACCCGATAATCTGTCGACATTTTTGGGAAAGATAACTCGAAACTTGTCCTACAACAAATTTAAATCAATGTATGCAGACAAAAGAGGCGGCGGTGAAATTCCTGTCGTACTGGATGAACTTTACGAATGTATTCCATCTTCGTCTTCTGTTGAGGATGAAGTAGAAATGGCAGAACTAGAAACAATAATCAATCAATTTCTTCACTCTCTGCCAGAACTTCCGTGTAATGTGTTCTTATGGAGATACTGTTTTGTAGAATCAATTTCTGAAATTGCCCGCGGTATGCCATGACACCAAGCAATGTCAGGATGGTTTTGTCCCGAACCGGAAGTAAGCTGAAAGGCTATCTTGAAAAGGAGGGAATTTTGATATGAAAGAAGAAAAACTGTTTCATTCCGTAGGTAGTGCGGACGAAAAATTGCTCGCAAAAAGTGAAAAAAAAGTGAAAGTACACTGGGTTAAGTGGTGTTCAATAGCTGCCGGTATTATTCTGATTGCCTGTGCAGCGTCGTATTTATTAGGAAATTACATGAATAGTAATGTCGAAAATATTGCCAACGGTCCTTTACATATTACCGTAAATAGCGTTAATTACAATTTTTCCTGGCATTCTGAACAGGAATGTCCCGATGAATTCGAATATGCAGGTACCATAAATTCAGCGATTGGAGGAGCTAGTAGTATGGTATTAAACTGCAAATATTATGTAAACGCTGAAATTCCTAGCTGGATATATGTTTATACCAATCTAATGAGTGGATTTCCCGAGCTAGTAGGCAATGATGTTCCAGATAGCACCACAACAAACGCAAACGGAAAGGTTATGACATACGTTCGCTTTGTGGCCGCAGAGGCACTTTACAAAAGATGTATTTTCTACAATGGTCAACTTTATCAAAGTATGTGGTCCTATATGGCAGGCAAAGAAAATGATGATTCTCTTTTGACTGACTTCAAAGATCTGGAATCGCGTTATGGCACTCAAATAGAAAAGATACCGGAAGACTGCGTACTTGCCGGCAACGCGCATTTAGAGGAACTGGCTCGCATTCCGCAGACTGAACTGGGCGTTAACTTTGCAGTATATGACAAAGCTGCAGTTTATGCCGATCCCAACGACAGCCAAGTCCTTTATGTCAGCGCATCCTGGTACACCGCTACCGATGAAGAAAAAGTTTCGACACTTCACAACGGGTATGATGTATTTGTTCTTTATACGCAAAAAAACAGCAATCCAATCGCATAATTAGTCCCCATTGAGGGTGACTAATAATTGAATTTTTCCTTGTGGAGCGACATCACTAACATAGAATGAGGTAATAGAAATGGGGAAATATGTTCGTAAAATATTGTCGGAGGACTATGCCAAAGAAATTTGCGGATGGAAGTACGAAGGTGATTATTCCGTCTACAATTTTTTCGATTGGGATAAGCTTGTCGAAAATGCCTGGGACTTTGCAATAAAGGAGAAGAGGGAAGCGGAATTTATTGCAGTGCTGGCCGGTGAAGAACTGATCGCTTTCGGAAGAGTGTCTGAAAACAGCGGAAAAGCATTTCTTGGTGTTGGACTCAAACCCTCCTGGTGCGGAAAAGGGGTTGGATCCGATGTTATGGAAATTCTATTGGATGATGCCCGGAAAAGGCTGCCCGGGCGGATCATTGCATTAGAGGTCAGGAGCTTTAACACACGGGCAATCTGCTGTTATCAGAAAGCCGGCTTTGAAGTGAAAGACAAATATTGAAAAGATACCTCTATCGTAGAAGATGAGTTTGTCTATATGGAATACAGCGAAGCAGAGAATTCGTGTTAAACTGTGTTACGAGGTATTGAAATATTGTGCGTTTTGTGATACATTGTATATACAAACATTGAAAGGAAGTGTTTAAAATGGCTCAAACAACTCTAAGCATCCGCATGGATGAAAACGTAAAAAAACAGTTTGACGCTTTTTGTTCAGAAGTAGGAATGAATACATCTGTTGCTATCAACCTTTTTGCAAAGGCGGTTTTGCGGGAGGGAAAGATCCCGTTTGAAATTTCCGTGAATGATGACCCGTTCTATAGCGACGCGAACAAGGCCCGTTTGAAAAAATCTATTGATGCCCTTAATGCCGGTAAGGGATCCGTGCATGAGCTAATAGGGGCAGACGATGAATAAAGTATGGTCAGATGAAGCCTGGAGTGAATATCTGTACTGGCAAACGCAGGACAGAAAGACCCTGAAAAGGATTAATCAGCTGCTACAGGACATTGATCGCAACGGTTATGACGGGATAGGAAAGCCGGAACTGCTCAAACACGAATGCCAGGGATTTTGGAGCAGGCGCATTGACGAAGCAAATCGCCTTGTATTTCGCATTGAAAACGGTCAAATAGAAATTGCACAATGCGGAGCACACTATAAAGACAAGTGATTTTTTCGTAAACTGCGACAGAAGAACTAATATAATAAACGGGATCCGATGAAAGCCGGATCCTTTTTATTTGTCCCTTTCCTTGCGCCCAGCGGGCGCTTTGCAGTGAGTGGACCTGTTACTTGAGCGACCTTACGCAGGCGTAAGCCGAGGACATGGGAGCGAAAGTAACAGGTCCACTCACCCGAGGACATGGGAGCGAGAAAGAAAGCGTATTCCGCTTAGCTTACTCCGTCATATACTCCGTCCGGATATTTGGCCGAAGGATTCCATAAAATCCATTCCTTATAGCCCGCATCATGCACTGCTTTGATCTGTGCATTGATCTGTTCATATCCGTATGTAATGTAATTGCCCGCACCGATATAACTGGCAGTGAATGCCTGCAGATAAGGACGCACGGTTGCGAAGCCGGGAGCGGAGGCATCTTTTTTGCCCATAGTAAGTGCATTCAATAAAACGTCATATGGATAGTAGTCCGGTTTGTCAAAGTTCTTGCCGTTAAGAATTGTGTTGAGTGCGTAATGGGATGGATATAGCATCGGACACAGGCTGTCAACCCCGGTAAGTCCTACGGTTGTCCAGTCCTGACCAAGACTTGCTCCGTCGCTTGCGCTCGAAAGGATGATCCCGAATACGTCGGCGCTGAAAGGTATCCCGTACTCGTCAGAAATGCGGATTCTTGCTGTCTGCAGGAACCGGTTGATTACCTCTACCTTGGTAGGAGTAGTCGCCGGATCACCGAAATAGGGTTTTTCGCCGGATGTTGTTCCGCCCGTCGGGAAGCGGATGTAATCAAATTGAATTTCA
>Ga0209429_10002512_pt1 | contig 10811 bp, 6 predicted proteins | sample BarGraNGADG00212_3_FD_184493 | JGI IMG/M metagenome (GOLD analysis project Ga0209429, IMG submission 184493) | Arctic peat soil microbial communities from Barrow, Alaska - Barrow Graham LP Ref core NGADG0004-212 (SPAdes) (version 2) | ecosystem: Environmental > Terrestrial > Soil > Wetlands >... | reverse complement strand
GAATTCCACGTTGTCCAATGACCCCTTCTCTATCTTGCGCAGACTCATTTCCCAGTCACCGGTAAGGTCCGGAGCCACAAGATCCGACAACTGGATCGCCTCAAGGAGATCAATCAGGTCAACACCACGCCTTGTGGCGACCAGGCTCCGAGCTTTCCGCTCGACAACGCCGGTCCGGATAAGCTTCTCAATGATCTCTGCACGTGTGGCAGGAGTCCCCAGGCCACGTTCTTTCATTGCCTCAGCCACTTCTTCGTCATCAACGAATTTCCCCGCCGTCTCCATGGCAGCGATAATGGAGGCGTCCGTGAACCGCGACGGAGCCTTGGTCAGCTTATGTTCGCTCTCAACCCTGAACACCTGGACGCTCAACTTCTCCTTGAGGTCCGGCAAATCCTTGCTGTCGGCCTCACGTGGAGCGACCTCCAGCCATCCCGAGGTCTTTACGACTCTGCCGTCACTGCCAAATGTCTCACCCTCGACAACAGTCTCGACACGCGTAAGCATCAGAACGGCTTCAGGGTAGAACTGTTCGAGGAATCGGCGTACAACCAGGTCATAGACCACACTCTCGTCATGAGAGAGCGTGCTTCGATCCAGCCGCGTGCCAGTCGGAATGATGGCGTAGTGATCGCTGACTTTCTCGTCGTTGAAGACGAAGGGCCGCATCTTCCACCCCTCGTGTTGCACGTGTTGCACGTACGAGGCATATTCCCCAGTCGCCAGGTCTCCGAGCACCGTGACGACTTCCTTGCGAAGCGCCTTGGGCAGATACTTGCTATCTGTTCTCGGATACGTTATGGCGCGTTTCTCTTCATAGAGAGACTGTGCTGCCCTGAGCGTTCGGCTCGCGCTCAAACCGTTCAGGCCGTTTGCTTCTCGCTGCAGCAGTCCAAGATCATACAGGTACGGTACCTGCATACGGTTCTCTTTCTGAGCAACCGACGCAACCACCCCTTTGTGCCCTGAACACTTCTTCGCAATGGCTTCGGCGGCGGCCTGGTCGGCGAGTCTGCTCTCTGATCCCCGATGCCATAGCCCCGCATAAGTCGGTTCACCATGCGGCACGACCTTGAACTCGGCGTCGACCTCGAAATAGGGCACGGGGATGAATGCCTGAACTTCCTTCTCGCGCTTCGCGATGAGTCCCAGAACTGGTGTCTGCACGCGCCCCACCGTGACAAGCGACCCATTGCGCCTCGTCAGTCCCCGGGTGGCGTTGATGCCAACCAGCCAGTCTGCCTCAGAACGCGCCAGCGCCGCCCTGCCCAGGTCATCATATCCAGATTCGGGACGGATGCGCTTGAATCCATCACGGATACTTTCATCAGTGTAGGAGGATAGCCACAAGCGTGACGAAGGTTTCTTCCCCCCGGCCTGTGCATAGATGTTGCGGAAGATCAGCTCACCCTCGCGGCCTGCATCGCACGCATTGATGACTTCGTCCACTTCCTTGGAGACGATCAGCTTCTTGAGTGCGTTGAAACGCTCCTCGGCACCCTCGAGAACGGAGAACCTGAACGCCTCAGGGATGATCGGCAGGTAGGAAAGCAACCATTGCTTGTACTTCTTATCATAGTCTTCGGGCTCTGCCAATCCAACAAGGTGGCCCACCGCCCACGAAACTATGTAGTGTTCGCCTTCGTAATAGTCACGGGTCTTCTTGCAGTGATCAATGACCGCGGCAAGTTGCTCGGCCACACTCGGCTTCTCTGCTATGACAAGCTTCTTCACGGCTGCTCCTTGGATGCCTCGACAGTAACGGCCCTCATTATACACACAAAAGACCCCGGGCAAGTGGCCGGGGCTTCTCAGTCCATAGGGTCGAGCATACAGCCGCCTGGCGAACGATGTCCTGCAAGAACCAGCATGCGCGCGAGTCCTCTCGCTACATCGGAGCCCGTGATCCGACTCTCTGACGCCTTTCGGTACGAGATGACGGACAATGCTCCAAGAAGCACGCGGAAAGCCGATCTGCTCATCATCGAGAAATACGTGCATGCCCCGACCGACAGCCGGACGGGGTGCCCTGGGCAAACATGACCACAGAGGCACAGATTACGGAGAAACCCTTCACAAAAAGGGAATTCCCTATCCCGGGAATACTGAATCGATCCGCGTTTTGACACAACCTGTTTGTCATGGCAGAAACCGTCATCATCCCCCTGTCCTTCCGTCTTCCTTCCCGGCGTCCCTCAATCTCCTTTGTGCCTCTGTGGCGAATACTCCCAATGAGGTTGTTACTCGATTGTCCGCTTGCTTTCGAGCTCTTCCATGATCTTCGCATGGCTCGCCCTCGTCATCGGATAGGTCGCGAGGAAGGGCAGGGCTATGAAGATGGCAACCGCAGAGAGCGGGCCGAAGAAGAGCTTGATGCCGAAGAGGGCGCGGTCTGTCGTATGGGCCGCGTTGGCTACGTAGCCGAACCACGCGAGGGACCAACCCGCGAGAGCGATGCCAAAAGCATTCGTGAACTTCGTAATGAAGTTCCACATGCCATAGTAGAGGCCTTCCTGACGCTGTCCCGTCCTGAGTTCGTCGTACTCCACGACGTCGGGAAGCATGCTCCAGGGGCAGACCCACTGGGCGGAGAATCCCATGCCGGCCACAGCTCCGATGACATAGATGAGAGCAGTGGGATGATGGGGCATGAAGAAGGTCGCAGCGCAGGCAATCGCGGCGATCCCGAGGCCGACCGCGTACGCTGGTCCCTTGCCGATGCGGTCCGTGAGGAGTTTCATCGGGTACAGAAAGAGTCCGATGGCGCCGAGCATGACAATCATGACCATCGGCAGCTCCTTCGTCATCTCGAGCTGGTAGATCAGGTAATACGGCAGGAGGGTTGTGAGGAGCGTGAACGCGAGGTTCGTGAGAAGGAAGCAGCCCATGAGCCACATGAAGGGCTTGTTCTTGAAGGTTGATGTGACGGCCTTGAAGGGTGGTATCTTCGCGGGCTCGATCGCGACGGTCTTCTCTCTCACGCCGAAAGCGGTGATGAGGACTGCTATCATGGCGACCACGCCGAAGAACGCGCCCATGCAACTATACGAGGCATGCCGTGAGAGCCCCATGTTCTTGAAGAAGAAGTCGGCCACAAGAGTCGTCGTCGCGGCACCGAGGATGTATCCCAAGACCGTGAAGATCTCGCGGACCGTCGTGATCGACGTGCGCTCGTCGTAGTCGCGGGAGAGGTCGGGCGTGAGAGCCGAGTAGTTGACCGTGATGATCGTGTGGGCGGTATCGAAGAGGAGGAAGGACAAGAGCACCACCCAGAACGCGGACGCGCCCTGGAGGCCCACGGGAATGGAGAAGAGGAGCCAGGTGACAAGAGCGAGGGGCACGGCACCGAAGAGGAGATAGGGTCTCCGTCTGCCCCAGCGTGTCTTCGTGCGGTCCGACAAGTAACCGAAGAGAGGATCATTCACCGCGTCCCAGGTGAGCTTCCCGACCATGAGAGCGGACCCCACAACAGCCGGATTGATAAGAGCAACATCCGTGTAGTAGAACAGCAGAAAGAACTGCGTAATCGCGGTGAGCATGGATGCGCCCATGTCCCCGACACCGTACATGACTTTTACCCGACCCGAGACTTTCTCCGACATGAGAGCCTCCGATTTACAGAATTCTGGACAAACGATGATTCTTGTCTTTCCGCATCCACAGGGCCGCAGCGGCGAGGAATTCGTCGCCACGCACGACCTTCGCACGAGCGGGGTCGAGGGTCCGCACAAAGGCAGCAATGTCGGCCACGGTGGTCCGGTAAGCAAAGAGGTGACAGCCGACAAAGCGTGGAAGCGGCCCCTCTGCCTCGACGAGCGCACGGATACCCTCGAGGGTCTCATCTTTGGAAGCGCCTATCGCGGCTGCGGGCGGCCACGCATTCGCCACGAAGGCCTTGTCGCCCACCATGCAGGCACGCTTTCGTCCGAGATGAAAATAGCCGGCTATGAAGCCCATGATACTTTCGGCCTTCCCGTGGTCACGCAATACCCTGCCGGGAGGGTCTCCGTTGTAGCTCGTGACGACCCTGACCCCGGCTTTCGTGCAGACCTTGGAGCTCTCCGTGAAATAGGCCGCGAGGTCGGGGACGAGCGGCGGCATCACATAACCCGCGCCCGACGGGCCAGCGATGAGGAGATCATTCGGCGAAAGCTTGGAAAAGTAGAAACCAAGAAGGGCTGGCGCAAGCTCAGCAAGAAGAGGTTGGACTTCCCAGTTGAACGGGACGCTTCCTCGCTCCGGGCGCCTGAAGCCCCCAAGCTCGGCGGTGTTCATGAGGGCAAGTTGGTCGCCGTCGGAGAGCGTGAACGTCAGATAGACCTTGTCCTCCTCAAGCTCGACCGCGGCAGGATCCATGTGCCGCTGCACAAAGGGACCTCGAGCTGGGAGACTCGAGTGGAAAGAAAAGTTGCTCGCCATGAAGGCCGGGGCGAGCCTCGTACCACAGGCGGATACGAGGAGCATGAAGGAGAGCTCGTCGTCCCTGTCAACATGCCATCCGAAGACCGTCGGGTAGGGCCGCGCCTCCACCGACCGGAGGATACGAACCATGAGAGCCGTCTCCGCGGCCCCTGAAGTGAGAAAGCGCACCGCAAGGCGGCGCAGGGGACCGTCGAGCCCGAGGCCGAAAGCGACACTCCGGAGAGGCCATGGCCCGGCCACGAGGAAGAGGAGGATCGCATGGCCGACCTCTCGCAGGCCGCCCTTCTCGAAAGACGACAGGCCCATGGCAAACAACCTGTTTTCCACAATGTAGTCCGAGAATTCCAGCCGCCTCCATGTGGGCTCGGAACAGGCCACAGCGGCTTTCTCACAGCGGGGATACAGGTTCCTGAAGGCCCAGAGGTAGAGGGCGGCTCTATCGTCGAATTGGCGGCGGAGATCCTGCACGACGTCAAGGCCAAAGCCCTGCGCCCAAGGGATAAGCCGTGGTGGCACAACGAGAAGATCGTCGAGACCCGCGTAGACGAGAGCAATATTGATGGTGTCGACGAAGGATGGATCGTAGATCACGAGCCCGTGAAGGACGGACCTGTGTCGCCGGACGAGCTCGTCGAGGTCTTCAACGCGCTCCACATCAAGATCGTATGCCTCAGTGTAGTAATCGAGGTTGTCGAGGTCGCTGTGCGCAAGAAATTCGCGGTATCGTCCGAACCAATCCTCCTCTGTCATCATCACAGAGTTAGTCCGTCTCGAGGACGGGTCGTCGGAGACACCATAGTCGAGAAAGATCCTCGGTTCATCCCAACCGTCCTTTGCCCCCCTGTTGACGAGCCCCTGGAGGGCCGCCGCGAGCAACCTTTCCTCGTAGCCGAAGGCGGAAATGTCGAGAAGCTCGACCTTGGATTTCTTCATGTCCGTTTCTCTTCTCCCCACAGTTCAAGAGCCTTCGCCTCCCAACCTGGAAAGTCAGCTGGATCCACCGGATAGCGCAGGAAATGCTTCTTGAGTCTCCCCGCCTTGCGGGTCGCGGCGAGGAGCCGACAGAGGCTCAATCCGTCGAAGTGACCTGTGAGGACCCCCGAGGCAAGGACCCACACCATCCGCGCGATCTTGACCGGCCCCATCCGCAGCTCGTAGGTCGTGTTGAGCTCCTCGAAGTCCTCGCCGGCGAAGATGACGTGCTTTCTATAGAGATAGTCGATGTCCTTTCGTGAGAGCTCTGCGGCCGCAGGGAGTTGCGCGTAGGATGCGGCGAACTTTGCGCCCTGACCGCGGAAATACTCGACGTTATACGGCCACAGGGCGCCTACCATCGCCCTGCCCGACTTCAGCGCTGCGACAGCCACGCGAGCGGCTATCGCGCTTGCTGCGATTCCTGATACGACGCCCTCGCCCGAGAATGGTCGGTTCTGGAACGCGGCGTCGCCAACGATGAGGAAACCGGGGCCGACGCAGGACAGGAGGGAGCGGCGGAAGGGAACCTTGCCTTCCCTCCGGCCGACGACGCGGCCAGGATCTCCGAAGTACTCCTCGCGAAACTCGGCGTGCTTCCTCCAAGTGTCGTCGTAGTCCGCGGGCTGACTCATACCAATGATGACGTCATCCCCGTAGGATCGGTTCCAGAAGCCCTTGTGAGCAATGAAGGAATTGCTGCCCTTGAGCGCCTCGGGACCCGTCTCCGTCCTGAGCTCGAGACAGCACGAGTATACATCAGCTGAATCAATGGGTTCCGTCTCGACGCCGAGATCTCCCGGCAGCTTCGTCCTCAGGGCCCCCGTCATCCCTGATGCATCCACCACCAGGCGCCCGCGGACCTCAAACTGCTCGCCGGCGACATGTCCACGCACCCCCACGATGGCATGGTTCGCAGCGCCATGGTCAGCAACGCTTTCGATGATGGGCGCGGTTACGACATGCCTCTCCAGGAACAAGACTCCAGCACTGCGGCCGTACGAATGGATGCGTTGGTAGAAAAGGGGCATATTCATGACAAAGAAGGGGTAGTCGACCTTCTCGCGTACACTTTGGTCCGGTGACCACATGAAACTCCTCGTCTCGAGATGGATGCGCTCCGGCTCCACAGGTTCGGGGATATCGAACTCCACGAAGGCGCGGCGGTCCATGTGAAAAACCTCGATGTTCGTCCCAAGATCATCGAGTGGTCTTGCCTCGAGAACGACGACGTCCAAGCCAGCCTGTGCCATTCGCCACGCGAGATACGAACCCGCAGAACCTGCGCCAACGACGATGACGTCCGCATTGACTTCGCGCATTGATCTCCCCCTCCGGACAAAGAACTGACAGGGACTGCCATTCGGACTTGCCAGTAGGTCCATTGGCTGGCCGGAGGTTTTCGCCACCCATGCCGCCACCCCACAACTCATCCAGAACGTCAACCTGCTTACTCTATCACGGCAACGCCGATTGATATCAACTCTAAGCATAATAATTGTACGTGTCAAGTTGTCTGCTGGCTTCAGCGTGGTTCTACCGCAACGGGGGCACAGAAACGCGTTAGAACGCCAATAGAACGAGAACGTGTCACATCCTCTAGTTCTGTCCCTGTCGTCTGTGATCCCGCCTTCTGCCCCTTGTGCTGGCAGATCGGGGTCCCCCATGCTGGCGATTTGATGGTACAAAATGCGGTGACATCTGCGAGAGATGCAGAAAACAGCAAGAACGGCATTGGGTCAAAGCAGTACATACGCACGACTACCGACGATTGCCTACACCCTCACGAATGTGCTGAGGAGACCCATCAAGCGGCCAAGGAGATTGGGGCCCCGTAAGGGCCACCACCTGGAAGGTCAGAGCGTCGACCTGGACGTCGTCAAAGCTGGGCTGGTGCTACTAACCGGGATGGAATCACTGTGGGGAAGTTCGTATGGCATGCCCAAGTCATCATATCCAGATTCGGGACGGATATGCTTGAATCCGTCACGAACGTTCTCGTCCGTACAGGAGGACGGCCATAAGCGTGATGACAGTTTCTTCCCCCGGCCTGCACGTGGATATTGCGGAAGATCAGTTCACCTTCTTATCATCGATATCATACATTACCATCGCATGATTCTTCTTGATCAATTCCTTCAGCAGAAGATTGCCTGTTTTCTCATCTATTTGTTCTCTGAAAACGAAACCGTTTCTATACACAATACCGGCTTCCCTTGAGAAATACTCATCTTCCGTCCTGATATGATATCGGATATCCAAAGACCTGTTTGCACGTAGTTCTCCGCATAGATATTTGTCTGTAACATACGTAATAAGCTGAAATGTAGTATCCGTATTGTTCTTGAAGCGATAGTCCAAATAGTTATACATGATTGATGTTCCTGTTCCAAAAGGAATCTGTCTGCCAAAATCGGGGAACAAATCCATCCCGTCATGATGGTGATGTTCGACAATATCCATAGGCGAATGCAATACCATGAAGTGAATAAGGTTTGTGAATTGACAAATTCCCCCACCAATTCCTTCAGACACTTTACCTGAGCTGATAACAAGCCCCTTCTTATAACCTTCTTTCTCACTACACCTTCCGGCTAACTTCCAGAAGGAAAAAGTCTCTCCCGGACGAATCAGGACATTTGTGACCTTCGGGGCGGACAAACCCAGGTTTATCACTTTGTTTTCCTGCAACAGAGGATCAACATTCCCGAGCACTCGGCGCATCAGGGACTTGTTCCTGTAGATCAGGACAGGCAACAGGGTGTCCATCTTGCTGTTCGCAAATTCTTGAGAAGAAAAGATGTCTTTCAAGTCTCTTGACAATATGTTCTTGAAAACAGATATTTTGTACGTTGTCGGTGATATTTCGCAAAACAGTCTTCTCTGACCCATGACGACCCCTCCCACAAAACGCAAATAGACTGTTCTCGCAGTATATCACTAGAAAAGTCTGTGGGCAGGCACATGTCCCTGCACATGGATTCTCTGAAGTGTGTCATTGGCTCATTTTGACGCAGACCGCGTCGCGGGAGAAAGAGCGATCACGCCCAAGCAGCGTCAAGAGCGATTTGGATGCAGCGTCACGCTGCTGGTGCGCCCGACAGGACTTGAACCTGTAATCTACGGCTTCGGAGGCCATCGCCTTATCCAGTTGGGCCACGGGCGCACACGCTGGAAAGTATAACAGAAAGGCCGGCCCTGTACAAGGTCGGCCTTTGGCTCAGCGCCTTACAAAACAGGACCCAGAACTCGGTTATTCCACTGTCACACTTTTGGCCAGATTCCGCGGCTGGTCCACGTCCAGACCCTTGCCATCTGCCGTATAGTATGCCAGAAGCTGGAGCGGCAATAAATAGATGACCGGAGAGAACAACTCTTCGACCGGCGGCATCGGGATGAAGTCGGTAGCGATGCTTTGTGCTCTCTTGTCCTTCTTGTCGGCCAATACTACCAGGGGGGAATCGCGCGCGATGGACTCCTGCAGATTCGAGTAGATCTTCTCGTACAGCACTCCCTGCGGAAGGATACCCACCACGGGGACATCTTCGTCCAGCAAAGCGATGGGGCCGTGCTTGAGTTCTCCCGCAGCGTATCCCTCGGCGTGGATGTAGCTGATCTCTTTCATCTTGAGCGCGCCCTCCAATGCAATGGGGTAGTTGACGCCACGCCCAACATAGATCATGTCATGGACTTTGTAGAACTTGCGCGCAATCGTCTCCATGATGCCTGCGTATTCGAGGACCTGTTCACACTTCTGACTGAGACTGGACATCTGCGACGCGTAGTGCGCTGACATCTCAGCATCGAGCGTACCGTTGCGCTGTCCAAAATTGAGAGCTATGAGGTAGAAAGCAATGAGTTGGGCCATGAACGACTTCGTGGCGGCAACGCCGATCTCGAGACCCGCCTGAGTAACGAACGTCACATCTGACTCACGTGAAACGGTACTCTCCGGTCGGTTTGTGATGGCCACAACCTTGGCACCAAGACTACGTTGGAGTCGAAGCGCAGCAAGTGTGTCGATCGTTTCTCCTGACTGCGTGACTGCAATCCCCATCGTCCCTGGGCGAACAATGGGTCGCTGGTAGCGATATTCACTACTGAAGCTGACCTCGGTCGGGATTCGTGCCAGTTCCTCCAGAAGGTATTTGCCCACACGCGCGGCATGGTATGACGTCCCTGCCGCCACAATCGATATGCGGTCGGGAACCGGCTGGCCCTGGAATTCCTCAAGCTCGACGTGTCCACTGTCCATATCGATGCGGCCATACAGCGTATCCCTGATGACAACTGGCTGTTCATGGATTTCCTTCAACATGAAATGCTTGTAGCCCTGTTTCTCCGCAGCGGAAGCATTCCACTGAACGGTCATTGGCGTCCGATCGAAAGCGTGCCCGTCTTCAAGAGAATAAAACGCATATCCTTTGTCGTTGATCTCGACGACGTCCCCGTCGTGCAGCGGGATGATTCGGTGCGTGTACTCCAGAAGTGCCGGAGTATCCGAACCAAGGATCATCTCCCCGTCGCCAACGCCGAGTACCAGGGGAGACAACTTGCGGATTGCCACGATGCGACCAGGGAACGCTTTGGCCAGAACGAGGAACGCGAAGGCTCCGTCGAGCTGCAAAGCAGTCTTCCGCGCTGCATCGAGGAGATCCGCGCCAGCATCGATCTCCTCTTCCATAAGATGAGCGATGACCTCGGTGTCGGTCTCAGACACAAAGACGTGTCCTTTCTGGATCAGATCATCTCGGAGCACCTGGTAGTTCTCAATGATGCCGTTGTGGATGACTGCGATCGTTCCCTTGCAGTCCACGTGCGGATGAGCATTCCTGTCCTCGACCCTGCCATGGGTGGCCCATCGCGTGTGTCCTATTCCGGTGGTGGCAGTATACTCGTTCCCCTCGATGGCCTCCTCGAGAGCCTTGAGCTTGCCACGTTTCTTGACGACAACCAGCTCTCCCTTCTCGAGAATGGCCATGCCCGCCGAGTCGTACCCTCGATACTCGAGCTTGCGCAGACCCTCAATGATGACGGGGACTACCTTTCGAGGCCCAACGTATCCTATGATTCCACACATGTCACTCCTTTCCTTGCCGACCAGCTGACAACAAGACACACTTCAGTCGGTCTGCCAGCGCCATCAGACGCTCCGTGTCCTTTCCCTCAAGAAAAATACGCACCAGGGGTTCTGTTCCCGAAGGTCGCACGACGAGTCTGGCAGCATTTCCTAACTCCATGCGCACCGCTTCGACCGCAGCCACAAACTCCGGATGTGAAGCAATGGACTTGTCTTTCACCCTGACATTCTCGGCAATCTGAGGATAGAGCTCGACCTCGTCGACAATCTCTGACAGGTCGCGCCCGCTCCTGACAAGATATCCCAACACTGCCAGGGTAGTCGCCAAACCATCGCC
>Ga0209429_10002509_pt1 | contig 10823 bp, 7 predicted proteins | sample BarGraNGADG00212_3_FD_184493 | JGI IMG/M metagenome (GOLD analysis project Ga0209429, IMG submission 184493) | Arctic peat soil microbial communities from Barrow, Alaska - Barrow Graham LP Ref core NGADG0004-212 (SPAdes) (version 2) | ecosystem: Environmental > Terrestrial > Soil > Wetlands >... | reverse complement strand
TTTGCAGACACCCGTTTTGTTGATCGGTTCTCTTGCCGTACTTGTCATAGGTCTTATTAAGCTTGGCGGATGGTCTGAAATGATGACAATATGCCGTGCTGTTCCGGTTAACGCTGATGGTGATACCATGACACAGCTGATGAGGTCGGCAAATGATCCTGAATACCCATGGACAGGAGTAATACTTGGTTCAGCCATTATAGGCTTCTGGTACTGGTGCACCGATCAGTATATCGTTCAGAGGGTACTGTCAGGCCGCAACCAGAAAGAGTCGCGCCGCGGAGCTATTCTTGGTGCAGCTTTTAAACTATCACCGGTGTTTATTTTCCTTATCCCGGGTATGATAGCTTATTCTCTCAATGCGAAAGGAATGATTAATCTTACAAGTTCAGATGCCGCTTTCTCAATACTGGTAAGAGAATTGCTTCCATTAGGCTTTAAAGGACTTGTCGTGGGAGGTATTCTTGCTGCCCTTATGAGTTCACTTGCATCATTATTCAACTCTTCAGCCACACTCTTTACTGTGGATTTTTACCAGAAATACAAGCCAGATGCTCCCGAAAAAGAACTGGTGAGAGTCGGAAGAATAGCAACAGTTGTAGTGGTCGTACTTGGAATCTTATGGATCCCGGTTATGAAAGGACTTGGTAAAGTACTGTACGTTTACCTTCAGGACGTTCAGTCGTTACTGGCACCGGGAATTGCAGCAGTCTTTTTGTTAGGTATTGCTACAAGAAAAACAACGCCAATGGCTGGTTTAATTGGACTGATTTCCGGTTTCGTACTGGGGATGACACGTCTTGCCCTTAAGGTTTTTGCAGGCGGTATTGGTCACGACGGTATTATATATAAGGTATTCCTGGCCCCGAACTGGCTTCACTATGAGATAGCCCTGTTCTTCCTGGTTATAGTGATCATGATTGTTACAAGTATGGTTACACCCAAAGCTGATCAGGTTGCAATCAAGGGATTATATTTCGGATCTGCAACGGCTGAAGAAAAAGCTATTACAAGGGCAAGCTGGAATAACTGGGACTTATTCTTCTCAGGATTGATTATTGTCGTAATAATAGCTTTCTATGCTTACTTTTGGTAGGCTGCTTTTATTGAAACATGTTTTTTAAAATTTTAGAGAGAAATGGAAAAATTAAAAACAAAAGAAATCTGGTTTATCACCGGCAGTCAACATCTTTATGGCCCTGAGACTCTTAAACAGGTTGCTGCTGATTCGGCAAAGATTGCTGTTGCCCTTGATAAATCGCCAAAAATAGGCCAGAAAATTGTTTTTAAACCTGTTCTGACCACTCCCGAATCAATATTTGAAATATGCTCGGAAGCAAATAATTCAAAAAACTGTATAGGTCTTATTGCATGGATGCATACCTTTTCGCCTGCTAAAATGTGGATCAGAGGTCTGTCAGTTCTGAATAAACCATTTCTTCATTTTCATACACAGCTTAACAGGGACATTCCATGGGAAACTATCGACATGGATTTTATGAACCTGAACCAGTCGGCCCATGGCGACCGTGAATTTGGTTTTATCGGAACAAGGATGAGGCTCAGCAGGAAAGTTGTTGTGGGTCATTATCAGGATCCTGAAGCAGTCGATCGCATTGCCGTATGGGTAAGGGCAGCATCAGCTTACAATGATTCGCTGAATATGAAAGTCGCCCGTTTTGGTGATAATATGCGCGATGTTGCTGTAACTGAGGGAGATAAGGTGAGTGCCCAGATGAAAATGGGTTATTCGGTATATGGGTATGGCATAGGCGACCTGGTTAAAGCAGTTAACGATGTTCCGGCCGGCGCAATAAAAAAACTTATTACTGAGTATAGCGCTGATTATAAGATGACAAGAGATGTGGCTAATTCTGAAGCATTGAAAGAAGCTGCAAAAATAGAGCTTGGCATTGAAGCTTTTCTCAAAGCAGGGAACTTTAAAGCATTTACCACAACGTTTGAAGATCTGCATGGACTAAAGCAATTACCCGGGCTTTCAGTACAAAGGCTAATGGCAAAAGGTTATGGTTTCGGAGCTGAAGGTGACTGGAAAACTGCAGCCTTGGTCCGCTCGATGAAAGTAATGTCTGAAGGACTGAAAGGAGGTACCTCATTTATGGAGGACTATACATATCATTTCGATCCAAAAGGAATGAGAGTGCTTGGAGCACATATGCTTGAAGTTTGTCCGTCAATTGCCCAGGGAAAGCCATCGGTTGAAATTCACCCGCTATCAATCGGAGGAAAAGAAGATCCTGCCAGACTGGTATTTAAAACTGCACCGGGAGATGCGATTGCTGTCTCAGTGATTGACCTTGGTAATAGGTTCAGGATGATTGTCCAGGAAGTGGAAGTTGTGAAATGTCCCGATATGCCAAAGCTTCCTGTTGCAAGCGTTTTGTGGAAACCATTGCCCGATCTTAAAACAGGTGCTGCAGCCTGGATACTTGCAGGGGGAGCTCATCATACCGGATTCAGTACAGCTATTAACTCAGAATATCTCGAAGATTTTGCGGGAATGATGGGAACAGAGTTTGTAGTTATTGACGAAAATTGCGATCTGACAAATTTCAGGAAAGAGTTGAAATGGAATGAGGTGTTTTACCACATTGCCGGCGGAATCATTTAGTTTCAGAAAAAGATGCTCGATAAGTTAAAATTAAGTGTATTTAAAGCAAATCTTGACCTTGTTAATCAGGGACTTGTGATTCACACATGGGGAAATGTAAGCGGAAGAGATGGCTCCAGTGGTCTGATAGTCATTAAACCATCAGGGGTTAGCTACGAAACGATGAAACACTCAGATATGGTGGTAATTGATGGGAAGGGAAAAGTTATAGAAGGCAAATATAAACCTTCCACTGATGCCCCTACTCATCTTCTTCTTTATAATACATTTAGCTCTATCGGAGGAATAGTGCATACTCATTCAACATATGCAACTTCGTGGGCTCAGGCCGGGAAAGCGATTCCTCCGTTTGGCACTACACATGCTGACCATTTTTATGGCAGTGTACCCTGTACACGAAAGCTGAGGGTTGACGAGATAGAAAATGATTATGAGATTAATACAGGAAAGGTTATTGCAGAGATTCTGGGTGAAACCGATCCATTGACACTTCCCTCCGTATTAGTTGATTGTCATGGGACATTCTCCTGGGGGACAGATGTTGAGAATGCAGTATATAATGCTGTGGCTCTTGAAGAAATAGCAAGAATGGCATTTTATACTGTACTTCTAGGGAAGAGTGAGCCTGCTGATCAGAAATTGCTTGATAAGCATTTTCTTCGCAAGCACGGAAAGAATGCCTATTATGGACAGGGTAAGGCAAAAAGAAATTAAAAGGTAAGATATGACAAAAAAGTATGTAATTGGAATCGATTATGGGACAGATTCAGTCCGTTCGGTCATTGTAGATACAGGCAATGGTGAAATTGCCGGAATGTCAGTCTTTGAATACCCAAGGTGGAAGAAGGGTCTGTTTTGTGATCCTTCAGCCAACAAGTTTCGTCAGCACCCATTGGATTATATTGAAGGGCTTGAGCAATCTGTTAAAGGTGCGCTGAGAGAATTAAACCCTGAAATTGTTAAAAATATAGTTGGTATTACGGTTGATACAACCGGTTCGACCCCCGTTGCGGTTGACAAAAATGGAGTACCGCTTTCATTGAAACCCGGATTTGAAAATGATCCCGATGCAATGTTTGTACTGTGGAAAGATCATACTGCTGTGAAAGAGGCTGACCAGATCAATCAATTGGCCAGGAACTGGGGCGGAGTTGACTTTACAAGATTTGAAGGAGGGATCTATTCCTCGGAGTGGTTCTGGGCTAAGATCCTTCATGTGATCCGTAATAATGTGAAAGTCAGAAACAGTGCCTTTTCGTGGGTCGAACATTGCGACTGGATTCCTGCTTTGCTTTGCGGAAATACGGATCCTCTCAGGATAAAGAGAAGTCGTTGTGCCGCAGGACATAAGGCGATGTGGCACGATGATTTCCATGGTCTGCCTGACGAAAAATTCCTTATAAAACTCGACCCTTTGCTGGCCGGTCTGAGAGATCGCCTCTTCAGGGATACATATACCTGCGATGTTAAGGTTGGTGAACTATCTGAAGAATGGGCCGGAAGGCTTGGACTCCCGAAGGATGTAAAGGTTGGTGTCGGAGCATTCGATGCACACCTGGGTGCCGTTGGCGGTGAAATTAAACCATATCACCTGGTTAAAGTAATGGGGACATCAACCTGCGATATGCTTGTAGCTCCGTTGGAAGAAGCCGGAAATAAACTTGTAGCTGGTATCTGCGGGCAGGTAGACGGATCAATTGTCCCGGGTATGATTGGTCTTGAAGCCGGGCAATCAGCATTCGGCGATATTTATGCCTGGTTCGGCAACCTGTTGATGTGGCCCGTTATGGAAATCATTTCAAAGATGACCTGGCTTGATGAAAAATCAAAAGACAGAATCAAACAGGAGACTGCAGATAAGATGATTGCTGAACTTAGCAAAAAGGCAGAATCAATTCCCGAAGAGGAAACAGCGTTAGTTGCTCTTGACTGGTTAAATGGCAGACGAACTCCCGATGCTGACCAGGCATTAAAAGGAGCAATTGCCGGATTATCATTAGGCTCCGATGCGCCAAGAATCCTTAAAGCGCTGGTGGAAGCTACAGCATTTGGATCGAGGATGATAAATGAAAGATTTATTTCCGAAGGAGTCAGAATTGATGAAGTAATCGCAATCGGAGGTGTCGCCAAAAAGAATCCGTTTGTAATGCAGATCGTTGCCGATGTTCTTAATAAACGTATAAAGGTTGCCAGTTCAGATCAGACATGCGCCCTCGGGTCGGCAATGGCTGCTTCTGTTGTTGCAGGAATTCATAAGAATATTCCTGCAGCGCAAAAGGCAATGGGAGGAGGATTTGAAAAAGAGTATCAGCCTGATCCTGTAAGAGCAAAAAAATATGAAACTCTTTTTTTAAAATATAAAAGACTGGGATCGTTTGTTGAGAAAGAATTGAAATAATCAGTAATTAAAATGAATAAGCTGATTAAATTATTGTTTGCAGTTCCACTGATTGCCATTATAGTTCCCGGATGCATAAAAAAATCCACATCAGGCGATTATCCAATCAATCCGGTACCTTTTACTTCTGTGAAGCTTACCGATAATTTCTGGGCTCCCCGGATTAAGAAGAATGCAACGGTAACAATTCCAATTGCCTTCAGATACTGCGAATCTACCGGAAGAGTAAAAAATTTCGAAATTGCCGGGGGTCTTGATACGGGAAAATTTCAAACCATCTACCCCTTTGATGATTCCGATGTTTTTAAAATTATTGAAGGTGCAAGCTATTCACTTCAGACCTATCCTGATCCTAAGCTGGAAGCGTACCTCGATACATTGATCTGGAAGATTGGACTGGCACAGGAAGACGATGGGTATCTCTATACCAACCGTACCATTGCAGAGATGCATGGAGGTGAAGGTCTTCACAAATGGGCAGATAAAAACAGGTGGGAGCTTGATTCAGTACTGAGCCATGAGCTTTATAACATCGGACATCTGTATGAAGCAGCTGTTGCTCATTACCAGGCCACAGGGAAACATACCCTGCTTGATATTGCTGTTAAATCTGCCAACCTGGTCAATAAGGATTTCGGCTGGGACAGAACCAAAGTTTATCCGGGACACCAGGTGATTGAAATGGGACTGGTAAAGCTTTACAGGGCCACAGGTGAAAAGAAATATCTCGACCTTGCCAGGTTTTTTCTTAATGTCCGGGGTCCGGAAGGTGCCCAGTACAACCAGGCAAACAAAAAGGTTGTTGATCAGACTGTGGCTGTAGGGCATTCAGTGAGAGCAACTTACATGTATTCAGGCATGGCCGATATTGCTGCAATAGAAAAGGATGAAGCTTACCTGAATGCAATAACAAAAATATGGGAGGATATTGTTTATGATAAAATGTATATTACCGGAGGGATTGGTGCATCAGGTGGGAACGAAGGTTTTGGTGACCCTTATGTGCTGCCCAATATGACTGCATATTGCGAAACTTGTGCATCCATTGGTGATATCTTTTTGAATCACAGATTATTCCTTCTTCACGGACAATCAAAATATATCGACATCCTCGAGAAGACACTCTATAATTCAATGTTATCGGGTGTTTCTCTGTCGGCCGATCGGTTCTTTTATCCAAATCCGCTCGAATCTGACGGTCAACATGACCGTCAGGCCTGGTTCGGATGTGCGTGCTGTCCTTCAAATATTGCCAGGTTCATTCCTGCAATACCGGGATATATTTATGCTGTTAAGGGCAATAACCTTTATGTTAATATGTATATCTCGAATGATGCGGAAATCTATTTAGGGAAAACGAAGGTCTCTGTTTCACAAAAAACAAATTTTCCATGGGATGGAAAGGTTGAATTATTAATTAACACTGAATCATCAGCAAAGTTTTCTTTAAAGATCAGGATTCCGGGCTGGGCTCTTAATGAGGCAATACCCGGAGGATTATATAAATTTACCAACAGTAATGACGAAACTGTAAAACTCTCAGTAAATGGCAAAAATGTTGAACTTTTACTTCAGGACGGGTATGCTGTAATTGAAAGAAAATGGAAAAAAGAGGATAAAATTGAAATTGAATTTCCAATGCCTGTCAGAACAGTTGCCGCTGATGAAAGAGTAAAAGAGGATGCAGGTAAAGTTGCCATCCAGAGAGGCCCGGTTATCTTTTGTGCAGAATGGCCCGATAACAACAAAGGGAATATCCTTAACCTTGTTCTGAATAAGGATGCTGCAATAAACACTGAATTTATTCCACAACTTCTTGATGGAACACAGGTGATCAAAACATCAAGCTTTCAAACCAGAAAAACTCTTGACGAAAAAATTGAAATATTTTCTGAACAGCTCCTTACTCTTATACCGTATGCTTTATGGAATAACCGCGGCCCGGGTCAGATGATGGTCTGGCTGCCGACATCTCCCGCCAGAGCGCACCCGTTGCCTGCTCCGACAATTGCCAGAAGAAGCATAATAAGGACAAGTAAAATGGCAAAAGATATTTCAGCTGTCAATGATCAGATTGAACCACAGAACTCAAATGACCATTCGGTGAAGAACTTCAACTGGTGGCCGGACAAAAATCAGTGGGAGTGGGTAGAATACGATTTTGAAAAACCTCAAACTATTTCAAGTACAAAGGTTTATTGGTTTGATGATGGACCTGACGGGGATTGCCGTGTACCTGATGAATGGGAGATTCTCTACCTCGATGAAAACATCTGGAAACCGGTTGAAACAAAATCAAGATATAAAGTTACAAAAGATGCCTGGAATTCAGTTATATTCAAACCTTTGGAAACATCTTCTGTTAAGATCAAAGTAAAGCTTAAAAGGGATTATTCGGGTGGCATTTATGAGTGGATAGTGAAATAGTAAACAAACATAGGTCTCAGACCTGCATCTGCAATAAATTTTTCTGTCTGAAATTTAGTAATTGATTGATATAGAATGTTGAAGAATTATTTTGCGTACCTGCCATCAGAACAGGGTAGTGTTGTGAATGAGTGGGAGCAATGCCTTGAGCAGGTAGTGCAAAACCTGTCACCCGGCTGCAAGCTTCTCAAAATCAATGTATTTGCCGATCTTCCGGGATTTTCATCACTTTTGGAATTCAGAAGTAAGATCAGGAAATCAATAATTGATTCCTTTGGTGATCAGTGCCCTGCTTTTAATATTACAATTAATCCGCCTGAAAAACCGTGGAAGGTTTCTGTAGAGGCAGTTTCGGTTAAATCAGGTTCTATCGAAGTTTCGTATAAATTTTTTAAATCCATACCCTATATTATCATTAATTCACCATCGGTAAAAGAGCTTTGGGCAGGTGGGGTTAGCAGTTTTTTGTATCCTGATGACACAAAAAAGTCCGCAGAAGAAGCTTTTAATCTGATGGTTGACCTCCTTGCTGAAGAAAAGATGTCATTGAATGACCTTGTAAGGCAATGGAATTACATCGGAGATATCCTCAATGTGCAGGAAGGGGTACAGAACTATCAGATATTCAATGAGGTGAGAAATGAATATTATCATCGTTGCAGGAATATTCCGGGATACCCTGCTGCGACAGCTATTGGAATGAAACATGGAGGTGTGATCCTGGATTTCTGTTCTTTAAAATCAGAAGGGATAGTTAAAACAATCCCCGTTAATAATCCTGACCAGGTGAATGCTTATGAGTATGACCAACAGGTTCTAAAGGGGATAGAAGGAACAGGCAAAATGATGAAACATCCGCCCCAGTTTGAGCGGGCTCTGCTTCTGACATCAGTGAATAGCTCAATTTTATATATTTCTGGAACAGCTTCGATTTTAGGACAGGAGACCATTGGTCACAACGATATAAAGGCTCAGACTATAGTGACTTTAAAGAATATCAACAAACTGACAGATAAGGAAAGAATAAGTCAGATAACAGGATACGGGAAGTTAAGCTCTTTTGATTATATCTCTTTACGGGTTTATGTAAAAAATCAAAAAGATTTTCCTGTAGTAAGGTCAATTTGCAAAGAATATTTTCCAACTGTTCCCACTTCCTTTATTGAAGCAGATATCTGCAGGGATGACCTGCTGGTTGAGATTGAAGCAGAACTCTTAATAAAGGACAAATAAGTAAACAACCCGTCAGGTTTGATCTGATGAGGAATTTTGTTTGAAGCATTCGGAATAAAAATTTTTATAGGTAGAAATTTTAAAATAACAATTTAAAAATGAGTGATATGAAAAGATTAGGTTTTAAGATGAAACTTCTTCCGGGTAAAAAAGAGGAGTACCGAAAAAGACATAACGAAATTTGGCCTGAATTGGTTTCCTTATTGAAAAAGGAGGGTATAGGTAATTATTCAATTTTTCTTGATGAGGAGACCAATACTCTTTTTGCGTACCAGGAACAGAAAGGCGATAGTTCATCGCAAGATCTGGGAAGTACCGAAATTGTAAAAAAATGGTGGAAATACATGTCTGATATTATGGAAACAAATCCTGATAATTCTCCTGTATCTATCCCACTGGAACAGGTCTTTTATATGAAATGAATATTTCTTAAAGCGTTGCGTGGTTGGGGGGAAATAAAAAAGTTTATAACTAATGACAAAAGAAATATGCATAATACAGATATACAGTATATTAGAAATGTAATTCACCACAAATGCACATCAAATATGCATAACTTAAAAACAAATTTCGACAAATTCTTTAGCTATAACTCACTTGAAATACATTAATTCAAAGAAACTTAAACCATCAAATCACTTAAATAGATGCATTTGTGTCTTAAATTTATAACGCATTAATTTTTAAAATAGTTTTTTATGTCAAAAGAAACCATGACCTCCCGTGAACGGGTAAAAACTGCATTAAACCATCAGGAACCCGATCGGGTGCCTATCGATTTAGGTGGCTTTCAAACAGGTATTCATAAGAAAGCTTACTTAGAACTAATAGATTATCTGGAGGTTAAAGAAGAAATCGAGATACTTGACCCTGTTCAGCAAATCGTGAAACCAAGTGAGACCATCCTGCAGAAATTTCATGTGGATGTCAGGTACATTACCGCCCATGGTCCCGACAGTTTCAGGGGAGGTATTGAGAAAAATGAAAGAGACGGGAGGCTCTGGCATGATTTGAAAGATGAATTCGGTGTGGTTTGGTCTATGCCCGATGATCAGAAACTTTTCATGGATATTTCACACCACCCGCTTGCAAATGCAACCATTAAGGATATTGCCAATTATCCCTTTCCTGATGGTGCAGACAAATCACGATTCACAGGTGTCCGTGAATCGACTATGAAACTTCGTAATGAAACTGATTACGCTATCTCTACTGGCATAGGAGGTGTGACCTATGAAACTTGCTGGTATTTAAGAGGACTTGAACAATGGTACTATGATATGCTGGCCAATCCGGAATTTTGTGAAGCGTTGATCGAGCAAACTTTAAAATTCTGGTACAATTATTATATTGGCTTTATGGAAGCCGTGGGGGATATCGTAGATGTTGTAATGATAGGTGATGACCTTGCCGGACAGGAAGGGCCACTCTTTTCTCCTGATTTTTATCGCTCTGTTATTAAACCGCGTCAAAAGAAGTTAGTACAGCATATTCGCTCCTTAACCAAAGCAAAGATTTGGTATCATACCTGTGGTTCATGTATGGAATATATTCCAGATCTGATTGATATTGGCGTAGATATAATCAATCCTGTTCAAACTAGTGCCAGGAACATGGATCCTGTTCAATTGAAAAAGCAATTTGGTAATAATATCGTCTTCTGGGGCGGTGGTATTGATTCTCAACATGTGCTGCCTTTTGCAACACCTGATCGTGTAAAGAAGGATGTTCATGAATCTCTTAAAATCTTCAAACCAGGAGGGGGATATGTGTTCAACAATATTCATAATATCCAATCTGGAGTACCTGCTGAGAATATTGTTGCGATGTATGAAGCGGCATATGAGGCTGGATTCTATCATTAACCTTATTTGAGTATCAATTCTTATGAATCCCCGCGAGTGCATTGGCTTCGCCGGGCTCTCAAGCTCGGTTCCCAGCAGCTTGCAGCGGGGTTAGCGAGCATACTATTAGATTTTTTTGCTTAAAAAAATTTTTTTTTAAAAAATATTCAAATCAGCCTTTATTACAAATAAATTTACTAAATTGTAAGTAATATATTTTCTGGAAATTTCTTCTAATCTTCTTTTTGATGCAGGATTTTCCAATTAAAAAAGATGACTCAAAGCTTGT
>Ga0209429_10002508_pt1 | contig 10823 bp, 8 predicted proteins | sample BarGraNGADG00212_3_FD_184493 | JGI IMG/M metagenome (GOLD analysis project Ga0209429, IMG submission 184493) | Arctic peat soil microbial communities from Barrow, Alaska - Barrow Graham LP Ref core NGADG0004-212 (SPAdes) (version 2) | ecosystem: Environmental > Terrestrial > Soil > Wetlands >... | reverse complement strand
TAATCTTTTCCGGCCTGATCGACGGGGAGAAGTGGGGTCTGACCGCCGTGGTCGGCCCGAATGGCTCGGGCAAATCTAACGTGGCGGATTCCATCCGCTGGGCTTTAGGCGAACAAAGTTTAAAAACTCTGCGCGGCAAAAAAAGCGAAGACGTCATCTTTTCCGGTTCGGACCAGAAGAGCCAACTGGGTATGGCTGAGGTGTCTTTGCATTTGAATAACGAGCAAACGACAAAAGGCAAAAAAGCCACGCCCGGAGAAATAGGGAAAGAAAGCGACCTGGATCAAGTTATCGCTAGCTGCCCGGAAATAGTCATCACCCGCCGCCTCTACCGTTCCGGCGAAAGTGAATATCTGTTAAACAGCAACCGCGTTCGTTTGGCCGACATCCAACTGCTCCTGGCGAAAGCGAATTTTGGACAAAAAACTTACAGCGTTATCGGCCAAGGCATGGTCGAAAATTTTTTGAACACCTCGGCGGCCGAACGCAAAGATTTTTTTGATGAGGCGACCGGCGTCAAACAATTCCAGATTAAACGCGACGCCGCTTTGAATAAGCTGGAGGGCAGTTATGAAAATTTGCAGCAGGTCGACATGCTACTCCAGGAAATAAAACCCCGCCTAAAAAGCCTGACGCGCCAGGTGGAAAAGCTGAACAAGCGCAGCCAGCTGGAAACCGAGTTGAAAGCCGGCCAACTTAACTACTACCACCGCATTTGGGAAGAAATAGACACCAAACTCACCGACTACAATGACCGCTATTTAGAAAAAGAAAAAAACAAGCTCGAGCGGGAAAAAAAGTTCTCCAAACTGAATGAGGAACTGAATAAAATCAGAAAAACCGACAATAACCAGGAAATCGGCGAACTGCAGCCGCAACTCCAAGAATTATATAACGCCAAAAACGCCTGGCACAAGCAGCTGGCTAAAATTAATGCCGAGCTGGAGGTCAATTTGGAAGCGCAGGGGGCCTTTGATTTATCCTGGCTTAATAGTAAGCAGACCGAACTCAGCGCGGAACAAGAAAAAATAGAAAAAGAATTGAACTCTCTAAAAAATCAAGCGGAAACGAAAAACGAAAAAGAATTAAGTGCCAAGCTGGCTGAGATTAACCGCTCGCTCTCGGTGATGAACGATAAGCTGCGCAGTGCCAGCCAAAACATTTCCCCTGGTCAGGCCAAAGAGCAGACCCGGGCCGAAGTTAATAAGATTATTAATGACTTTTTGGCGCGCCTGGAAAAAATCAGCGTTAGCGAAGATCTAATCCTCATAAAGAATCTCCTGAATGAAGCGCGCGATGACTTCAAAAATAAAATTCAAGGCTTTTTAGCGGCCGAAAATTCGGAAAAGCTGCAGGAAATAAAGGAAATCCAAGAAAAAATCATCAACCTGAATGAAACTAAGCAGGCGATTACGGCCGAACAAGTCGAAGAAAAGTTAAAGTTTTCGGCGCGCGCCGAACGCTTGAAAATAGCCGCCGAAAAAAAGGAACAAATCGCCAAAGACTTAAACGACATCAAAACTAAGATTGCCAAGCAAGCCGCGCCGCAAGCCGCGCGCCAAGCTAACGAGGAAAAAGCCGACATCCAGAAAAAAATTGAAGAATCCACTGCCCAGATAAAAAACCTGGAGGCCTCTTTAGAAAAACTAAATCAGGCCAAAGACCAGGAAAAATCTTTGATTTTTGATTATCAGCGCCATTTGCAGGAAATGCAAACGGAGATTTCCGCTCTGATTAATGAGTTAAATGATTTAAAAATTAACGCCGCGCGCCAGGAAACCCGACTGGAAGATTTGGAAAATAATATTCGAAACGATGCGCTGAATATAACGGAAATAAAAAGTTACCGACCAACAGAAAATGTTTTGGAACTGGATCGGGCGCAGAAAAAAATCAATGAGTTAAAAAATCAGTTAGAGCAAATTGGCGGGATTGATCCGGAAACCGAGAAAGAATATAAGGAGACTAAAGAGCGCTACGATTTCCTGAGCGCACAAACCGCTGACTTGGAAAGCGCCGTTAAATCTTTGGAAGAAATCATTTACGAATTAGATTTGAATATTAAGGGCCGCTTTGATACGGAATTCAAACTAATCGCCGAAAAATTCAATGAGTATTTTAAAATCCTTTTTAGCGGCGGCCAAGCCAAGATTTTTAAAGTCATGGTGGAAGATTTGGAAAAAGAGGAGGCAAAAAATAGCGCGGCGCCAAACAATGCGAATAACACGACCCTTGAAGCCGGCCTAACGCCGACCGAAGTAAAAATAAAAAGCGCCATGGAAGAAAAACTGCAAAAAATAAAATTCCTGAAAAAACATAACGCCATCGGCTTGGCCGGTATTGAAATCCAGGCGACGCCCCCCGGAAAAAAGATTCAGGCCGTCACCATGCTTTCCGGAGGCGAACGCGCCTTAACAGCCATCGCCCTAATCTGCGCTATCATCAGTGCCAACCCTTCGCCTTTCGTCGTGCTGGACGAAGTGGATGCTGCCCTGGACGAAGCTAATTCCGAGCGCCTGGCTCAGATTCTGGATGATCTATCCAATAAAACCCAATTCATTGTCATCACCCATAACCGCGCCTCGATGCGCCGCGCTAGTATCCTATATGGCGTCACCATGGAATCGGACGGCGTCAGTAAATTATTAAGCGTTAAGCTGGACGAACTAAGCCAATAGACTGTTTCATTCACGACCTTTGTTTAGATAATTTTTAAAAAAAGTTTAATTAATTTTTAGTCCGTAGCATCTATAATAAAATCACCTCCCTAGGGGTGATTTTTTTAATGAAACTATGCCGACTAAAATTTTTACGGCCGCTTTAATCGGTCTGGAAGCAGAGATTGTTTCCGTGGAAGCGGACTCCGGCGGCGGCGATTTCGGACAAATTGCCATTGTCGGCTTGCCCGACACCGCCGTTTCCGAAGCCAAAGAAAGGGTCAGAAGCGCCATCAGAAATAGCGGCTACCCTTACCCGCGACGCAAAATAACCGTTAATCTGGCTCCGGCCAGTTTAAAAAAACACGGTCCCGCCTATGACTTGCCGATTGCGATTAGTATTTTAGCGTTAAAAAATATTTTTTCCTTCAATCTCGCCGATTCCCTGCTGGCCGGCGAGCTATCCTTAAGCGGCGAAGTCAAACCGATTAAAGGCGCCCTGGCTTTGGCCTTAAAAGCCGCTCAATCAGGAATAAAAAATTTATTCTTACCGACAGCGAACGTTCAAGAAGCTAAATTAATTAAAAATCTCATGGTTTTTCCCGTTAACAGCCTAACCGAATTAATTGGCCATCTGACAGGACAAAAAATAATAAAACCGGCGCCGGCCACTAAAATACATTTCACGACCCAGCACGTAAATTATGATTTAGTCCAAATTAAAGGCCAAGAAAAAGCCAAGCGCGCTTTGGAAATTGCGGCCGCGGGCGGACATAATTTATTATTGTTCGGACCCCCCGGTTCCGGAAAAACTTTGTTAGCGAGAACAATGTCCAGCCTTCTCCCCCTCCTATCGCTCAATGAAATATTAGAAATAACTAAAATCTACAGCGCGGCTGGCCAATTAAGCGGTAACCATTCCTTAATTAATCAGCGCCCGTTCCGTTCGCCTCATCACAGCAGTTCAGCCACCGCTTTAATCGGCGGCGGCGGTGTGCCGCGGCCCGGTGAAATTTCTTTGGCGCACCGTGGTGTTTTATTTCTGGACGAATTCCCGGAATTCTCTCGCGCTGTTTTAGAAAATCTGCGCCAACCCTTAGAAGACGGCTCGATAACTATAAATCGCGCTCTCGGTTCTTTTTTGTTTCCGGCTAAATTTATATTGCTCGCTGCCATGAATCCTTGCCCTTGCGGTTATCAGGGCGACCCAGTTAAACCCTGCCGCTGTACGCCAACTCAGATCAGTAATTATCGCCACCGCCTTTCCGGACCGCTTTTGGACCGTCTTGATTTGCAGGTTAAGGTCTCCCGCCTCAACTGGACCGAATTAAATACACCACCGCGCGGTGAATCGTCGTCTGTTGTGCGCGAACGCGTTGAAATGGCGCGCGCCTGTCAAAGACAGCGCTTCCGTGGTCTGCCATTTTTAACCAATGCCGAGCTGCCCGGGGCCTTAACAAAAGATTTTTGTTCTTTGGCTTCCTCCGGCGAAAAACTCTTGGGCGCGGCGCTTGATAAATTTCAGCTCTCCACGCGCGCCTATTTTCGCATCCTGAGACTTTCTCGCACCATTGCCGATTTGGCCCAAGAAAAAAATATTCTGACCGAACATTTAGCCGAAGCCTTGCAGTACCGCCCCCAATTGGAATAATGGTTCGTATTTGATATAATAAAAATACGATTAACTCTTAATTTATATGCTTAAGAAATTTTCTATTTTATTCCTGCTGGCCGTTTTTTTATTAACTTCCGGTTTTGGCTGCAAATCCGCCAGCCAGCAAGCGCAAGACGCCATGAAACCCGTGACTTTAGTCTATTGGCGGGTCTTTGATGATCAGGACGCCTTTCAAGACATTATTACCAAATATAAGGCCATTCACCCCTTTATTACCATTGAGTACCATAAGCTGCGCTATGATGAATATGAAAATGCTATTTTGAACGCCTTAGCCGAGGATCGGGGGCCGGATATTTTTTCTCTGCCTAATACCGCCCTCAATAAATACCAAACTAAATTAGTGCCCATGCCGGACACCATTACTATGGCCTATCCCGTAATTCAAGGAACCGTTCAAAAAACTGTTGTTCCCGAACTACGCACGGCAAACAGCCTAACCCTAAAACAGCTGAAAGACAACTTTGTTGATGTGGTCAGCCATGATGTTATCTTAAATGACGGAAAAATATACGGCCTGCCTTTATCAGTCGATACTCTGGCTCTTTATTACAACAAAGATCTGTTTAATAACGCCGGTATCAGCCAGCCGCCAGCCTACTGGAATAAAGAATTGATCCAAGATGTTAAAAAATTGACTATCCAAGACCCGAAAAAGGGCTTAGTTCAATCCGGCATCGCCCTGGGCGGCGGCGCTAACATTAACCGCTTTAGCGATATATTGTCAGTCTTGATGATGCAGAACGGAACCGATATGATGGAGGGCGGCCAGGTGCTGTTCAATGTCCAGCCCGCCTTCGCCAAAGACACTGATTATAATCCCGGCCAAAAAGCTCTTCAATTCTACACTGATTTCGCCAACCCGACTAAAGAATCATATTCTTGGAGCAAAGATCAAACAAATTCTTTGGACATGTTTATGAGCGGCAACTTAGCCATGATGTTGAGCTATTCCTACGATCTGGCAACCATTAAGGCTCAGGCGCCGAAATTAAACTTTTCCGTCGCTCCCTTGCCACAAATAGAAGGCAACCCGCCAACCAACATAAACTTCGCCAATTACTGGGTAGAGGTCGTTTCTAAAAAAAGCCAGCACGTCAACGAAGCTTGGGACTTTATACAATTTATCACTCAGGCGGAGCAGGCGAAAAGTTATTTGGACAAAACAGAACGGCCGACTGCTCTGCGTTCTTTAGTCGACAGCCAGAAAAATGACGATACCATCGGCGTTTTTGCCAATCAAGTCTTAACCGCCAAAAGCTGGTACCTGGGCAAGAACGAAACTGCGGCCGAAGACGCTTTTCAAGAAATGATTGATACTATGAATAACAATCTCAACGCCAAATTAAAAGATATCATTGATACCGGAGCGGCTAAAGTCCAACAAACCGTTAATTAAATCGGAAATAAATATTTCATATGTTTAAAAAAATAATCTTGACCGCGGCCATGCTTATGGTCTGCAGCTTGGCCGTCAGTTTTCTATCCCCTATCCCTGTCCACGCGCAAACTTCGATTGTTAACCCCAGCTATACTAATGCTTCCGGCACTCCCTATACTAATGGCGACTACACTTTAAATGACATGCTGGTCGTCGTTATCGGCGCTTCCCGCTGGATACTCGGCATTGTCGGCGCTTTAGCTTTAGCGATGTTTATCTACGGCGGCTTCACCTTCCTGCTATCGGGCGGCTCCAGCGAAAAAATCGGCCAGGCCCGAAAAATTATCGTGGCGGCGGTTGTCGGACTGATTATTGTCTTTACCAGCTACATCATCATCCAATTTGTTCTCAAGTCCATCGGTTTGAATTGGCAAGGGACAAACCAGGTAATGACCGCCACTACAACTTCCTCAATTATTATTAATCGGTCTTAACCATGACCGGATTTACGCCTAAAAAATTACCGCTGACCGAAAATTTCGGCGCCAAGCTGAGGGAAATGCGCTCGGCAAAAAATCTGAAAGTTGCCGATATCGCCCAAAAAATAAATATCCGCGCCGAATACCTGTTGGCTCTGGAAGAAGAGCGCTGGAACGATTTACCGGCTGGCTTATACGGAAAAAGTTTCTTGAAAGAGTATGCCTCTTTCTTGGGTTTCAAACTGCGCGATAATTTCCCGCCCGAAAAAAATGCCTTAGCGGCTGTGCCGGACAACCCTTTCTCACAAAAAATAGTCAAAAAAAATAAATTTATTATTTTCCCTCGCCTGGTCAGAAATATCCTTATTTCCCTCGCCATTTTGATCTGTTTCCTTTATCTGATTTTCTATCTGAAAAAAATCGTTTGGGCGCCCAGCCTGGAAATTACCAATCCGGTTACCAATCTGCCTTGGGCCACCGACGTTATTACCGTCAGCGGCCGGACGGAAAAAGAAGCGGATGTAAAAATCAACGGCGAAGCCGTGCTTGATAACCATAACGGATTTTTTTCCCAAACGATAAATTTAAAAAAAGGATTAAACAATATAATTATTACCGCCAAAAAGAAGTATAGCCGCGAAAGAACAGTTACCAGGCAAATTCTTGCCCCTTAAGCATAATCATATGAACCAAGCTAAAAAAACCGCCCTATTTGACATTGACGCTATTTTGCGTAAAATGGGCGTAGAGGAAAAACAAAGCGTGGCGGAGCTGGGCTGCGGCAATTTTGGCTTTTTCGTCTGGCCGCTGGCCAAGACGGTTGGCCGACATGGCCTGGTCTATGCCGTGGACATCTTGAAATCAACCTTGGATGAAATCAGGCGCCAGGCCGCGATTGACAATCTGCCCCAAGTCAAAACCGTTTGGAGCAACTTAGAAATTTTCAAAGCGACCGCGATCGAAACCAGCAGCTTGGATAACGCTCTCTTGATCAATGTCATTCATCAATCAACAAAAAAAATTGATCTGCTGCGCGAAGCGATTCGCCTTCTGAAACGCGGCGGAAAATTACTGATTGTGGAATGGAAGAGTACCGACTCACCTCTCGGACCGAAGCCCGACCAAAGAGTTAAACTGGAAGCGTTAAAAATCGCCGCGCCGAAAGTCGGCCTAGACATCACGGAAGAATTTGACGCCGGCCCTTATCATTACGGACTAGTTTTAACTAAATTATAATATGAACAATCTTCTCACACTTAATTATTGGTTCGCCTTGCGCCCGGAAATGCTCCAATCCCTAGGACAAAAGCTTTTTATCGGCCTCATCATCGGCCTCATTATTTTAACGGCTCTTTTAGGAATCGTTAAAAGAGGAGGCGGAATTTATCGTCTTTTTTTCCGTCAGCTCTATAACTTCGGCTGGGCTAATATAGTCATCGGTTTGCTTTTCCTTTTTTTCAACTTAGAGTCTGTGCCTTTTTTCGCGGCTCGCTTTTGGCTCGGTTTATGGCTGATTGAAATGATTGTCTGGCTGGTCTTTATTTTTAAAGATCTAAAAAAAATCCCGGAGAAAAAACGCCAGTTAGCCAAAGATCAGGAATTCCAAAAATATATTCCCTAAAAAAATTATTACCCGCCCTCGGCCGCTTCAAGCGGTCGAGGGTTTTTTAATCGCCGCCTCTATGACTAACACTAAGGCGATGGGCGCCTGGGGAGAAAATCTAGCCAAAAAGTATTTACTAGGCAAAGACTACAGTTTCGTGGCCGCCAATTACCGTATCAACCGACGGGAATTTGATTTAATCTGCCAAAAAAATAATACTCTCGTGTTTATCGAAGTTAAGACCAAACGAGAAACGCCAGCTAGTTCTCTGGATAACCCTCTGAGCACCAGTCAGCTACGAGGACTCAAACAAGCAATCATCGCCTACGCTAACAAAAACCGCGTCAGTCTGGACGCGGTACGCTTAGATTTAATAGTGATTTTAGCCGACCAAAAACAAACGCAGGTGAAATTAAAACATTATAAAGACATCTTCTAAAAGATTAATTTGATTCCCGCTTAATCGTGAATCAGTTAATCTTTGTAGCGACCGCTTAAAAGATTAAGTTTTATATACATAAACTCCATCAATGTCTGAAGCGCGTCTCGGATTGGCCTAAGTCGAGAATCGGCTGAGTTAATCCAACTGACGGGAATTTCTTCAATTTTATAATTAAGCATTTTAGCGATTGCGAGAGCCTCCATATCAAATCCATAGCGCCTAATTTTCTGACGACTAAATATATCTTTCGCCGCGGCATATTTAAATAATTTAAAGCCGCATTGAGTATCTTTTATGTTTTCAATTAAAAATAGGCGAATTAACAAATTACCAATTCGACCAATTAAAACTCGATAATAAGGTTGTCGCACCCTAAGATTACTACCCAAGATATACCGTGATCCTATGGCGATATCACTTTTATTTTCTTGAAGCGCAACATATAATTTATCCAACTCTTCAATTGGGGTGGAATTATCAGCATCCGTAAAAAGAATATACTTACCTTTGGCGTTTTCGATACCAACTTTAACGGCGTAACCTTTCCCTTTATTTTTCGCCAACGTAAATAAATTAAGATTGTGGATCACCTTCTTTCGTGTCCTGACAATCTCCGAAGTATTATCGCGGCTTCCATCGTCAACGACTATTATTTCGGCGGAGTATTTTTTTGTCTGGAGATAATTACTGACCGCCATTAAGGTTAAGACGATTCTTTTTTCTTCATTAAAGGCGGGAATAATAATAGAGAAAAGATATTCAAATTCTCGCGGAATTACGACTTGTCGATTTTTAATTAAAAAAGTCCAATATTTATTTCCTAAAAAATTCCAGGCCAAGACCAGGGCTGAAGTTATTAATTTAGCGTAAATATACCAGATACCCAGCACCAACACCTGCCCTAACATACTTAAGTTGGTTATTAGTAAGCCAACAATTGAAACAAGTAAAAACTTTATAAATAATTTTCTGTAGTTACTTGAGTTATTTTTAAATGTCCAAATTTTATTAAGTATAAAATTGTTACTAACCGCCAATAAAAAAGAAACAGTCGTGGCCACTAATAAAGGCAACTTAAAAAATTCAACCAATACATACAAGGAAACGACGTCAATGATGGTACCGATAACGCCTACGATTCCATATCGGACAAATGGCTTAAATTGATAATTTTTATCAATCAGCATAAAGATAGGCTCTAAATAACGCATAATTAATTTTTCTTTACATAAATAGCTGCCGTCCGGTCGAGATAGGCTTTCTGCCAATTCGGGCTCGCTTCCAGGTATTCACGCAAATAATTTTTTCCCTTGAGATCACTGTCTTTAATGCCAAAAATAAATTTTTCCCAAGCCGCGGCTTTAATGTCCTGATCTTGAGCTTTAATCAAAACCAAGCGGATATTATATTGCGCCAATTTGGCCGCTTTGTCCGTTTCCGGTCCGGAGAAACTTAAGTATTCCTCCAAGAAACTATGTCCATTCAATTCGACTTGGGGCAAGCGACCGTCGATAAACAACAGCCGTTCCGGATAGGTCCAAATCAGATAACCACCCCAGACATATTCATTAAAAATATGGTAAGAATCGTATTCCGAGTGAGTTTTTAAAAACTGGGCGGCGCCCTGCGGATAAATAAGCGGAAAAAAATTAAACGGGTCCTTGATTCTGTTCATTTGCCCGATCTGGGCCAAAGATAATAGCAGCACGCAGATGATGAGACAAAGCCTTAACCACCATTTGATCCAACGATCGTTAAAATTAATCTTGATCGCCATTGAACTGAACATCAGTATTAAAAATTCAAAGGAAACCACGAAAAAGAGCGGAAAATTGCGGTGTGATTTAAAACTAGCCGCCAACAAAAAAAGGAACAGGAAGGCAGGCCAGAGATTAAGGGAAAAATATTTTTTCCGCCAAGCATGATAGATATAAAGACCAAAGATGGCTGTAGCTAAACCCAGATAAGTCAGCTGCCAGTAGTTGAAAGGAAAAAAATACTGGGGCAGCCATTCCTGAATATGCCACATATAAAATGTATTGCGATAGCCAAGTAAAAAAGAATAAAGACCCCCTCGGTAGGGAGTTAATAAAGTCGCTCCCACCGAGGCCAGGGAAAAACCTAAAAAAATAAAAATTTTCCGGTAACTTAGGGCCTCGCCTAAATCCAGCCAAACGGGGTGCCGGAATTTTTTAATTATCTTTTCCAATAATTTAATAGCGGGCCAAGCGAAGATGAGCACCAGACCAAATAAAAAGCTGGCGTGCAAGCTGGCCCAGAGATAGAAGAGGGGCAATAACAGAAATAATAAATAAAAGTTGGACCGGCGTTCATAATAATCAATAATTAGCAAAACGAGCAGAGAAAACAATAAGGCCACCTCCTGAATTCTGATTCCCAGATGAGGCAAAGAGCCAAGCAAGCCGAAAAACATTAAAACCGCTAAAGTAACCGGCGCGTGCTTTAATTCGGATCGTCGCCTGATATAAAAAAATAAAATAAGCAGCGTCAGAAAAATCAAAGCCGCGAAGGAAACAGTTAGCGCTTGATAGCCGGCGCGACTGTAAATCTCATAAACCAAAAAGT
>Ga0209429_10002507_pt1 | contig 10823 bp, 13 predicted proteins | sample BarGraNGADG00212_3_FD_184493 | JGI IMG/M metagenome (GOLD analysis project Ga0209429, IMG submission 184493) | Arctic peat soil microbial communities from Barrow, Alaska - Barrow Graham LP Ref core NGADG0004-212 (SPAdes) (version 2) | ecosystem: Environmental > Terrestrial > Soil > Wetlands >... | reverse complement strand
AGCGGCGAAGGTATTTATATCACAATCGACGGAAAACGATTGGAGCAGAGTGCGATTGACAATGCTTTCAAACGGATCAGAAGAGAAAACAGATAATCCCGTTTCCTTTCTGCATGACCAAAAACAAAATAATGCCGCGCACCTTATATAAGGCACGCGGCATTATTTTGGTGTGCATAACCCGCGGAAAAATGATGAATGATTTATTCGATAAATATATAATATATAATAATATAGTGAGTATGTTGACAAACTATATTATTATATCGGGAAATGTAGTAAAATCTGAATACGAATTTAGTTTCCTATCGCAATATATTTTGCGCAATAAGCCATATACTTTTCATGAATTTGAGACGAAATATGTGATTTGCTTAGTAGGAGGCTGACATGACCGGGCTGAAGAAAAAGGAAACGGACCTGATTGACATTGTGACCAATATCAGCGGTATCGATGGGTTAATCAATACATATAATAATGGTCTGGAAGCCCTTCCACGGGAACTCCTCAGCTTCCCGGTAGTCGGTATTGGCGCTTCAGCAGGCGGATTAGCAGCTTTTGAAGCTTTTTTCAATGGATTGCCTGCCGACAAGGATTCCGATATGGCTTTTGTACTGATCCAGCATCCGGCGGCAAACAAATTTATTCGGAGTTTGTCAGCAATGTATTTCAGGTAGACAAACATATCTTTGTACAATGCAGTTTTCGGGATATCACAGAACGCAAAGAGGCACAGACAGCATTATCACAAATGGAAAAATTACTTCGAAAGGAACAGCCACCTCTGGATCCTGCACTTTAACGAAGTAAATATTCTTCGTCCATGTTAAAGAGGATATTTATTATGGAAAAGATAAATAACCGTATGGAACAGGCAATTCACTCTTCTGATACGGATCATACGAAGGAAGAGCTGCGTGGAAGTGCGGAAGAAAAGGCTAAGGAGAAGGAACTGCGGCTTCCCGGGGGAATTGCTGAAGTGCAGCCGGAAGAAATGAAGTCGGTGATCCACGATCTGATGGTTCATCAGATTGAGCTGGAGATGCAGAACGAAGAACTGCTGCGTCTTCAGGCAGAGCTCAACGAAACACAGGTCCGTTATTTTGATATATTCGATATTGCACCCGTCGGCTATTTGATTGTATCCGAACAGGGCATGATTCTTGAAACGAATCTGACAGCAGTCAGGATAATTGGTGTCAATAGGCGGGACCTGATAAATCACAGGATTTCCCCGTTCATCATGAAAGATGATCAGAATATATACGATGGTCTCCGGAAAGCGCTTTTTGATACTGAACTGCCGCAGGAATGTGAACTTCGCATGCAAAAAAGAAACGGCGCGGAATTCTGGGCGAATTTGATGGCGACCGTTGTTGATAATAACGGTATCCGTACCGCCCGGCTTGTGATCTCGGATATTTCGCTGAAAAAGAAAGAACAGCAGGACTTAATTGAAAGCGAAGAAAAGTACAGGCTTTTATGCACATCAATGAATCAGGGACTCACCCTCTTTGAAATCATAACAAATGAAGGCGGGCAGCCCGTTGACTTTGTATTTCTTAATATCAATGATAGTTTTACCAGACTTTTCGGATATGCGCGGAAAGACACAATAGGCAGGCGGGTCAGGGAAGTCGTACCGAATATCCCGCAGATGCTTGTCGACTTTTTCGGAAGGGTAGCTCTAACCGGGGAACCTGATACGATTGATAACTACTCAGTCCCCGGAGGCAGGACTTACTCGATATATTCATATTCCCCCAAGATGAATCAGTTTGCCGTGCTGCTTACGAATGTTACCGATCGTATGGCGAAGGAAGACAAAATCATCTATCTGAGTTATCACGACCAGTTAACAGGATTATACAACCGCAGGTTCTATGAGAAAGAAATGAAAAGGCTCGATACGCAGAGAGACTTCCCGCTGAGCGTTGCAACGGGGGATGTAAACGGGCTGAAGCTTATTAACGACACATTCGGTCATATGGCCGGGGATAAGCTTCTGAAAAAAACGGCTGAAATCATTAAGGAAGGATGCCGCGCTGATGACATAATAGCAAGGCTAGGAGGGGATGAGTTTGTCATCATCCTTCCGAAGACTGATTCCGAAGAAACAGCAAAAGTTATTCAGCGTATCAAAAAGCTGGCGCAGAAAGAGAAGATCAACGGAATAGAGCTCTCCATATCATTCGGATATGAAACAAAGACAGTCAGGGAACAGGACTTAAAGGATATTTTTAAATCAGCGGAAGATCATATGTACCATCACAAGCTAAAGGAGAGTTCATCGCTGAGGGGCAGAATTATCGATGTTATTGTGAACATTCTATACGAGAAAAACGTAAGGGAGATGAAGCACGCCAAGCGTGTGAGCGAATTGTCAGCCGCAATTGCTGCTGAAATGAATCTTGACAGTGAAGTTATGAGTCAGATCAAGCTTGCGGGACTCCTGCATGATATCGGGAAAATCGGAATCAGCGAAGAAATACTCAACAGTTCCCACAAGCTGACCGGCGAGGAATGGAAGCAGCTCAAAAAACATCCGGAAATCGGATACCGGATATTAAGCGCTTCCGATGAATTCTCTGATATTGCCCTGTTTATTCTCGATCACCATGAAAGATGGGACGGCAATGGATATCCCAAGGGGCTCAGAAAGGAAGACATTCCTCTTGCTGCAAGAATCATTGCCATTGCAGAGGCCTTTGATGCAATGACAGCGGAAGATACGTATAAAGCTGTAATGGGAGAGGATGAAGCGCAGGAGGAAATAAAAAATTGCGCAGGCAGGCAATTCGATCCTGAAATCGTCTCAATTCTTCTGGACAAAATACTGAAAAGCGATAATGACAAGTAGTCTTTTACCGGACTGTGCCATAATTCCAGGACATGATTCCGCCCAGATTACTGACGCCAGTGTAACCCGTGTCCGCCAGGACGCCTGCAGCTCTGGCAGAGCGTGCGCCGCTCTGGCAGTATACGACGATCCTTGCATCCTTTGAACGTGCGTATTTGCCCACTGAGGCCGTAATTACCTGCAGAGGGAGGGAGATGCTGTGCTCAATATGGCCTCCCGCATATTCTTCGGGCGAGCGAACGTCAAAAAGCAGGAATTTTTCATTCGCGTCAAGCATCGACTTGACCTCCTGCCCGGATATTGTTTTGTATTTCTTTGTACCGAATAATCCTTCAAACATATTTATCACCTGTACCTTTCCTGATAGTTTCCTTTTTAGTTCTATCTGAAGCATACAGTAATCTCATAATGTTTTCCGTGACTTTGTCACAGTAACCGTCCTATATTATGATTGTCAAAAAATCCGCCTGCTGCCTTCAAGGCAGCAGGCGGATTTTGCACTCAGCATAACGGTTAAAAATCAGGAATGTGATGTCAGCACGGTGAAGTTGTACTGGCGGATCATTTCATCATTCTCATAGATCTTTGCCTGCCATTTGTTTGCCATTTCGAGAAGTATCGTAAGAGGAATCTCACGACCGGCAATCTCTTCATGATTATTCTGATAGCAGATGGCCTGCGCCTCGTCATCAGAAAGAAGCATATACTGGGATACCAGAAAGAGGCTTCGTACGCCGACACTCATCGGAACAAGCTTCGGGTTCTCAATGTAAAAGGATGTTGTGACACTGCGGCCAAGGCCAAGGCCCAAGGCAGAGGGAGTCACTTTCTCCTCGACAAGGAATAGAGGTTTGCCTTCGACACCGACTTTGCCGACGTCATGAAAAAGGGCAACAATAATGGCTGACTCATCATCTAACTGGGGCATTAATGTATCCTTGCTGCGAAGGAGCTGTTTGGCAACGCCGACAGCATGAATCAAAAGGCCTTTTTCATGAGAAAGAGCCCCGTCAATACAAGCGGGAGCTGTCATCCAGGATGTGCGATTCTCAAGGAAATCAATAAAATGATCGAACTCTGTCTTTCTTTTGATCATTTTCGATTTGAGATCAGCATAAATTTCGTCAACATTCTCACGTGTCACAAGCACCATAGGTGTATTGACTGCAACAGTTTTAGCTGAATTTGCCGCAGTAGCACTGGCTGCTCCCTGACCCTGTCCATCTGTAAAATCATACTTGCACTTCGGGCAACGGATGGCCTGATTGGCGATGACCATGCCGCAATCGGGACATTTCTTCATACAAACCTCCTCATCGGTTCTGTAATATATTATATATACCACAAAACAGCAACACTTAAATTAGAATTCCTTTAGATATTCTACATCGAAACACAAAGTCATACAATAACAACAGGCCGTCCCGGAGGGAAATAATTGACAAAATTGACATAAGATGTGACAGAAAGTGTTTGTGAATGCAACATTTTGATGAAGACGGACCGCAAAAACATACAAGTTATACAAATAGTCATCAGATGGGTACAAGAGATACGGTAAACCGCAGGTCAGTGCCGAGTCTTGGAATTTTTGGATAATTGATTGAACTGCAACTGGTATTCCCGCCTGATGCCGGCTGAAAAGACTTTTTTCATGAATTTCTTAGGGAAATACTGCATATGATTTGTCATATGGGCTTTGAAAACCATCCCCATTTCGGCAGACTGGACTTTCCTGTTGTGGCACATCATATAGGCGCCTGTCCCCGGTGCTTCATAGAAGAACCGGTAATTCGCCCCGTATGCATCGCCCAGACCGAGCAGATGGCCTGTCTCATGGGCACAGATCTGCTGATAGGAAGATCTGTCCGGATCCCTTTGAAACGTCACATTTCCCGGGTGTTTGCGGCTCCAGTTCAGGTGAAGGGATTCCAACTGAAAAGAACGGAAAAATCCCCAGTACCAGCGCCATACGGGACTGATGACATGAGCTGGGAAAAGGGTTCCGCCTGAAAGTCTGGCGCGGCAATACCGCTGTCCCGAATAGTCGGCAGATGGTTTATCTGAATACCGCACGAATTCGACGGTTGTGCGCACCGACGGCTCCAACGGGACGGTCTCCGTCTCGGAAGGGTCTTCCTTATTATCAAGGATGCGGACGCTGGCTCTGGCATGGGCCCGCTCGTATCCGTCATCGGCCAGCCATGGGAAATAGTACCGGCCGCTCCAGTTTTCACGGATACCTTCTTCTGCCACATCCGCATAAGTCAGGTTGGTCCCCGGAAAAATTTCAAGCATGGTTTTTGAATATTTTATAAAAAACCGGATGCGGAGCTTATTGCCGCTGGGCAGCAGCTGGACAGGCACCCGTGACGGATTGCGATACCGGATAGGACATCGCTGCTGCAGCGTTAAGCTGGGTTCTTCGCGTTCATTTCCTTTAGAGTACAACTTCCCGTACACGTATTTCTCCAGTCTACAACAGGTCTCTGTATTTGTATTTTCATGTTTAGAATTAAAAGTATATCATAGAAAATCGATCAGATGCAGTATAATAGCCATATCAACTTCTGCAAAAAACGCCAAAAAAAGATACCGACGGGGGGCGTCGGCATCTGTAAGGAGGGTGTTATGAAGTAAGGAGTGTCTCTTTATCGGAGACAACTTCATATTAACAGCCAATTGTTTCAAACGAGTGCTATTCTGGTGAATAAAGTGTTAATGAGAATTGGCAGAATTGCGGCGAACTTTATAAGGAGAGAAATATGAGACTGGAAGGCAAGCTTTTCAAAGGGAATCTGATGACACGGGAGGCAGTCGTAACACGCAATGATCCGGAGGCGTCTTTTGTGAAAGAGCTGGAGAATGCGCTTATTGATTTATGCCATGCACTGGATGTGCCGATTCCTCTGTGGCTTTCAAAAAACACACACGAGTTTGCAGCATTCAGGCAGACGATGTTTTTCAGCGACCAGTATACCGAGACGGTGCATTTCGACCGTTTCCAAATCAGACTCATTTAGAGGGGAAATATTATGACGGAATTTGATCTGGACCAAAAAGGGGATGCCTCTTATACTATCGAGGATTTCCTGTCTATCCTTGCGCGATTACTGGCTCCCGACGGGTGTCCCTGGGACCGCGCACAGACGCATGAATCGCTCAGGAGAAATATGATTGAAGAGGCATATGAAGCGGTGGATGCGATCGACTCGGGCCGTCCGGAACGCATGAAAGATGAACTTGGCGATGTGCTGCTTCAGGTGGCGCTTCACTCGGCTATGGCAGAGCGTGACGGAGAATTCACTTTTACGGATGTGACTGATAACATCAGCAGAAAGCTGATCTCCCGTCACACACATGTGTTCGGGAAAGATGAAGCCGATTCACCGGAGGCCGTAATTACCGTATGGGACAAGAATAAAATGGCTGAAAAGGGACACACATCCTTCCTGCAGACACTGACGGATATTCCGACCGGCCTGCCGGCTCTCATGCGTGCGGACAAGCTTCAGAAGCGCGCCGCAAAAGCCGGATTTGACTGGCCTGATGCGCAGGGTGCGCTGGCCAAAGTTGAAGAGGAACTTGCAGAAATAGAAGATGCCCTGGTCGGGAACGGGAAACCTCTCTTCGGCAGGCTGAACTCAGAAAAAGATCCTGCGGTATACCGGCAGGTGGAGTCTGAAATCGGTGATTTCCTGTTTGCGGCAGTCAATTATGCGCGGCTTCTCGGCATTGACCCTGAAGTTGCACTCAGCCGTTCCAATGAGAAGTTTGTACGCCGTTTCGCAGGCGTCGAGGGTCTTGCGGCGGATATGGATAAAACTCTCGACAAGATGAGTCTTGCCGAGATGGATTTACTTTGGGATGCTGTGAAAGCGGAAGAAAAGAAGAGGTGAAATGAGATGCGGCTTGATAAATTTCTTAAGGTATCACGTGTTGTGAAAAGAAGAACGGTTGCCAACGAAGTCTGCTCTGCCGGGCGTGTATCGATTAACGGACGTACTGCCAAACCCGGTGCGGATGTTAAAGTCGGAGATGTACTCGAAATCTCATTCGGGACGGGGCAGACAAGAGTCAGAGTTCTCAATATTCAGGAAACCGTGCGCAAGGAGAAGGCGTCTGAAATGTATGAAATCCTCTTCGGCAGGGAAGTGGAATAATATATCATTTCAGTGCAATAGATTAGCAGGAATAGCTTTTCAATGAGAATCTTCAAAACGTATTACGCAATTGTTACACAAGAGTTACATATTATCGAAAACCGAACAATAATGAATTTTAGGCGCGTAACTTTGCAGCCTATACGTTGAAGCGCTGCGGATATGTAGATACAATATTAGATAGACAGCAGGGAATATGATTAAATCATTCTACACATGGGAGCAAAAAGTGAGCAGAAGCAATAAAACAAATAAAAAAAGAAAATATGGCAGAGGCGAAGGCGGGTCTTCCGCTATGCGTGTCATTGCTGTTTTGTTTTTTATCGTTCTATTTGCAGTAGGGGCTTCCATGTTCATCAATCAGAATTCCGCCCTGACCCGTGTGACATCACGGTCTGAAACTCTTGCAGAAAAAAAGGCCGAAGCAAGTATGGCGAATGAAGAAGCCAAGGCACTTCAGAAAAAAGTCGGCACCGATACATTTATTGAAGAAATGGCCAGAAACCAACTTGGTATGGTGAAGTCAGGGGAGACGATTTTTGACACGGAGAAATAATCCCTAGAATTCATGCCTGGCCCGCATGGCCTTGGACAGAGTCACATCATCAGCAAATTCCAGATCAGATCCCATCGGAAGTCCCGAGGCAATACGCGTCACGCGAATGCCGGAGGGCTTCAATAATCTTGATATATACATGGCGGTGGCTTCACCTTCCGCGGTCTGATTGGTGGCAATGATAACCTCACGTACGGCACTGTCGCCCTGCAGGCGTGTAATCAGTTCCTTCAGCTTAATCTGATCGAGTCCTACGTTATGCATCGGAGAATAGACTCCGTGCAGCACGTGATAGAGGCCCTGATAATCACGCATACGCTCCATGGTAGCTACATCACGGGGGTTCTCAACCACACAGATCATTGTGTGGTCGCGATGTGCATCTGAACAGATGTCACAGGGATCCTTGTCGGTGAAATTCTGGCATACGGAACACAGACGCGTGGATTCCCTTGCGTCCGTGAGTGCATGTGCCAAATTTTCAACCTGTTCGGTCGGAAGTGACAGAATATGAAAAGCCAGGCGCTGTGCTGACTTATGTCCGATCCCCGGCAGCTTGCCAAGCTCGGAAATGAGCCTGGCCACCGATGGAGAATATCTAGCCATTTATGTATCTCCCGATAATCAGAACGGCATTTTAGCGCCGCCTGTTACTTCACTCATTTTGCTTGCTGAGAATTCTTCGAGCTTTCTTGCGGCCTCATTGCAGGCTGCAATGATAAGGTCCTGAAGCATTTCAACATCCTCAGGGTCCACAGCTTTAGGGTCAATGGTAAGAGACTTAAGTTCGTGATTACCATCAATGGTAACTTTTATGACCCCGCCGCCGGAAGTAGCATCAATCGTTGAATTCTTGATCTCTTCCTGAACCCGCTCAACATCTTTCTGCATTTTCTGGGCCTGCTGAAGCAGCTGCCCCATATTTCCTCCGCCCATGCCCGGCATACCGCCGCGAAATCCACCCTTTGCCATTGTAAGATCCTCCTTGATTTTATTGCCCCCATGGAGCTTTGATTTCACTTTATAAATTATCCAGAGTCTCGACCGGAATTCCGGTCGCCTCAGAAAAAGCAAGCATCTGTGCAACCCATTCCGGCTGTTCGGCAGCTTTGCCTGCCGGATGAACGGCGCTTACTGCATCGGTAAGTCCGCTTTTTTCGGACTCCGTCTGTATTTCAACGGATGCAGCACCGGGAACAAGTGTAAATATATCTTTGACGATTTTCTTATAATCAGCGCGTGCTGTCAAACTTTTGGCATAAGCCTGCATATGATCCGGAAAAACAATATAAAAAACCTGGTTCTTCTGGTAAACGCTTACCTGCTTAAGCTGAAGTGCATCTGAAAAAAGAGTATCTTCCCATTTGTGGAGAAGCGCCGACCACAATTCAGCAAGGGGCAGTTCCGAATGATTGCGTGCGGCTGAGGTCCATGGATCAGGAGACGGATCCTCGAGCATGCTCATCTGGTTCGGATCAGGCTTCATGTCGGCAAGAGTATCAGCAGCCGGATGTATCTCCGGTACGGGTTCTTTGTATGGCATTGAAACAGGCGCCGGCATGTCAAAAGCGGGAGGAGGCAAATACGATTCTTCTTCCGGCGGAGCCTCGAGGGTCGCTTCCATCGGTGAGAGCAGTGCAGAGAAATGCGGTGTACTGACAGGAAGAGCCTCGCCCGGTACCGGAGAGGAACTGAACATATCATCAATCGGCGGCGGCGCCATATATGCACGGCCTTTCGGACTGCGTGCTTCCTGGACGGCATTCGCAGAAGCGACAGGGGCAGAAGCGACAGGGGCCGGGACGACAGGAGCCGGAACGGCAGGAGCAGAAGCGACAGGAGCCGGGACGACATGGGCCGGAACGACAGGGGCGGCGGCAACCGGAGCGGCAGACTGGAAAGAGATTTTGGAGCTGCCCGACTGGGGGATTGAGTTGTGCCCGGAAGCTCCGAAGCTGAGCAGCGCAATTTCAAAAGAAGTCCGCATATCGGGAGACCATTTTAATTCGCTGACAAGACCGGAAAGCCGGGTAACGGCAAATACCAGCGTCTCAGCTTCTGTCCGCGCTGCGATTTCCTGCATCCGTGCCATGGAAGCTGATGTTGCCTGGACTAGAATCTCCGGATCCGGAGTCACGCGGATAACCATAAGATCCCTGAAATAATGCGCAAGATCAAGTGTGAAGCGGATCATATCGCGTCCGTCCATGACAAGCTGTTCCGTGAGAGTCACGATGGCCGGCGCGTCGCCTGAAAGCAGAGCATCCGCCATGGAATATAAAAAGGCATCGTCTACAACACCGGTAATGCGGAGAACATCGTCCCGTGTGATGTTGCGGCTGACGCCTGTACTTACCTGGTCCAGAAGTGAAATAGCGTCACGAAGGGCGCCGTCTGATAAATTGGAAATGGTAACCAGCGCATCGTGGTTAATGGAAATCTGCTGGGCATCGGCTATGACCTGCAGCCGCCCGACCATGCTTTCCATGGGGATCCGTCTGAAATCATATCGCTGGCAGCGCGAAATAATGGTCGCCGGGATACGGTGCGGCTCGGTTGTGGCAAGAAGGAATACTGCATGCGCCGGAGGTTCCTCAAGGGTCTTGAGAAGTGCATTGAATGCACCTCCGGAAAGCATATGTACTTCATCAATAATGTAAACCTTGTATTTTGCACGTGAAGGAAGAAACATGACTTCGTCACAAATTCTGCGGATATTGTCGACACTGTTATTGGATGCCGCATCCATTTCGATGACATCCATTAGGGTATTATCAAGAATACCGCGGCAGATTTCGCATTCATTGCATGGGTTGCCGTTGTTGGGAGCCAGGCAGTTGATTGCACGCGAAAAAATTTTAGCGATTGTTGTCTTGCCGGTTCCCCGGGTTCCGCAAAATAAATATGCATGTCCGACCTGGCCTGAAATGACGGATTGGCGAAGCGCCGTAACAGCGTGTTTCTGCTCAACGATCTCATCAAATGTAACAGGCCGAAACTGTCGATACAGTGCCACATGTCCCATAGACTTCGTATCCTCCTGAAAGAAGCCTCCCCGTAGCTGGAAAGGCTAATGAATAAAAAACGTCCCATCTGGACTGCAGTTGGGGCAGGCGACCCCGCGGCACATATGAGGGACCGCTTACTGCTGCTTCCTTCCGGACCTGACAGGGTTCACGGGTCACATCGCACGGGACCCACCGCCAACTGCAGACCAGATGGGACGTAATATAAAAATGTGAA
>Ga0209429_10002506_pt1 | contig 10824 bp, 7 predicted proteins | sample BarGraNGADG00212_3_FD_184493 | JGI IMG/M metagenome (GOLD analysis project Ga0209429, IMG submission 184493) | Arctic peat soil microbial communities from Barrow, Alaska - Barrow Graham LP Ref core NGADG0004-212 (SPAdes) (version 2) | ecosystem: Environmental > Terrestrial > Soil > Wetlands >... | reverse complement strand
CCGAGGCCTCGGCACAGACGGGCACCCAGCTGTACGGCGCATACCTGATCCGGCGCGCTGAAGCCGGGCCGCCAGGTGAGCGCATCGAGCACCCCCAGGCGCTGGAGAAGCCCGACACCGGCCAGGGACCGCACCTGGCCTATGCGTTGCAGTGGTGGCTCGCAGCCCCTGTGGGCTTCGTTCTGGTCCTGGTCGGCGCCCGACGTGAACATCTCGAGGAGTCCGAGCCGGCGGCCCCGGCACCGGTGGGCTCAGCCCCGGCCCGACCCCCCAAGGTCAAGAAGACCCGGATCTGGGACGAGGAAGACGAATAGCCCTGCAACGGCTTCGACTTCGTCGAACGACTGAACATGCGGAACAGCATCAACGGGTTTAGATTCCGTTCCATCATCAAATGGGGGAATCATCAGTCACAGCGTGGGTTGGAACGGGCACTATCTCGTCGGCTACTCCGTCGCCATAATCGTCATCCTCCTCATTACGGTGAAGATTGAGACGGTTCACGCCGACGCCCCAGCGCCCGCTCCATCCCACTCTGCGAGCTCGTCCTGTGAGCAGCTCCGACAAGAGCGCCTGGATGGGAGCCCCGCCAGCATCGTCGAGAGCATGAAACGCATTGTGAAGGACGAGACCGCCAATGACACCGCCCGCGAGTGGGCCGGGGTGCTACATAGGCCGCGATGGGACCAACGAGTCCAGACAGGCGACAGAAATCGAGCTCATCCAGTTCTACTGCGGCCTCTAGGCCCCGCGCCAAGTTGCTCGTCAACGGCTCATCCCTCTCGTTGAGGGGCGGGCCCGCGTCCATCGTTGACCGGTGGCTTAGATGACCTCTGCCACGTCTTTCTGCGCGCCTGAGGCGAACTGGGTGTTGTACAGGTCCGCATAGACGCCGCCTTGCGCCAGCAGCTCGTGGTGCTTGCCGCGCTCCACGATCCGTCCGTCGACGACGACGAGGATCTGGTCGGCGCCCCTCACGGTTGACAACCGGTGGGCGATCACCAGGGCGGTGCGACCCGTCAGCGCCGTGTCCAGCGCCCGCTGGACGGCAAGCTCGGACTCGCTGTCGAGATGGGCCGTGGCCTCATCAAGAACCACCAGACCGGGCCCTTTGAGCAGCAGCCTGGCGATAGCCAGACGCTGCTTCTCGCCACCGGAAAGGCGATGTCCGCGGTCGCCCACGACGGTTTCCAGGCCCTCGGGCAGGCTCGAGATCAGATCCCACACCTGTGCCGACTTCAGGGCTGAGATCATCTCGTCCCGGGTCGCCCCCGGCTTGGCGTAGGCCAGGTTGGCCGCGATGGTGTCGTGGAACAGGTGCGCGTCCTGGGTCACCACGCCGACAACGTCATGCAAGGACTCCATCGATGCGTCGCGCAGATCGGTGCCGCCCAGACGGATGCGGCCCTCCGTGGGGTCGTACAGTCTGGCGACCAGGCTGGTGATGGTCGTCTTGCCTGCGCCGCTCGGGCCCACCAGGGCGACCATCTCACCGGGCTGGATGGAGAAGGTCACATCGTGCAGCACGGAACCTCCCCCGCGCCGGTCACCCGAGGCCACCGTCTCCAACGAGATCAGCGAGACCTCGTTCGCCGATGGATAGCGGAAGCCGACGCCGTCGAACTCGACGGATACCGGATGCTGTTGCAGGACAACGGGATTTGCGGCCTCCTTGACCAGCGGCTGGAGATCCAGCACCTCGAACACGCGCTCGAAGGAGACGAGCGCCGTCATCACGTCGACGCGTACGTTGGACAGCGCCGTCAGCGGCCCGTACAACCGTCCCAGCAGCGCGGCCAGCGCCACCAGCTCGCCGACATGGATCGTCTTGTTGACCGTCATGACACCGCCCGCGCCGTAGACCAGGGCCGTGGCCAGCGAGGCGACCAGCGTCAACGCGACGAGGAAGAGAGTCCGGGTGAGGGCGATCTTGATCCCGACGTCGCGAACCCGGCCGGCACGCTCGGCATACTGCTCGTCCTCGATCCGTGGCGTGCCGAACAGCTTGACCAGCAACGCCCCGGCCACATTGAACCGCTCCGTCATGCGGGTGCCGAGCTCGGCATTGAGTCCCATGGCTTCGTGGCTGAGGCCGGCAAGGCGACGGCCCATGATCCGCGCCGGGACCAGGAAGAGGGGCAGCAACATCAACGCAGCAAGGGTCAGCGGCCAGGAGATCACAGCCATCGCGGTGACGATGAACAGCAGCGAGACGACATTGCTGACCACACCGGACAGCGTTGAGGTGAAAGCCTGCTGAGCCCCGATGACGTCATTGTTCAGCCGGCTGACCAGGGCGCCTGTCTGGGCTCTGGTGAAGAACGCGATCGGCTGCTTCAGGACGTGGCTGAACACCTGGGTGCGCAGGTCAAAGATGAGCCCCTCGCCGATCCGCGAGGAGTACCACCGTTGAACCAGGGTCAGAGCGCCATCAAGGATCGCGATGACGGCGATGATCAGGGAGAGCCGGACGACGACATCGGAGCGCCCGGGGATGACGCCCTTGTCGAGGATCTGTCCGAGCAGGAGCGGTGTGGCCACCACGAGAGCCGAGTCGAAGATCACCAGGATGAGGAACACGATGATCTGGGACTTGTATGGGCGCGCGTAGGCGATCACGCGTCTGGCGGTCCCCGGAGCCAGCTTGCGCTGCGCCACCGACGGTTCACGGGTGAGGGAACGCATCATGCCCCAACCTGCGTGCATGGACATGCGGCCTCCGCTCCAGGGCCCCTCTCCCCCGCATCACACGGGTGGGCGCACCTTCATCTTCTCGTCGATCGTCGTGGTGTCGATCATCTTGGGGTCTTCCGACACTCGTCACTCATGTGATCACTCATTGTGGCGTTGTCGGCTTGGACAACACCACGGCGGGCTGCTTACTTCCCCGGGCCCGCCACCATGGCGCTGAGCAGCCGTGCCTGTGCCTCACGCTCGGCCCTGAGCTGGTCGGCCGGCGAAGCGTCGATCGCGTTGCGCAACAGCGGCTTCAGCTCTCGCACGGCTGCCTGCGGCGCATTCAGTATGGCGTCCGCCAGCTCGCGCGCCGTGGCGTCGAGCTGATCGCCAGGCACGGCCACGGCCGCCAGACCGATGGCGACCGCCTCCTGCGCCCCGACGAACCGGCCGGTGGCACAGATCTCGAGCGCCCGCGCATACCCGACGGAACGAACCAGGGGCCTGGTGCCCGCGAGGTCGGGCACCAGGCCCAGGCTGGTCTCCCTCATGGCGAAGGCGACGTCGTCGGCAACAACGCGCAGGTCACAGGCAAGGGCCAGCTGGAACCCGGCGCCGATCGCGTGACCCTGCACGGCGGCGATCGTGATCGCCGGCACTTGGGCCCAGATCGAGAAGCCCCGCTGGAACTGTTCTATGGCGTCCTCCAAAGGGCCTACCGAGCCTGCTGCCAGGGCGAGTATCGACGGCTCCCCCGGCGCGCCCTGTGGCGTCAGCATCGCCCGATCAAGGCCTGCCGAGAACGACGGCCCCTCGGCCCGCAACAGGACCACCCGCACCGACGGGTCCAGACCCTCCCCGACTTCGGCCAGCGCAGACCACAGGCTGGGCACCTGGGAGTTGCGACGCTGCGGGTTGTCCAGGGTGATCGTCAGCACTGGGCCCGACCGCTCGACGCGGAGCATCGGATGGGGTCGGGACTGCGCGGGGTTCGGCACGCGTGCGACTCTAGGCGAGCGCGACAAGGTCGAGATAGTCCGGACCCCAGTGGTCCTCGACACCATCGGGCAGAACCAGGACCCTTTCGGGCTCGAGCGCGGCAACCGCGCCCTCATCGTGGCTGACCAGGACAACGGCACCCTTGTAGGTGCGCAAGGCGCCGAGAATCTCCTCGCGCGAGGCTGGGTCGAGGTTGTTGGTTGGTTCGTCGAGGAGCAGGACGTTCGCCGCCGACACCACCAGCATGGCCAGGGACAACCGGGTCTTCTCGCCGCCGGAGAGCACCTTGGCCGGCTTGTGCACGTCGTCCCCGCTGAACAGGAAGGAGCCCAGGGTCTTGCGGGTGTCGGCGTCGCCGAGATCGGGCGCCGCCGACTTCATGTTCTGCAGGACTGTCCGGGTGACGTCGAGGTTCTCGTGCTCCTGGGCGTAGTAGCCCATCTTGAGCCCCACGCCCGGCTCGACCTGGCCCGTGTCGGGCTGGTCCACCCCGGCGAGGATCCGCAACAAGGTGGTCTTGCCGGCACCGTTGAGGCCCAGGACAACGACCCGCGAGCCCCGGTCGATGGCCAGGTCGACGTCGGTGAAGATCTCCAGCGAGCCGTACGACCGTGACAGACCGGAGGCGCTCAACGGCGTCTTGCCGCAGTGTGCCGGGTCAGGGAAGCGCAGCTTGGCGACCTTGTCGGTGACCCGCTCGCCCTCAATGCCCGCCAGCAGCCTCTCGGCCCGCTTGGCCATGTTCTGGGCGGCCACCGCCTTGGTGGCCTTCGCCCGCATCTTGTTGGCCTGAACCATCAGGGTGGTGGCCTTCTTCTCGGCGTTGAGGCGCTCACGCTTGCGCCGACGCTCGTCGGTCTCGCGCTGGAGCAGGTAGGGCTTCCAGCCGATGTTGTACATGTCCATCTCGGCCCGGTTGGCGTCGAGGTGGAAGACCCGGTTGACGACGGTTTCGAGCATCTCGACATCGTGGCTGATGATCATCAACCCGCCCTTGTAGGCCCGCAGATAGTCCCGGAGCCAGACGACCGAGTCGGCATCCAGGTGGTTGGTCGGCTCGTCCAGGAGCAAAGTCCCGGCACCGGAGAAAAGGATCCGGGAGAGCTCGACCCGGCGTCGCTGCCCACCGCTGAGGGTCGCCAGGGACTGCCCGAGGATGCGGTCGTCCAGCCCCAGCGCAGACGCGATCGCGGCCGCCTCGGACTCGGCCGCGTAGCCGCCGCGAGTGGTGAACTGTTCCTCGAGCCGGGTGTAACGGCTCATCGCCTTGTCGCGGGTCTTCTCATCGGCGCTGGCCATCGCCCCCTCGGCGTCCCTCATGTCGCGCATGATCGAGTCCAGGCCCCGGGCAGACAGGATGCGGTCACGGGCGACCATCTCAAGGTCGCCCGTACGCGGGTCCTGAGGCAGGTAGCCGATATCGCCTGACGCGGTCACCTGACCCGCCGTAGGCGTGCCAACGCCGGCAAGCACCTTGGTCAGCGTCGTCTTGCCCGAGCCGTTGCGTCCGACCAGGCCGATCCGGTCGCCGGGGGCGATCCGGAAGGTCGCGCCCTCGAGCAACAGGCGTGACCCTCCGCGGATCTCGATACCGGTGGCTGCGAGCAAGACGGGCTCCTGTTCAGGATTGCGGGCTGGAAGGATGGGGCAAAACGGCATACGAGCACACGCCGGTATGGCGAGCGTGTCGTACGGGGTTCAGGCCCAGTCTACGTGGAGATGGACAGAGGCCATGACGTCCAGACCCTGTGCTCCCCGCGCGAGCGCGCCCACCGGCGGAACCGCGGGTCTCGTCTGGAGACGCGTCCATCCGCGTTGGTCCGTTGTTGGCCCATTGTTAGGGTCGCGAGGGTGACTGCTCCCCTCGGCATCCCTGCTCCCCTGACTGTCGGCTTCGACCTCGACCTCACCCTCGTTGACTCGCACGAGCGCATCATCAGCGCCTACATCCGCGCCCTGGCGGACCTCGGCGTCGAGGTGACCAGTGAGGAGCTGGTGCCGCATCTGGGGATGCCCTTGGTGCACACAGCGGCCGCCGTCGGCGCAGCAGTCGATGCGGACGCTCTGGTGCTGCGATACCGCTACTACTACGACGAGCCCAGCGCACCAGAGACGCTGCCGATGCCCGGAGCACTTGAGGCTCTTGGCGCCGTTCGAGCCGCGGGTGGGCGCACGGTCGTGGTCTCTGCGAAGTACACACCTGCGGTTCACAAGGCACTGGCCGAAGCCGGGCTGACCGAGCTTGTGGATGTCGTCTACGGAGAGCTGTTCGCCCAGGACAAGGCAAGCGCCCTGGTCGCAGAAGGTGCCTCGGTCTATGTCGGCGATCACCCGGGCGACATGGCTGCCGCCCGCACTTCAGGCGCGTATGCCGTAGGGGTCACCACGGGCGCCAATGACAAGGCTGCGCTCATCGCTGCGGGTGCCGACCTCACCGTGGCCGACCTCGACGCGTTCGTCGCATGGCTTCCCGGTCACATCCTTGGAAGCTCAGCGCAGTAGGGCACCGTGAGGTGCTGGTGGTGCATCTCATGAACACGCCAACGCACACCGCCGCCGCCAGGACGCACGTCCTGGCGGCGGCGGTGTCACCTCGGGCCCGTAGGCTGCGGGCGTGACTCTGGGCTTGCCTGCGCTCGACGAAGAACCGCCGTACGACCCCGAGTACGACGGCGCCCCCGCGCACGACCCCACGCGCGAACCCGCCACCGACCACACCCATGAGCAGCCCAGCCCTGAGCTCGGACCCGCGGGGGCCGGACTGTCACCCGCGCGCGCCAGGCCGGTGAGTCCGGAGCCACGACCGCCTCTCGGGCCCAGACCCCTGCCACTCGACGTGCTGACCCGGGTGTTCGGCTACGGCACATTCCGCGGCGACCAATCCGAGATCATCGACACGGTCGTGGCGGGCGGCGATGCGCTCGTGCTCATGCCGACCGGTGGCGGCAAGTCCTTGTGCTACCAGATCCCGGCGCTGGTTCGCTCCGGCACCGGTGTCGTCATCTCCCCCCTGATCGCGCTCATGCAGGACCAGGTCGACGCGCTCTCCGCCCTCGGCGTCCGCGCGGGCTTCCTCAACTCGACCCAGGGCCCGGACGCCCGGCGCTCGGTGGAGTCTGCCTTCCTCAAAGGCGAGCTGGACCTGCTGTACCTCGCCCCTGAACGCCTGCGCGTCCCGTCCACCCTCGACCTGCTGGATCGTGGCGAGATCGCCCTGTTCGCGATCGACGAGGCGCACTGCGTGTCCCAGTGGGGCCACGACTTCCGCCCCGACTACCTGCGGCTGTCCGTGCTGCACGACCGCTGGCCCGGGGTCCCGCGGATCGCGCTCACCGCGACCGCGACCGAGGCGACGCACCTCGAGATCGCCGAGCGGCTCCAGCTCACCGAGGCCCGCCACTTCGTCGCCAGCTTCGACCGTCCGAACATCCAGTACCGCATCGTCCCGAAGAACAACCCCAAGGCACAGCTCCTCGACCTGCTGCGCGCAGAGCACCCCGGAGATGCGGGCATCGTCTACTGCCTGTCGCGGGCGTCCGTCGAGACGACCGCGCAGTACCTCGTCGACCACGGGATCCCGGCGCTGCCCTACCACGCAGGCCTCAACTCTGGTGTTCGTGCCTGGAACCAGGCCCGCTTCCTGCGTGAGGACGGGCTGGTGATGGTCGCAACGATCGCGTTCGGCATGGGCATCGACAAGCCCGACGTGCGGTTCGTGGCCCACCTGGACCTGCCCAAGTCAGTCGAGGGGTACTACCAGGAGACCGGCCGAGCGGGCCGCGACGGGCTGCCGGCAACGGCGTGGCTCGCCTACGGACTGCAGGACGTCGTGCAGCAACGCCGGATGATCGAGACCTCCGAGGGCGACGCCACACATAAGCGTCGCCTGGGGGCGCACCTGGACGCCATGCTGGCGCTGTGCGAGACCGTCGAGTGCCGGCGCGTGCGGCTCCTCGCCTACTTCCGGCAGACCAGCACACCGTGCGGCAACTGCGACACCTGCCTGGCACCCCCGCAGACCTGGGACGGCACGATCGCCGCCCAGAAGCTGCTCTCGACGGTGAGCCGCCTGGACCACGAGCACGGGCAACGGTACGGCGCCGGACACCTGGTCGACATCCTGCTCGGGAAGTCAACGCCACGGATGAGCCAGCTCGGCCACGCCAAGCTGCGGGGCTTCGGCATCGGCACCGAGCTGTCCGACACCGAATGGCGCGCCGTGGTTCGTCAGCTGCTCGCCCAGGGCGTGCTCGGGGTCGACTCCGACGGGTACGGGACGCTCCGGCTCACCGAGGCCAGCGCAGAGGTGCTGCGTGGCTCGCGCACGATGCTGCTGCGCCACGAGGCGCCCCGACCGGCAGCCAAGGCACGCTCGACAAAGCGTGGCCCCGCGGCGGCCGTCGATCTTGATGCAGGCGCCACCTTGGTCTTCGAGAGGCTTCGCACGTGGCGTGCGGCGACCGCCAAGGAGCAGGGAGTCCCGGCGTATGTCGTCTTCCACGACGCGACCCTGCGTGAGATCGCGACCCGCATCCCGACGACCCTCGACGAGCTCAGCACCGTCAGCGGCATCGGCGTGGCCAAGCGGGAGAAGTACGGTCCCCAGATCATCGAGGCACTCCAGACCTGACTCAGCCAAGGCCATCTCAGCCGGGCCGCGGCGTCAGCGTCCTCAGTGGGTCACCTGGACGGTGACGTCAGTAGGTCACCCGGACGGTGCGGCTGATGCCGTCCACCGTCATCGACCCGCCGTACGGGATCATGACCTGCGGATCGGTGTGGCCGAAGTCGAGGCCGAAAACCGTTGGCACGCCTGGGTTGTACTCTTCGAGAGCACGGAGCATCGCTTTTCTCTGGTCCTTGGCAAACCGGGTCCGCTCGGCCACGGACTGGCCCACCTCACGGTCCCAGGCCTTCGGCGTTGCCACCGCCACCGCGGCGAACTGCTGGAGCATGCCTCGCTCTCCCATGCCCATGAGCACCCGGTAGACGTACTCCGAGCCAGGCATCTCCTCAGACGTCTCGAGCAGAAGGACGCACCCGGCATACGCCTCAGGAGGCAAAAGGTAGGAGCCCGCGCGCAGGTGCATGTCTAGAATCTCCAGGCACCCACCCCAGGTGGGCCCGGTCACGGATCGCTGCTCCCCCGCCCAGATCCAGCCAGGCCCCGGACGTATCGGCAGCTCGGTCTCCAGAGCCGCAGGGTCCTCCCAGCTCGGGTTCTCATCAGTCATCTCGGCGACCGGCGAGAGCTTGACCTCCCCGGGCTCGAACAGGGCGCTGCGCATCGACTCCACGGTCGTCGGATGAAGGCGTCCCGGCCGCGCCAGGTGCACCATGGTCGATCCCCCGTAGAAGCCGGTGATCCCGAGGTTCCACAGATATATGAGGAGGTTGGTGTTGTCGCTGTAGCCGAAGAAGGCCTTCGGGTTTGCCTGCAGGACAACGGGATCAAGATAGCGAAGCACCTTGAGCTGGTCGCTGCCGCCGATGCTCGCCATGACTGCCTTGATCTCGGTGTCGGCGAAGGCCGCGTGGATGTCGGCGGCGCGCTCCTGCGGCGTGGCACCGATCTTGCGGGTCGTCGGGTACTCCACAGGCTCAAGCCGCAGCTGCTTGCGCAACCGTTGCAGGCCCAGGTCCTGCACGCGGGGGAACGCCCCCGGCCCTGCCCACGACGGCGACAGGATGGCTACCTTGTCGCCAGGTTGCAGTGTGGGCGGACGGACCAGATCTGGACGCGGAAACATGAGCGTCACCCTAGCCACCGCCTCCTCCGGCCGCCCAGCGACTTCAGCACCCCGCCCAGCAGGGCAGGGAACGGCTCTTGTTCGCGTTCGCTGTGATGAATCAGGCTCCCCGCGCAGCGCCGCTCCCTATCCCTTTTCGTGTCAATATGGCCTAGGGGGCACTCAGTAGGTCAGCTCGAAGGGCAGTGCCCGGCCAGAGGTTCCGTGCACAACCTTCGAGAGGATCCTGGGATGCGACGTCGACTTCTCATCATGGGCGCCGCCGGGCGCGACTTCCACAACTTCAACGTGACGTATCGGAGCGATCCCCAGGTCGAGGTTGTCGCCTTCACCGCGACTCAGATCCCGTTCATCAACGACCGGACGTACCCGGCGAGCCTGGCCGGCGAACGCTATCCGGAGGGCATCCCGATTCACGACGAGAGCATGCTCACGCAGCTGATCAAGGAGCAGCAGATCGACGACGTCGTCTTCAGCTACTCGGACATCAGCCACGCGAACGTGATGCACAAGGCCAGCCAGGTGCTGGCCGACGGCGCGAACTTCGTGCTGCTCGGGGCGCGCTCGACGATGTTGACGTCAACCGTCCCCGTTGTCGCCGTCTGCGCCGTCCGCACGGGTGCGGGCAAGAGCCAGACAACGCGAGCGATCGCCGACACGCTGAAGGAAGCCGGCAAGCGTGTCGTGGCGGTCCGGCACCCGATGCCATACGGGAACCTGGAGGCGCAGCGTGTGCAGCGGTACGCGACGCTGGCGGACCTCGACCGGTACGACACCACGATCGAGGAGCGCGAGGAGTACGAGCCCCACATCACCTCGGGCACGATCATCTACGCAGGCGTCGACTACGGCCAGATCCTCGAGCAGGCGCAAGCGGAATGCGATGTGCTGCTGTGGGATGGCGGGAACAACGACCTGCCCTTCTACAAGCCGGACATCCACATCGTGGTGGCCGACCCGCTCCGCGCCGGTCACGAGACGAGCTACTACCCGGGCGAGGTCAACCTCCGCATGGCCGACGTGATCGTGATCAACAAGATGGACTCGGCCTCGACCGAACAGGTCAACGCGCTGATGGAGACGATCCACCAGACGAACCCCGGGGCGATGGTCATCACGGCGAACAGCCGGGTGACCGTGGACGATCCCGATGCGATCAAGGGAAAACGCGTCCTGGTGGTCGAGGACGGTCCGACCCTGACGCATGGCGACATGAAGTTCGGCGCCGGGGTCGTCGCGGCCCGGGCACATGGAGCGACCGAGATCGTCGACCCGCGGCCCTGGGCGACCGGCACGATCGCAGAGACTTTCCTCAAATACGACGTCGGGCCGGTTCTGCCAGCCATGGGCTACTCGGAAGGCCAGCTCGCCGAGATGGAAGAGATCATCGACGCGGCGG
>Ga0209429_10002504_pt1 | contig 10829 bp, 8 predicted proteins | sample BarGraNGADG00212_3_FD_184493 | JGI IMG/M metagenome (GOLD analysis project Ga0209429, IMG submission 184493) | Arctic peat soil microbial communities from Barrow, Alaska - Barrow Graham LP Ref core NGADG0004-212 (SPAdes) (version 2) | ecosystem: Environmental > Terrestrial > Soil > Wetlands >... | reverse complement strand
GTTGGCGATCAAGGTGCCGAAGGCGGAACAGAGGCCAGGGTGGACAGGGATGACCACCCGGGGGATCTGCAGGGAACGAGCCAGGCTGCTGGCGTGGAGGGGACCGGCCCCGCCGAACGCCACCAGGGCGAATTCTCGTGGATCGACCCCCTTCTCGACGGTTAGCAAACGAATGGTGGAGGCCATGTTGTCATTGACGACCCTCACGATCGCCCCTGCACTCTCCTCTACCGACATCCCAAGACGCTCTCCCAGTCGACCAATCGCAGTCTCCGCTCGGTCCAGATACAGCGGCATCTGTCCTCCGAGGAAGTAGGCTGGATTCAGACGGCCTAGCACTAGATCGGCATCCGTTACCGTCGGACGATCGCCTCCGATGCCGTAGGCCGCAGGGCCAGGGGCGGCACCAGCGCTCTGCGGTCCCACACGCAGAAAACCCCCGCGATCGACCCAGGCGATGGACCCCCCCCCCGCACCGATGGTCGCCACGTCTATCATAGGTGCCGCGACCGGTATCCCCCATTCGATCTCGAAACCGGTCGTATAGTGCAGCTGGCCATCTACGATCAGGCCCACGTCACAGCTTGTGCCGCCCATATCTAGTGTTATCAGGTTCTTGTAACCTGCTAGCTGGCCGAAGAAATTCCCGGCGACTGCCCCGGCTGCTAATCCGGAAAGCAGGGTGTCCACGGGACGCTCGGTGATCGTGTCCAACAAGGTCATGCCGCCGTTGGATTTCATCAAGCACCGCACACCGCCGACGGCGAGGTCTTTGAAAGCCCGTTCGGCGTTTACTGCATAATCTCTGATTAAAGGCTTCACGAAGGCGTCGGCGACCGTGGTGCTGCCGCGCTCATATTCCCGCCAAATGGGAACGAGTTGATGGGAGACCGACTGAGGCAACTCCGGGAACCGTTCTCGCAGATGGGCGCTGAGTTGTTGCTCGTGCTTCGGATTAATGTAGGAGAAGAGAAGGCACATCGCCAGAGCGTCGATAGGCTCTTGGGCCACAACTGCTGCCACTTGATCGCCAACGCGCCGCATCTCCTCGTCGGTAAGAGGCTGGAGGACCTGTCCCTTGTAGTTGATGCGCTCTCTCACTCCCAAGCAGTGCCGCCGCCTTACCAGTGCAGTGGGCTTCTGCCAGCGCAGGTCGTAGTTGCGGGGGCGATTGATGCGCTGAATGAACAGCACATCTTCCAAGCCGCTGGTGGTCAGAAACAAGACGCGTGCCCCATTGCGCTCCAGGATCGCATTGGTGGCAACAGTGGTACCTACCACCGTCCGCACCACCCTCTGGAGGTCAACCTCTGAGCAGCGTAGAGCCCTTTGGAGAGCAATCATGGGGTTGCTCGGCGTAGAGGGTTCCTTGCAGATACTTATCGTGCCGTCATCCTCATCAATGGCTACCAGGTCCGTGAAGGTCCCTCCGGTATCGATGCCAACCCGTATTCCCATAAACTCGCCTCTCTTGGCCAGTGGGCCGCTTTAGGATTCCGATGCACGGGGACCTATGAGATCCCCATGCATCGGAAAGGACCCCTGAAGTTCAAAGACCAGCCCAGAGGTCAGTGACGTGAGTCCCCTACCATTATTGTGGTGGGATAAGCTTCGCGATATCCGGGTAGGTCGTGAGCAGCTTCCGAATGATCGGGTCCTTGAGGCTGTCCTTGGTGACTACGACAGCGGGAATCTCCACGAGCTTATTGTCGACTTTGCCACCTTTGATCACCTTATCTAGCTGCTTCATCCCAGTATTGCCTATGGTCCACGGATCTTGAACGATCAACGCATCGATGTACCCGTCCAAGAACAGCTGGAACTCATCGGGGGTCACGTCGAAAGAAACGACCGTCACCTTACCTTTGAGGTTGCCCTGCTTGACCTGCTGGCCGGCGCCGACGCCCGACCCATCGCATGCTCCATAGAAGGCGTTCAAGTCCGGGTTGCCGGTTGCCATATCTGACGCAATGTTCAGCGCCTTGGACGGGTCGCAGCCGCTGTATTGGACTGGAACGATCTTGATGTCGGGGTAGTTATCCTTGATGCGCTTCACAAAGCCATCCTCGCGCTCCTGCCCGGTCTGTGATCCAGCTGTAATGCCGATGTCACCTACCTTGCCTTTGCTATTGATGAGCTTCGCCAAAGTGTCAGCGGCCGTTATGGCCGCCGCAGGGTTGTTGGTCGCGATGTGTGCGAACGGGGCCGGGGAGTCAACGCCAGAGTCCACCGTGATTACTGGCACGCCGGCCTTGATCGCGTTCTCGACCGCTGGGGCTAACGCTTTGGCGTCGGTGGCAGCCACCAGAAGGCCGTCCACCTTCCGCGACACCATGTCTCCGACCACGTTCACCTGGCCCGAGATATCCGCCTGGCTGGCAACCCCCTGGTATAGGACCTCGTTATAGCCGCCAAGTTCTTTTGCTGCATCGCGGGCTCCCTGCAACAAGGCCAACCAGAACGTCGACTCCGTCGCCTTCGGAACGAACGCCACCGTCTTGTTCCCTGCCTTTGGAACCGCTGCTTGAGCGGCAGTGGGCTGGGCAGCCGGAGCCGCAGGTTGCGCGGCCGTGGGCTGGGCGGCCGGAGCCGCAGGTTGCGCCGCTCGCGTTGCTGTCGGTTGGGCAGCCGGAGCAGGAGCCGCTGATCCACTACAAGCAGCCAGCGCTAGACCGGAGATTACGGCTAGGACCACAATAGACCAGACCAAGTTCCGTTTCATGGTGTTCTCCTTTTTACCTCACTTCTACACAGGTGTTGGATCTACATAGGTGCCGGACGGGTCCGAGTTCCGCACGGGGCAAATGCTTCAGTCTTGGGCACCACCCCCCCCCCTCGCCCGACTAATCATGTTGGCTAACTCGTAATCCTGTGGCTTCGGCGCCATTGATCGACATAGACAGCGCTGATGATTAGAGCCCCAATTATCACGTTTTGCCAGAAGGCATACACCCCCATCACGTTCAGGCCATTCCGGAGACTGGCTATCATCAGCGCGCCTACCAGGGTAGCGAAGATGTTGCCTTCGCCACCAAAGAGGCTGGTTCCGCCCATGACGACTGCTGCGATAGTCTGCAGTTCCAGCCCATCGCCCCCAGCCGGTTGTCCGCTACCCAGACGGCCCTCCTCAATCAGGCTCGCCAAACCAACGCACAGCCCTGCTACGGTGTATATGAGCACTAAGTAGCGGGTAACGTTCACCCCTGAGAGCTTCGTAGCTTCTGCGTTGCTTCCAATCGAATAGGTATACCGACCGAGCCTCGTTCGGGTCAGGATGAGCCAGGCCAGCAGGTAGACCACTATCGTGATTATTGTCGGAACCGGCACCACATCGAGAATCCGGCCTTGACCGATGGTATCGAAGCCCGGCGCGAGACGAAAGCGGGGAATGCCCTGGGTGACGACCAAGGCCAGCCCTCGGGCGATGCCCATCATGCCTAGCGTCGCAATGAAGGGTGGAACGCGCAGTTTGCCAACGGTAATGCCATTGACCCACCCGCAAATGCCCCCCACCAGGAGACCGACCAGAACCCCGACCGGAGCGGGCTGGCCTGTCTCCATCACCATCGCCGAGACCACCGTCGAAAGGGCCAAAACCGACCCGACAGAGAGGTCGATACCGGCGGAGACGATCACCATCGTCTGCCCTACGGCTGCGATCGCCACTACGGCCGCCTGGACCGTGATCTGAAGCAGGTTCCGGCTAGTCAGGAAGTAGGGAGTGAAACTCGAGAACACGAGCCACATGGCGGCCAGCATTAGCGCCATGAAGCCCGCCTGATGGGTCAAAGTCCCGCGGATCCCCCGACCTATGCGACTGAGTAGGCTTGGGGCCGGCTGCGCCAACTTCTCCTCCATAGCTGTTCCCCCTCGACATATTTCCGTTAATCGTGTCGGCAGGCTGATGACGGATTTGTGTCCGGGAACATCATCCGCCTGCTAGGCTATTACCCAGCCAGGCTCTCTTCTGCCACTCCCAGGGCATAATTCATGACTTGCTCCTGGGTTGCCTCAATTCCAGGCAGCTCTCCAGCTATCTTCCCATCACGCATTACCAAGATCCGATCACTCAGCCGCAGCACTTCCGGCAGGTCTGACGAGATCATGATCACCGTGCCACCGAGCCGCCGGGTAAAATCGACCATTAGCCGGTGGACTTCTTCCTTCGCGCCGACGTCGATCCCCTGGGTGGGCTCATCGAGGAATAGGATTCGGCTGTTAGCCATCATCCACTTGGCCAATACCACTTTCTGCTGATTGCCGCCGCTAAGGTACCTCACGGTCTGGTCAGGGCTGGGGGTTGCTATGCTGAACTGCTTGATTGACTTGCCTGCTGCTTCGCGTTCACTCTCCAGATTCAGCATTAGCAGGCGCTCGAACTTCGAGAGTGAGGGGAGGGTAATGTTGTGGGCCACCGAGAGAGACATCGCCAGACCGCTGACCAGTCGGTCCTCGGTCACGAAACCTATACCCGCCCGGACTGCGTCCTGCGGCTTCCGAATCTTCACCTGATGGCCACCTATGTAGATCTCACCGCCATCGAGACGGTCGACGCCAAAAATCGCTCGCGCCAGGCTAGTCCGTCCGGAACCTACCAGGCCTGCCAGGGATATGATCTCGCCTTCGTGTGCCACGAAACTCACTGGACCCAAAACGCCGCGGCGCACCAGGTTCTCGATCCTCAGGACCTCCTTGGAGCCCACGTGCCGATCGGTCAGTATCGTTAGCTTAAGGTCGCGCCCAACCATCATGCGCACCAGGGTGGGTAAATCTGCCTGGCCGATGGGCAGGGTTCCAACTCTTCGCCCATCACGGAGCACGGTCACCCGATCGCCGACCTCTTTCAGCTCCTCCAAGCGGTGGGAGATGTAGATGACAGATACGCCTCGGCGCGACAGGTCATGGATGATCTCGAACAGCCTTTGCGTCTCGCGCCCTGTGAGCGCCGATGTGGGCTCGTCCATAATCATCAAATTAGCATCCAGGCCTAGGGCTTTGGCAATCTCCACCATCTGGCGTTGGGCTACGCTGAGATTCATTACCCGCGCGCGAGGATCCGCGTCCAGACCCACCTGATCCAGCAGTACTTGCACTTGTTCATGGAGCTTCTGCCGGTCGATAGTACCCCAGCGGGTCAGGGGTTCTCGGCCGAGAAGGATGTTCTCAGCGACAGTGAGGTGCCGGGCCTGGTTGAAGGTTTGATAAATGATGCTGATTCCCAACTCCTGAGAGTGTCGGGGGCTGCGGATTTCGACCGGCTGCCCGCGGATGATGATTTCGCCATCATCCTTGGAGTAGGCACCGCTAAGAATCTTCATGAGGGTGGATTTGCCAGCACCGTTTTCGCCCAGCAGGGCGTGAATTTCCCCACGGCGCACGTCGAAGTCCACTTTGGTTAGTGCCTGGACGCCAGGGAACCTCTTGGAGACTCCGCGAACTTCAAGAACAGGGGCGTCACTGGATTCCATTTTGCGCTCCCGAGATAACGTCATCGAAACGCGACACTAACAGCTCGTTAAGGGCGGGGTAGGCCAGGCCTGGTAAGGCAAGGGAACCTGCTGTCTCCTGGCCGACCCCGCTCGGGCAGACGCGAGTTTCGTCAGCCAAGCTAGACAATCGCCACTGCCCGGCCTGGTCCGCCGGTGCTGCCTGCAACCTTGATCGGGAGGAATAGGAAGAACGCTCCCCGGGGCGGCAGCTCACCAAGGCGAGTCAACTTCTCTACCAGGACGGCACCTCCGGCCAATGCAGTCAAGTGCGGCCCACCATCATCCTGGATCGATCCTATACTCACGGTGTCTAACCCTATGCACCGAGCCCCTCGCTCCACGCAGTACTGCGCCGTCTCGGCATCGGGTGCCGGCCAGCCCTCAGTCTTCTTGTAGAATCGGCAATTGCGGTCGAGATCGAACCCTTCGGGGAATGGTTTGTAGTGGAGGTCGGTCCAGCCGGTATGGAAGAGGACAACATCACCTGGCATGATCTGACCGTGCTCGGCTTCCCATTTCTTTACGCGATCTACCGTGATGATCGGGCTTAGGCCAGGACCAGCGGTGCCGATCAAGTCGCGAACGTCGATTACGTCCGCAGGACCCCAGAAGCGGCTAGGCTCGACCTTCTCGAGCGATTCCGCTCCTTGACGGTGAGAATGGGGAAGATCAGGATACTGCTCGACATTGGGTAACACGTGCGGGCCGACGTCGCAGTGCGTGCCCACATGCTCGTTCATCATGAGCACGTGATCTTTGTAAATGCACTCTTTGGGATCCATCCCGCCGGGAACCGCTATATTCGGCTTGCCGTAGATGTCGAACTCAAGCTTCAAGAATGGCTGACCGATCGCTGTGGCGGCGGGATAGTCCGGGCTCAAGATAACGGTCAGGTCAACAATGCGGCTCTCCCTAAGCATATCGGCCAGTTGTTGGCCTTTGGTACTGATCTGTCCTGATGTGTCCATGAGTTGCCCCCCGTCTTCTAGAATTGATCAGGTTTCCCGTTCTATCAACCAATGGGTTAGCTCCCTATGGCAACCGCCTCTTTTCCACCGAATGTGGTGCTGATAAACTCCCGGCTTCGGTGTGCCTCCCTGATCTGTTGTGCGTTCCGAGGTTCTTTAGGCATGTCAAGCAAGTATGTACTATCATTATTCATGCCAGCCCAGGCTTGCCCATCGGCAGTCGCCGGGGCGAATCGGCTATAATCCTCGGTACACAGCAACCTCTGGGAGTTCGCACCGTGGCTAACGTACTCGACGTCCTGGTAGAGCGCGGCTTCGTCAAGGATATCTCCGATGAGCGGGGTCTGCGCGCGGCCCTGGAGACTCCCATAACCCTCTACATCGGGTTCGATCCCACCGCGTCCAGCCTCCACGCCGGCAATTTGCTCTCCATCATGGTGCTGGCCTGGATGCAGCGCCTCGGCCACCGCCCCATCGCCCTGGTTGGGGGCGGCACCGGTCTCGTGGGGGACCCAACGGGCCGTACCACCGGCCGGCCGATGCTCGCCTGCGAGCAGATAGAGGATAACCTCGCGGGGCAGAGGGCGCAGCTCGCGCGCTACCTGGACTTCTCCGAGGGCCGGGCAATGATGGTGAATAACGCCGAGTGGCTCACCAAGCTGAACTACATCGAGTTCCTTAGGGACATCGGTGTGCACTTCAGCGTCAACCAGATGCTGGCCACCGAGACCTACAAGACCAAGCTGGCGTCGGAAGCCGGCCTCAGCTTCCTGGAGTTCAACTACGCCCTGCTCCAGGCTTACGATTTCCTGCACCTCTACCAGGAGTTCGGCTGCATTCTCCAAATGGGGGGCAGTGACCAGTGGGCCAACAGCCTGGCAGGCGCCGACCTGATCCGGAAGGTGGAGGGGGGCCGGGCGTACGTGGTGGTGACCCCGTTGATAACCACTGCCTCCGGAGCCAAGATGGGAAAGTCGCAGTCGGACTCCGTCTGGCTCGACGCGGACCGCACCTCCCCCTACCAGTTCTACCAGTACTGGATCAACACCGAGGACCCGGACGTGGAGCGCTTTCTGGCTCTCTACACCTTCCTGCCCATGGAGGAGGTGCGGCGGCTCGGGCAGCTCGAGGGATCGGAGCTGCGGAAAGCGAAGGAGGTGCTGGCGTTCGAGGCGACCCGGCTCACCCACGGCGAGGAAGCAGCAAAAGAGGCTTTGGCGGCGTCTCACGCACTCTTCGGGGGGGACGCGGGCTCGATGGAGGGGGTCCCCACCACCCAGATGGCCGCGGGAGAGCTGGCCGAGGGGATCCCGGCGTCGCAGCTCTTAGCCCAGGTGGGGCTGGCCTCATCGCGAGGAGAGGCCCGCCGGCTGATCCAGCAGGGCGGCGCCTATGTCAACGGCGAGCGGATCGAGACCGTGGAGCAGACGATCACCCCCAACAATCTGGTGGAGGGGTCGCTGTTCCTTCGGGTCGGCAAGAAGAAGTACCACAGAGTAGTTGTGGCGTAGGGGCGAGGCGTGCCTCGCCCCTACAGATGGCTAAACTATTTTCTGGTGGAGGATCTCCACGCCGTAGCTGTGGCGGATCGTTCGGTCCAGAACCGGGTCGTGAAGCTCCATCTCGTAGGAGTCCCCGTAGCAGATCTCCCCGATGGCAGGGACGGTGCCGGACATCACGGCCACGTTCCCCGGTCTCTCCCCAAACAGATCCTCTAGCAGACCGAACCAGCTGGACGGCGGCAGGAGTGCCGAGAGACGAGCATCCTGGTAAAGCCGTCGCTCGCCTCCCGATGTAACCCAGCAGCGCATTTGAAGATCGTCCCAGTGGTCCGACACATCCTCGTAACGCCATACTTCGGGGGCGAATACGTCCGGATAGGACTGCTTTGACCACTCCACGCTGCGGGTCTCGAGATCGCGGTCGGTCTGGTCGCTACCGACCGTGACGAAGACCTCGTCCTGGCCGATCAGCAGCACGTACTCAACCTCACCCGAGGTCCGCTCGTGCTGTACCTGGAGCAACCCCGTGGTGGTCGCCAGGTTGTTGCCGAGGGCGTAGAGGGTCGGCGTTCGGGAAGGCGCGGGTACCCCGATCTCCGCCAGCTCCTCCACATGCTTCGCCACCGTGTCCTGATCTCTTCCAGCATAGCCGCCGTTGAACAGCCTGTGCATCTGAAAGTTGATCTTCCTGCCACTACCCTGCTCCGCCAGCATCAGCGAGGGCGTCCAGTCCATAGCAACCTCCTCTTGGATGTGGTGGGAGTCCTCAAGCCGCGGAACCACCGTATGCGTCGCGCCTCAGCCACGGGATCGGCAGGAGAGCCTGAGGCGGGAGCTAGCTGAGTATGAGAAGATAGGGGGGCCAGAGTCAAGAGCGGGATATCAACCGACGCTACGTCGCCATAGTGGGCCTATCCGGTGACGGCTTCGTCTTCAACGACTCGGCACTCAGGCAACGCCGGCTCACCTGCCATTTCTACCCTGGCGCCGCGGTGGATCTCGATGGAGTGGTGGAGCTACATGCGCACGGTATGTACTTCCCGCTCGACGGGGACCTCCCCCACGGCTATGTCCTGCTGGAAGTAGTCGTCGTGTTCGGTCATCGGGTTTCCAGCCTCTCCACTGCCTTCTCTAAATCTCTTTCGCTGGGCTGGGTGTACCTGGCTGTGGAATCCAGTCTCTCGTGGCCCAGCAGCCTCGCCACCGCCACGAGATCGGTGCCACTATCCAGGACTTGCTTGGCGAAGCTGTGGCGCAGCACGTGAGGCGTGACGTTCTCCAGGCCCGCGAGTCTCGCGTACTTGGCCACGATCAGCTCCACCCCCTGGGGCCTGAGGGGTTCCCCCCGCTGTCCGATGAAGAGGTAGTCTCCGACTACCTTCGGCCGAACGTCCAGGTGGTCGGAGATCGCCTTCCTCGCGTCGTTGTTGAGGGGAACGACCCTGTGCTTATTCCCCTTGCCGGACCTCACTGTCACGGCGCCCTTGCGTTCGGATATAAGGACGTCGGAGAGACGAAGGTCGCACAGCTCCCCCACCCTCAGGCCCGTATGTCGGAGGGTCACCAGTATGGCCAGGTTGCGCTTCCCAGGGCCGTCTGTGGCATCCTTCTCCGCCATCCTGATCAACTTGTCTACCTCGCGCTTCTCCAGGCTCCTGGGGCCCTGTGGGACGCTCTGGACACCCTTGACGGAGAGGGTCGGGTTCTCACTGGCCACGCCGGCGCCGATCGCCCACCCGAAGAACCTCCGCAGCGCCGCCAGCCGTCGGTTGACTGTAGCCGGCGCTCGTCCCTGGGTGGTCTGGAGGTAGCTCCTGTAGCCGCGGATGTCTGTGGGGGTGACGTTCGCCGCGGCGAACCCCTCGCCGGTCGTCTGGGTAAACCAGCGGGCGAAGCAGTTTAAATCCGACAGGTAGTTGGCCACCGTCTTCGCGGCGGCCTCCTGGCGATTCAGGTCGGCTATAAACTGGGTTGTCTCTTGACTCATAATTGGCGATCCGCACATTAGACGGAGAGTTTTCTGGGGGATAATGCCCCGTTTTCGGCGTTCTCGGCCCCCTTTTGGGGCGGTTCCGTCCGTCTAATGACTCTTAGATATGCACATTATATCTATCCAAGGCCGGGGGCGTCAAGAGCCAGTTTTGGGGCACCAGAGAGAGCAAAGCTCTCACGAGGGGTAAAGCAAGGGGTCGGTGAGAGACAGCTACGGGCCACTCCGCCCTGCTCCGGAAACGCAGTGGTGTCATGACAAAAGCTTAGCGTACGATTTTTTCCGAATCGTGAGCTGACCCCTATAGGCGCCGATCGCGAGGCACAGAAAGGCCAGGACGCGGCCCGGCCCGAGATTCGGCTTGTCGAAGAGGGAGCTGTAGGTGGGGTTTCCGAAGGGGCCGGCCGCCACCGAGAGACTCCCGAAGGTCTGCTCGCTCCAGGCCAGAACCAGCAGCCCGAGGAGGGCCGCCGCCACGGTCAGGCGGGCCACGAAACGGCCTGAGAGAAGCCAGTCTCCCACTCTACACCAAGGGCAAGGTAGCCCCTGGACGTCGCATCTCTTGCTGACGCCGGTTTCCACCAGGCGATGGCGAGGGCGACCCAGCGCAGCGCCGGCAGGAGCCTGGCCATAGAACTCCCTAGCTCTCGACGGCAGCCCGGGTCTTAGCGATCTGCTGGGCGTGGTCCCTGTCGTGTCTCACGATGCCTTCCACCGCCTGGCGGACGGTCATCGGCCCCCGGACGGGGTGGCGGGCGGACTTCGCCATGTCCTCCTCCGTCAACTCGGAGACCAGTTCCAGCACCGCGACGCGGGCGGCGTAGGCACGGCGGAGAATGCCTGCCAGGCCGTCCTTCTTCGCCTCCTGCCGGGCAGGCTC
>Ga0209429_10002503_pt1 | contig 10832 bp, 9 predicted proteins | sample BarGraNGADG00212_3_FD_184493 | JGI IMG/M metagenome (GOLD analysis project Ga0209429, IMG submission 184493) | Arctic peat soil microbial communities from Barrow, Alaska - Barrow Graham LP Ref core NGADG0004-212 (SPAdes) (version 2) | ecosystem: Environmental > Terrestrial > Soil > Wetlands >... | reverse complement strand
GGCGTCGACTTCGCCCTCGAACTGCTCGTACAGGGCCTCGCCCTTCTTGGCGATGCAGGGACCGATGAAGGCGACCTTCACGTCGGGTCCGTACTTGGCGTGGAGGACGCGGGCGATGGCGAGCATAGGCGACACGATGGGCGCCAGCCGGTCGAGCAGATCCGGGTGGTACTTGCGCGTGTAGCTCACGACGGCCGGGCAGGTCGTGGCCACGTAGCGCCTGGGGTCGTGCTCGAGCAGCCGCGCGTAGTCCGCGGCCACCAGGTCGGCGCCGAAGCCGACCTCGTGGACGTAGGTGAAGCCAAGCTCGCGAAGGGCAGCGACCAGGGTCGAGGTCTCGCACTCGGAGAACTCCGCCGGGTAGCTCGGGGCGACGACCGCCGCAACGGACGCCGGGCCGGCGAAGAGTTTCTCGGTGTCCTCGATCCCGCTGAGCACCTGCTTGGCGTTCTGGCTGCAGACGGTGACGCAGTTGCCGCAGCCGATGCAGCGCGTCTGGATGACGCTCGCCTGGCCGTCGAGGATCTGGATGGCCTTGGCCGGGCACTCGCGCACGCACGTGTAGCACATGCGGCACTTCTCGTGGATGGTGGTGACGAGTTGCTGGTGCGCGACGCGGTCGTCGTTCATGGCGTCCTTTGGCGGCGCGGCCGGCGTCAGCCGGCGCGGCCGAGGAGCTCCTTGACCTTCGTGAGCAGGGCTTGCGCGACGATGGGCTTGTCGAAGTAGGCGTCGGCGCGCATCTTGGCGAGATCCTCATCCGACTCGGGGCGGAAGTTGAGTCCCAGCTGGCTGCTGACCGAGGTGGTGATGATGATCGGTACGCCGGCGGTGCGCGGGTCGTCCTTGAGATGCGCCGAGAAGGCGAAGCCGGCGTCGATGCTGGTCATCATGAGGTCGGTGATCACCAGGTCGGGGACGGCCTCGGCGACGCGTTGCATGGCCTCGGCCGGGTTGGTGGCGGTGACCACGCGGTAGCCGGCGCCCTCGAGGATGAAGCGATTGATCTCGAGGAAGTCGTAGTCGTCGTCGACGATCAGTATGAGTGCCTCGTCACCAGTCATGATCTGCTCCCGCGGCGCGAACCTCCGAAGTCTCGCTTCCAGTATAGCCGGTCGTGCCCATGGCCCGCTGGGCCTGCGCCTGTCGGGCGACGACACCGGAGGCGGCCCCGGTCGCCCGGGGCCGCCTCCGCAACGGGCCGGCAGGCCCGTCGGGTCGTCAGGCCTGCGCGCTTCTCGCGCGTCCGCGCCTCAGACGCGGTCGTGCTCAAAGTAGTGCGTATGCAGCAGGTGGTGCGAGATCTCGCCGCATGGAGTCCCGAGGTACTCCTCGTAGAGGGCGCGGACGGCTGGGTTCTCGTGCGACTTGCGCAGCTCGCGGCCCTCGTCCTCGCGGTAGATGGCGGCGATGCGCGCCTTGCGCACCTCGTTGGTGGTGAAGCGGGGCTGGCCGCCGCCGCCGATGCACCCGCCGGGGCAGGTCATGACCTCGACGAAGTGGTACTCGGCCTCGCCGTTCTTGACCTGGTCGATGACCTTCTGCGCGTTGCCCAGGCCGTGGGCCACGGCCACCTTGAGGTCGGCGCCCTCGAGGAACGCCCAATCGCCCTTGGCGCCCTCGACCTTGACGGTCGCGACTTTCACGCCTTCGAGACCCTCGATGGGCTCGACGTGCAGGTTGGGGAAGGGGAACGGCGTCTCGGTGACGATCTCCCACGCCGTGCGCAGGGCCGCCTCCATGACGCCGCCGGTGTTGGCGAAGATGTCGCCGGCGCCGGTGCTGATGCCCAGCGGGGCGTCCATCTTCTCGTCGGCCAGGCCGCGGAAGTCGATGCCGGCCTGCGTGATCAGAGCGCCGAGCTCACGGGTGGTGAGCACGATGTCGACGTCCCGCACACCGCTGTCGTTCATCTCCGGGCGCGCCGCCTCGTACTTCTTGGCGGTGCAGGGCATGACCGAGACGACGACCATGTCCTCCGGCTTCACGCCGATCTTCTCGGCGTAGTAGGTCTTGGCGATCGCCCCGAACATCTGCTGCGGCGACTTGCAGGTCGAGAGGTTGTCGAGCATGTCGGGGTTGAAGTGCTCCATGTAGTTGATCCAGCCCGGGGAGCAGCTGGAGAACTGCGGCAGAGCCACCTGCTCGCCGTCCACGAGGGCCTTCTTGAGCCGTACAAGCAGCTCCGTGCCTTCCTCCATGATCGTGAGGTCGGCGGAGAAGTCGGTGTCGAACACCGCGTCGAAGCCCAGGCGGCGAAGGGCGGCGACCATCTTGCCGGTCACCAGGGTGCCGGCCGGATAGTCGAAGCATTCGCCGAGGGCGGCGCGGATGGCCGGCGCGGTCTGTACGATCACCGTCTTGGTGGGATCCTCGAGCGCGTCCCAGACCTCGTCGATCTGGTTGCGCTCTTGAATGGCGCCCACCGGGCAGACGGCGGCGCACTGCCCGCACTGCACGCAGACGACGTCGCTGAGGCTCTGCGAGAAGGCCGGGCCGATGAGGGTGGCGAAGCCGCGCCCTTGGGCGAACAGGCCGCCCACTTGCTGGACCTCGTTGCACACCGTGACGCAGCGGCGACAGGAGATGCACTTGCCGGTGTCACGGATCAGCGCCGGGGTGCTCTCGTCGATCATCTTGAAGGTCTTCTCGCCCTGGTAGCGCAGCTCGCCGATACCGAGGTCCAGAGCCAGAGTGCGGAGCTCGCAGTCGGCCGAGCGGCCGCAGACCTGGCAATCGCCGTCGTGCTCCGAAAGGAGCAGCTCGACGACCATCTGGCGGCCGTCGCGGACCTTGCCGCTGTTGGTCCTCACGACCATGCCGTCGGTGGCGGGCTGGCTGCACGAGGCGACCAGGGTGCGCGCGCCTTCGACTTCGACGAGGCACACGCGACAGGCGCCGATGGACTGGAGGTCGTCGAGGTAGCAGAGGGTGGGGATCTTCACGCCGGCCTGGCGGGCCGCCTGAAGGACCGTAGTGCCCTCCGGTACCTCGACCTTGATGTCGTCAATGGTCAGGGTTGGCATCCTTCAGACTCCTTGCTCACGGCCGTACTTGCCGTAGTCGCAACGCAGGCAGCGCCTCGCCTCGGCGACGGCTACCTTCGCGGCCCAGTTCAGCTCGACTTCGTCGAAGTTGGTGACGCGCTGCGCCACGGCCAGCTCCTCGACCTCGTGCCGCGGCATCTCTACAGGGTCGAGGTCGGGATCGAAGAACACGGGCGACTCGATGTCGCGGCGCCAGAAGGCGTGGTTGGCGCCGGTGAGGAGCTCGTCCATGCCGGCGGCGGCACGCTCGCCGGCACCGATCGCCTCGACCACCGACGACGGGCCGGTGGCGGCGTCGCCGCCGCTGAACACCCAGGCGACGGACGTCTGCCCGCTGTCGGGGTCGGCGGCGAGGTATCCCCAGCCGTTGAGCTCGACCGGAGTGCCGTCCAGGACGGCGGCGGCGTCGAGCTTCTGGCCGATGGCGGCGATCACGGTGTCGGCCTCGACGACGAAGTCGGGGTTGTGCCCGGCCACCGGCCGGCGCCGCCCGCTCTTGTCGTAGTCGCCGAGCGCCATCCCCTTGCAGCGCACGCCGGTGACCTTGCCGCCGGCGTCGCGGAGGATCTCCTCCGGGGCGACCAGCGTCATGATCTCGATGCCCTCGAGGTCGGCGGCGTCGATCTCCTCGCCCCAGGCGGGCATCTGGGCCCGCGTGCGGCGGTAGAGGATCTTGACCGACTCGGCGCCGAGGCGCAGGGCGGTGCGGGCGGCGTCGATGGCCGCGTTGCCGCCGCCGATCACAGCGACGTTCTTGCCGACCTCGCCCTTGCCGCTGACGTTGTAGTCCTTGAGGAACGAAAGGCCGTCGAACACTCCGGGGCCGTCCTCGCCGGGGACGCCGATGACGGCGCCTTGCGGGGCGCCGACGGCGACGAACACGGCCTCGTAATCTTCGTCCTTCAGGCTCTGCAGGGTGAAGTCGCGGCCGAGCGCCGTGCCATACTTGAAGGTGGCGCCCATAGCGGCGATCATGTCGATCTCGCGCTCGAGCTCGGGCCGCGGCAGCCGGTAGGCGGGGATGGCCTGCACCAGCATGCCGCCGGCCTTGGGCTCGGCCTCGAACACGACCGGCTTGTAGCCGAGCCGGGCGAGGAAGTAGGCCGCGGAGAGGCCGGCGGGGCCGGATCCCACGATGGCGACCTTGCGGGCCGCGTTCTCGGCGTTCTCCATGATCTCAGGCAGCTGCGGGTCCTTCTCCTGCTCCACCATGAAACGCTTCACGTGGCGGATGGCGAGGGCGCCGTCGAGGCTGGCCCTCATGCACTTGCTCTCGCAGGGATGGAAGCAGACGCGGGCGCAGATGCTGGCCAGGGGGTTGCGCTCGCGGTGCAGCTTGAGCGCCTCGTCGTACCGTTCCTCGCCGACGAGGCTCACGAAACCGGGGATATTGACGCTGGCCGGGCACGCGTTGGAGCAGCGCGCCTTGAACAGGGTCGCGCAGACGCCAGCCTCGCAGTAGTGGTCCTTGATGTGCGCCTCGTACTCGTGGCGGAAGTGGCGGATGGTGGAGAGCACGGGGTTGGGGGCCGTCTGCCCGAGGCCGCAGAGCGCGGTCTGCTTGATGCTCTCACCGAGGGCGATCAGCCGCTCGATGTCACCCTCCTCGCCCTCGCCTTTGCAGATGCGTTCGACGATCTCGAGCATGCGCTTCGTCCCCACGCGACACGGCGGGCACTTGCCGCAGCTCTCCTCCTGAGTGAACTCGAGGAAGAAGCGGGCGATGTCGACCATGCAGGCGTCTTCGTCCATGACGATGACGCCGCCAGAGCCCATGATGGCGCCCAGTTCCTGCAGCGTGGCGTAGTCGACGGGCACGTTGAGGTGGTGTTTGGGGATGCAGCCGCCCGAGGGGCCGCCGAGTTGCGCGGCCTTGAAGGCCTTGTCGTCGGGGATCCCGCCGCCGACCTCGTAGATGAGCTCGCCGAGCTGCATGCCGATCGGCACTTCGACGAGGCCGGTGTGCTGCACGTTGCCGCCGAGCGCGAACACCTTGGTGCCCTTGCTCGTCTCGGTGCCCGTGCTCGCGTACCACGCGGCGCCCTTGAGGATGATGGGCGCGATGTTGGCGAAGGTCTCGACGTTGTTGAGGACGCTCGGCTTGCCCCAGAGGCCGGAGACGGCCGGGAAAGGCGGGCGCGGCCGCGGCTCGCCGCGGTGGCCCTCGATGGAGGTCATCAGCGCGGTCTCCTCGCCGCAGACGAAGGCGCCGGACCCCATGCGGATCTCGAGGTCGAAGTCGAACGCGCTGCCCATGATGTCGTTGCCCAGGAGGCCGTACTCGCGGGCCTGACCAAGGGCGATCTCGAGGCGCTCGACGGCCAGTGGGTACTCGGCGCGCACGTAGACGTAGCCCTGGTGCGCGCCGATGGCGAAGGCGCCGATGACCATGCCCTCGATGAGAGAGTGCGGGTCGCCCTCGAGCACCGAGCGGTCCATGAAGGCCCCGGGGTCACCCTCGTCGGCGTTGCAGAGGATGTACTTGACGTCGTTGTCCTGCTGCTGGGCGAAGCGCCATTTCATCCCGGTGGGGAAGCCGGCGCCGCCGCGGCCGCGCAGGCCGCTGGCGAGCACTTCTTCGACGACCGCTTCGGGGGTCATCGACGTGAGCACCTTGGCCAGCGCCTGGTAGCCCTCGCGGGCGATGTACTCGTCGATCTTGAGGGGGTCGATGATGCCGGAGTTGCGCAGCACGATCTTGACCTGGCGGTTGAAGAACGGGATGTCGTTCATCTCGGCCTGGGACTTCTCGGTGCCGGGCGCGTGGCTCACGAGGCGCTCGACGACGCGCCCCTTGAGGATGTGCTCCTCGACGATCTCCGGCACGTCCTCGACGTGCACGTTCTGGTAGAAGACGCCGTCGGGGTAGACGAGCGCTACCGGACCCTGGACGCATGGGCCCAGGCAGCCGGTCTCGATGACGTCGACCTCGTCGGCGAGCTCACGCGTGACGAGCTCGGCGCGGACGGCCTCGCTCACGCCGAGCGCCCCGGAGGCGATGCACCCGCCGCCGGTGCAGATCAGAAGATTGGTTCTCACATCAGCCATAGTCGTGTCTCTCGCTCTCAGGTCTTGATCAGGTACGCGTCGACGGGGGTGCCGTCGACGAGGTGATCCCGGACGATGGCCTGTACCTTGTCCTTATCGAGAAGGCCATAGCGGTACAGGGTGCCGTCGGCCATCGTGACGGTGGCCATCGGCTCCTCCTCGCAGAGACCGGCGCAGCCGGACTGGTGCAGGCTGACTGAGGTCACGCCCGCCGCGGCCATCTCAGTCATGAAGCTGGCGGCGACGTCGCGCGCGCCTGCGGCGATACCGCAGGTGCCCATGTGGATGGTGACCTGGGTCTCCTTGCGCCCCTGGCGCAGGTCGACCTCGGCCTTGGCCTTCTCGGCCCGGGCCAGCAGTTGATCTGGGCTGGTGATCTTGTCGGCCATGGTCAAGCGCTCCTTTGGGCCGCGACGGGCTCCTCGGCGTACTGAGCCAGGATCTCGTTGACGCGCTTGGGCTTGACGCGGTGATGGACGTCGTCGTCCACGGTGATCACCGGAGCGAGTCCGCAGGCGCCGAAGCAGCGCGCGATCTCGAGCGAGAACAGGCGGTCCTCGGTGGTACCGCCGATGTCGATGCCGAGCCCCTTCTTGAAGGCGTCCAGCACCTGGACGCCGCCGCGCACGTAGCAGGCGGTGCCCATGCAGATCCGCACCAGGTGCTTGCCGCGCGGCACGGTGGTGAAGAACGAGTAGAAGCCGACCACGCCGGCGACCTCGCTGTACGGCTTGCGCATCTCTCTGGCGATGTGCTTGAGGGCGACCTCGGGCAGGTAGCCGAAGATGCCCTGGGCGAGCTGCAGCACCGGGATCAGAGCGCCCGGCTTGCCGCTGTATTCGCCGATGACCGCGTCGAGCCGCGCGAGAAGCTCCTCCTCGGTCGGTTCCTCGGCGCAGCAGCAGGCGCACGACTTGACTTGTTCACTCATTGGCCTCTCCTTCTTCTGACTCAACTGCGACTACATCGCACAAAGTGTACATCGGGTGGTCCGTCGGCCGTGAAGGCCGGCCCATGGCGCCCGGCTACCACCGCCTTTTGTGCTCGCGGCGTCTCACGCGACAGCCTTCTGATAGGCGACGAGAGCCGGCAGACGTTGGGGGAGTTGCTCGCCGCGTAGCCGCAGGCGCTCGTCTCCGTCGACGACATCGACGGTGAAGTCGACCTCGGGGTTGGTGACCACCATCATCGCGATGGTCGTGGCCACGTCGCCCAGCGGCGGGCGGTCGACGTTGGCGAGGTCCATCCACGCCTGCACGGCAACGCCGCCGAGGTCTTCGGACCGGCTCACGCTGAGCCCGCCACCGGCGGCCTCGGCCGCCTGGCGAAAGAGGCTCAGCCCCAAGCCGGTCTTCTTGCCTTTCTTGGTCGTGAAGAACGGGTCCAGCGCCTCATCCGGCGTGCCGGGCAGCCCGGGGCCGTCGTCCTCCACGCTGATGGTCAGGGTGTCGGCGCGGCGATCGGCGGCGACGCCCACGACGATCGTCGTCGCTCCGGCGCGCACCGAGTTCTCGAGGATGTCGAGCAGGTACAGCGACAGATCATGCATCGCCGACGCTCCTTCCGTCCTCGTGGCGCAGCGCCAGCGCCAGCTCGGCGAAGCCGGGCTCTACGCAGTGTAGCGTCGTGCGCGCCGCGCCGATATCGTCCAGGTAGTGGGCGTCCGACGAGCGGACGATCGGCAGCCCATACCCGCCCAACTCAGCCTCGCGCTTCGAACCGGGGGCCACGTGTCGTGATACTTCGACGCCGTCGAAGCCCGCATCCGTCGGGAAGAGGCCCAGCTGACCGATCACGCCGAACGCACGGCGGTCGATGTGCGCGGCCACGGCGAGGCCGCCGTGGCGATGGATGAGAGCCACCACGGCGCTCACGTCGAGCGCCGCCGCCGTGGCCAGCGCAAGCGTCTCACGCTCGAGCTCGGCGCCGTCGGCGCCGAGGACGTGCTGCTCGCCGAAGAACGTCTCGTAGCCGTCGTCGATCTGCGGCAAGGCGCCACCCAGCTCCGCCGCCGCCGCTTCGGCCGCCGCCGCGGCAGGGAAGAGGCCGACCACATGGCACTCCTCGGCCGAGGTGATCTCCATGCCGGCGAGCACCGCCAGGCGGTCGCCGGCGGCGTCCTGCACGGCGGCGACGTTGCGCGCGCTGTTGTGGTCGCAGATGGCGATCATGTGCAGGTTCTCAGCGAGCGCCTTGGCGACGATGGCCGGCGGCGTCATCTCGTCCGCCGCACAGGGCGACAGCGCGGTGTGGACGTGCAGGTCTGCCACGCAGGTGTTCACGCATGGTGCCCTTTGACGCCCAACGCCGACAGGCTGCCGACGATGTCGAACGTGTCCGAGGGCGAGCCGTAAAGGGAAAGGCCCTCGGCGGCCGCCTTGGCGATCACCTCGTCGTCGGGCTTGCGGTTGCCGGCGAACACGACCGCGGCCAGCTCGGCGTGGCTGGCGACGGCGATCACGTTCAGGTGCACCTGCAGGGTGATCAGCACTCCGCCCTCGGGAGCGTGCGCAAGGACGTCGCTGAGCAGGTCGGACGCATAGCCGTGGTCGATCTCGGCCTCGCGGTTGCCGGTGACGCCCGGTGTGAACTCGGTGAGACCGAGTTCGCCGGCGATGTCCTCGAGCTTCATGATGTGCTCTCCTCCTCTGGGGCCACGTACGGGCAGAGCGCGCGCGCAGCACGCCCCATGACGACGTCTTCGGCGAGCGTCGCGCAGGTGGGCGCGCCGCAGACGCCGCAGTCCTTGCCGGGCAGGGACCGGGTCTCGGCGTCCAGCTCAGCAAGCTTGCGGATGGCGACCGCCATGTCCGGGTCTAGGCGGATACCCGGGCGCGGACGGTAGGGACGGCTGCGGGCGAAGCTGCGGCCGTGGCCGGGCGCGCCGCCGGCCGCAGCCGCCCAGCGCCAGGAGGCCACGTAGGCGTCCTCGCTGAGCAGCGGCGAGCCGAAGCAGCCGTCGTCGCAGATGAACGGCTCGACCGCGGCCACGCCGCCCAGTCGGCCGTCTTCGATCTGCTCCAGCACGGCTTCCACATGGGCCACGCCGGTCACCACGAGGAGGTCATCGGCGCCGGCCTCCTGCGGCCGCGGCGCCGAGCTGCCGCTCGCCGTGCTGTGGCGCGCCGCCAGGCGCGGCAGCACGGCTTCGCGCACCAGGCGCGCCGTCACCGTGTGGCGCTGCGCGGTGGGTTGCTGCGCCAGGATGGCCGTGCGCTGGCAGGGGCAGGACACCGCATACGTGACGTCCTGCCTGTCGAGGTCGCGTTGCAGCGCCTCCCAGGGGGAGGCCAGCGGCGCGAGGTGGCGCACGAGCGACGGGAACTTGACTTCGATGAGATCGGCCACCGCGGGGCAGACCGGTGAGATGACCGGCGCTTCCACGGCGCCGGAGCCGGCCAGGTCGAGCACCTCGCGGCGCAGCTCGTCCTCGTAGGGGTGCACTGAGAGGACCTCGGCGAAGCCGAGCCCGCGCAGCTCTTCGAGCACGGTCTCCACGCCGTGGTCGCCGAAGCCGGCGAGCAGCGCCGGGGGCACTGCGAGCACGCCGTCACTTGGCAGGCCGCCGGGCGCGTCCAGCAGCGTCAGCGCGCCCGGCTCGCAGGCGGCGATACAGCAGGTGCAGTCGATGCAGAGGTGATGCAATACGGACGGGTGCGCCTCACGCACGCGCACCGCCGCCGTGGGGCACGCGACCAGACAGCGCCGGCAGTCGCGGCAGAGCTCGGCGGCGATGCCCAGCGACGAAGGTCGCGCGCCTTGGTCGGCGGCCTCCGGACGCAGCATCACCGTGAAGCTCACCCGGCAACCTTCGCCGACCGCCGACGTCACGCTGACGCGGTCGCTGTTGCGCTCGATGTTGGGCAGGCCCATGCCGGCGCCGAAGCCCAGGGCGCGGGCCTCGGCCGACGCCGTCGACCAGCCTTCGCGCATCGCCGCGGGGATGTCGGGGATGCCGGGCCCGCGGTCGACGACGTCGACGTCCAGCTGACCGTCGGTCACCGTGGCCTCCAGGCGCCCGCTCTCGGCGTGGATGACGACGTTCATCTCGGCTTCGTAGGCGGCGATCATCGCGCGGCGCACGGCGTCGCTCTCGGCGCCGATGCGCTTGAGGTGCCGCTTAAGGTCGCGCGAGGCGGCTCCGGCGCCGTTGAAGTCTCCGCTGCGAATGTCGTAGCTCAGATGTTCCATGGGTCAGGTGCGGTTCTCTCCGCTGACAGACTGGTAGATGAGCCCGCACGTCTCGAACACTCCGGCGGGGGAGACCATGAGCAGGGTGTCGTTCTCCTGAGCCATCTTGACCATCTCGGCGTCGGGCTCGATGCCGTTGACGAAGCAGATGCCGGGCACGTCCATGAGTTCGGCGACGCGGAGCATCTGCACGCTGGCCAGATTGCTCACGAGCAACGTCTTGTCGGAGGCTTCGTTGAGCAGGTCGCTGACGCGGTCGCCGGCGTAGATCTTGGCAACCTCGGTGCCCTCCGGCTTCCCGGGGGTGACGATGTGGGCCCCGATCCTCTGGGCCAGTTCTTCCAGTTTCATCTGTGACCTCGACAGCAGGGTTTCCAGTTTCTTCACCATGGGCTCGATGTCGCCATCGCCGTTGTTGCCTTCCGGGATCTCACGGCCGCCAAGACGGGCGAAATAGGCGGCGGATTCGAGCGCCGAGGTGATGTCCATGTACTCGACGAAGATGTCGTTGGGGAGGTGGAGCGGCACCGGAGCGAAGCTGATGAT
>Ga0209429_10002500_pt1 | contig 10838 bp, 9 predicted proteins | sample BarGraNGADG00212_3_FD_184493 | JGI IMG/M metagenome (GOLD analysis project Ga0209429, IMG submission 184493) | Arctic peat soil microbial communities from Barrow, Alaska - Barrow Graham LP Ref core NGADG0004-212 (SPAdes) (version 2) | ecosystem: Environmental > Terrestrial > Soil > Wetlands >... | reverse complement strand
CTTCCGGCAACTGACGGAAGAATGGGTGGAGTTAGCCCTCCAGGCGGCCAAAATGAGACTTCAAGCCGCTAAAGAGGCGGCAAATGCCGCCTCAAAGTGAGCACGAACCTGTCACTCTCCAGTTCTTGATTATGCAAAGGAAACCGTCGAAAGCGGCGACAGCATCCCGCTGGGAACCAAAGACGCCGATCCGGTATACGCTGCACTGATACACACGTGGGATCCACTCGGTGTACGGGAACGAAAGTCTTTTGGCCTAGCGGTCACCCAGGCCAGGGCCCTGATTGCGAAACGCGACAGAGCCTCGCTGGCCTCCTTGGTTCCATTTTACCCATGTGTCGCGCGGTGGCTCGCGGTCACGAGGCAGGACCAACTGGCGCACGCGAAAACGCGGCCATAATCGGCTTCGGGTATGTCAGGCTTTGGCGGCTGCCTTGAGCGCTGTCAAAATTATTTTGCGATTTCTTTCCGCCTGTTTGGCAAGAAATAGTGCACGTTTGCGCCCTTTTGTTCCCGGCCCGACATCTGATTCCCAACCATCTGGTTCCCGGGTTGGCGCGCCAATACGACGCCGAATCCAAGAGCTGCACCTTTAAAGCCTGGAGTCATGTGGTCAGCCTCATCTACCGTCCCAGCCAACCCAAGGTGCGCTCCACAACCCAACGCCTCCGCAAGGGTCGCAATCCAACCGGCCCCTCCCCAGCAGACCAGCTATTTCATGGAGGCGGGTCGAGATTCCCGTTGCATGTACCAGTCCATGACCGAACGTGGCCGATAGAAGATGAGCCGCCCACGGCGGATGTGAGGCAGCATTCGACGTTTGGTTTCTTTGCGAAGCCATTGGAGGCTTGGTCGGCTTCTTTCGTCCCAAACTATCTCTCGCAGTCGTTCCGCTGTCACCAGCTGATCCAGTTCGGCGAACGGGGACGTCACAATGGTTCGGGGATCTAGATGCGGCGGCCCGTCGGCGCCATCACCCCAACTTGGTTGTTTTCCCGCTGAGGGGTGATGGACTGAAGCGTCAGTTTGGGAGATGCCGTGTTCTCCGTTAACGTTGTTTTGATCGTGCATGGGCGTTCTCTTTTTGACTTTCTTGTTTGGCGGGAATTGAGGCCCGGCTTCGAGGGCCGGCTGACCGCCTGGTAGGAACGACAGCGGCGGGTGCTGGCGAAAAGACACTCCGTGCGCTATGTGCGGGACTTCTTGCTACGCTCAGCGTAGCGAATTGAGCTGTCGGTGAGATGCCTCGATATAACTATACATCACTCAATCACTTTTCAGCGAGTTTCAGGCGGTGCCGGCAAGTTTCCGGGGGTTGCGTTTCAAGGACTTGCGAAGTGCGGTATTAATGTGCTACAAACATCAAAAACCTAGTCTTATTTACCGGCGCTGACTGGGTCCGCTTGAGCCGTAATGACAAGGGGTTTGCCGCGATCGCGCCGCAGTCTGGATTATCCTCATTTTGGAATTATGCGCGCGTGTAGCGGAATGATTGAGCATATATTTCGAGCACAAAAAAAGCCCGCGACCAAATCGCGGGCATCTTTGTGGCCTTGTCGTTTAAGAGGCATTGCCGGCCGGCTGTGTTCCATCGCCGGGCTGGGATTCGTGTTGTTGTTCTGCAGCCAATTCTCTTGCCTTCCGCTTAAGATAGGCCCTTTTGTTATAAACGGCTTGGCGGGCCTTGAGTTCGGCTGGGCGGGCGTCCGCCGCCTTTGCCTTGGCCTCTTCGATCTTCGCCGCAACCAATTTCGAAGCTTGGCAGGCGCTCGAAACTGCGATCGCCACTTCAGAAGTCATGGCTGAATCCAGCTTATGATTTGCAGGCAATTCGACTTTGATGCCTGCGGCTCTTAGGTGCGTTGGCAGCATCACCCAATACTGTCTGGCATCGGCGTTGGTGACCAGGCGCTTGTAAAAGGGCCGGAAGACATCGCCGGAGTTGCCGGCCCATTCCACCGTCAAAGCCACGCTCTTAAACAGCTTGTAGTGCATCGACAGGGACGTGCGCCGAAGCGCGTTTTTGGGGAAGGGAATTCCCCAATGGTATTGCGGCAGCACAATGCCCAAGGCAGCCAACCGCTTCCGCTCCCGGTTTGCGCGTATGTGAGCTTGCTTGGAGTTACTGGTAAAGCCTGCGAGTATGTGAATGACCGTGCGCTCCTGGCCATTCGGACGCAACGCCTCGTTGGTATAGAGGCCAGCTGAGCGCAAGGCCTCCACCATGATGATGAGGTTGATGTAGAGCGTGCTTTCGCGGGCTTCATCTTTCTTGGCCGCTTCCGAAGACATCGCCTGCACCCCATCATCAGGGTCAAAGCCCTTTACGCCCATCTGTTTGGTTTCTTTGACCCGGCTCCCGCCAAAGAACCCATGACAATAAAACGCGGCGTGAGTGCCGTCGAAAGCAATGTGGCATACATCTAGCAGTGCTTGAGCTTGTGGAATCGTCAGGGCGGGATGCTTCCTGCACTGAGCGTCCATGACCTCGTCCGACTCCTCGTCGTCCCCCGCCTTGCCCGTCACCTCCTTCGGGGGATCTGGAATCGTTATTTCAGGCGCGGGACACCAATCTCGCTTTTCTTGCGTGACCGGATCCTTTGACGCGTGCATCCAATCCTTGAACTTCTTGGCGCATTGGAGGAAACGAACTTTCATAAAATGGGTCCAAGGTCGTTTTGACTTTGATTGGATCGGAGTATCCCAAAGCCGCTTCTCCGCCTCCTCTGGGGTTTGCTTCTTTTTCCAGCTGGTTTTCAAGAACGCGAGCGGCTCTTTGCCGAAGGCCATCAGCAAAACCATTGAATCCGTCATTTCGAATGGCTTGAGCTTGCCAAACGCGGGTAGGAGGTAAGCCAGCGCATTGCGATAGTTCATCCTGCTTTCCGGTTCGAGCCCTCGCACGTGCTCCTCCCAGAACAGTTTCGCCGCCTCCATGATGTTCGATGTGTTTTTATCTTGGTCCACTCGAAAACCGGTTTTCTCGCAGTGCTCCACGATTTTGCTGGTGTGATCTATCCAGTCCGGGTGCTTGGGCTCCAGCAATTCCCAAAGCAGCTTTTTTGCGATGGCGATTTCTGCCGCCGTCAGTTGTCGGGCCAGTTCCTTATTGAACAAGTTTGCGTTGATATCGACACACAAATCGTTGGCTTCGCTCTCCGTTTGCCGCTCGAACTTCTGACGGTCGCTTCTCATTTTGCCCTCGAGTTCTCGTGGCTCGACTAGGGTAACGAATACCCCCCACTTACCGGTTTTTAACTGATGAACCGTGGCGGGCTTCTGAACCATATTTTTGCCCCGCCCGGGCTTGCGCCGGAAATGCTCTGGCAGCGCATCAAGCAACAAGAGTTTGTTGAGACGGACCAAACCGGTTCCGACCGGATTCTTGCGAAGCAGTTTGCGCGTGTAGGTGGACAGTTTCACGCTGGCAAACCGGGCGTCGGTATACAGAGGGTCGCCGCCGATGATCCGATTCAATTCCTGGCCTACGGCGGCCCTGAACTTTTCCGGCTCGGTGGAGGCGGAATCCGGCGGCGGTGCCAACTGCGCCTTCCCGAACCGATCGCGAAGATACAGGGCAAGCGGCTTATCGCTCGACACGATTTCTAGGATAAGCGACAAGGCGTCTATGATGTCATCTGGTTGAAAACCGCCATTAGCAGTTCCGTTGATTAAAAGGAGTTTTTCAGTGTTCATAAATGTTAGTTTGACGGGTTTTTGCGGTGAGTTGAATCTTTCGGGCGACTGCGAGCAGATGATCGGGACGGACATCGCCGTAAATCTCAGCGATCAGGGTAGGTCCGGTTATGTCTCCTATTAGTTGTGCTACTTCTGCGTCCGTTAGGCCAGACTGGCGCGCCTGCGTGACGTAATATGATCTGAGGCCTTGCGGAGTCACATGAGACAACCCACATGCCGTGGCGGCCTGAGCCAGCCGTCGGCGATATGAGGAGTCATCGCGCGGTGTGGTTGGATCAAATGGCGCGGGGAACATCAGGTCGCCCTTGGCTTCCTTTTCCATACGACGCAGCAATGCCCCGAGCTCGGGCAACAGCAGGACGAATGGGAAGACGCCTTTTTTGGAGCGCTTTACATGTATCAATTCCTGTGGCCAGTCGACCTGCGGCCACCGGGAATTCAGACCTTCGCCCAAACGCAGGCCGCTATAGGCCAAATATCGGGTGATGTCGGCGTCTTGCTGGAGTCCGTTTGCTTTCAACCAGTCCACGATGAGCGCCAGTCCGCGGGGTGTCGGCGCGACATCGCGGCAGTGACGTACGGTCGAGTCATCGGAATACTGACCTCGGTCGCGAAGGGGATTGGACTGTAAGTGCCCTTGGCGAACCGCCAGCTCAAGTGCATTCGAGAGGACGATCAGATTTAGATCAACCGCACGGTCGCCACCTTTCGCCCGCTTCTCGACCGGTTTTCCGCGCAAAAGAAATTTCGCAATGTATCCGCCTTTATTGCGCCACTGGTGGTAAGCATCACAATCGCCGAGTGTGAGTTGCTCCGCGATTTTCGTCCCGAAGTAGGTGCGAATTGGCGGCAGGCAATACGCTTCGTTTTGGATCGATCTGGGTGATTTGGGCTTCAGCTTCCGTTTCTTGACCGTCGGGTGGCCGGCATTGACATAGATGTCCAGGAGTTGGTCGCAAGTCAGCGCGGACGACTTCGGATCACTTTCATTCTGCGTCTCGTGTCCGTTTCCACTTTTCTTCGGCTTGGTGTCCTGAACGCCGGATTCGGCAGGCGCTGCCTTGGCGACGAATCCTTGTTTCTCAAACCATTGTTTGCGGCCCCATTGCTCTTTCCACTTTCCTGCCAACTCCAGGTCATCGGTTTCGGTGCTCCGCCAGGTCCACTGGCCTTTTACACAAACCCGCGCGAAGATGCGGGTTCCATTTCCTTTCGTCGCAAGGCCTGGTTCGAGGGTTTTGAACGTTGCATGTTGTTTTGTTTGGTCTTTCACAGACAACGCGTTTGGCGGCATTTTCTCCTTGGCCTGAGCTTGACGATCCCAAATCTCCACGACCACGTCGGAAGGCGAGGTTCGAGGCGGAGTTGAGGAGGTTGCGCTCACGGAGGACACCCTTAATTGGAATCATCATCGCTTTCGCGATCTGAAATCCACTTGTCGACCACTGATTTGCGGTAACGAACCAAGCCGCCGTCCTTGATCTTTTTCAGGCCGCGGAACTTAGTTCTCCGCCACAGCGTGGGCTTGCTGATTTTGAGGAGTGCACAAACTTCAGCGATGGTGTAATAGATTTCACCGCAACCACTCGACTCGATCTGTCCTGCATTGTTCATGACTCATTGTATTGTTCCTGAGTGCTGGTCCGTTCGAAAACTTTGCCGACCGGTGGGCCTTGGAATGGGCTTTTTGCAGGAACGTCTATCGTAAGATAAGTAATTACAGATACTTGTACGTTAATTGTCGGCTCAAATACAGCGAGGAGTTCGCCTACAGCTTTTTGTCCGCACAGGCCTGTGGAAATCCAAACCGCGTTTTCACTTGAAAACATTCACCTTTTAGTGAATGTTTTGTCGTGCCGATTTTAAGGAAGAATGCCGGTATTCCTGCCCTGAAGGTCATGGACCGGCACAGATCAACACCGTACGGAGGACTGTTGCTGATAGAAGCCCTCTGCCGCCGCTGCGATTTCTGGAATCAGATCAACGAAAAGCAATTCCCGCTGCTAAAGAATTCCGGCCTGGGACCACGACCAGCCGAATCGATTATTGCACAATTGCTGTTTTCGCTGGCGCAGGGGGCCGCGGGACTGTCTGAAGCGGCAATGTTGCGGGACGACCCGCTGTTAATGCGTCTGATCGGACTGAAGCACGCTGCCGACGAGAAGATCCTCAAAGCATGGCTGGTCGGGCAGACCGAATCCAGCCTTAACGAATTGCGTCGGTTGAACTCGGCATTCGTGCGTTGGGCGCTCCCGCAATGTTGTCCAGCCAAGACCGGCGATAAGAAGAACCCGATCGACGTCACCATGCGCACGAAGCGTTGGTATTTCTCGATGGCAACACGCTCAATAGCTGAGAGTGGCTTGGATCTTGTTCAGTTGTGTTGGAGGACGCTGGCGGTTGGCCCGTTCCTTCTGGACGGACTATGGAGCGTGAATCCTGACGGAGCCAAAAATGCCGCGCAATTCGAAGAACTCTTGACTCTGCATTGCAGCACTTGGAAAGATTACGAAGCCTATTTTTGCAGCGGGAACCTGCCTGATGCTGCAACTTGGAGAAGAGTTATGGACGCCATCGGCTTTGCATTGTGGACGGCGGAAGTGGACGATTATTTTGTTCGGAACGACTGTGATTTCGATCCAGACTCCCCGAAAGTGAAGTGGAAGCTGCCGGATGCCGGCGATACCTTGGCTGAAGGTTACTGCTTGGCGTACCCGCAAGGGACCGAGAAGCACGTCGTGCCAGGTATTGTGGCAATTGCTCGACGCAAAAGGCATGGAGGCACTGCGGACTGTTACGCTAGTCTGGTCGTGTCAACGATGCTAAATCCTCCCACTCAGGCGCTGTTCTCGCGGCACTATGACGTGGATCTCGTTATGGACCAAATGCTGGACGGTCTGAATATGAATCGCGTCGTATCCCTTGAGGACAATGCCCGAGCGGCCTATTTTGTATTTGCGTCACTGGCCAACAATTTATTGATGGCGCTGCGGTTGTTCCTGATGCCGCATGCAAAACACAGGACCATGTGCGAAATAGTTCGCGGCATCATAATGACGCCGGCGGTATTGAGCACTTCGGGCAATCGGAACAAACTGTACCTTGGTGTTACCGATGAATGGCCTCCCCTCTGGCGTGATTTCGTCGAACAATCCATGCCGGGTGCCGGCAGGCGTCCGCGGAAAGCGATGATCGGAAAAAGCGAAACAGAAGCCTGAAACGTCCCAGCCGAGGAAGGCCCTTACATTCGGGCGATCGCATCGTTCAGGCTTTAACGAACAATTGGCGGGCCAGCCACTCCCAAGCCCCAGACGTCTAAAACCACTTGCGCCAGCGCGGCTGGCAGGCAGCGTGGGACAACAGGTCCAATCGCTGCGGTAGTCGTAGGAGTAGTCGTAGGTTTCAGGAGATATCACAATGCTTCAGAAGGATGCACCACGTTCTATCTTCAGCTCATCGTGCTGGTAGTGAACAGTTTGAACGGTCAGACTGAAACCTTCTGAAATGGGATGAAATCGCATTAGGCCAACTTCGGATCAGAAGGTTACAGGTTCGAGTCCTGTCGGACGCACCATTCAGCCGCAAGTACTTACAACTCAAACCCGGTTGCAAAACTATTTGTCTGGGCCCCTTCTGGGCCACTTTTCCAGTTCTGAAGGTCTTATGTCCAGACGTGACCCCATTAATCTTGTTAATCCTGTCCCAATTCGTTCGGCTTTGTGGCGTTGCGTCTCGGCGACGTTGCGTTAATTGCCGGATTTAAGTTGAACACAAGAGCGGCGAAAAGGGTCGTAATAAGGTTGAAGCCTGGTATTTTGGTCTTTGACGGCGAACCTGTATCGGCGGTAAAAATTAAAGGTCATGGCAGCGGAGAAAAACAGCCAAATCAAGAGATGGATCCGGCGGCTTGCGATTTCGATCGCGCTGGCGGCGTTCTCCATTTGCCTGACGCTGGCCCAGGATCGGGTCACCTTTTCCGGAACCGGCGAGAAGACCAGGGCCCCCGGCGTGGCCAGCAATAAGGAACGTGAGCTGGAAAAAGCCGGCCCGTTAAGGGAAATCAAAGGAGCCGACGGCGCGGAGCTGGATAGTGTCCCCAATTCGTCGTCCTCGTCCCCGGGCATCCTGACGACCAAGCGGATGCAGGAATTGATCGACCAGAAGAAGAATTGGATCTTTCGAACCACCGAGGATTTGAACAATAACTCGGCCGTGAAGGAGATGATTGGGATGGATGACGATCTCATGACGAGCGTCAACACCAAACCCAAAACCTCGGTCGAACGTTTCCTCCTGGGTGATCAGGACAAGAAAAACGCGGCCAAACACGGCAATGACGAATCCGCGATCGAATCCGAGTCGGTCGATGACACCCAGCGCCGAGCCTCGCCCTTCGGAGCCAACGCCAGCGGCACGGAGGTGGTCAGCTCAGGATTTGACCATTTATTCGACCAGGGCCGGGTCAATATGAACGCCAGCCCAAACGCGGACACCGCCTTTAGGAACCCTTTCCAAAGTCCCAGCAGCCTGCAGCCGCTCAGCTCTTCTTCAATTCTGGGCAGCCGATTCGACGCAAACCATGAACAGAAAAGGCGGACGGAGGAATTCCGACAATTATTGAGCGGCCCGTCGGAAGCCAATCCTTTGGCCGGTCCTTCCGATCCCATCAATGCCCTCCTGTCCGACTCCACGCGCCAAAGCCTGCAACCGGTGCTGCCCCAATCGTCGTCTCTCCTGCCAGCCGGAAGGCCAGGCTCCTTGGATAGCCTCTCGGGCGTTGCCGGCCCCGCTCGCTCCGCCCTGCCCGGCGCCAACGATTTCAACCTGAGAACGCTTGGCCCCTCGAGCCTTTCCCCGGCCTTTCTGCCCTCGCCTGAACCCCGGCTCGTCCAACCGCGCCCGGCGGTGCTCGAAATTCCCAGGCGGAGCCTGTAAACCTAAATCCGCCAGTTAACGCAAATAAAGCGGGGACACCAAACGCCGACGGCTCAAGGCTTTCAACAAGCGGTTTTCTTCCCGTTTCATGCGGCGTCGCTTGGAGGCTTTCGAATCGTCGTAGCCCAACAGATGCAAAACACCATGCACAATGTAGCGCGCCAACTCGGAGGGCCAGGAGGTGCCAAAACGACGGGCCTGAATCAGGGCCTCATCCACGCAAACGTAGATTTCGCCATAAATTGCCGCCGGCGGGCGCCTAGCACTACAGCGACACTTCGTGAGCGGCGGGGCTTCCATGAACCATCGTTGTAGGCCGGGTCCCCCGACCCGGCGCCGGCTGGGGGCAGCCGGCCTACAAAATGTCGCTGTAGTGCTAGGCACCGCCTCCGCCCACGAGCAGCCGGCAAAAAGGTCGGCATGATCGAAGGCGATGACGTCGGTCGAGCCGGCATGTCGCAAGAACCGCTCATTCAAGCGGGTCATTTCCGGGGCTTCCACCAGGTAAATGCCCAATTCGAAACGCTCGATGGCCAGCAAATCCCGCAACAGGCACTCGACCATGCGCCGCAACGTGCGCCGATTCACGCGGCGCGTTCGCTGCCGGTTGCGCAGGCAGAGTTCGTTCGCCGGGTTGGAGTTCACGACGACTTCTGACGGGCTTCCTCGTAAGCGCCGATGATCCGCTGAACCAAGGCATGCCGGATCACGTCCCGTTTCTGGAATTCGACAAAAGCCAGGCCTTCCACCGCGCGCAACACTCGCAGCGCTTCGTTGAGTCCGGACCGTTTGGGAGCCGGCAGATCGGTCTGCGAGGGATCGCCGGTGATCACGGCCTTGGAGTTGTGGCCCAGGCGGGTCAGGAACATCAGCATCTGTTCGGGCGTGGTGTTCTGCGCCTCGTCCAGGATGACAAAGGCGTGGTTCATCGTGCGGCCGCGCATGTAGGCCAGCGGGGCAATTTCGATCACGCCGCGTTCGAGGTGGTTCTGGATTTCCTCCACCGGCATCATGTCGTACAAGGCATCATGCAAGGGACGGAGGTAGGGCGTGATTTTTTCGTAGAGATCCCCCGGCAGGAAGCCCAGAGACTCTCCCGCCTCGACGGCCGGACGGGTGAGGATAATCCGCGAGCATTTCTCCTCGCGCAACGCCGAGACGGCCATGGCCATCGCCAGGTAAGTTTTACCGGTGCCGGCGGGGCCGACGCCAAACGTGATGTCGAATTTGCGAATGGCCTCGATGTATTTCTGCTGGCCGAGGGTCTTGGGCGTGACCAGTGCCTTGCGGGTGGAGGTTTGGACGCGTTCGGCGTGCAGCGATTTGAGGGCCGCCATGCCATCCGTTTGCACGACATCGAGGGCGTAGTTGAAATCGCGATTGCGCAGTGTGGAACCGGCCTTGAGAGCCGTTTCAAGCAACCGGAGCATCTGCTTGGCGCGATCGATGGCTTCCGTGGTTCCTTCCAACTTGATCCAGCCCTCGCGCGTGGTGGCCTTGACCTGGAGCTGTTTTTCCATTGCCTGCAGGTTTTGCGTATTGTTGCCGAACAACTGCTGAACCAGCCGCGCGTTTTCGAAATGCAGGGTCTCGGAAGCCATAATCAGTTCCCTTTCAGCCGGCGGCCTCTTCGCTGAGCGCCGCGCGGAGGCTGGCGGCCACGTCGTCCAGCGCCTGCGGCAGCACGGTGGTCTGCCCCAGGACCGGCATGAAATTCGTGTCCCCGTTCCAACGGGGCACAACATGAATGTGCAGGTGCTCGGCCACCCCGGCGCCGGCAACCTTGCCGAGGTTGATGCCCACGTTGAAGCCATCGGGCTTCATAACCTTCGTCAGGGCGTTCTGGCAGCGGCGGACCAGCTTCATCAAATCCAGCATTTCCTCATCGGTCAGGCCGTTGAAATCGGTGGTTTGCCGGTAAGGCACCACCAGCAAATGTCCGCCATTGTAAGGGTAGGTGTTCAAGACGGCATAACAAGACTTTTGCCGGGCGATGACGTGATTGGCCAGATCCTCGCCGGACTGAGCGATGGCGGTGAAGACCGAAGGCTCCGACAAGAGCGATTTGGGCGCCAGGATATATTGAATACGCCACGGTGCGTGCAGGCATTCCATGGCCGAACGCTAGTCACTGGCGGAAATGATGTCAAAACCGCAATTTTCGGAGGGACGAGCTCCGCGAGTCCCCATCTATTCGTTCGTCC
>Ga0209429_10002499_pt1 | contig 10840 bp, 11 predicted proteins | sample BarGraNGADG00212_3_FD_184493 | JGI IMG/M metagenome (GOLD analysis project Ga0209429, IMG submission 184493) | Arctic peat soil microbial communities from Barrow, Alaska - Barrow Graham LP Ref core NGADG0004-212 (SPAdes) (version 2) | ecosystem: Environmental > Terrestrial > Soil > Wetlands >... | reverse complement strand
TGCCTAGCTGATTTCTGGCTTTTGAACAGAATCAGCAATGTGCGAAAGTCATTGCGGAAGTAGATGGTTTAAATATTAACTTCCACTAACACCACCTAAGCCACATACGCCTGAAAAAGGCGTACGCACCCTAGCTACCCGTTAGCCCTAATCGTAGAACCCGTAGGTTTAGTTTTCTGCAATTGGTTGAGTAAGAGAAAGAAAATGCGGTCAAAGCTAGTGCAACACTATGAGAAAAACCTTCGTCGGTTGTCGATTGCTGTTTTTCAACTTTAATTGAGAATGAGACAATGAAACGGTTTCGACGATGGGGGCTGTGCTGATGAGTAGAGATTATTGCTACATCAACAATTGGAAAGTTATGGTAAGTGCTGATAACAATTTATTAGCTGAATAAGACTAAAATTAACTATGGCAAACGCCTCCAAAATTACATACAGTCCATGTTTCGCTATGGTCCATATGCGGCATTCTACCTGTTATCACGAATTTAAAAAACGACATTATGATGAATATGAGACAAATAGCATCAGTAATATTTTTTCTGATGATAATAAAGTCATATGGACAAACTTTAGATAAAGGCATATATCGAGGTCAGAAATTGCCGTTTGAAATTTGCTATATGACATGTAATGATTCGATAATTGAAGTTGAATACTTTTTTCAAAAATCGGGACATATTTTTGGACATCTTCCATCTGAAAAATTGCTTATAAACATGGAGAGTTTTTCAACAAAACCTGTTTATAAATCGCCAGATGACAGTGTTTTAGTATATTTAAAGTCTGACTGCTATTTGATTAAGAGGAAAGGGTCTGGCAAGATCAAAGTTTTTAAAACAACTGATACAAGAAAAGATATTTATACTCTAAGGAATAGATATAATCTATTTAGATTTTCACAGGATTTACATAACGAATTTAAATTAAGAGATGGTTTTAATGATAAAGAATTTTGGGAAAATTTAAACTCGTATGGATTAGAGAAATATACGACTATTGATTCGATTGATTTTAATTTAAAATTGATGCAAACAAAGGATGAAATATTAAAAACAAGCGCTAACATGCCGTATAGCCATTAAGGGTTTCAGTGCTTATACAAAGCGATTAATCGCCGGATCAATAATTGAAAAGTCATGACGATTGCTGATAACTGGCAGATTATTAACTTAATAATAATAAAAACGACTAGGGCTAACACCAGCTAAGCCACAGGCTGCCACTCAGGCGAAATACGCCTTCGTTCCGCCCGCGCCCTAGCTACCCGTTAGCCCTCATTTTAGAGCGCACATATTGAGGTAGTTACGATTTTGAAGCAAACATCTAAGAGAAAGAAACAGCCTCAGAAGTGGTGCAACGGATAAGAAAGTTTTTTTGAAACAGCGGTTTAATCCGATAAGAAAAGAGGGTTTATGTTGATATTAAAACATCCCTTATCAAAAAACGAGAGCTAACAAGTATCATAAACTTTATACGAATATTGAAATGAAAATCACAGACATTATCAGATTGCTGATCAAGTTATTTAGTCTATTCTTTTTAGCGCATTCACTTTTTACAATGTTACCACAGATAACAATGTCAATTACTATTGGAGCAGAATTAATTTACCTGATTTCTGCAGCGATACAGATTGTAATTTTGGTTCTAATTTTTTGGGTACTATTTTTCAAAACAGACTGGATACTACGAATATTAAAACTTGATCAAGGATATGAAAATGAGATGATTGAATTAAAAGATTCCAAAAAGGAGCCTGTTTTGGATTTGGCAATTGTAATTGTTGGTGGTATTGTGATTGTAAAGTATTTACCAATATTTTTGAGCAATTTGATTTTTGCATTTAAGACATCATCTGGGGTTAACGATGTAACTGATTCCTATATGACAGATATGAAGATTCGCATTGCTACCAACCTTTTAGGTATTATAATCGGATATTTGCTGATTACTAATCGCCGAAGATTGATAAAGTGGATAGACAAGGATAATAAGGAAGAATAAAAAAACGAGGGCTAACTGGTATGTACAAAAGTATTTCGCTGTTTATACTGATAATTGTTTTGGGTTCCTGCAACAAACCAAAAAACACTTATAAGAATGACGCTTCTTCGCTAGATCGTTTGATGGTAGCAAAAGCGGAATATGAGATGAATAATCCTCAGAGGACATTTGACACTGTTCCGACATACACTTCAATCTCTAAAGACTATATCGTCGATTCTATTACAAGTGATACTGATGCCTTGATTGTAAATAAGAGGTCAGTTGTAATTGCATTTTATTCAGAAAGTGAGATAAAGAAGGAGTTTAAGATAAATAAAGATTCCGAAGTGGAGGGCGAATTATATAATGATATTTTCTACTATACCATGACTGCACGTGAGTTTCTTGAAGACAAACAGAAGGAAAAAGTATACATCGAATGCGAAAAGAAATACCTTAAGTTTATCATGGCTGATAGTTCTAGTTTGATTGTCGATAGACATAAGGCTGTTAAAAAAATATTCTTATTTAATCCTAAGAGCAAGATTTTACAATCAGATATTTGGGTATTTTCGATACCTAACTACAAAAGATTTTAAAAAAAACGAGGGCTAACACCAGCTAAGCCACAGGCTGCCACTCAGGCGATTACGCCTTCGTTCCGCCCGCGCCCTAGCTACCCGTTAGCGGCAAGGCTGGAGCCGGCCATTTTGGCTCATCGGTATATTCATCAAAGAAAGAACTGCAAATCTAAACAGAGGGTAGATGTTATAAATGTACGAATACAATGAAAAAAAGAAATTGTTTAATATTTTGCTTAATTCTGATAACATATTCTAACATATATGCTACAAAAATTCATGAATTTAAATATAAAACCTCTGACAATCTTAATGTTGTAGGGAGATTATATCTACCAGATAAAAAAACAAAAAAAATATTGATAAAAGCAGTGGAACGTGATGAAAACAATATAGATGATGCGGATAGTTCTCTAATTGAAAAGTTAAATTATTATGGCATTGGGTATTATCAATATTGTTTTCCTGATATTAAAAATCCATTTCAAAGTGTTAATTATAGTATTTATGATTACTCTAAAGATATCAAATGTGCGATGGCTATTTTAAGAAAGAATATAAAACTCAAAAAAACAAAAATTGGTATAATGGGTTGTAGTGAATCGGCCGATGCTTGCGCTGTTTATGCTTCTGAGAGTAAAGATGTTGATTTTTTTGTTTCAGTTACAACTTCGTTTATTGAAGGGTATAAAGATACTTTATATATCAAGCAGAATGGAATAAATAAACAATTTGATTTATTTAAAATGATTTTCTATAAAATAATTGACGATACTACATTTACATTTAATGGGGTCAAATATACAAAAACAGATAAAACTGTCAATCAATGCTTTAATGCTACAATTGATTCTATTGTAAGAATAATATACGATTATGGCAGGTATGACTTAACTATACCACGAAGGGCTTCAGAAACTATATCAGAATTATGGTTAGGCACTAAGTTTAATATGTTAGATGCCAAACCAAATATATCAAATTACAAGATGATAGTTGACAGCATAATATGTAAGTTCGTATTTTCAAAACCCAATGTAATTGCATTGTATCAATGGGATCCATCAATGTGGTATTCCAAGATTGGTATTCCAACATATATTTGTTTTGGACAAGATGATAAGGTGATCAATACCAAAGATAATTATAATAACGCATTGTTTATTAAAGAATTATATCATAAAAATAAATTTAAGTTAGAAATTTTCCCAAATTCAGGTCACAATTTAAGTAGTTATATCAAAAAACAAAATGTGCTATTTACTGACGAGAAAGGGAAATCAAAAACGTTAGAAAAGTATTCACATGTGATGGATAAAAAGGCAATTGATAAAATAGTAATGTGGATTTATAAATTATAAGAATGAATTCGAAAATCGATTTGTAAAAAAGCCCTGCCGCTAACACCAGCTAAGCCACAGGCTGCCACTCAGGCGAAATACGCCTTCGTTCCGCCCGCGCCCTAGCTACCCGTTAGCGGTCATTTTAGAACGCACATATTCAGGCAATTGCAATCATTAAGCAAAAACAGTTTCAAGTCTGGTGCAAGGTTTTAAAAAAATCAAAGATTGCAGTTTTCAGCCGATAGAGAAAAAACATTAATACAAATGATACGTAGAATAATAAAATTATCAATAACATTCATCTCGATTGTTATACTGAATGTTAGTTGTGAAGGTGATGATTTGGTCTCGTACAGTCCACCTTCACCAGTAAATATTGAGAATGCAATTATTTTCAACCCTGATTTAAAATACGGTACTGTAGTTGATATTGATGGTAATATTTATAAGACAATAAAAATTGGTACTAAGACCTGGATGGCGGAGAATCTTCGTGTAACAAGATTTAGAAATGGTGACATAATTCCCACAATTTATTCTGCATCAGCCTGGATAAATGAGCGGGGCGTTCTTGGATTATGTGCGTATGATAACAATTATAGTAAAGAGTTAATTGCAAAACATGGACTTTTGTATGGATCTCTTGTTATGACAGATGATCGTAATGTAGCACCAATTGGATGGCACGTTGCAACAGGATCTGAGTGGTATGATATTCTTAATTCATTAAGAAAGGCGACATTGATAGGTGTAGAGTGGGGTACTTATTCAGAAAAAGATAAAGAGATTATTAATAATTCGGGATTAACATTATTGTCTTCAGGCTATCGAGACAACGATGGCAATTTTCAAGGGAGGGGGCGGGAATTTTATACAAACTCCTGGCTTAGAATTTTTTGGGATGGTTATTTTATGTATTTCGATTTAAATAAATGGAGTAGTGTCAGCCGTTGCTGGGAAGCAGGATATTCCATACGATGCGTCAAAGATTGATTCTGGAAATGAAATAGTTTTATAATAACATAATAATGAGAAAGATGAGAAAAATTGTAGTTATTCTATTGGTTTTATTTGGAGCTGTAAAAACCGAAAAGTGTTTTAGCCAAGCATCCTTGATTGTTTATTCGGATGACGTAATTGGTGTAAAATCCTCCCAAGATAGATTGTTTGGCGGGGAATTAAAGTTTTTCTCCAATGTCCCTACTGGACGTGTTGAGATTGATGGCTTTCTTAATTTTAAAAAGCAAACATTTCATCAGTTTTCCGTTGGATTTGGATTGAATCTGAACACCAATGTTGATAGGGTTTTTAATGCCGTTACAATGCCATTAAGTTGGACACTATCTCCTTTCCAAGAATGTAAATCCTCTTTTGTAAAACGATTTTCAATTGTCTTGGAGGTCTGCCCTGAGTTTTATCCTGATTATAATTATTATGGTGAAAGATTGTTTCTCAGGAATCTTTGTGGTTTAAGATATAAATTTAAGGATTAAAAAAAACGACCGCTAACATCAGCTAAGCCACAGGCTGCCACTCAGGCGAAATACGCCTTCGTTCCGCCCGCGCCCTAGCTACCCGTTATGGGCAAGCTTAGAACGGGCTATTTTATTTTCTGCAATTGTAATAGAAATTAAGAAAGAGAAAGACAAGGTAATTTTGGATATCCGGCCAGTTGAACAGAAAGATTTTCGGCAGATATTCGGATTGTTGGATATGCGACCATTTTTTTTGCCAACTATACATGGATAGGCAAGTCGCTGTAAATGGATGACTTGTATGTGAGACCGGAATTTCGGGATCAAATTGAAAAGTTGTGGACTAAAGTAAAAAGACAGATCTTAGTGGATTAACAAAAAACCACCTCTGCATAGTAAAATGCAAAAGTGGTAAATAACAGATGATATCGTCGAGCGTTTTGATTATGAGAACTCCAAAATAAGTCGCGGATCAATATTTAATTCTTTATATAAACGTTTAGCCATACGCATCGATACTGGGCGCTTACCTGTCATTATTTGGCTAAAGGTAGATTCTTTAACATCCAATAATAAAGCCGTTTGACGTTGTTTGATATGGCGTTTTTCCATTTCGTTTTCAATAGAAACCACCAGTGGTGATTTGAACTTCAAATGTTCAAATTTCATGTACATGCTTTCATAGTCTGCACACAATCGACCTACACGTCCAATTTCACGAGTGTATTCATTATCCGCTCCTTGTTCTTCCAACGAACCGTTAGCCGTTGCTTCATCAATTAAAGCATCGGTATATTCAGACACTTGTTTAAACAATTCAGGTGTGTGAATATCTGTAATATCACAAAATTTCTTTTCCATAATTTCTTTTACTTTCTATTATATCTGTTTGGCATCTATCTTACTGTATTCAGCATGAGTACCTACAAATCGTATCGAAAAAACTCCTCCAACAAAAATGATTACTGCAATAATTCTGTATTTATTTCCTCTAATATCGAATACAAATCGCTCGTTAGTAACGTAATCTACTGAATTAAAATCAGCTTTAATGTCGTTTAAACTCTGCCATTCAGCTTCCTCAACAAACTCGATGAAAGTCTGAATCGCTTTCTTTGAATCAGCATGTTTCTTTACAAACTTGTCTAAAAGTGCTCTATTCCGTATTCTCATTTTTCAGTTTCTCAATATGCAAAGATAATCACTACTTCACAAATTGCAAAGTATTTGCGATTTCTTTTCAATCAAATGATAGATAAGACGGAACTAAACTGCGACTTGATATTTTGAAATTCAAACTATTGATTCGGTTGATGGTTGGATTTGCGGTGATGGGGGCGATATCGGACTGTCAACAAATTTGGCTCGTGTAGCGAATTAAGTGCCTTAATCATCATTTAGAAAAGATATTTCTCTTAAATTTGACATCAAAGATAAACAACCGATAATAATCCCGAAATAATGTGGTTTTTGGTTCGTTTAATAGTTGATAATTTGAGCGTTGACTTGCTTGCGTCCGTGGAAAACACAAATCCGGGCGATTGATACAAATACAGATAGGGGAGTGGTTGGTGACTTGAATGTGACTGACCAGCCTTTTTATGTAAAGAAAAGAAGAATAAACGTTGAATTAGATACAAACAAAGCCTGCCCATAACACCAGCTAAACCACAGGCTGCCACTCAGGCGAAATACGCCTTCGTTCCGCCCGCGCCCTAGCTACCCGTTAGCACATATTGTAGAGCGCATAGGTTTGGTTTTCTGCAGATGTTTGAGTAAGAGAAGAGAAAGAAAATGCGGTCATGGCCTGTGCTGATATTTAAGAAAGAGAATTCGGAAGATTGTTGCTGATTGTCGGCGAATTCAGACGAAGAAAGAAAGATGTCATTTTTTGTTGGGATTTTGTTGGCAGATAACAATACAGCGATATTTCTGTACCGGCTGATTTTGTGATACCAGATTTCTGGATTTTGGAACTGCATTGCTATTTTTGTGGCAGACCTTCGGCAACGGTCAATTGATGGAAATTTTGAGTTCCTGCAATTGGTAGATTCAGATAAAGACTTCGCCAGGGTTTGTGTTGATATTCGGTAAATTCGTCAGATATTTAAAATGACCTTCGGCGGCAATCGATTGATGGAATCTATTGATTTCCTTGTTTGATAGATGGAAAGAAACGGCTTCGCCGAGGTTGTTCCTGCAATACGGTTCAGTGTGCAAGCGATTGATAAGACCTTCGGCGGATGTGGATTTCTGAATGTCATGTTCAGCTGGATAAAAGACAAAGAAACGGCTTCGCCGTGAGGGGCCTGTGCTGATAACTGGCTGATGCATAATTGTATATGATTAAAAACAACATGTGCTAACATCAGCTAAGCTACATTTCGCTTTTGTCACGCTTTTTGCAAAAAGGCAAAAAACGCGCCAAAAGCAAAACGTCGCCTAGCTACCCGTTAGTGGCAACTTTAAAACGCACATATCTAGTTTCCTGCAATAGTAAATCTAAGAATTAAGACTGGTCCGAATGGTAAATATGAACGACCTTCATCAGGCTGTCAACTTAAACAAGCGGGGATTGTAAATGGTCCAACTGGTTGCTAGCAGCAACATCAAAATTGTTGGCAGATTCCTGTAAAGGCGAGCAAAGAAACTGCAAGATCAGTGGGGTGAATGAGTAGAATCTTCATCAGGCTGTCATCAGCATCAAAGTACAGCCCTAATACCACATCACGTAGCCGAACTTCAATATCTGGTGATAATTTGAGCACCTATGAATTCAGCTGACACAAGAGTGAAAGACCGGATGCTGATGGCCATACTGAAAATCTTACACGACCTTCACTTGGTTGTCGATCGGCATCAAAGTTCGTTATAATACCACAGTGGGGAGGTCATCGTATATTTTACAAGCATGAAATACAGCAAGTTAAGTCGAACTAAGAAATATAACAAGCCAAAAAAAGCTGCCACTAACACCACCTAAGCCACATACGCCTAAAAAGGCGCACGCGGCCTAGCTACCCGTTAGCCCTAATCGTGCAACCCGTTGCAATAGTTTTCTGCAAATGTTTGAGTAAGAGAAAGAAAATGCGGTCATGGTATGTGGTGCTATATTAAAGTGAGGTTTGGCGGGATTAACTAATGATATATAATATGAAACGATACCTATTTGTCATTTTTTTGGGAACAATTTTTAATTTAAATGCTCAATCAAACGAGGAAGTAATTAAATCGATGATCAATGATGTGTTTGAATTACAATCATATATAGAAAGTGGTATTGATACTATTTTGCTTTGCAAGGAAGTGGATGATATGTCCTTTGATTTTGATTCAACAACGTTCTATAATCATACTGGATTTAAAGTTTCGAATTCGATTCTTAATGAGTTAAGTAATTGCAGCCAGTTAAAGTCTGAGATGCACGAATGGGATGAGCGTGAGTTTAATAAAAAAGATACCCTATATCTTGATGGAGATACAATTATTGATCATCATCCATATATAAAGTGCATTTCATGTGGCGGTGAAAGCATTACTAAAAATCAATATGCAATAAGTACTATTTTATATGATAAAATGCATCGTGTTGCTGTATTTTATGTTGAATCAACAACTGCATATGGTAGTTATTCACGGAGATATTTATTTGCAAGCAATTTGTACTCGAAATGGGTCTTACTTTGTCAGTATCTTTTTGTTATGTCATAATCAAATATTGACTTGTGCGGTTTTAAAAAACCTCGGTCGTATTATCGTGACATTCTTTTTAATAACGAAAATAAACTCTCAGTATTTGTAGTTACTCCTGTTGCCTCTTTCGAAGGAGGAGGTAATTCTCTTTGGGGTTGGGACGATGTTAAGCAAAGTTGGACATGGCCGGGTTACGAAGGAGAAAGCCTTACTTTAGTTGCTTATTCTGCCTGTGATAGTGTTCAGCTTCTTTTAAATGATAAGGTTATTGGTGCTAAAACAACCTCAAGGGAAACAGAATTTAAAGCTACATGGCAAGTTCCATATGAACAAGGCACGTAAAAACAATTAAATATAAAAGCTGGTCAAATTATCTTGCATGCATCTAGTAAAGGTTTAAAATCTGTGGGGATAGTTATAGAAACACATGATAAAGAACAATATAAATGGTGACGTCCAGTGTTGATATGTAGTGATTGCCGTTGGATCAATCGGAAAGACATTTCCAGTGCTGATAACTGGCAGATTAATAACTTAATAAGAATAAAAACGACTAGGGCTAACACCAGCTAAGCCACAGTAAACCAATGAAATACATTGGTTTCCCGCGCCCTAGCTACCCGTTAGCGGCAAGGCTGGAGCCGGCAATTTTGGTTCATCGGTACATTCATCTAGAAAGAATTGCAAATCTCATCAGTTGACAAATATTATTGGCTGATGATTACAGCACTTTTAACTCACAAATTCGGATTCTCATCAATTGTTTATTTTTCATGACATTTTATAAAATGAAAAAAAGTGCATTCTTTTTCTTTGTTGGATTGATAATAAGTGTAACTGTTTTTGGGCAGGATGCTCCGATTCCAAGTGGATTTTCAAAAATTGACTCAGCAATGGGCGATTTAGATAAAGATAGTATTGTTGAGCTTGTTGTGATTTACAATACTTCAGAGATAATCGACAATGATTCAAATGATATCGTTCGGCAATTAGTTGTTTACAAAAAGATTGGAGGACAGTGGACAATTTGGAAGCAGTCAAAGAAGGCGGTACTTAGTAGTATGAGTGGTGGTGTATTGGGTGATCCATACCAAGGGATTGAGATCACGAAAGGAGTGCTAAAGATATTCCATTTAGGCGGTTCCCGTGAAAAATGGTCTATAACAGACATTTATAGATATCAAAATGGTGATTTTTATTTGATTGGTTTTACTGATTTTTCTGGTTGCCCTTGTGATTATTGGGAGAAAGTGGATTTTAATTTATCGACAGGAAAATTAATTTACTCAAAGGAGTATGAGGTTTGTGAAAACGAGATATCACCACCAAAAATTTCAAAGAAAGTTGATGATATGCTGATTGTTAAAGGGTTAAAGATAACGATGGAAAATCGGAATAGTAAAGATATTTCATTCGAGTTGCCCAAGACAAAGGCGATCGTTTATATTGAGATTAAAAGGTAAGTTGATAGGAGAATTTATATCTTACAGATCCCTGAAAATCAAACAATTGTGCAACGATTGAGATAAAAAGCCCTGCCGCTAACACCAGCTAAGCTACATTTCGCTTTTGTCACGCTTTTTGCAAAAAGGCAAAAAACGCGCCAAAAACAAAACGTCGCCTAGCTACCCGTTAGCGGCAAGGCTAGAGCCGGCCATTTAGGTTCATCGGTATATTCATCAAAGAAAGAACTGCAAATCTCATCAGAGGACAGATAAGATAAAGCCCATGATTACAGCACTTTTGTGCGTCATGAA
>Ga0209429_10002497_pt1 | contig 10846 bp, 14 predicted proteins | sample BarGraNGADG00212_3_FD_184493 | JGI IMG/M metagenome (GOLD analysis project Ga0209429, IMG submission 184493) | Arctic peat soil microbial communities from Barrow, Alaska - Barrow Graham LP Ref core NGADG0004-212 (SPAdes) (version 2) | ecosystem: Environmental > Terrestrial > Soil > Wetlands >... | reverse complement strand
GGCCCGGCGCCAGCCGCGGCTGCAGGTAGAAAGAGCTCACGTGTAGGTGGCGCGCGCCGCGCAGCAGGTCCTGGTCGACCATCGCGGCAGTGAGTGCGTCGATGCAGCCGGGGAAGGTGACGATGGCGCGGTCGTCGCCGCGCGCCAGCGCCACGGTGAGCCCCGTGGCGAGGTCCTGGCGGACGCCGACGCCGCCCACGTGGACGCCGCGGCGCGTCAGCTCCTCGAGCATGAAGCGTCCGGCGGCGTCGCCGCCGACCAAGCTGGCGAAGGCGCTGCGCAGGCCGAGCCGCGCCGCTGCGCAGGCCATGATGCCGCCCGAGCCGCCCACGGTGAGGGCTCCGCTCTCGACGAGCTGCTCGGCTTGCCCATAGGCAAGCTGCGGCGGCGCGCCGTGCAGCACGACGTCGGGGTTGGCGTCACCGACGATGAGCAGGTCGAAGGCGTCGCTCATCGGCGTACGCCCGCCGCTTCTCTGCGCCCGGTGGCATGCGGCGCTCTCACTGCAGCCCCTTCGGCATCATCTCGCGCTCGGCCGCCAGCATCTCGTCGACCAGGGCTTCCATCTGCGCCAGCGAGAGCACCGCGGCGGCGTTGGGGTCCAGGGTCACGGCCTGCAGCACGCGGCCGCGGTCGCCTTCGAGCGCCGCGCACACGGTGAGCTCGACGACGTTCAGAAAGGTCCGGTCGAGCGCCGCGCACTGGGCCGGGAGGTCGCCCACATGCGTGGGCTGCAGCCCGGCACGGTCCACCAGGCACGGTACCTCCACGCAGGCATCCTGCGGCAGGTTGGTGACGAGACCGGTGTTGCGCACGTTGCCGTACACGGTGCGCGGCACCCCGGTGACCATCGAGTGGATGATGAGCGCCGCGTACTCCTCGCTGTGCTCGATCTCGAAGGGTTCGCCGGCGGCCAGCATGCGCTTCTCCTCGGCGTACATCTGCAGGTTCTCCTCGCTGCGCCGCACGTACTCGTCCACGGGTATGCGGAGACGCTCTATCTCCTCGTCGTCGCGCATGAACCAGGGCACGTACTCGGCGAAGTGCTCGCTCGACTCGGTGGGAAAGTAGCCGAAGCGCTTGTAGACCTGCACGCGGACGTGGCGGCCGAGCCCTTCGGGGTCGGCCGCGATCGCCGCGTCGAGCGCCGGGTAGAGGCTCCGGCCGTCGTGCTCCACGCGCAGCACCCAGCTCATGTGGTTCACGCCGGCGCCGTAGAAGGTGATCTCCTCCGGGGGCACGCCGACGTACTCGGCCACCTGGCGGCTGGTGTTCTGGATGGAGTGGCAGAGTCCGACGATGTTCTGGTGCAACGAGCCCTCGTACCAAGCCCAGCAGTTCATCGCCATCGGGTTGGTGTAGTTGAGCATCCAGGCTTCGGGGCACAGCTCGGCCATGTCGTCGGCGATGCCGAGCATGACCGGGATGGTGCGCAGGGCGCGGAGCACGGCGCCCACGCCCGAGGTGTCGGCGATCGTCTGCCGCAGGCCATACTTCTTCGGGATCTCGAAATCGAGCAGCGTCGCCGCGTGGCCGCCGACCTGGATCACGTTGACGGCGAAGTCGGCGCCGTCGAGAGCGCGACGGCGGTCGGTGGTCGTGCTGATCCGGCCCCGGGCGCCCAGCTCGCCGCTCGTCCAGCGCGCCATCGCCTCGGCGGTGGCGAGGCGCTCCTCGTCGATGTCGTGCAGCACGATCTCGGCGTCGGCGAGCTCGGGAAAAGAGAAGATGTCGCCGAGCAGGTTGCGCGTGAACTCCACGCTGCCGGCGCCGATGAACGCGATCCTGGTCATGCTCTTCGCCGTCCTTTCGTCGGGCGTCGCGGTCACGACGGCCCGTTGCTGTCATACGCCCGGCCGCGTGTGGAGGAAAGGGTCACGGTCGTTCTTGAGCGATAGTCTCGCAAAACGCGCACAAATGAGCAAGGCCACACCGCGCGGCCGCGCTTGCGTCGTTCCCTCGCGGCGCATCGTCCGGCTGCGGTAAGCTCCCGTCGGGCGAGCAAGGAGGAAACGTGAAGTCGCACACCGTCTACAAGACGTTCCACGTCGAGCAGCGGCGCGCGTTCGTGCGCATTACCGAGGACGTGCAGCGCGCCGTCGACGAGTCCGGGATCAGCGAGGGCATGGCGCTAGTGTCGGCGATGCACATCACCGCCGGCGTGTGGATCAACGACGACGAGCCCGGCATCCAGGCCGACGCTCTCGAGTGGCTCGACAAGCTGGCGCCGCCGTCCTGGCAGCCGCCGGCCGACGACGTTGCCCGGCAGCTGCTGCCCGACGGCGGCGACTACCGCCACCACCGCGGCGGCGAGGACAACGGCGACGCCCACCTCAAGAACCTGCTCATGCACCACCAGGTCATCGTGCCGGTCACGGACGGCCGTCTGGACCTCGGTCCCTGGCAGGCCGTCTTCTATTGCGAGTTCGACGGGCGGCGCAGCAAGCGACTGGTCATCAAGGTGCTCGGGGAATAGGAGCTTGACCACGGCGCGCGGCGCGAGGAACGCGGCCGCCGGAGGCGAAGGTGAGGCACGCGCTGCCGGACGCGGCGCTCGAGGCACATCTGGGCGAGGAGGCTGCGATGAGTGATGAACACGGAGGGGCCGAGGGGCGGCGCCCCAAGGTCGTGAGCGAGTCGGTCGTTGTGGTCGCCGGCGGGCGCGAGATGGCGCGTCGGTTCTGGGGCCTTCTGGCCGCGCTCGGCGTGGTCGCACTCGTCTTCGGCATCGTCGTGCTCGCCAACATCTGGGCCAGCGTCCACCTGGTCGCCATCTTCGCCGGCCTGTTCCTGCTCTTCGCCGGCGTCCTGCAGCTCGTCAGCCGGAGCACCGGCCGCAGCCCTGCCGGCCGCATCTTCGCCGGCCTCCTGGCGATCGTCGCCGGGATCGTGCTGATCGCCTGGCCTGGCGCCTCGGTCAAGACGGTGGCGGTGGCGGTCGGCATCTCGTTCCTCATCTGGGGTGTCGCGGTGGCGATCGCCGCGCTCATGGATCGCGGCGAGGGCAGCGGCGTCATCGCGGCCTTCGGCGCGCTGCTCGCCGTGATCGGCATCATCTTCGTCGTGTGGCCGGGGCCGACGGTGACCATCCTCATGGTCCTGGTCGGCGCCAGCGCTATCCTGTTCGGCACCTCGTGCATTGCCCAGGGGTTGGCGCTCCGCAAGGTGTAGGCGCACCGCGAACGGTACGGAGGAGAGTCATGACTGAGGGTCCGCGCGACACCGCGACCGACGTCGTCGGCCTGCCTCGCGAGGACCAGGCGAAGGCCGCCGAGTGGGCGCGGCGCAACTGGTACTGGTTCCTGATCGCCGGCATCATCGCCGTCGTGTTCGGTGCGCTGGTGCTCGCCAACCTGTGGAACGGTATCGAGGCGCTGGCCTTCCTGGTAGGGTTCGCGCTGCTCTACATCGGCGTCGTCGACTGGTTGACATCGGGGCGCGCCCAGCCGCGCTGGATGGGCATCCTCCCCGGCCTGCTGGCGCTGGGCGGCGGCGTGATCGCCCTCGTGTACCCGGGCAGCGCCCTGTTCGCCCTGGCAATCATCAGCGGCGCGAGCTTCGTCGTGTAGGGCGTGGCGACGGCGTACGGCGCGGCGAAGTCGCGGCACCACAGCTGGGGCTGACGTCTGGTCCTCGGCATCGCCTACGTGGTCACCGGCGTGGTCGCGCTGGTCTGGCCCGGGCTGACGATCCTTGTGCTCAGCATCCTGCTCGGCGTCAACGCTTTGCTGTACGGGATCTTCAGCATCGCCCAGGCGATGCTCGGCGACGTCGGCGGAAGGAGCTGGTCGGCAAGCTCGTGCGGCAGGCCGACACCGCGCTGCTGGCCACGGTGCTCTACGTGATCGCTCTGGGCCTCTACAGCCTGTTCGTCGACGACACCATCCCGATGCCACTCTGGCTACGGATACGTACGCTCGGCGACCTCAAGGAACTGCTGGCCAGCGTCGTGATCGTGGTCATAGCGGTCGTCTTTCTGGGCTTCGCCCTGACGTGGGATGGGAGCAGGGACCTCCTGATCCTGGGCCTCAGCTGTGCCGCCGTGAGCGCCGCGCTCGCCGCCTTCAGCGCTCTTCTTCCTCCCGCTGTCTCGCGCGCCGTTCCTGGCCGAGGTTCTGCACGACCAGGGCGACCACCGTGATCAGATAGAGCTGGCCGAAGACGGCTTCGAGCACGGCCGTCATGCGCCCCACGCCCGTCGCCGCGGTGAGGTCGCCGTAGCCGACCGTGGTGATCGTCGTGAAGCTGAAGTAGAGGTAGTCGATGGTCGTCGACTTCTGCAGCTGGGCGAAGAAGGGGTGGTTCGAGACCACAGAGATGAAGGCGAACGCGGTGGCGAAGAACATCGCGATCAGCAGGTACACGCAGACCGCCCCGTAGAAGGTGTTCACATTGATCACGGGGTGCGCCGCGAGGCGCTTGACGATCGCCAGCGGCGCGACCACGACGAGCAGGCCCGTGAGTGACGCGGCCACGATCCTCGCGGTCGTCTCGCTCCCCGCCAGCACCAGGATGATGGCGACCACCGTGGCCAGCGGGATGAGCGCGACGGCGAGGCGCAACAGGCGGCGTTCGACCTGCGAGGCGCGCAGCGCCAACCAGGTGGTAGTGGCGAGCACGAGCAGCATGAGGACGCGGCCGTAGTAGTGGTCGCCGGCCACCGCGCTGACGAAGTAGCTGACGACCAGTAGCACCAGGACGAGGCCGAAGCTGTCGGCAAAGCGCGGCGAACGCTCGAGGAGGCCGTGCCCGAGGAGGCCGCCCGTCGCGGCCGGCCGGCCGGCCGGCGCCGCGGGATGTTCGCCGGCCGTGTCGCCCCGTGTGTCGCGGTGCTCGTCCATGGTCTCGTGGTCACTGTATCCCACGCGGCGGCCGGCGCAAGGGTGGGCCGCCGCGGGCCGCCCCATACGACGGGGCGCGGCGCTCGCAGGGTACGCGGGGGCTGGCGCAAATGCCCTTCCTGTACACTGGCTGAGCGAGAGCTGAGTTCATGGAAACCGGTCCCTACACCCCCTCGAGCAGTCGCGACCCTCGCCGCCGGCGGCGCCGGCAGGCCCGGCGGCGTCTCCTGCTGCTTGCCGTGCTCGTGGTCGTTGTCATCGCCGTCGTCGCGGCCGTGCTGGTGACCCGCGCCGGCGGAGGAAGGGACAGGGACGTCGCCGGCTCCGGCGCGACGAAGCCGGCCAAGGCGACTCCGAGTCCGACGCCCGCCAAGCCGCCGCCCAAGGTCTGGGTGGCCACCAAGGCGGACCCGGTGCGCGTCTGGGTCGGCGGCGACTCCATGGGCGGCGAGCTCGGGTGGGGTCTGGGCCCGATGCTCGAGGAGTTCAAGGTGTTCAAGCCGGTCTTGTACTACAAGGAGTCCTCCGGCATCTGCCGCTGGGACTTCTTCGACTGGGGACGCAAGATGACCTCGATCATGCGCGCCGCGCGCCCCAGCGCCGTGGCCATCATGATGGGCACCAACGACACGCAGTCCATCTGGGACGACGGCGTCTGGACCGCTTACGGCAACCCGGCCTGGAAGACCAAGTACGAGGCCCGCGTGGGCGACATGATGCAGACGATGCTGGACGGTGGCGCGCGGCGCGTGTACTGGGTCGGCATGCCGATCATGGGCGAGAGCTGGCGCAACTCGCGCATGAAGCTCATCGACACCATGATCGCGCGCCAGGCCGCGGCGCACCCCGGCGTCCAGTACATCGACGTCTGGCCGCTCTTCACGAACGCGGACGGCACGTACGCCGCGAAGTGGCGCGGCGGCGACGGCGTGCACCTTACGGTCGCCGGCCAGCAGCGCCTGGCAAAGGCCGTTTTCGCGGCAATCATGAAGGACTGGGCGCCCTACGGACTGCCGTCTGCGAAGCCGACGCCGGCGGCGTCGCCCAGCGCGTCCGCTTCCGCGAGCCCTTCGCTCTGACGTCGTCGCGAGCGCGCGGCCGCGAAGTGGTCCGCGCGCCTACTCCACTTCGTCGAGCAGCTCTCCGAGGCGCCGCAGACCCTCGTTGACGTAGGGCTCCGGCAGGCCGAAGCTGATGCGCAGGTAGCCATCCATGCCGAACAGGTCGCCCGGCGCGACGAAGGCGCTCTTCTCCTTGATCAGGCGCATCACCAGTTCCGTGGAGTTGATCCCCTGGCGGTACTTCACGAAGCAGATGGCCGCCGCGTCCGGCGCCATGAGCTCGATGTCGTCGCGGCCCGCCGCCCAGCGCTCCACGTTCTCGAAGCCGCGGCGCACGTAGGTGCGCGTGCGCTCCAGGACGCGCGGCCGTACGTCGGGAGACAGCGCGACGGCGGCCAGCTCGTTGGCCAGCTTCGTCGTGCAGATGGTGATGTAGTCCTGCCACGCCCACATCTCGGCGATCACGTCGCGCGGTCCCACCACCCAGCCGAGGCGCAGCCCGGGCAGGCCGTAGGCCTTGGACATGCTGTTCACCGCCAGCACCTTCTCGTACTCGCCGTAGAAGGTGGGCGTGAACGTGTCGGTGATGCGCTCGGCGCCCGAGTACACCTCGTCGGCGAGGAGGTAGGCGCCGGCGCCGGCCGCCGCCGCCACGATCGCCGCACGCTCGTCGGCTGGCATGATGCGGCCCGTGGGGTTGTTGGGGTTCACCACGGTGACCAGCCTGGTCGTCGGCTTGACCGCCGCGCCGAGCTCGTCGCGGTCCAGCGCCCAGCCGCGGTCCTTGCGCAGCGAGAACGTCGACAGCGTGCGCTGCACGCTCGGCGCGAGGCCCCAGAACTGCTGGTAGTTGGGCTGCATGACGGCGACATCGTCGCCCGGGTCGGTGACGGTCATCAGACTGGTGAAATTGGCCTGGATGGCGCCCACGGTGACGAGGACGTTGTCGGTCGTCGCGCCCGGATACAGCGTCGCGATGTGCTCGCGCAGCAGCGGATCGCCGTTCGATTGCGGGTAGTTGATCTCCGTGTCGGCGATGCCGGCGATAGCGGCCGTTGTGTCGCCGTCCTCGAGATCGAGCAGCTGACGCATGGTCATGGGGTGCACGCCGCTCTCGGAGAGGTTGTACTCGATCTGGTTCTCCCAGGTCGACAGGAGCCGCTCGAGCTCGAAGGGCACGAAGTCGTTGCTCACGTGAACGTCCTTTCCTGTGGGGTGAGCCGCCGCCGGTGGGGCGCGCCGGTTCAGGCGCTTTCGAAGACGGCGCCGAGCCCGCGTTCGACGGCGCGCGCGTAGGCCAGCCGGGCGATGGCCGTGTCCTGGACTCCCACGCCGGTGAGGTCACAGATGGTGATCTGGTCGTCGCTCGTGCGGCCCGGCCCGCGCCCGCCGGTGAGCTCGCCGAGCTCGACGACCTCGGTCTCGTCGACGGCGCCGGCGTCGAGCGCGTGGTGCAGCTCACCGATGACACGGCACTGCGAGAGGCGGTCGCAGGCCACCAGGTCGGCGAGGCCGAAGCAGTCGGCGTACAGCTCCTGCTTGTCCTCCATGTCTGCGCCCATGCAGGTCACGTGCACGCCGGGCTGCAGCCAACGCGCCTCGAGGTAGGGCTCGCGCGCCGGCGTGGTAGTGACCACGAACTCGCTTTCGCGGACCACGGACTCGGGCGTGGTGGCGACCGTCACCGCGACGTCGAGTTCTCGCTCCATCTCCTCGGCGTAGCGTTGGACCTCCTCGTGGATGACGCCGTACACGATGAGGTGCGCGAAGTCGCGCACGAGCTTGAGTCCGCGGATCTGGTAGCGCGCCTGGGTGCCGGAGCCGATCACGCCGGCCGTGGTCACGGTCTCCGGCGCCAGGTGCGCGGCGGCGATGGCGCCGGCGAGCCCCGTGCGCAGGTCGGTGAGGTAGCCGTTGTCGGCGAGCAGCGCCTGCAGGAAGCCGGTTTCCGCGCTCATCAGGATCATCATGCCGCCGCCGTACGGCAGGCCCTTCCTCGGGTTGTCGAAGAAACCTGAGGCGACCTTGACGGCGAAGCTGTCGAGGCCCTCGATCGAGGCCGTCTTGATGTCCACCTCCCCGTTGTACTCGGGGAACATCATGCAGACCACCGGCGGCGCGAAGGCGCGACCGTCGGCGAGGCGCGTGAAGCCCTCGGCAACGGCATCCATCGCGTCGCGGTCCATGCCCACGCAGTTGCGGATCTCGGACTCTCCAAGGATGGTGACGTTCATGCGCTGCGACCTCCCGCTCAGACCGCTTCCCTGCCAGCGGATACTACCTCGGGTGGTTGCGAACCGTCGCCTGCGCAGATAATGGGGGGGTGATGTTCGATCTCGTCGCCACACTCTCCGGGCACGTGTTGGACGACGCCAAGCGGCCGTTGTTCTTCCTGCTGGTGGGCTTCATCCTCACCTTCGGCTTGGCGCGCTTCAACACGCGTGTGGCCCGCGCCAGAGGCGGGTCCGGCCTGGGCGTCGGCAGCATCGTCACTGCAGGCGGCCTTCACATACACCACTCCGTGTTCGGCATCATCGGCATGACCGTGGCCGGCATCCTCGAGTTCGCGCTGCAGTCGGGTAGCCCCTGGATCGAGATCTTCGCCCTGGTCTTCGGCTCGGGAGCCGCGCTCACGCTCGACGAGTTCGCCTTGATCCTGCACCTCGAAAACGTGTACTGGACCGGCGAGGGCCGCACGTCGATCGACGCCGTCATCCTTGGCGTCACGTTCATCACGCTTCTGCTCACCGGCCTCACGCCGCGGAGCTTCAGTGAGGTGGGGGACGTGGTCGCGCTGTCGCGCTGGGTGGGCTCCGCGCTGATTCTCAGCGGGGCGGCGTTCGTGGTCGTGAGCTATCTCAAGGGCAAGCTCTTCATGGGAACGGTGGGCATCTTCTTTCCGCCGCTCGCCGTGGTCGGCGCGCTGCGCCTCGCCAAGTCGAACTCCCCGTGGGCGCGCGGTCAATACGCCCGCAACCCGGCGAAGCTGGAGCGCGCGAGGCGCCGCGACGAGGGCTTCAACCGGCGCTGGCGGCAGCGCAAGCACTTCGTCTGGGACGTCATCGGTGGCAAGCCGCACCTCCACCTCCCCCGCCGCCACGCTCCGCACGATCGTGGCGATCCGGGCTCCGGGGGCGGCTCCTCCGAGACCCGGGCCTGATCCGCCGGCCGGGGCGGCGGCAGGCGGTCAGGCGCGCCCTGCCTGGGCCGCCCGCAGGGCCGCGCCTAGGCGCCGCGCGCCCTCCGCCAGGGTCGCCTCGCCGTACAGGCTGAAGGCCAGGCGCAGGCTGCGGTCATCGCCGTCGCTGCAGAAGCGTGCCCCGGGGGCGAAGGCGACGCCGCGCGCCTCCGCCAGTGGGAGCAGCTCGGTGGCGCGCACGCCGTCCGGCAGCGTGAGCCAGAGGAAGAAGCCGCCGGCCGGCACGGTGAAACGGCAGCCGGCGGGCAGATGTTCTCGCAGCGCCGCCGCCAGCGCGTCGCGGCGAACTGGCTGGGGCAGCCTCCGCTGTCGATCATGCCGGATCCCCTCAGGCGCTGCATGATGTCGCGGCGGGCGTTGATCCAGCCGACGCGCAATCCGGGCGCGAGCGACTTGGAGAACGAACCCAGGCACACGACCGGGGCTTCCGGGCCGGCGCTCGACAGAGATGGTGGAGCCGGGCCGTCGTAGGCCAGCTCGCGGTACACGTCGTCTTCCACCAGGATCAGGTCCCAGTGCCGCGCGATCTCCAGAAGACGTCGCCGGCGCTCGGGAGCCAGGCATACCCCGGAGGGGTTGTGGAACGTAGGGATCGTATAGAGCAATCGCGTCCGTGCGCCGGTGGTGCGCAGCCGGGCGAGCGTGCGTTCGAGCGCGTCGACGTCGAGACCCTCTTCGCCGAGCGGTATGCCGACCACCTCGACGGGGTGATCGCGCAGGATGCCGAGCGCGAGGTTGTAGGTGGGCGACTCCACGAGGACGACGTCGCCCGGCGCAGTGAGGATGGTGAACACCAGGTCGAGCGCCTGGGAGTTCCCGCCGCTGACGAGGATCTCGTGCGCCGGGAAGGCGCGGCCTTCTCGCGCCGCGAGACGGCGCGCGATCTGCTCGCGCAGCGCCGACGGCCCCTGCGTCTGTCCGTAGGCGAGCGCCCCGGGGCCGGCCTCGGCGAGCATGCGATTCGCGGCGGCGCGCACCAGCCCGACCGGCAGCATGGCCGGGTCGGGCTCGCCGAACGTGAGCTCCACCACGTCGTCACGGAGCGTGTTCTGCGTGTAGGGCGGCGCTGCTTCCACGACCACATGATACGGGATTACGGCGCCTGGGAGAGGGCTGCGTGCGGTCGAAGGCGACGCGCCGCCGGGCGGCGGCGACCGGCGTCGTCGCGATGGTGGTTTGCCTGCGGCGAATGCTGGTGACCGTACCCTGTGACCCCGCAGGTGAAGCGGATCGAGGAGGTTGGGCGCATGATCGACCACGTGGGCATCCCGGTGACGGACCTTGCCGCCAGTCGCGAGCTGTACGCTGTGGCGCTGGCGCCGCTGGGCTACAAAGTCCTGTACGAGAACGACGAGTACGGCGTCGTGGGTTTCGGCGCGCAGTGGCCACAGCTGTGGCTGCACCACGGCGACGGCGCCGCCGCGGTCCACGTCGCCGTCATGGCCAAGGACCGCGCCGCGGTCGGGTCGTTCTACGAAGCGGCGCTGTCTGCGGGGGCCAAGGACAACGGTCTGCCCGGCCCGCGTGATCACTACGCACCGGGCTACTACGCCGCCTACGTCCACGACCTCGACGGCAACAACCTCGAGGCCGTGGTGCACGAGCAGTAAACGGGCTCCGAGGCCGGGGGCGGGCGGGGCGCGCGGCGCTCGGCCCGCCCCGGCGCGTACGTCACGCGGCGGTCCTCTGGAGGAGTGACGGCCGCCCGGTGGGACGGCCGGCGAACCCCGGTTGGCGGTCGCCCG
>Ga0209429_10002495_pt1 | contig 10848 bp, 8 predicted proteins | sample BarGraNGADG00212_3_FD_184493 | JGI IMG/M metagenome (GOLD analysis project Ga0209429, IMG submission 184493) | Arctic peat soil microbial communities from Barrow, Alaska - Barrow Graham LP Ref core NGADG0004-212 (SPAdes) (version 2) | ecosystem: Environmental > Terrestrial > Soil > Wetlands >... | reverse complement strand
TGGCCAACGAGTTCGAGTCGTAGGCAAGCACGCGGCGACGTGCCTCGGGCCGCGCGGGTCGGCCAGCAGGTCAGGGTCAGCGAATGGAGCACGACCGACATCGCCGGTCGCGGTCGCTCATGTGCTCACGTCTAGGATGAACGTGTCGACCTGGCTGCGCGACCGAGGGCCCCATGCTCCACGATCTTGCCATGGTGGTGTCTGTCAGCGGGTCTGCTCGAACACGAGATGTGCCACGATCTTTGCGTGGACGTGCGTGAAGCCCGACTGACTGGCACCACGATCCGGCCGATGCTGCCGGCCGATGTCGCTGCAGCTGCCGAAGCCGTCCGGCGTGGCGATTGGGGTGACCGGGAGGCCTTCTTCAGCTTCGCCACGGGCAACCCGAACTGCCGACCGATCCTCGCCGAACGTGACCGCGAGATCGTCGGGACGGGTGTGGCCACGGTCTCAGGGCGGGTCGGATGGGTTGGCACGATCTGGGTAGCGCCGGCCGTGCGGCGGCGCGGTCTCGGGGGAGCGATCACGGAGGCGGTGATCGAGCAGCTCGAGGGTTCAGGATGTCGGACGCTCGTGCTCGTGGCAACCGAGGCCGGCCGCCACGTCTATGAACGGCTCGGCTTCGAGGTCCTCACCCATGATCACGCCCTCGTTGCGTCCGGACCTGGAACCGGACGACATCGCTCCGCGTCGGATCGCTCCGTTCGTCGCTTCGCCCCTCCTGGGGATCTCGACGCCGCTGCGGAGCTTGACCGGTGGGCGACCGGCGAAGATCGGCGCCACATCCTCGCCACGTCCGACGGCTGGGTCGTCGGCGGAGCCCCCGGCGAGGTGACGGCATTCACATTGCGATCCCCGTTCGGCGGCGTGGCCACGGTCGCGCGCGATGCTTCCGACGCGCTTCGCCTCTTCGACCTGCGGCGCCGAGAGGCTGGCCCCGAGGGTCGCGTCCGCGCCGGGGTGCTCGATGAGAACGCAGCCGGCCTCGAGCGGCTCATCGCCGAAGGCTGGACGGAGGTCTGGAGCGGCCCGCGGATGATCAGGGGTGAGCCGCTCAACTGGACGCCCACCGGGATCTGGAGCCAGTTCAACCACGCGCTCGGATGACGCGGGTGCTTCTCGACACTTTCCGGTTGGCACTACGGCACGGTCAGCCGGTCCCAGGCGGAGCCCATGAACATCGAGTTCATTCCGCTGAGCGTTTCGATCGGGTCATGGGCTCGAACGCCACAATGGCTGTCGATCAGCCGGTGATTGACGCCGGCCTCTGACCGACCACGCTAGTTGTTAGCCACCAGAGTCCGTAGCCACCCGCCGATGTCCGCGTCGATCTCGCCAACCGACATGTTGTCAGCGATGGCCACCCCATCCTCGACAACCTTGTACGCTCGCTTCCACTCGTCGTAGGTGAGCCTCGTGAGAGCCTGCTTGGCCCTCCCACCTGCCGCCTGCGCCGCGAATCCGGTGGCGCGAGCCGGATCTCCTCCGTTCGCGACGATCCACCGTTTCACGGCCGACTCGCTGTAGGTACCCTCGATCTCGGTAACTGCGAGGATCTTCACGGATACGCGGTCCCCAAACCGCGCCATGATCTTCGTCCGCTCGGTTTCGGGACCTGTCCCGCCGTCCAGGAGTGCGTGCAGGCGCGCGCCCGGGTACACGAGCTCAGTCAGACGGGCGAGCGTCGTTTCGTTAGACCAACCCTCGGCCGCGAACAGCCGGATGCCCTCGCGCTCCAAATCGATGCCTAGCTTGCGAGCCCAGCGTGGCAGGACCGCCTTCTCGGTCTTGCCTTCAACAACCACAAAGCACTGCCCCAACAGCACATCGGCCGGACTGGCCCCAAGGGCCTCTGTGACTGTCCGCAGGTCATGCGGGATGAGAACTTCGGACCGGTCCTGATCACCTTGGATCCGGCGATACACGACCCGGATGCCGGACAAGCTCGAGGCGTTGATAAGCGTCGGAGAGTGAGTCACGATGAGTGCCTGGACCCCAGACCGATCACGCAGCCGCGCTAGCGCTTTGGCCAACCTGCGCTGCGCCGAGGGATAGAGACCCACTTCCGGCTCGTCAATAAGCAGCATCACGGGCTTGGTGGCGGGCCACAGGTCCGGGTCGGCGTAGAGCTCGAGGGTCGAAAGTGAAACGGCTCGTCGGAGGCCAGTGCTGGCCGAATCGAGTGGCTCGGCCCCCGGAGGCAACTCGTTCTCGGTTGGGTCCCACGGTTCGGGAATGACGCCATTGCCGAGCGACACGTAAAGCTCTAGGTCACCAAACGCCGAGAGAAACGCCTGACGCAACCGAAACATGTTCGACGTTCTGACCGCGAGCCTCGCGGAATCGGAGAGATACGCAGCCACAACGTCATTCAGTTTCGTCCCGAGCTCGTAGGCAGCGCTTCGTGCAAGCAGCTCCAGATGCTCCTTGAGACGGACATCGAGGGATGCGACAAGGTCATCGACCCTCCTCTCCATGAATGGCCTCAGCAGCTCGCGCGCACTTGGAGCCCCTCTCTCGGGACCTGGAAAGTCGATGATCTCCGGGAGGGGAGGCTCAGAGAGACCGAGGTGCAGGTTCCGGCCCGGCTCCCACGGTTCCGTCCCCATGAGAGTCAGGTCCTCTCGGTAGGGCCGCCAGATCTCGTGCCGCTTCCGGAGGCGCAGGGTTCTCCAGCCACCCCCTTGGCGGTAGACCGGGTCGATCGGTCCCGTTGTCCCCTCATGCCCCTCGGGGAGCACGAAGTAGCGATTCTCCTCGACAGGTCCTTTACCGAAATCGCGGCCAATGTAGGCACCCAGCTGGAGGCTTTCAGAAACCAAGTAACGCCGGTAGCGAAGACGCTCATCTTCGAGGAGCTCATCGAAAGTGCCGAGGACCCAGACTGGCTCATCGGAGTTGAGCCACTCGTCGACATCATCGGCACCTGGCATTTCTGCCCGGCGGCGCTGTGCGAGATCCTCCCAGTCCCGCGTGGTTGCGTCTCCGACCGGCCGGTCGGGGTGCGACAGCAGCCAGCGGACCGCGTCAAGAAGCATGGACTTACCGGCGTTGTTGGGGCCCGTCAGCAGCGTCACGTCCTCCAGGGCCACCGTCGTGTCCCCAAACGATCGGTAGTTGTGGAGCTGCAGTTGGCGAAGTCGCATCTCTTTCCCCGTGTTCAGCCTCGGATAGAGCACTCCCGAGTACCCGAGCCAACATTACCCGGACGTGGGCCCTGCTACGGTGTCCACAGGTCGAGCGAGGGTGACCTGATCATGACGGAGTCACGAGGCGGCTCTGGCGGAACCCACCTGCACGGCCGAAGGCTCCGCACGATCCGTTCGTCGTGTCGGCGACGGCTCGCAATCAGGTTGGTGTGGCGCGCTCGGAGGGGTTCGGGCGCGCACGGACAACAACGCCGCTGCGCATGGTCGGGACGATGAGCAGCCGGTCCGCGAACACTGTGAATCCTCGGCAGCACGCTAGTCGGAAGCGACATCGAATCCCGGGTGGAGCATGTCGACTACGCCGCCGGACGCAGAAAGGACGACGATCCGGACGCGGCCCTGTGCCCACGGTTCGCCGCGCAGCGCTTCGAACGAGAACCCCTGCTCCGGGGCCGTCTGTGACCAGTACTCCCCATGCTGGTTCCAGCGGAAGTTGTGCTTCTTGAGCTGATGACGCACCTCGAAGGTCTCATCTACCCGGAAGGCCTCGATATACACTCGGATCTCAAGGCGCGGATCCAGAAGAGACGGAGCTTCGGGCAGTTCGGACCAAGTGATTGTCTGGAGCGGCTCGTGCTGCTGGATGTCGGCGATGAAGGGGCTCTGCCTCTGTGTCTCTGTGACCAACGCAAGCGAGGTCTTGGCCCTCGTGATGGCCACGTAGAACAGCCGTCGCTCCTCGTCCTCGATGCGGTCGACGGTGTCGCCAAACACGCGGAGGAACACCCAGCTCGGATGCACCAGCGGGTACGAATCCACGACGGCATCCAGGACAACCACGGCTGCGCTTTCGCGTCCCTTGTACCTGTGGGTAGTAGAGATCGTGACGCGGTCTCGGTCCGCCTCGGGGAGAAACGAGCGGATGTGCTCGACAAACCGTTCGAGGCCGTCGGCGGTCCTGCGGCCCTCGTCTGCGTACCTGACATCCCCGCGGACATTGTTCGTCCGCGAGAGCAACACCACCGCCACGCCATCATCAAGGAATCGTCGCACGACGCGAAGTACCGCAGGCGTCAGGTAGTCGCCCTTGTGGCGCTCGTGCTCGAACGCTGACGGGATGAACGTGTCTAGCCGGCAGATCAAGACTGGGTTTGCCTCTTCGTCGGCATGCGGCTTTGCTGGATCGCCCCGGCCATGCATCAGGGCGTTTCCCGCCTGAACGATCGGAACTGCTGAGCGATAGTTGGTAGTGAGATGGCGCTCCCTGGTGTCACCGAAGTGCTCGGCGAAGCCAGAAAAGTAGCGGAGGTCCGAACCCGCGAACCCGTTTATGGCCTGCCAGTCGTCGCCGATGCAAAACAGCTGCGCCTTCGGACTCGCCTGTCTGATCCCGCACAAGAGCTCGTAGAACTGCCCCGAGAAATCCTGGAATTCATCGATCAGAACGTGCCGAAGTTGCGCGAGATCACCCTTCTCCCGGCCACGATCCCTGACGAAGCGGGTCTGCCCTCCGAAGAGGACAGACACCGCCCGCCACATCAGGCCGTCGAAGTCGTCCTTGTTCTGCGCTCCGAGGTGCCGCAGGTATCCTTCGTAGACCGACTGTCCGACTTCAAGAAACAGTCCCTCCGATCTCGACGCTGGCCGATGGGCGGCGATTAACGCCTTGAGGCCGTCGGGTTTGAGGTTCCGCTTTCGGCAGCGCCCGATGAAGCTGGCCATCGCCGACGTGAAGCGGTCCAGGGCGCGCCGCCGAACTTCCTGCCAGATCTCCTCCTCCGACCGGCGCCGCGTTCGAACACCGAGAGCCCGAACCTCGTCGAGGAGGCGCCGGCGAAACGCGACGAGGCCGTTCTGCACGAGGTCGCGTGGCGCGTACTCGAGGAGTGTCCAGCCTCCGCGAGCCGCCCAGTACGCCCTCTTGGCTGCGGACATTTCGTCGTAGTCGCGATCACCCTTGAGCCCGAAGTACTCGATGACAATGCCCCCATGGGGGGTGGAGATCGTGAAGTCCGGGCGGTAGTTCACGCCGTTCCATAGGAAGCTCCGCTCGTACTTGTAGCGAACGTCGTGCTCGAAGAGTGCGTTCGCGATCTCCCTCTCGCCGAAGGACTTCACGAATTCGCCGTTGAGGCTCTCTCGAGGGAGCGCCCGTCGGTGGGTGAGGAACTCGTCCATCGCGAATTCGAGTCGCCCGTCCACGATCCGCTCCCAGTCCTCGCGGAAGTGGGCGAGCATGAGGTCCCTAATGTGGTCGCCGAAGTCCGGCGACCCGAGACGCTGGTCGATCACCTCTTGGACATCACGGCTCAAGCTCCGCGCTCCGGCGACTGGATCGTCGAAGAGCAGGTCCTCTTCCGGATGCACGAGAGCATGCGCGAGTGCGTGGAACGTCATCACGTGGGGCAGGTCCTCGCCGAGGACACCCCTGAGACGAGACTTCATCTCCTCGGCCGCGTCCTTATTGAAGGCAAGCAGAAGGAGTTCACTGGGCGATACCCGGCAGTGCATTTGCAGAAAGGCTGCCCGGGTGGTCAGCGTTCTCGTCTTGCCACTTCCGGCCCGCGCGACCACCTTGATTGCGCCACCCGCGGTGGCAATTGCAGTCGCCTGGTCCAAATCGAGGTTGAATCGCAGTTCGCGGATCGCCCATGCGCGCACGAACTGCCCCTTGAGCTTCTCGTACTCATGCCAGGTCAGAAGGTTCCTGGAGGGATCTGCGGCTAGGGCTTCATCGGCGGCTGGGAAGTCAGCCTCAAACGCGACCCGAAGCCGCCCGACCAAGGCTTCCTTCCGTTTGGCCCGTTCGCTCGCACGAGCTCGCTCATCTTCGTCTGCCTTCGCCCGCTCCCGGGCCTGCTGCGCTCGTGCCTGAGCGTCCTGACGGGCCCACGCGGCCTGCCGCGCCGCGGCCTTCTCGCGCGCGAGGGCCTCCGCGCGGGCGCGCGGGGCCTCACGCGCTTGGGCTTGCGCGCGCTCCAGCGCGACCTCTCGATCCCAGACCTCCTGCGCTCGTGCCTGAGCCTCCTGGCGGGCCCGCGCGGCCTCCCGCACCGCGGCTTTCTGCGCTCGTGCCTGAGCCTCTTGACGCACCCGTGGGGCCTCCCGCGCCTGGGCCTCCTCACCCGCCCGTCCCACATTGGCAAGCCACCGAGCGACCTCCTCGCGGTGGGACCTTGACTCTTCCACATTGCTCGGCACGCCAGGGGGGACGGGTAACTTGGCTCCGCCGGAGCGCTCCCGGAGTCTCTCGGTCTCTCGCTCCTCGGGCGTCATGGGGAACGCTGCGGGCGCCCTGCCGCGTGGCGCGCAATCGTGGTGTCACGAGGCTCAGGCGAAGCCAGATTGCGGCGTCTTGTTGGCACCTTCGCGGCAGGTTGGCGGCTGCGTTGGCGCGCCCCGATGTGGTCGAGGGTCGGTCTGAGCCATCGGCGGCCGACCAGCTCCCACCGCCGATTGGCTGTCACGCCCATCGGTCCGGCCCGCGTCCGTGTTGCCCGCGCTCGGCGTCCGCAAGGGCGAACATCGCTCTCCCAAGAGGGCGTCCCGGATTCGGAAGCCACACTGTCAACCGCCATGGGTTTCGTACAGACCTGTTGCCGCTGTTGGGCGTGTTGAGCCGTCCAATCGCCGAGAGAGAGCGTCGGCCGTGACGAGTCCGTGCAATGGAGACGAAGCGCCTGCATCGAGGGTGTCCACGATGCCCCTGGTCGTCTCTTCAACGAACGTTTGCCACGCGGCGATCACGAGGATGACTGCCCCACTTTACAGGGACGTCTCATCCCGGCGCGGCCCGCGACCCATCCGGCGCTCTGCGCTGATGTTGATTAGGTCGACCGCATCCCGGGCCAGCCCTCAAATGTGCGCAGCACGAGGTCGGTCTGAGGGCCTGCCTCGAAAATAGGGTCGGAGGCGAGCCGCCGAACCTATTTCCCTTTCCGACGCGATCGGGCCAGCGGCCCGCGGGCATCAGTACCCGAAATCTCCGGGTAGCCTAACCCGGGAGAGTGACTGTAGCGTGCGGTGCTGCCACCTAGGGCGGGTCGCTCTCGCCGCCGGCCGAATGCCGTAGAGCGGTCGAACCGGGCGAATGAGCCGGCTACAGTCGCCCGAATAGCGCCACGATGGGTTCATCGTGTCGGGGCACGCAGCCCGTTGCGAAACGCGTCGAACTTGTGCGCCAACGCCGGTCGGTAAATCGCGGCCTTGCGGGTTCCTCCCGAGTCCACGGTGGCCCTGCCGGGGACGCCGTCGAGCCATTTCGTCCCAGCGACCCTTGACGCACCGATCGCTCACATCCACGCTCGATCCATGGACGGCGCGACCCTCACCGAGCTTGACGGGACGCCGATCGTCCGACGGCCGCGGAGGCCCATCGGCGTCGGCCGCACCGCCGTGCTCGCGATGTGCGCCGTGGCGATCGCGGTCGACCTGGCGCTGCGGCTGCTGTTCGTCCTGCCAGTCTGGTCGGACTTCGCGTCCGCAGGCGTGCTCTCGATGACGCTCACGAGCATGGTCGCCGGAGTCGTGACGTTCCTTGTTCCAGCCGCATTCCTGCTGCGTTCGCCCGACGCCTGGCGGGTTCGCCGGATGCTCCTCGTCGGCGCCCTGCTCGGGGCCGGAGCCGAGCTCGCGCGCTCGGCCGGGGCAGCGGTCAGCGGGCTCAACCTCCTGCAGATGAGCACGGGAGCAGATTCGACCTGGCGCACCCTCATGCCGGCCGCGGACGTTGTGAACCAGCTGGGGTCACTCGGAGGCGCGGTCGGGACACTCCTCTTCGCGTTCGGTCTCGCTCGCCTCCGCGAGCGATCTGCCACACGATTCTCACGCGTTGTCGTGGCCGTGGCGCTCGTCGGCGTCGGCCTCCTCTGGCTTTGGGGACTACTCCGGCCGTTCGTGTCGCCGCCAGCCGGGGTCCAGGTGGCGGACTGGGCGTGGACGGTCCCGACCGTGCTCGCGGCAGGCGTCCTCGCCGCGCTCTACCGGGCCTGGGTCATTCTCACGAGCTGGTCGGCCGGCGAGGCTCCCCGGCGCGCCTGGACGTGGGCCGCAGTGGCGACGTCCGTCGGTCTCGCGACTCTTCCCATCGGCTACCTGCTGGGCCTCCTCGGGGCGATCGGCCTCGACCCCGGCCTCTCCGTCACCGCTCTCACCGTCGTCGGGATCGGCGGAGGCCTTCTCTTCGTGGCGGCTGTCGCGGACGGACTCGGAGCCTCACCCGCCCGGGAATAGCCCACCAAGCCAACCCCGCAAGCTGCGGGTCTGGGTCAATCACGACGAGGAGGATGGCGACTCATTCGAACGTTATCGCCCCTCGCATCAGCCGAGCAGCGGCGTCGAACTTCCTCCTCGAACGGTACGCGCCCGACACGAAGTCCTTGCCGCCCACCATCTCACGACGAGATCGGGCACTGGCTCACCTCCGGGGTCCAGCGTTCCCTTGGGCGTGAACACGGCGATGCCTACTGGCACGTAACGGGTAGCTTGAGGTAGGCCCCGACGGTGCATGGCATGTCGAGGCGCATCCCCGTAACGGTTGTCGCAGAATGGAGGAGGATCCATTGCTCGATGCCCGTCATGAGCTTAAAGAAAGCTGGATCGCCCGTCGCGAGGTACGCCTGCCAAATCTCCTCGCCCGCGCCAGCGCACTCGTTGTATTGGACATTCCCTACGATGGAAGTTCTCCCGGCTGGCGTCGCAGACTCGCATGCGGCGATGATGTTGACGTCACTGAACGGCCACTGGGGCACAAAGTGCTCGAGGTTCGCCCCGACAGCATCGCGGAACCCCTTGTGAAGCGACAACATGGCGACGTTTGCGAGCGGAACCTTTGCCACCGAGTCGAGCGACTCGAGCGTTGACACCGCCGGTGGCGTGCTCGCCGAAGCTGGTGAGCCGAGGCGACCGAGCGACCGGTCCAAGAAAGCCTTCGTATCGCTTCCCAGCGCATTCACGGCGTACGAGTAGATCGCGGACGCCAGTGTGTACACAGGCTCCGGTGTGGACGGCGAGCCCGCATATGCGTTCCAGATGATCCCTATCGCGGCGAGGCAGCCGAGCTGGCGGTCGACCAGCCGCGCGTTCGCGTTCGTCTTTGCCCACGTCGACGCGCACTGCTCGAGGAAGATCTGGTAGGCAGTTGCGGGATACTGCATCGAGTTCGCGTTTCGCACGACTGCGGCAACATCGGCCGCGCTCACGGTCTTGGACGGCGTCGCGAGGAGATCAGCTATCGAGTGAGCCACCCCGGCAGTCGGGGTCGGGCGGGCGGTGGTTACAGGACTCGCCACGGGTGAGGCGGCGACCGTCGCCTCCGGGGGAGCCGTGACGACGGCGGTACCGATAGGCGTCGTGGTCGGCGTGACGTTGCTCCCTGAGCAGGCGGCGACGAACGTTGCAGCCACCGCGACGAACAACATTCGCTTGTTCCACATGCTCGTGCTCCTCGTTCGCCAGCTTCGAGAGCCCGACTCAGCGATCCCGCCGTTTTCAGGACTTTCCCGACACCTGAGCCGACGTTAGGCGGGCCTGTTCCCTATCGTGAGTGCCAATGCGCCCTACCGCCGATTACCCAGGGCCCCCGGACCCTCAGAGCACTCCCCACCCTCCGAGGGCGGCTGTCGTCAAGGCGACAGTGGAGTGTTGCCTACCTCGAGCGGCGACCCCGGTTGCTCAGGATGCCCCGGCTCAACAGGATCGTATTCGGGAACGTGGCGTTGAAGCCGACGTTCACCGACACCTGCATGGCCTTCACGATGCGCTTGGCTGCGGCCTTGACCGTCCCCGCCTTGTCCTTCTCCGGGTCGAAGGAGAACGGGATCACCTGTGATGCAGCGCCAGCAGCGGCCTGCGTGACCGCCTTCTGAAGCTCCTGATCGCGGGGTGAGACGACCCGAGCCAGCGAGATAGCGCTCTTCGACGGCCGAGCGAGCGGGACGACCAAGTACTCCTCGGCAAAGGCGGCGGTGCAGGCCGCTCTCGAGAGCGAGATCCGCGTCACGGGCCAGTTCAATGCGCTCGCCGGCGCGGCCCAGGATGGCGCGGATCACCGCAGCCTTGCGTTCCTTCAGTGGTTCATCGAGGAGCAGGTCGAGGAGGAGCGCACGATGCGCGATCTGCTCGGCCTCATCGATAGCGGGATCAACCTCTTTGCGGCCGAGCAGATGCTCGACGGGCCGGCGTAGCCGGGAGCGAGCGCTCGTCGCGCCGGCCTGCCCGAGGTATCAGCTCGCCACGAGCCCGGCCCGCGCGAGGGCATCGGCCGCTCTGCGCCCGAGGGCGTCGGGGGTCTGGCGGGCATAGCGGCGGGTCACGTCGGTCGAGGAATGGCCGAGGTACCGGCTCACCTCTTCGAGCGGCATTCCGTTGTTGACAAGGAGCGTCGCCGTGGCGTGGCGGATCCGGTGGGAGCCGAACGTCCGGAGGCTTCCGCCCCCCGCGTGGTAGCGCCGAGTGAGCATGAGCGAGACCGCGTTCATCGAGAGCGGCTGCACGCCGTCGCTCTGGCAGGCGGACACGAAGAGCCAGCCCGGGTCGGCCTCACCGGCGGCGCGGGCTTGCTCGACGAGGATTGGCCGCCCGCGCTCGAGGTAGGCGGATATGGCTACCCGGCTCTCGGGCTGGAGGGCTACGTCGAGCGTCTTGCCACCCTTGCCCCGCCGGAAGCGGATGAGCGCCCGCTCGAAGTCGAGGTCCTCGA
>Ga0209429_10002494_pt1 | contig 10849 bp, 10 predicted proteins | sample BarGraNGADG00212_3_FD_184493 | JGI IMG/M metagenome (GOLD analysis project Ga0209429, IMG submission 184493) | Arctic peat soil microbial communities from Barrow, Alaska - Barrow Graham LP Ref core NGADG0004-212 (SPAdes) (version 2) | ecosystem: Environmental > Terrestrial > Soil > Wetlands >... | reverse complement strand
ATTTACACACGGATCGGGAAGCGCTTATTATACAAATTTGATAAAAGCTTATGGTTCATCGAATATTGCTGAACCTTCCTATGCACAATGCCGCGGACCAAGAGATGAAGCCTTCATGGCAACATTCGGGGAAGAAGTTTACTCACCCGAAATTACCGATATCCGTGATACAAAATGCCTGGTTCTTATCGGATCTCATATTGGTGAGAACATGCATAACGGACAGATCCAGGAGATGTCGGATGCTATTGATAAAGGTGTGACAATAATTACTGTCGATCCAAGATTCTCAACCGCAGCAGGCAAATCAAAATTCTGGCTTCCGATAAAACCTTCTACAGATATTGCATTGCTTTTAGCTTGGATTCATGAGATAATTTATAACGATTATTACGATAAAAAGTATGTCGAAAAATATTGTTCCGGATTCGACAAACTAAAAGAACATGTAAAGGATTTTACTCCTGAATGGGCTTATGGAATAACAACTATCAAACCAGATCTTATCAGGAAAACAGCCAAAGAGATGGCCGATGCATCTCCATCGGTTATTGTACACCCTGGCCGTCATGTAACCTGGTATGGTGATGATACACAGAGAGTTCGTGCAATAGCCATCCTGAATGCCCTTTTAGGTTCATGGGGCAGGCGGGGAGGTTTTTACAGACCTGCAAAATTTGTGGTCCCATCTGCTAAAATTCCAAAGTTTCCTGAACCTAAGAAGACCTGGACTGATGCTTTTCCCGGAAAATATCCCATCGCAAGCTCCCCGGTTTCGAATGCTCTGATCGATGCTTCAATTCCTGAAAACAAGCCAGGGTTATTGATAAAAGGATGGATTGTCAACGGAACAAATCTTATATCATCCATCCCCAATCAGGCGAATACTATTAAAGCAATTCAGAATCTTGATCTTATTGTTGCTATAGATACTATGCCGATGGAAATTACAGGGTGGGCCGATGTTGTTCTTCCTGAATGTACTTATCTTGAAAGGTATGATGCGCTGAGAATAAGTCCTTACCGTAAACCGGCTATTGCTCTCAGGATGCCAGCCGCTGAAGCAAAGAATAATACGAGGTCAGGTTATAATATTGCGAGAGGACTTTCATTAAAACTTGGTCTGGAAGCATATTTCCCGTTTGAAAAGCAGGATGAATTATTGGATTGGCAGCTTAAACAGGTAGGTTCTTCACTTGAAGAGATGCAGCGGGTAGGTGTAAAGACATCCGAAAGGGAGCTTGATGATCTTTATTTTGCAGAAAATGAAGACGTTGTGTTTTCGACAGATTCAGGAAAGATTGAATTATATTCTAAAGCTTTTAAGGATGCAGGTTATGATCCACTTCCAAAATATGTTGCTCATGAAGAACCTGCAGAAGGCTATTACCGTCTTATCTATGGTCGGGCACCAATGCACACTTTTGGAAGAACTTCAAATAACCCTAATCTTACTGACCTGATGAAGGAAAATTCAGTATGGGTAAACCCAAAGGTGTCAAAAGAGTGGGGGTTGACTGCAGGTCAGTATATCTGGCTGAAAAATCAGGACGGAGTAGTTTCAGATTTCCCGATTAAAGTAAGAATAACTGAGAGGATCCGCTGGGACTCAATTTACATGGTTCATGGATTTGGACATGGTCAGAAGCAAATGAAACGCTGTTTTGGAAAAGGCGCCGGCGATACACAACTTATTACAAAAGTATTGATCGATCCGATTATGGGAGGAACAGGGATGAGAGGCAATTTTGTAACATTTGTAACAGAGAAAACTGATAAGGAGGTTGCATCATGAGATATGCAATGGCAGTTGATACCAGGAAATGCGTAGGATGCAGCGATTGTGTTGTAGCCTGCCAGACTGAAAACAATGTTCCAATCGGTTTTTGCCGCGACTGGGTTGTTGAGGTGATGGATGGAACTTATCCACAACTTGAAATGGAGATCAGGTCGGAGAGATGCAATCATTGTGAAAATGCACCATGTGTAAGATGTTGCCCTACCGGTGCAAGTCAAAAGATTGAAGGAGGGATAGTCGTTGTCGATCACAATAAATGTATTGGATGCGGAGCTTGTATGGCTTCCTGTCCTTACGATGCACGATATCCTCATCCGTCAGGTTATGTTGACAAATGTACCTTCTGCGAGCACAGGATCAAAAACGGATTGTCTCCTGCTTGTGTGGCAGTATGCCCTACCAAATGCCTTTATTTTGGTGACCTTCACGACCCTAACAGCAACGTTTCGGTTGTACTGAAAAGGAGAAAATTTAAAACTCTTATACCTGAGGCAGGAACAAACCCTCAATTATACTTCCTGATCTAGAATATTAATTATCAGTTAAATATGAAAGAAGAAACAATTGTCAGCGGAAGAATGAATCAACTTATTGATCCGCATCTGCATATATGGCATTGGCAGATATCTCTTTATCTGTTTCTTGGAGGAATGGCTGCAGGCATTCTTGCAATCGCGGCTCTCTATTTTATAAGAGGAAGGGAAAACGATTATAAGACCGCTGTCAGAATTACCCCATTTCTAGCACCTTTTTTACTAGTTTTGGGACTAATTGCGTTATTTATTGATTTACGTCACAAACTGTTTTTCTGGCAGTTATACACTAATATCAGGTTGCAGTCGCCAATGTCATGGGGCGCATGGACACTTATGGTTATTACCCCTGTTTCATTTATATGGTGTGCACTTCATATAAGGGATATTTTTCCACGCTGGGACTGGAAGTTTAAGATATTGTACGATCTCGAATCCTTTTTCAATAAATACAAAAAGGCCTTAGCCTGGGTAATGCTGATATATGCAATAATATTAGGTATTTACACAGGGATTTTGCTTTCAGCCTTTAATGCACGTCCGCTCTGGAATACATCTATACTTGGACCTCTGTTTCTTGCTTCCGGGCTTTCTGCCGGAGCAGCAGCTACATTACTCTTGTCTAAGAATAAGGAGGAGCGCAAACAATTTGCAAGGGTTGATCTGGTATTAATAGGAATTGAATTATTTCTGATAATTCACATGTTCATGGGATTTAATGCCAGCACCCAGGTACAGATTGAAGCAGCAAGAATGTTTCTGGGAGGTCCTTATACAATGTCATTCTGGATATTTGTGGTTATTCTGGGAATGCTCATTCCGGCTCTTTTAGAGATTATGGAGCTGGGCAAGTTTCATATCCCTGCAATGATGCCGGCAGTTCTGGTAATTTTTGGAAGCCTGATGCTGAGGTTTATTATAGTGTACGCAGGACAGGTGAGTAGATGGTTGTATTGAAGACTCCCAGACACCCTACCAGGGCGTCTCATTAGGAAGTAAGTAATAAGCTAAGTAAAGATAGTATGTCAAAATCGATCGAAATCAAAAAAACAAAGTACCTCAATCCTTACATAGGCGGGGTATTACTTGGAATTGTACTTCTGGCAGCAAATTTTGTGTCAGGTCGCGGACTTGGTGCCAGTGGTGCTATTAAAAGTGCAATTGTAACCGTTGAAACAACTATTGCTCCGGTTTCTTCAGAGTCCACGGGATTCGTTAAAGAATTCAGACAATCACATGCCGGGAACCCCATGAAAACATGGCTCGTTTTTGAAATGCTTGGCGTTCTTGTTGGTGGATTTATTTCGGGTGCTTTTGCCGGTCGTCTGAAATTTAAGGTTGAACACTCTCCGAAAATAACTTCAATGAAGAGATTGTTCCTTGCACTGGGAGGCGGAGTGCTCTTTGGCTTTGGATCGCAGCTCGGAAGAGGCTGCACCAGTGGCTCTGCCCTCAGCGGTATGGCAGTACTGTCGCTTGGAGGGTTTATAACTATGATGGCAATATTCGGAACCGCGTACGCTCTGGCATATTTCTTCAGGAAAAACTGGATCTAATTAAAGTCAAAAGACAAAAGTAAAAAGACAAAAGTAAAATCCAATGAACCTCAAGCCTCAAGCCTCAAACCTCAAACCTCGAACTAAATAACTAATTACGACATAATAACAATATAACATGGGACCATTATCAGTTAACGAATTAATATCAGAAAACACAAACCTCTTTCTTGCCTTCATCATTGGGATAGGGTTTGGTTTTGTTTTGGAACAGAGCGGTTTTTCTTCCAGCAGAAAACTAGCCGGAGTATTTTACGGATACGATACTGTTGTGCTGAAGGTATTCTTCACGGCAGCCATTACAGCTATGCTGGGACTTCTCTTCTTCAGCCTTTTCGGTTGGGTAGATCTTAGTATGGTCTATGTAAATCCAACCTATCTGACATCAGCGATTGTTGGTGGAATTATTATGGGTGCCGGATTTATTATGGGAGGATATTGTCCAGGTACCAGCTTTTGCGGTGCCTCAATCGGCAAACTTGATGCCTTTGTTTTTATCGGAGGGTTATTCCTGGGAGTATTCATATTTGGCATAGGTTATCCAATATGGGAGGAAATGTATCTTGCAAAATTCCTGGGCTTTCCAAAAATCAGCACAACACTCGGACTTACAGACGGAGTCTTTGCAATACTTCTTATTCTTATCGCTCTGGCAATGTTCTGGGTAGCTGAATGGGCTGAAAAGAAATTCCCAAGAGCTGAGTACTAGTAATTCTGAAATTAAGAAATGCCACAAAGACACTAAGACGCAAAGGTTCACCAAGACAATTATATTGTTGAAAACTCTTTGTGTAACTTTGTGCCTTGGTGTCTTGGTGGCAAAATGATTTAAAATAAATCTTTCTAAAAATACCATTGTTATGAAACCACTTAGATTATTAGCATTGTTCATCATCCCGATGGGATTAATCATTGCAGCTGTTCCTCAGAATAAGACGAAACCTTACAAACTAACTGCGGAACAGTTATTGGGTGAAGTCAATACCCGAACTCAGTATGTCACTCCGGATGCAGTGGCTGATATGATAATTAAAAAGGATCCAACCCTTCGTCTCATTGATGTAAGAAGTCAGGATGAATTCGAAAAGTTCAGCCTTCAGGGAGCAATTAATATTCCGGTTACAGACCTGCTTTCCGAAAAGTACGCCGATATCCTTAATCAGGATGGAAAGATGAATGTTTTCTATTCAAATGGCACCTTAACTGCAAATGAAGCATGGATGGTTACAAGGCAGTTAGGTTATAATAACAACTTCGTTCTCGAAGGCGGGCTTAACTATTGGTTTGAAGCAATTCTTAATCCCAAAAAACCAGCTTCAACAAGTCCCAATGAAGAATTTGCAAAATATGATTTTCGCAAAAGTGCAGGAGCTGCCCTTGGAGGAGGCTCTGCTGCTCAGCCGGTTCAGGAACAGAATGCTGCATCAGCTAAGCCCGTCATCATAGCAGGACCAAAGAAAAAGAAAGCTGCGGGAGGTTGTTAGTTCCTGCGCCTTCCGTTCTGCCTTATGCCTTACGCCTGACGCCAGTCGCCTATTATTTCTATTCCAAAAAAATTGGTTTCTGAAAATTGATTTCTATATTTGAAATCAAACTAATTAATCTCATTATGAAAAGTAAAATCTTAACTCTTCTGGTTATCTCATTTCTTTCTGTATTAGTTGTCAGCGCACAAAATACAGTTAAAAAAGCCGGTCCAGTAGGCAGCTGGAATTTTGAGTCACCTTATGCACCTCAGGGATATCAATCAGGAACTATTGCAGTAAGTATGGCAGATAAAAAATATTCGGCAACCATGGCATTTACCGGAAATACTTCTCCGATTGCAGCTGAAAAAGTATCTGTTGTAAATGATAGTCTTTTCTTTTCAGTATATGTTGAAGGTCAGGATGTATCTATAAAACTGAAAGTTGAAGATGCAGCAAAAATGACGGGCAAAGCCGTTTATTCAGAAGGAGAAGTACCTCTTACTCTAACCAAATCAACAGGAGTTGTTGAAGTTAAGTCTCAGAAGTAAAAAACAATAATAAGTAAGTAACAGCATGTTCTACAGAATATTGTTACTTATTTCTTTTTTTGCTTGAAAATCAATTATTTGCCCCGACCCTAAAGGGAGTAATTGATTTTCTTCGCACCCTTTAGGGCAAGGGGCTAACGAAGAAAATCAATGGGGCAATATGCATGATTCCTGATACTCAAATTTATTTAAAATGGTTTCAATCCTGCAGCTATGAGAAAATCTTTGATCATTCTGTTTGTCATTGTGGTTTTCGTTACTCCGGCTAAATCGCAGATTGTTAATAAAATTCCGCTCAGTATCCGTCAGACAGGTTACAACATTGAAGCTACGCTTGACCCTTCTTCGAAAACGGTAACAGGAAAAATGGATGCATTTTGGGTTAATAAGTCGACCGACGTTGTTCCTGATATTCAGTTACATCTTTATATGAATGCATTCAGAAACAATAAGACAACAATGAATATAGAATCAGGTGGTTTGTCTGGTTATAAAGATGCTGACTCGGGATGGATAGATATAAAATCTTTCACTGACAGGTATGGTAAAGACCTTACCTCCGGAATGCAATTTATAAGTCCTGATGATGGTAATTTGAAGGATCTGACTGTTCTGAAAGTTACACTTCCACAGGCAGTAAAACCCGGAGACACAGTTTTTATTAAGGTGAATTTTGAAACCAGGCTTCCAGGAAAAATAAAGAGAACCGGATACAAAGATGATTTCTTTTTTGTAGCCCAATGGTTTCCAAAATTCGGCGTATATGAACCTGTTGGCATGCATTACTCAACAAAAGGAGCATGGAATTGTCATCAGTTCCATGCTAATTCAGAATTCTACTCAAACCATAGTGTTTATGATGTTAAAATCACTGTTCCAAAGGAATACGTAGTTGGGACTGGCGGAATGCTAATATCCGAGGTAAATCCTGATGCGAACGGTAAGAACAAAACCCTTATATATCGGGCTGAGGATATAGTTGATTTTGCCTGGACAGCCTGGCCCGGATATGCTGTTTTTACAGATCAGTGGGAGCATGTTAAAATTACGTTGCTTCTTCCTAAGGAGAGGAATGACCAGGTTGAAAGACAATTTAAGGCAGTAAAAAATGCACTGGAATATTTCGCCAGGAATGTAGGAAAATACCCATGGCCGTATCTTACTATCGTTGATCCTCCTGCAAAAGGAAATGGAGCGGGAGGTATGGAGTATACAACAATTTTCACAAGTGAATCTTTTACAGGGGTCCCTGCTTTTTACCATTTTCCTGAAATGGTTACAATTCATGAATTCGGACATGCTTATTTTATGGGTATTCTTGCCAGTAATGAATTTGAGGAACCATGGCTTGATGAGGGCGTAAATTCTTTCTGGGAAGAAAGAATCATGGGCCATTATTATGGTGAATATGAAGGAATGCTTGACCATCCATGGCTTAAAATTGCAGATAAGTCAATGTCAAGGTTATCATATATTAATTCTGAAGGAAGGCAGGCAGTAAGCAATAAGGAGTATTCATGGAATTATCCTCATGGTACTTATGGAATGATGTCATATAACAAAACAGCCACATGGCTTTATACGCTTATGGGAATAATCGGAGAGGAGACAACTAACGAAGTCTTCAGAGAATATTATAAGAAATGGGCTTTCAGACATCCTTCCGGAGTTGATTTTGTAAATGTTGTAAATGAGGTAGTTAAAAGAAAATACGGAGATAAGTTTGGAACTGATATGAATTGGTTCTTTTCCCAGACACTTTATGGGACAGGAATTTGTGATTACCGTGTAGTTGATTTTTATAACAATAAGCTCTACCTCTCTGATAGAAAGGTTATCAAAAGCGATTCAACCGATAAGAATTTATCCGGTGCTGATTCTCTTTATAAGTCAGTGGTGGAACTTGAAAGACTGGGTGAGGTTATGTTACCGGTAGATGTTCTGGTTCATTTTAAAAACGGACAGGAAGTTATTGAATCATGGGACGGAAAAAGCCGTGTAAAAGATTTTACATACACTGAAAAACGAATGATAGATTGGGTTAAGATTGATCCGGAATTTAAAATCAGAATGGACGTCAATTACATCAATAATTCAATGACTGATAATCCTGATCGTGTCCCGGTGCGTAGGATAACCGATAAGTTAATATCATTCATGCAGTTTTTTATAAGTTTTATTTCGTTATAATTTTGATACTTATGAAAATATTACACTCTATAAAATCAGCTGCTTTACGTACAATGAATCTTTGGAAAGGTGCTCTGATTATTTGGTTTTTATCTCTTTTACTTGTCAGTATGCTGGCAATGCCCATAAAAGGTGCATTGAATTCAGGTTTTGGGAAAAGTATGATAACTGAGAAACTTGCTGATGGATTAAATTTTGAAGTTTTTGCCGATATGGGTGCTGCCTTCAGAAGTATTATGTCCTTTTTTTCAGTTGGGTTGTTCATGACTATTTTAGTTGGATTTATCCTGAATGCATTTTTTACAGGTGGAGTATTCGAAAGGCTTAAAGAATCATCGGGTAAGTTTTCAGCCGGAGAATTCTTTAGAGCATCAGCAAAGAATTTCTGGTCATTTCTGGTCATTTCATTAATTATCAGCCTTATAATTCTGGTACTTGCCTTTTTGATTATTGGAATTCCATTGTCAATAGTGGGACAGTCTGACAGCTCACCTGAAGGAGCTCTGTTTCAAACCGGACTCATAGTACTTTCAATTTTTTTCCTTTTGCTGACAGTTCTTCTTTTGGTTGCCGATTACGCAAGAGCCTGGCAGGTTACTATGGATAAAAATGTATGCTTCAAAGCAATCGGATTTGGATTCAGTCAGACTTTCAAAACATTTTTGTCATCATTTCCTTTGATGATAATTCTGCTTGTAGTACAGCTATCATTCGGGTGGCTCGTACTAAAAATACTTCCTGGAATGAGGCCTGCGACAGGAGGAGGCGTTTTCCTTCTGTTTCTTCTATCTCAAATACTGTTCTTTCTTAAAATAATGCTAAAAATCTGGAGGTATGGAAGCGTTACTGCGCTTCTTCCTCATTATTCACCCTAAAAAGAAATGTCATCCCGAGCGCCAGCGAGGGATCCTTGGGGCATTAGTTTATTCATTAAAAAAATTAAATGAAAATTCATTAATATTGTCTATGGTGAATAAGTTTTACATTTATATTGTTTTGCTACTTTTCCAAGTTACATTGTTCTCCCAAAACATTGATATCAGGATACTTCGATCCCTAAACTCCTCACAGACCCTTCCATCTGATAAGTTCTATCAGTTTATGTCAAATTCTGATGCATTTATTGTGGCAGGTGTCCCTTTGACAATGGGTGTAGCAGGCTATATAAACCATGATAAAACATTATTCAGGAACGCCTGTGTAACTGCTGTAGCGACGGGTATAAATGTTATAATTACTACCGGGTTAAAATATTCTGTTAGTAGGGATCGGCCGTTTATCACATACCCTGACATAACAAAAAAATCGGCAGCAGGGAGCCCATCATTCCCTTCCGGTCATACTTCGAGTGCTTTCGCAACAGCAACATCATTGAGTCTGGCTTATCCAAAATGGTATATTATTGTTCCATCTTATTCTTGGGCCAGTACAGTGGGTTATTCCAGAATGCATCTGGGTGTGCATTATCCATCGGATGTTCTTGCAGGAGCCATAATTGGTTCAGGATGTGCCTGGCTGACTTATGCAGTAAATAAAAAACTTATTTCTCGCAAAGACGCACTTCGTACACCGAAGCTTTAGCGAAGGTGTAAAGGCGTAAAGATAATTTGTCTCTAAGTCTCCCATTCTCCCATTCTCCCCCTCAGTCTGGGTCCAGTTCTCCGTGCTCTACGCTCCACGCTCTACGCTCTACGCTCCACGTTCTACGCTCTACGCTCCATGCTCCATGATCCATGCCCCGTGCCCCGTGCTTAATACGTATAAATACCCCTTATAAATAGGCTTTAAGCTTCTTTATCCCTCATTGCATTTGAGTTACTTTTGTGTTAATTATTTAACACTTATCACTCTTAACAGGTTGATGGAAAAAGTATACGACTTGCTTTTAAAGGATATCAGGTTTGAAGAGGGCCTGAATGCCTGCATGAATTGCGGAGTATGCACTGCAATCTGCCCGGCTGCCGAATTTTACGATTACGATCCCCGAAAGATAGTTAATACAGTACAGTCAAAAAACGACGAAGAAATCACAAAGCTCCTTAAGTCTGAAACAATCTGGTATTGTGGTGAATGCATGTCGTGCAAAACGCGCTGCCCTCGTGGAAATGCTCCCGGATTAATTATTATGGCTTTGAGGTCACTTTCACAGGATCTTGGCTATTTTGTTGAATCTGAAAAAGGTCGTCAGCAACTAGCTCTAAAGAGGACTGTTGGTCAGTGGATACTCGATCATGGCTATTGTCTATATCTCGAAGGAGTTGGTACTTCACTTCATCCTGAGCAGGGTCCTGTATGGGACTGGATTCAAGATAACTGGGTTGATGTGTTTAATAGGATGGGAGCTAACTATAAAGGCGATGGTCCCGGAATTCTGAGAAAAATTCCGGAAGAGGCAATGGATGAAATAAGAGAGATATTTAAGGTAACCGGAGGGATGGAAAGATATGAAAATATCGAAAAATTCTCAAAAGAAAAAGCCGCTGAATTACACATGACACTTGATGAGGGTATTGATAATGAGTATTTCAGACACATTTATAAGACCAATAATGGTACTCATACCAGGCAGGAGTGAGGAGTGAGGAGTGAGCAGATATATATTTTACAGGAATGAATATTGATGGGAAAAAGGCAATTTGGAGAGATTATCAGAAAGAAATTGCTGATGATAAGTATTACTATGTCAGAAGCTGTGTAAGGCAAAATTTCTTCCCCGGTTCTGAAACAGCTTTTCTGAAGATAATGCGTGAAGAAC
>Ga0209429_10002489_pt1 | contig 10858 bp, 8 predicted proteins | sample BarGraNGADG00212_3_FD_184493 | JGI IMG/M metagenome (GOLD analysis project Ga0209429, IMG submission 184493) | Arctic peat soil microbial communities from Barrow, Alaska - Barrow Graham LP Ref core NGADG0004-212 (SPAdes) (version 2) | ecosystem: Environmental > Terrestrial > Soil > Wetlands >... | reverse complement strand
CTTGCGAATCCAGTCTGCGCTCGCTCAGAGATTTTTAGTCCCTATGACTATGCCTGAACCACCACGAGACAATCCAGGCTGTCAAGAAATCAGAATATCGATCAGTTCGGATGCATGGCTAAAATCTGCAACCAGGAAATCAGCTTTTGCGCGGGTCAGTCTCTCCACTTTATGCTCATTCCAGCCATAATGAACAACTTCATCACTGGCAACTCCCAGGGTAATCGCTCCACGCTGACGCCCTTCGTTAATCTCCACTGGGCCATCTCCCACAACCAACAGTTGATTTCCCGAAAGCTGATGATCATCTAAAATGCGCTGAATAATGCGCTCCTTGTTATTTGATTCACTTTCATCCAAAGCACCATAGATTTCGCCCTTGAAATAATTCGCAATCCCTAAGGCGGTTGTTTCCCTCACCACATCTGCATGATCGCTGCCACTAGCAATATAAAGTATGGCACCTTTCTCCGCTAACCCACGAACAAACTCCATCGAACCCTGCACAAGGTAATCTTGAGGCGCTGCGGTTTTAGTTTCTAGTGCTTCCAATCGTTTGGAAACTGAAACCATCAGTTCCTTTAAATATCTTTTTTTATATTCAGCAGCAGTAAGAGGTTTGGCTTCCATTCCAACGCTTTTCACTTTTTCAACGAGCCACTTCATTTGCACAATGGTTAAGGTTCCAGTTGAAACATCAATATATTCACCCACCTCTGTCACAAGTTGAGGCGAAGGTCGATTTCCAGCGCAAATGGCATCCAGCATTACCGCTTGCATCACCGGTTCCCAGCCCTGGCGAAGAACGGAAACTGTTCCATCAAAATCAAATAGAACGTGCCTCACCTTCCCGAGGGTACCTATTACGGTCGGGTTTAGGATTCTGAACCAATTTGAACTAGATGTCGACATTATGGAACTCCAATGATTTTTCAATTTTTGATTAACACAGTTGGTCTTTTATTCGTTCAAACCCGATACCCACACATCATACGCATCAAGAATTTCTGCAGGGGACGCGGTTCCTGTTATCCCAATTTTGGTAACCGTTACGGCAGCGGATAGGTTCGCCAAACAAGCTGCCTCCAGAGGAGTCGCACTGCTCGCGCTTGCAGCTGTAAAAGATGCCAGGAACGCATCTCCTGCGCCTACTGGATCCACAGGTGTTGGAACATGCACACCAGGTAGACTGACGCATTCTCCACCACTTGCCACCAGGCACCCCTGCTCACCGCGTGTGATGATGATAGGTTGTCCGGTGTTCTGGTTATGATGAATCGCGGCATTTGAAAGATCCAGGAGTGTGATCCCTTCACAACTTCGTTCCGGAAAAAATAATTGGGATGCTTCAGTCTCGTTTGGCTTCAAGATAAGTGGACTAAATTCCCCCACCCGCTCACGCGAATCCACAACTAATGGTTTTTTTGGCTGCAATTTAGCCAATTTGAGAATCCCGGCGATAACCTTGGCAGTTAGTATGCCTGTAGGTTGATAATCCGCAATGATCAGTCCATCCAATTTTTCCAGGGATTCATTCAGGGCGTTTAGCAGGGCAACTTCCATTTCTTCCGAAATGGGTTGATCATTAATAAAATCCAGACGCGCATCTTCCTGCAACCGCCTACCAACAGCGGTTAGCATCACTTTTCCGTAAAACGGCGTTTGACGATTGGCTTGGTTAAATATCCCGCTCGTCTGAACATTTTCTTTTACCAACAAACTACGCAGAATATTTCCGCGCCAATCATCTCCAATTACGCTGAAACTACAGACATTGGATACGCCCAGTGCAGAGAGATTCCAGGCTACATTCGCAGCTCCGCCTAACGAATACCTCTCACGCGTAATGGGACGCGGAAATGTGGCTGTTTCACGCGATAATTGGGATTGTTCCATGTCTGCGTACCAATAGCCATCCAGGATAAAATCACCCACAACGCCAATCGTTCGATCCTTGATTTTTTTTAAGATCTGTTCAAGTCTGGGGCGGCCAACAGGGATGATCATATATCCTGCCTCGAAGAAAATATTTGAGCTTCCAGCATTTCACACAGACAGTGGTAGATGTGCAAGTGCCAGGATTGCACCACGGCAGTCTCTTTGGCGGGGGCATGCATCACAATATCGGCTTGAGAAGACAATAACCCGCCTTCTTGTCCTGTAAGACCTATGGTGGTCATATTCAACAAATGTGCGGTTTGGATCGTATAAAGGATATTCCTGGCATTACCACTTGTACTGATCCCCAGGAATACATCTCCGGCATGCCCCAATGCGTATAACTCCTGGGCAAATCCCAGATAAGGTTTGCTAAAGTCATTCTCTACAGCGCTAGCTAAAGCAGGGTTATTGCCCAACACCACACTGCGCAGCCCCACCTGCAAGCATTCTGCCAATTCTGCTCCTCCCGGAACTGAATTAAGCCGCAGTTTGTGAGCGGCCGGAATTGGACGGCGTTTCTTGTATGCCTTATCCAACTCTCCACAGATATGCAAGGCATCGGACATACTGCCACCGTTTCCGGCCAAAAATAGCGTGCCACCCGTTAAGAAACAGCGCTTGAAAACAATGTAGCTGCGCACTAAATCTTCTCGCAGCGGGCTCAAAGCGGAGTACTCACCCAGCATGGTTTCAAGAATTTCGGCTGCCTTTGGATTTTCTATGTATAAATCAACCGATTCCGCATGGGCAGTAGAATTTTGGCTAACGGGTTTGATCGGCGCTAAACGGGTTGTCACTTGATGATACAGGTTTGGAAGTGTTTCACGGTGATCGCCTGTGATGTGATACCCCTTGCCACCCAGAGCCACCGGGCGGTTGACGATATTTTTGCGCGGGCGATAATAATAATCAGGATTATCATCCCCAACTGGCTTACGGTAATCGCCCAGGGGGATTAAGTCAAAGTTCGCCGTGGTAAAAACCTTTACTGTATTGCCAAGGTTGCGTGCAATCGAGAGCGCTTTCAAAAACACTTCCGGGCCAATAACAGATGAACCAAAATTGCAAAAAACACCGCCTTCCAGATCACAAACAGCCCTGGCAAAGATCTTAAAATCCTGACCGCTTGCCCAACCTGACGCAGCGAAATCCACTTTTGGGTGTTGATGAATAATGTCGGTTCCAATGGCAATATGTACAGTATAGGGAATTCCCAACCTATAGGCTGTGTACAATACACTGTTTTCACGATACTCAAAACACGTATCTTCAGCGATCAAACGACCCAGAGCTTCGCCCAATCCCAAGCCTTCGTTGCAACCACGCTGGATGGCTAGGTTCATGAGATGACCCGTCTCTTCTGCCATCCCAAAGCTGCCATCTTCCAGGCTTTTGAGCACATCTTCGCTGGTATGACCCTGGAAGGCGATTTCAAAATCATGAATGGTTGCCGCGCCATTGGAGGCCAGGTGGGTGACGACGCCACGATTTAACAGGTCAATTACCACAGGTGCAAGCCCACGCTTAATAACATGCGCACCCATCATGAAAATCACAGGTTTCCCATTCTTGCGTGCATCCACAACCCTCAAAGCCAGTTCGAGCAGTTCCGGGTTTTCAAACGGTATATAGGATGTCGCCGGGAAGATCAGATCTTCAAGTGCAACACGGTTTTCACGTTTAACAAGAGGATATGTTTTCACTTTGGTTAGATCCACACTAGGGTAAGGCATAATTTGTTCCTCCAATGCTAATCTGAGCAATCTCAGGGCACGCACTTGTAATCAATGTAAACCGGTAAGTTGCGTTGGTAATTCACTTCCCATCATTCGGCTTCAAAGAAATATAAAGCACCGTTCAATCTTGGATGCTCAAAGCCGCCGCGTAGACCGTTCGAAGTGGAACGCTGTGTATCTCAGCTGCTTTTTTGCAATCTTCGTATTCCGGAGCGCGTTTGGATGTTCCACCTGGTAAGCGAGCTACCTTGACCTGTATCGGCCCATATGGCGTCTCAACTATTTCGTTGGTCCATTCCAGACTGAGCATCTCCATGAACTGACGGCGTACCCCCAGTGTGCTGGTCTCCCGGAAAAGGATCGCTACTAGCAACTCCGTGTCAGCCGGGCGACATATTACCGAGAGCATCGTCGCCAGGCGATTCTTTTTCATCTGAATGGGTGTGAAAAAAACATCCAGTGCTCCGCTAGCGAAAAGTTTTTCCATCACGTAACCATTTATCTCAGCGCTGTTGTCATCTAGGTTAGTCTCGAGAAGCACAATCTGTTCCATGCCTTTGCTTGTCTCGCCGATCAGAAGCCGCAGGAGCGCAGGGATGGGCAGATCGCGAGCGCTCGCCCCGTACCCCAGCCCAATCAATGTCATCAACGGTATGCTACCAAAGCTTTGGCAGACCGTAGATAAGATCAAGGCACCTGTAGGAGTGATCAGTTCATGATCAATGTCACAACCCTGAACTGGAACTCCTTTCAAAAAAGCCATTGTCGCAGGTGCAGGAAGCTGGGTCTGCTCGTGTGCACCAGTTACGAAGCCCCGCGCGAGCGGGAGCGGCGAGCTATAGACCTGTTCGATACCCAAGGCTTCCAACCCAAGGAGCACTCCTACCACGTTCACTAACGTGTCGATCCCGCCGGTTTCGTGTGAATCTACTTGCTCCACCGGCTGCCCATGAATCTCTGCCTCGACCTCGGCCAGTCGCTGGAACATGCCAATTGCCTTGTCCTGAATAAGGATTGGAAGGCGGCTCTTTCGCAGGACGGTCTCGAGTTCGGTCAAACTTCGGCTATAGGCGTGATCGTTTTTATCTAACGGGTGACGTGCATTGGTGATGATTTCCACCTTAGTAGCCGCAAAGCCGTTCTTGCTAACCTTTTTTCCATTAAGTTCAAACTCTTCGTCCAAACCAAGCAAGGAGAGACGCTGGCGTAGGGTATCCAGCAGCAGGCCGGCATCTAGCAGAGCACCAAGGATCATTTCGCCGGAAGCACCGGCCATACAGTCGAAATAGGCAATTTTCATCAAGTTTCCTTCAGCTTGACTTATTTTAGCATCCGGGAGGTGATTGCACACAAATCAAAATAATTGTCAATATTGTCTGCCGCCAGAGGTTCTCCAGGAATTGAGCATCATCAATAGTGCTGTTAAGCCAATACAACTGTTTCCGTAGTCCACGCTCGCGAAAAGCCGATCACCTTTGGTGGTTTAGTTGTTTCTCACCGCCTCGCGGATGGCGCGAAAACCGATCAAATGAATGCCAGACTCTTGAATGAACGTTTTCAACTCCGCACTCATGAAAACCTGGTAATTGGCGACGCGCCCCTTCCAATCGGGGCATATGGCGCGCAATTCAGGTGTATCTACCGATGGGTGAATGATAAAGTGTGACAGACCGGTTGGAATTTCGCTGAAAATCTTTTTAACAAGACCGAAATGATCATCGCAATGGTCAAGTGGCAGGGCAAAAAGACCGTCGAGCATAGGCAGCCCTTGCGCTTCTAACTGCTGAAGGATGGGCGCATAGAGTGCCATGGTGGCGTCGTCAATGCTCATGGTATCAAACCCCTTTGCGCTGGCACGCGGCAGCATGTTCGGAATTTGGCGACTCGTTCCAGCCTGCAGATAGGATTGAATGAACTTGGGATGCAGAACCGTGGCCATATGTGTGTCGATGTGGGTAACATCGATCCCTGCTGCCAGGGCACGATTTACCTGCGCGTTCAATTCGGTCGCCACGGCTTCTTTCGTGGCGTTTTCGTAGACCGCATCCTGCCAATGATGAAAGTATCCATCCTGATCAAGCAGACCGCTTTGCGGATCACGCGTAGATACCGGAGCCCAGCGGTAAGCATCCCACTCACTATTGAGCGTGACATGCACGCCCATATCCATAAGCGGGTTCTCGCGACACATCGCCGCTGCGGCAGGGAACCAAGGGCAAGGAGTCATGACCGCGCCAGATGAGATGGTGCCAAACTCCCACAGGTCCTTGAATGCCTGCACGGAAGCCTGGCACATGCCGATGTCGTCGGTGTGAATGATGACAAGTCTGTCCGTATCAGAGTAGCCGAGTTTTTTGAGGAGAGGGCTTTGAGTCATTGGTTATCCTTTAAATGATGGGAAGCTTGGATATGCTGTTTAAGTACACTCAAGCTTGAGAGGAATGATCCTGGTATGAATCACGCATTTTCTCTACTTCTGCTCTCATCGGAGAAGCAGTTGCCCCCCCGTGTTTCTCAATGGATAATCCACCGCAAATATTGCCACAGCGGATGCTATCTTCAAGTGAATACCCCTGGAGCTGACCATAGATAAATCCACAATCAAAGTTATCTCCTGCGCCAGTCGTATCCACCACATTTGTCTTTACCCCTGGAATGCGAATGACCTGCGACCCTCTCTGGGCGATTGCGCCTTCTTTGCCCAATTTGATAACAACCAAAGGACTCCACGCTGCTAAAGCAGTCAAAGCTTTTTCAATACTATCCTCACCAGTCAGTTGTAGCGCTTCATCCAGATTTGGGGAAAAAACATCCACAAGTTGCAAGGCGAATCTAACATCCGGATCTTCCAGACTGGCTTGATGGGCCTGGCAATCCATGAATATCGCAGTATGGCTCTCCAGCGCAGCCTGTTTGATTTGCTCTAATATTCCCTTTTTCCAAAGGCTTACTACGAATACCCAACGAGGTTGGAGCTGATGGATCAAGTCCGGGAAAGATGGCTCTGGGACATCATCCACATAGGTTACAAAGGCACGTTCCTCTGCAAAAGAGAAAGAGACGGTAATCCCCAGCGTTGGGCGATCAATTTCTTGAAACCAGGTCTCGTTCACACCTTCGCGGCGCACATAATCTCTTGCAAAGAGGCTAAATGGATCATTGCCAAAGATACATGGCCAGGCAACCCTCAGTCCCAGGCGTTGAAGCGCAACTGCCGGGATGACTGATGCTCCAGGAAGGAGTTCGCAGTGTTTCCCAAAAACTTCGTTCCCCAGGCGGGGCAACTCTGACAAACCGGTGATGATCAGATCGCTAGAATACCTGCCAGTCAATAAGACATCACAGTAGTTATTTTTTCCTTGCGATTTGATCTCGTGCACAGACATATTAATGCCATTCTCCAACATATTGGCGATGGGCACTGAGATAATCATCCACTAATTCACTGGCAAGTGAGTAGGAGAGCACCAATGGGTGGGCCATTAAGGCCATCACGGCTTTTTGGCGAGAACGCTCTCGAATGGCCTCTACCGTCAATTTTTCATACACCTTTACGGAGCGCATCAATAATTCCTGATGTTCTGGTACTGCACCGATCGGGTTCGCTTTTACACCAGAACGATCCACCGTACAGCTGACCTCAACTACATCATTCGGCTCCATACACGAAATTGCCCCAGAATTGGGTACATTCAATGCAATATGAACTGGATGATCCCCATCAAGGCCTTCCATAATATCTAATGCTACTCCTGCATAACCTTCATTCTCCTCAGCGAGTTCACCCTGATCCTTGTTCTCAGAAGCAGACTGGTCTGCTTCCTCCGGGTTGAGTGAACCCGGGCGGGCATAATACATATAAGTACTGTCACGACGGTTTAGGTAGTTGTAATAAACATGGAGTGCTTTCTCAGAATTATCCCGGACTCCAACATTCTCTAATTGTTCCAGCAGGCGCAGGTTCAATTCCAGCACTTCCTCGCCACGGGTTTGGGGGGCACTATTCAGACTCTTCAATGCACGTTCGTAATAATAGTAATAATATAAATACTCGTTGATCCACATTCCGATCTGCTTTACCAGAATTGGATCAAATATCTTCATTGGAGTATTGGCCAGGAAGTTTGGATCGCTTAATAAAGAAGCCAGAACCTCTTTATCCCCCAACCATATACGCCTGACCCAGGAAAGATGATTCAACCCAAACACTTCGGGCCTAAGCTGATTTTGATCAACATGCAACCAGCGCGCAGCACTGTCTTGCCCTATATTCGCCCCATCGCAGATTCCGATGGCCCGCGAAAATCCCTCGTCATGAAGCGCTTGAGCGACAAGTCCAGCTGGGTTTGTGAAATTGAACATCCACGCTCCTGGACTTATTTTATCCATCAGCCTGGCATACTCCAGAATCTTCGGAATGCTCCGTAGGGCCATTGCGAACCCACCCGCGCCGGTTGTTTCCTGCCCTAGCACACCATGGTTCAACGCAATACGCTCGTCCAGTACCCTTCCAGCATCATTTCCAACTCGAATGGATGAAACTACATAATTCGCCCCTTCAAGTGCTTCTTCAGGTTTTTCTGTGGCCAATATTCGCACGGAGCTTCCCATCTTACGGGCTATTTCTTGGCTAATGGCATGCATAACCCGGAGCTTTTCGGGGTTATTATCCATCAGATATAAGGTATCCAGGTGAATTCGGTTAGCACGCTTGAGAGCCGAGGTAACAAAGAGTGGAGCACGTACTCCGCCTCCTCCTATTAGTGTTAATTTCATTAAAACGCTCCTTTGTAAAAAATTTACATTGCTGGAAAGCGAAGATTAATGTCTAGGAAGTTTGTATGGTGCCTTCCTGGATACGAATATGATAATTATCGCCTCGCATGAAACTCCGGCTGAATTCAATGATCCTGCCGTCTGACAAATAGGTTTGTTGTTCGCGTGACAATAATGGTGCCGGACGTTGTATTTGCAGAAGATTAGCCTGCTGTTTATTCGCCAATACAGTCTGGACAATTGATACAGCTCCTGAAAGCTGCAAGCCATACATATGGCGCAAAGTTCCAAACATGGAGCCTTTTTCAAGATCATAATCGAGTAAACCTGGGCAGAGGTGGTGAGGCAGGTAAGCCACAATAAGTGCGACGGGAGTATTGTTTGCCAGAAGCAATCGTTCCAGTGAAACCAGGGGGATTCCCACATTAACTTTCAACATTTGGGCCAATATGGTAGAAGCCGGGATGATCTCCCCACATAGCATGCGTTTCGAGGGTGTCATCCCTAAGCGGATAATCTGTTCGTCGAAACTGACCATGGAACCAACATCAGTTGCCAGGGTCTGGCTGGTAACATACAAACCTTTTCCCCGAACCGAGCTGATCACACCCTCCTTGATCAGTTCGTCAAGCGCTCGACGCACGGTCATGTGGCTCATTTCGTATTGAGCACCCAATTCCTTCTGCGTTGGCAATTGATCACCAGGTTTCAAGGCTTCATTGGAAATCATCGCAATGAGCGCTTCCTTTAACTGTGCATGCAGGGATGGTTTTCTTTCCATAATTGTATCGCTCCTGCCTAAATAGGTTATCAAATTCCCAAACGAACGATGCATACCAAAAACCAGGGTGTTTCCCGTAAACCGACCCATTCCCACGGCTTGCATTGAAAAAAGACGAAGAATTAAGTGATATATACTTTTGTTCTAGTAGTATATACTTTGTCTATGTAGTATAATACTACTATTATTGGTTGTCAACGAGACGTTCAGATGTTCGGACACGAGTTCGAACAAGCAAGAGGGAACCTTCTATACTGGAAAAGGCTGATAACCAAATCCAGAAATAGGAAGTTTCATGGATATTTGTACTCAGCTTTTACCGTTATTTACAAGCCCTCTTTGATGATCCGGCAGTTTCCCCGAGAAAGAACTTAAGATCTTGGGAGGGGTCACGAAAACAAGCTCACACAGGCTGAGTGAAATTACTCGGGAACGGCTTTGTACTCTACGAATCAAACTGCATAATACCGAGAGAAAAGGAGTAGACTAAATGGATTAGTTTCAAAAGAATAAATGATCCGCCAATATTGAGGTATGGAATATGCTAATTGTCAGTATCACTGCATGGACTCTGTTGAATAGAGTGCAGACATTTCGAAATAAGGAGATAATGCGATGTACCCCAAAGGAAAAATCCTGATCGTGATATTAATGGCGGCTAGTTTTCTTCTCTCCGCTTGTGTAGGTCAAACAGTCACACCAGCGGCAACAACAGCGCCCGCAACAGCAGAGCCTGTCGCCCAACCAACCGAAACTCAGATTGTTGTTGCCCCATTAAAGGGCGACGTACTTACGATCGCGTTAGCCATAGCCCCGCCATCATTGGATCCAGGGATCGGTGAACCATCGTTTGAGAGCTACTTAACGCCTGCATACGATGCGCTGCTCAAGATTAACCCATCCGATGGTCAGATTATGCCGTCTCTGGCATTATCCTGGAAGTGGTTGGATACCGAATTTAAAACATTCCAAATGGAATTACGACCCGGTGTTCGTTTTAGCGACGGGTCAGAGTTCAACGCGGAAGCTGTAAAAGCTTGGTTGGAATTTCAGAAAGCAAATGCCAGCGTAACTGCATCGAACATAGGTCTAGATTATGCAGAAGTGAACGGACCCTTATCAATCACATTACATCTGGCTCAGCCAAACGTAATGCTGGTGAGATTCCTTACTCGAGGCTGGATTTCAGGGGCCATTGCTTGCCCGGCTGCTGTTACCAACCCTGCTCTCGTTACCACAGCTACTTGCGGTGCCGGCCCATACATGCTTGATACTGCGAATACAGTAACGGCCGATACTTATACCTACATTCCCAACCCCAATTATTGGAATCCAGAAGAAATTCACTGGAATAAATTGGTCATTAAGGTTGTTGCCAATAATCAGTCTGCGCTTGATGCCCTCCGAACTGGTCAAGTCCAACTCATGGTTGCAGATGCATCAATTATTGATGCAGGAGTTGCTGATGGTATGAAATTGGCTGGAGTCGAACAAAACGTTCAAGGACTACTCTTCCTCCTCAAAGATGGCACAGCTGTTCCCGCGATCGGAGATGTTCGGGTACGGCAGGCATTGAATTACGCCATAGACCGCGTGGCACTGGCCGAGGTTCTTAGCGGTGGCA
>Ga0209429_10002486_pt1 | contig 10861 bp, 8 predicted proteins | sample BarGraNGADG00212_3_FD_184493 | JGI IMG/M metagenome (GOLD analysis project Ga0209429, IMG submission 184493) | Arctic peat soil microbial communities from Barrow, Alaska - Barrow Graham LP Ref core NGADG0004-212 (SPAdes) (version 2) | ecosystem: Environmental > Terrestrial > Soil > Wetlands >... | reverse complement strand
AGCAGTTGCTCGTTGGGCCTCGCCCGCGCACGAGCGCTCGTCGGCCGTCGTCCTCGCCACTGCGAGAGCCTCCCTAAGACCCAGCGCTCAGGAGGTCGCCAGGACCACGCTGCAGGCCAGGCCCCGCGAGAGCCCGAGTCGCACGGTGACCCGGTCATCCTTGACGTAGTCGTCCTTCTGCAGTGCGAGGCGCAGCAGGCCTCGAACCACCCGAGTGGCATCCAACCAGCCCAAAGCGGGTCTTCGACCTTCTGCGTGGTGCTCTGCGGTCGGCCGGGTCCTCGGAGCGTCGGAGTGTCGGAGCCAGCGTCCGCCGTGTCTGTGGTCTGGTTGAAGTTCACATGAACGGGGGCAGCAGTGATTCGTCGATTCGCTCAGGCCGCGATAATTGCGGCGCTCGCTCTCGTTCTGGTCCCGAGCCCAGCGGCAGCACAGCCGGAAGCCCCCTCGGAGACGACGGTCAACGAGCTCGACCTGTCCGGCGTGCGCACGAGCGCGATCGCCGATCTCCCCGCGGTCGCCCCGCTGCCCGACGAGATACCAGCCACTGCTCCAGCCGTGTCGTCAGCGCCACCGGCACAGGCTGCGACGGCAGCGCCGACTGCTGACCCGGCACCGACGACAACACCAGGCCAACTGGCCGAAGCGTCGCTTCCGGACCCTGACGTCCTGACCACAACGATCGACACGGCGCCGTTCACGGTGTTCGGTGTCACGTGGGCTCACGGCCCCGAGGGCGTAGTGATCCGGTACCGAGTGCGGGAGTCCGGGACGTGGAGCGACTGGCAGGCGACGGGTGCGTCCGACGCTGTGCCGGACGTCAACCGGGTGGAGGCGGCAGACGCGGCCACTCGCGGTGGCACCGACCCGATCGTCGCGTCGCACGCCGACGGCGTGCAGCTCTGGGCCCAGGCTTCGAGCGGGAAGGTCACAGGCCTCAAGGTGGTTCTCATCGATCCGGGTACTCGCGCCGCTGATGCCGCACCTCAGTCGGCGACGGTCGCGAACAGTTCTGCGCTCGGAACGCAAGAATCTGCCGGTACCACGCCAGCCGTGTTCCGTCAGGCTTCAAGCACAGTGCGCACGGCTGCGACTGCGCCGAGCCAGCCGGCGATCATCAGCCGGGCGGGCTGGGGCGCCGACGAGTCGATGCGTACGTGCGAGCCCGACTACTCGATGCAGATGGTCTCGGCTGCCGTGCATCACGCGGCATCGACGAACAATTATGCGCCCGCGGATGTGCCGGCGATCATCCGCGGCTTCTACGCCTATCACACGCGTGCAGAGGCAAGCGGCGGGCGCGGCTGGTGCGACATCGGGTACAACTTCCTCGTCGACCGGTTCGGCCGGATCTTCGAGGGTCGCGCGGGTGGGATCACGAGCACCGTCGTCGGAGTGCACACCGGTGGTTTCAACAGTCGCACGATCGGCATCGCCGCGATCGGTGACTTCTCCACCGCGGCCGTCCCCGCCGAGGTGACGGAGTCCCTCAGCCAGCTCATCGCCTGGAAGTTCTCGATCCACCACATCATTGCCGGAGCGACAGTGCAGATGGTCTCGGGCGGTGGCGCGTCGAAGTACCCACAAGGCACGGTGGTGGACTTCCCCACGGTCTATGGGCACCGCGATGCGCAGCTCACCGCCTGCCCCGGCCAGAGGCTGTACGACCTCCTTCCCGCCATCCGCGCTCGCGTGGCGGACCTCTCGAACGAGTCCGTGATGTACTCGCCGCTCGGAGTGATCGACTCCATCGGTGGCACGGCGGCAGGGGTGCAGGTCGCCGGCTGGGCCTTCGATCCTGAGACGAGCGCACCGATCCAGCTTGAGGTCTCCGTCGACGGCGCGACATCAGCCCTGCCAGCCGACCAAGACCGAGCGGACATCGGTCAGCTGTTTCCCTCGGTCGGTTCCAGGCACGGTTTCAGCGGCACGATTCTCGCGGCCGAGGGCCGGCACATCGTCTGCCTACGGGCACTCAACGTGGGTCGGGGCGCCAGCACGGTCCTCGGCTGCGCTGCCGTCACGGTCCGCAACTCCCCGCCCATCGGTTACCTCGAAGCCGCGACAGCGACACCGACGACTGTCACCGTGAGCGGCTGGACGTTCGACCCGGACACGACGGATCCGATCGCCGTTCATGTCTACGTCGACGGATCTGGGACTGCCGTGCTGGCCGACGGGTCGAGGCCGGACGTCGGCGCGGCCTACAACCATGGTGATCGGCACGGGTTCGGCGTGACAGTCCCGGTGACGTCGGGCGTGCACCAGGTCTGTGTTTATGGAATCGACAGCCAGGGGGGAATCAACACCCTCCTCGGGTGCAGGACCGTCACCGACGGCAACCGTCCGCCGTTTGGTGTGGTTGATCTGGTGGGTGATGGTGGGGCGAATACGATCCATGTTGCGGGGTGGGCGCTTGATCCTGATACGGCGGCGTCGATCCAGGTGCATGTCTATGTTGATGGTGTGGGGGTGGCTCTGGTCGCTTCGGGTTCGCGTCCGGACGTTGGTGCCGCGTTTGGTCGTGGTTCGGATCGTGGGTTCGACGCTTTTCTGCCTGCTTCGACGGGTGTGCATACGGTGTGTCTGTATGCGATCGACAGCAGCGGTGGGTTGAATACGTTGCTGGGTTGTCGTGGTGTGACTGTGGTCAATTATGTTCCGTTCGGTTCGATCGATGTGGTGCGGGCTGCTGGTCCGAACGGGATCGAGGTCGCTGGGTGGGCGCTGGACCGGGACGTCTCGGGGCCGATCCGGGTGGATGTCTATGTCGACGGTGCTGGGGTTGCGGTGACGGCGGGGAGTGCGCGGCCGGACGTCCAGGCGGTGTATGGGTTCGGCGCCGATCATGGTTTCGGCTTGACGGTCCCGGCGTCGTCGGGCGTGCATAGCGTGTGCGTTTACGCGATCGACGCCACCGGTGGGTTGAATGCGCTGCTCGGTTGCGGCACCGTCAGCCTGGTCAATCATGTCCCCGTCGGCGTGATCGACGTAGTGCGGGACACCGGTCAGTCCTCGATCGAGGTGGCGGGCTGGGTGTTCGACCCGGACGTCACCACGTCGAGTGACGTGCACGTCTACATCGACGGCGCTGGTGTCGCGGTGAGGGCGGCGAATCCGCGGCCCGATGTCGATGCGGCCTACCACACCGGTGTCAACCACGGGTTCGGCGTGACGCTCCCGGTGACGGGCGGCAAGCACACCGTGTGCGTCTATGGGATCGACGCCACCGGTGGGTTGAACGTGTTGCTCGGGTGCCGCACGTTGACCGTGAGCAACCAGGCGCCGATCGGGACGATCGAGCTGGTGCGAGCTGCCGGCCCGGGCTCGATCCAGGTGGCTGGTTGGGCGTTGGACCCGGACGTGACGACCCCGATCAACGTCCGGGTCTACCTGGACGGGGTGGCTGCCCTGGTGTCAACGGCTCAGGGTTCGCGGCCTGATGTTGACGCGGCTTTCGCGCGCGGCCCGAACCACGGGTACGACGTCCTGGTCCCGACGACGGCTGGTAGTCACAACGTGTGCGTGTTTGGGATTGACTCCTCCAGTGGCGCGGAGGCCCCGCTCGGGTGCCGGGCCGTGACAACGCCCTGAGGGTCTGTCCAGCCAAGACAGCAGTTGCTCGTTGGGCCTCGCCCGCGCACGAGCGCTCGTCGGCCGTCGTCCTCGCCACTGCGAGAGCCTCCCTAAGACCCAGCGCTCAGGAGGTCGCCAGGACCACGCTGCAGGCCAGGCCCCGCCGTCAACGCCGAGCGAATATTGACCCCCCTGTTGCCGGGCGGGTTCCAGTGCTCGTCGCACCTCTCCTGGCCGACGAGGGGTGTGGCCGAGATGGGGTTTCATGGCGCGGGGCGCAGCACGCCAGTCGTCTATCGCTCTGCCCGCCGGCCATCCCACCGGCGTCCATCAACAAGCCCTGGAAGACTCCGCTTCCGGGCTCGGGCCGGGCAGTAAACTGGTGTCGGCGCGCCAGGCACGGGTCCACGGTCCCTGGAGGGGCCGGTTCACGCCCCGCGGCGGGACCGGTCGAGACACTTCGCACTACGATATGACCCGAGTCATCAGAGCCGCCTCGGCTTGTGAACGTCGCCGCTGCCTCGGTGAGATAGGCTCCCAGGATGTACATCCGGCCATCACTCGACTCGCGGGCAAAGTTCGCTCTGACCGGACTTACTGCAGTTCTCATCTTCGCGGCACTGACGGCGTGGGCGTTGTCGTCACCTGTTGGATCAAGCCCGGATGAAGACTTCCACCTGACCAGCTCGTGGTGTGGCCACGGCGCCCGGGATGGTGTCTGCGAGGACGGTCCGTCAAGTGCAACACGCACGGTGCCAGCGGCGCTGCTCACGGCGTCATGCTTTGCCTTCAGGCCCAACGTCAGCGCGTCTTGCCAGGGTGCTGGTTTTGCGCCGGGAACCAGCCAGATGACGGTTACTGGAAGAGGCAATTTCACCAACAGCTACCCACCCGCGTTCTACTTTGCAATGAGTTTCTTCGTCGGCAATGACATTTCAAGGAGCGTCATCGCGATGCGCCTTGCCAATGCGGCTTTGTTCGTCTTGCTCGTTACAGCGCTGTATCTGGCACTTCCCGGAGTGCTTCGGCGCCCCCTTCTGTGGGGAACGGCAGTATCAATTGTACCTCTCGGAATGTTCCTCATCCCGTCAGTCAATCCGAGTGGCTGGGCGGTCACATCCGCGGCTACTCTGTTGGTCAGCACAGTCGGCTATCTGACCACCAACGGGCGTCGACGGATAGTTCTCGCGGCGCTGGCGTTCGTGTCAGTTGTCCTCGGAGCAGGGTCCCGCGGTGACGCGGCATTATACTCGGTGGCAGCACTTGCGGGTGCATTGCTGGTGAGCTACCGGCGAGAGCGTCGCTTCGTTCGTGTTTCCCTGTACCCGGTGGCCTTGGGCGTTTTTGCTCTTGTGTCGTATCTGAGGGTGGGTCAGGCCGACGTCGCTACTGCGGGGCTTGGCAGCCAGCCTGATCTGGAATTTTCGCTGGGCAAGGTTGCGCGGTTGATCATGACCGTCCCGGATCTGTGGGTTGGAGCCCTCGGTAAGTGGGGACTTGGCTGGCTCGACACCTATCTTCCTCCAGTCGTCTGGGTAACAGCGTCGGCGATTTTCTTTGGTACGGTATTTGCCGCACTCGGGAAGCTGGACAGACGTCGAGGGTTTGTGTTGGCCGTCTACGGTATTGCAATCTGGGTGATCCCGGTCTATGTGCTATATCTGTCAGGCGCCATCGTCGGGGAGACGGTGCAGGCACGCTATATTCTGCCGCTGCTGGTATTGTTTGCCGGCGCTGCCATGCTCCCAGTCCGCGGAGTGCCGTTTGCGCTGTCGGCCGGCCAGCGGTGGCTGACGGTGGTGGGCCTCGCCGGCGCTAACTCGGTTGCCTTGTACGATAATATCCGCCGCTACGTGAACGGCGCAGACGCGCCCTCGCTGAACCTGAACACCGGTGTGAAGTGGTGGTGGGGCATCCCTATATCTCCGGATGCGGTGTGGCTCATTGGCACAATTGCGTTCGCAGGTGGGCTCGCCTTGCTATCGCTGGCGCTTCGCCCCCCCGTTGCGGTGCGTGTGAACGGTCTTGGCGAAGGGTTCGCCGCGGTATTGGTCCCAGATGGTCGCGATCCGAGCGAGTGGGATGGGGAGGCGCCTGGAAACAAGTCAATTGGCGGCCGGGCGCCAGCGAGTTTGGCTCCCGTGAAGGGTGAGGGCGTAGAACAATCTGATGGCTAGTTCGCCGGTTGTCGCGGTGTAGGAGTTTGGCGGCCGAAGTCTTCACCGCTCGTGCTGGTGTGGATGGAGCCGACACTTTCAGGCGGTTCCTGGCCACGTCGATGGTTGTCTCGTCAGCGTTGTTGTCCAACCCGGACTGGGACCGGTAGTGTCGCGTAGGTAGTCGTCGGCGCGTTTGAGGAACCAGTTAGCCACGGCCCGGTGTTTGGGCTGGTGGACGACTCATTCCGCCTCGAGCGGGACAGTGGTTCGCCCTTTCAGACTTCGTGAGCCGGCGCGGAAAGCCCGGGTACATGCCAAATCGGCCCGGACGGGCAAACCCACCGCGGCTGGCAAGAAGTGACCACCCTGGCAGAGGATCTACCTCAGGGAGTCTGCGACGCGTGGATGAAGACGGGTACGAGGATGGTCGCGACGGCGAGTCCGAGGAGACCCGCGCATTCACACCGGTTCGCGACGACCGACCGAGGATGACCAGTGCGCCGATGGTGGTTGTGATGATCATCAGCACCCCCGTCAGCACGGTCGTGTCGACCGTGCCGGCCGGACACCCATCCTGTTCGAGTCAAGGGGCTGTGTGAAGTCCAGGCACCGTTGGGTGGCGGTCCAGAAGCAGGGCCACGCGGTCCTGGCGGCTGCTTGCGCGTCGAGTGAACCCGCGGGCGGGTCCAGGCCACGGGGGCGAGCATTTCCGCCCCCGCGAGTGCGATCAGAGGTCAGCTCGCACGGTCCCGAGTGAGCCGCCACGCCGCGGACCACGGCGAAATGTGGGCCCAGCCGAGGACGATGATCGCGCGGCTGAGCGGCGACAGCACGCGAAGGTTCGCGAGCGCGCTCGCGATCACCGCTATCACCGCGATCCTGGTCATCCGAGCTCGAAGCCGGGTCAGGTAGTGATCCCGGATGGCCGCCGAGACGACGCCGCTGCGGAGCGCGGTGGCGAGGAAGATGGCCCCGGCACGCTGTCGGTGGTTTGCTCCACGACGCTGCCTCGTGTTGTTTCGAGAGCGCCACGCGCGTGAGTAACCACAGGTACGGCTACGGAGCCGCTGCGCCGCACGACCAGCGCCATCACGGATCGTGTCGTCGACGCTCGTGCGGCGCATCCCGTCGCGGTGGTGGGCCGGTAGCATCGGGGGACCGCTCTTGCTTCCCTTGGCCGACGACTGATCGAGGAGCCATGACACGCGCACTGATCACGGGTATCACCGGGCAGGATGGTTTGTACCTGTCGGAGCTGTTGGTGTCGAAGGGGTATGAGGTCTATGGGTTGATCCGGGGGCAGAACAACCCGAAGCTTGATCTGGTTCGTCGGACGGTGCCGGAGGTGAGGCTGCTCACGGGTGACTTGACTGATTTGTCGAGCTTGTTGCGGGCGATGGAGCACGCTGCGCCGGATGAGGTGTACAACCTGGGGGCGATCTCGTTCGTGGCGTACTCGTGGGAGAACGCGATGCTCACCGCGGACGTGACGGGTAAGGGTGTGTTGAACATCTTGGAGGCGGTGCGGTTGTACTCGCATGATGAGCCGGGCAAGGTGCGGTTCTATCAGGCGTCGAGCTCGGAGATGTTCGGGAAGGTGCACGAGGTGCCGCAGCGGGAGTTGACGTTGCTCTGGCCGCGTTCGCCGTACGGCGTGGCCAAGGTGTTCGGGCATTACATGACGATCAACTACCGCGAGTCGTACGGGATGCATGCTTCGTCGGGGATCTTGTTCAACCATGAGTCGCCGCGGCGTGGGCCGGAGTTCGTGACGCGCAAGGTGTCTCAGGCGGTGGCCCGGATCAAGCTGGGTATCCAGGACGAGATTGTGATGGGGAACGTGGATGCGAAGCGTGACTGGGGGTTCGCGGGGGACTACGTCGAGGCGATGTGGCGGATGTTGCAGCAGGACACGGCGGATGACTATGTGATTGCGACGGGGGTGACGCATTCGATCCGGGACCTTCTCGACATCGCGTTCACCGTGGTCGGGATCGATGACTGGGCACCGCTGGTGAAGCAGGATCCGCGGTTCATGCGACCGGCCGACGTGGAGATGCTCATCGGTGACTCGTCGAAGGCGCGCACGGTGCTCGGCTGGGAGCCCACGGTCGGGTTCGAGGAGCTCGTCACGATGATGGTCGAGAACGACCTCGTCGAACAACGCACCCTGGCCGGAAGATAGACCATGCCACGCGTTCTCATCACCGGGATCACCGGTCAAGACGGCGGCTACCTTTCCGAGCGCCTGCTCGCCGAGGGTGACGAGGTGCACGGCATGGTGCACAGCACCGACGAGGCGGCTGCGGGCTTCCTGGCGAGCCACCCGGGGATCGTCCTCCACAACGGCGACCTCGGGGACAGCGCCGGGCTGCGCCGGGTGGTTGACGCGGTCGAGCCGGACGAGCTGTACAACCTGGGCGGGATCAGCTCGGTGGCGTACTCCTGGGACCAACCGATCCTGACCGCCGAGCTGAGCGGCGTCGCGGCCGCAGTCCTGTTCCAGTCGGCGTTGCAGCTGCAAGAGCGGACCGGGCGCCGCGTCGCCGTCGTCCAGGCGAGCAGCTCGGAGATCTTCGGTGACGCGGCCGAGTCACCGCAGCACGAGGACACGACGGTGCGTCCGGTGTCTCCCTACGGTGCGGCGAAGGCATACGCCCATCAGATGGCGCGCGTGTACCGGAGCAAGGGCCTCCATGTGACGAGCTGCATCTTCTTCAACCACGAGTCGCCGCGTCGCCCGACGACGTTCGTCACCCGGAAGATCACCTCGGCAGCGGCCCGGATCGGCGCCGACGGTGAGGGCGTGCTGCGCCTGGGCAATCTCGACGCGCGCCGGGACTGGGGCTGGGCGCCGGACTACGTGGACGCCATGGTGCGCGCTGCCCGCCATCGGGTCGCGGAGGACTTCGTGGTCGCCACCGGGCAGACCCACACTGTCGCCGAGTTCGCCGAGGCGGCACTGCGTCACGCGGGCGTGGGCGACAACTGGAGAGCCCATGTCGAGGTCGACCCGGAGCTGCTGCGTCCGATGGACGCCCCGCTGATGGTCGGCGACGCCACCAAGGCTCGCCGCGAGCTCGGTTGGGCGCCCACGGTCGACTTCGGTGAGATCGTGGGTCGCATGGTCGACCACGACGTGCAGCTGCTGCGGGCCGAGAAGTGACGCCGCGGGCCCGGCGCACCGCCGCACCGCCGCACCCGTCGTCCGCCCGGGCGTCGTCTCGGTCGTGCTGGTCAACTACCGCGGCGCCGAGGACACGATCACCTGCCTGCGGGGCTTCGACGATGTCGATTGGCCGGCCGATCGGCTCGAGCTGATCGTCGTCGACAACAACTCGGGTGACGGCGGCGCGAGGAAGATCCGCGCGGCACTGCCGGCGGTCGTCGTGGTCGAGTCGGGCTCGAACTCGGGGTTCGCAGGCGGCTGCAACCTTGGTGTTGCGCACGCCACCGGAGAGTACGTCGGCTTCATCAACAACGACGCCCGGCCGGACCGCGGCTGGGTCGCCGCTGCCGTGTCGGCCTTCGAACCGGATGCATCGATCGGTTCGGTCGCCTCGAAGGTGCTCGACTGGGACGGCAAGCTGATCGACTACGTCGACGGGTCGATGACCTGGTTCGGCATGGGTTACAAGCGCGAGGTCGAGAAGCCCGACTCGGCCGCGTACGACGTCGCGAAGGACGTCCTTTTCGCCACCGGAGCGGCGATGTTCGTCCGTGCGGCGCTCTACCGCGCGGTGGGCGGCTGAAGCGCCCCAGGTTTGATGCCGCTTCTGTTTGAGTCCAGGAGGATGAGCACCATGCCGAAGAAGATCGATCCGGAGGTCAAGGCCCGCGCTGTGCGGATGGTCACCGAGCACCAGCAGGAGTACGCGTCGTTGACGGCTGCGTCGGCCGCGGTCGCCAAGAGGCTCGGGGTCGGGGGTGAGAGCGTGCGCCGGTGGGTGCTGCAGGCCCAGATCGACTCCGGGCAGCGCGAAGGCCCCAGCAGCGCCGAGCTGGCCGAGATCAAGGCGTTGAAGGCCACGGTCCGTCGCCTGGAGCAGGACAACGCGATCTTGAAGGCGGCGACGGTTTTCTTCGCGGGGGAACTCGACCCCCGCAACCGCTGATGATGGGCTTCATCGACGCCCAGCGCAGCCATGGCCACGCGGTCGAGTCGATCTGTCGGGTCCTGCGCGAGCAGGGCTGCCAGGTCGCCGCGCGGACCTACCGGTCCTGGAAGCAGACCGGTCGACCGGTCGCGGCCAGGACCGTGACCGACGCCCAGGTCATCGACGCGGTGCGTGAGGTCGCCTGGGCCACGGGGGTCGACGGGCGGCGCACGCTGACCCCGGAGGGCCTCTACGGGCGCCGCAAGATGACGGCCTACCTTCGCCGATCGGCGATGCCCGAGGCTTCCGCGGGCTCGGTGGACCGGGCGATGAGGACGCTGGGGCTGGTCGGGGTGCGCCGCGACAAGACCACCCGGACCACGATCCCGGCCAAGGACGGCATCAGGGCCGGTGACCTGCTGAACCGGCAGTTCACAGCTCCGGCGCCGAACCGGGTCTGGGTCACCGACTTCACATATGTCAGGACGTGGGCCGGGTTCTGCTACGTCGCGTTCATCGTCGACGTTTTCGCCCAGAAGATCGTGGCCTGGCACGCCGCCACCTCGAAGGCGACCGATCTGGTGATGATCCCGCTGCGCATGGCGCTGTGGGCCCGTGACCGAGAGGGCCACCGCCCGGCACCCGGGCAGCTGATCTGCCACTCGGATGCGGGGTCGCAATACACGTCGGTGAGGCTGACCGAGCACCTCGCGCTCGAGGAGATCCGACCCTCGATCGGGACCGTCGGCGACGCCTACGATAACGCGCTGATGGAGACGATCAACGGGCTCTACAAGGCCGAGGCCATCCGCACCACCGTCTTCCACGCCGGGCCCTACAAGACCCTGGCCGACGTGGAGTACGCCACCGCCGGCTGGGTCGACTGGTACAACAACCGCCGACTGCACTCCAGCCTCGGGAACGTCCCCCCGGTCGAGTTCGAGCAAGCCCACTACGCTGCCCTCAACCGAGAGCCGCAACCCGCATGAGAGCGGCAGAGAACCTGGGGCGCTTCACCCAAGTGGAAGA
>Ga0209429_10002485_pt1 | contig 10864 bp, 9 predicted proteins | sample BarGraNGADG00212_3_FD_184493 | JGI IMG/M metagenome (GOLD analysis project Ga0209429, IMG submission 184493) | Arctic peat soil microbial communities from Barrow, Alaska - Barrow Graham LP Ref core NGADG0004-212 (SPAdes) (version 2) | ecosystem: Environmental > Terrestrial > Soil > Wetlands >... | reverse complement strand
TGCATACAATGTATATTGATAAGCCTATGAGCGGCCATAACCTCATGCAGGCTATTGCCCGCGTCAACCGCGTCTTCAAGGATAAACAGGGAGGACTCATAGTAGACTATATCGGAATTGCCGAGAACCTCAGAGACGCCTTATCTCAGTACACAGACAGTGACCGCGGAACGACAGGCATCGATACAGATATGGCCGTTCAAATGCTTCTGGAAAAGCACGACATGATCAAAGAACTTCTCCATGGTCATGATTACTCCAAATTCTTCACAGGTAAGCCCAGTGAAAAAATGAGGGCTATTGCAGAGACCATGGATTACATAATCGGATTGCGTGAAGAACGCAAAAACGATTATCTTATGTTAGCCAGCGAGCTTGCCCAAGCATACTCGTTATGTGCCACAACGCCTGCCGGAGAGCAGCTTAACACCGAAGTCGGATTCCATAAAGCTGTCAAAGCAGGCATTATCAAAATGCTCGTCATCGACGGCAAAACAAAAACTACAAGCCAACTCGACAAAGAGCTCAGCCAATTGATCTCCAAAGCCATATCTTCTAACGAAGTCATCGATATCCTGAGTTCTGTCGGCCTTTCGAAACCAAACATTGCCATTCTGTCCGACGAATTCTTGGAAGAAGTTCGCGGTATGAAGCAAAAAAACCTGGCTCTCGAACTTCTTAACCGGCTCTTAAAAGGCAGCATCCGGACATTCTCCCGCCGTAACCTCACACAATCCAAGAAATTCTCCGAGCTACTCGATGCATCACTCAGAAAATATCAGAACCGCACAATAGAAACTACCCAGGTCATTATGGAACTAATCGAGCTCGCTAAAAAAATCAGCGAAGCCGAAAAACGCGGTGAGAAGACAGGTCTCACTCCTGACGAACTAGCCTTCTATGATGCCCTGGCAGAGAACGAATCAGCCCGCGACGTAATGGGCGACGACATCCTCATGCAGATCGCAAAAGAGCTCACAGCCTCCATCAAAAAGAACATCAGCGTTGACTGGAGCATCCGCGAATCTGTCCAAGCCAAAATGAAAATGACCATCAAACGCCTGCTCAAAAAATATGGTTATCCGCCGGATAAGACAGCAAGTGCAGTGAATGTAGTCATGGAGCAGACGATGCTGATGTGTAAGTATGAGGTTGGGTGATAAGTTCATAATGTTATTGGTTTTGTGAATTAAATAACAAAAATTGACAAAATGAAGCTATTATTAGGAGGAGAAAATGTTGCCAACAATACAGTTCATTGCAGCAGAAAACAAATTGAATATAAAGAAAGATATTATATTTTCATATAGCAGCTTAGGGGAGCCGAATTCGCTAGATGAATTTGATATAAACGTTATTGACTTATCATCTAAACTTATTTGGCAAAATATGGGAGCTAATATCGATTCAATTAATTGCGCAAATGATTTTACAAATCTTAATACTATGATTAGAAAATCAAACAGAACAAAAATATTAATTCTGTTGCCACAAAACATTCAATTCAAATATCATTATCTATCTTTTAATAGTAATTATTCACAATCAAAAGAACTTAAAAACACGCTAACGAAAGTATGTGCTATTTTGTCTTTGCTTATTCCAATACCAAACTATTCTTTAGTTTATGAACCAACTAAAACTAAAATTAGGAATACTGAACTCGTTGCCTCGTTTTATTTTGGTATTGGAGACGTGTTGACCAAATCAATTATGAGCAATAAAGAAACTACAATTCTGATTGGTAATGTTTTTGTCTCTACTCTCTGTGTCAATTCATGTGATGATTTACTTTCATTATTAGAAGAAATTAAGATTGTTCAAAATAGCGAAATAGTTCCGGATTGGCTTTCTGAAATACATATGTTTGATGACGTACAACAAAAAGGAAAAATCGATGAACAGATGGAAATAACTAGGGTTGCTGCAATAACTATTGAAGCTGCAACAAAGCAACTTGCGATAAACAACAGGTATAAGTCGATTTTGTACACTACTGGGGATGAGTTGGCAGATGTTGTTTTTGAAATATTACAATTAATGCTAAAATATGATCTGTCAGATTTTAAAGATGTAAAAAAAGAAGATTTTTGTATTAGACTTCCCGGGTGTACTTTTATTGGCGAGATAAAAGGAGTAACGCCGAATATTAAATCAAGTAATATTACTCAACTTGATGTTCATTTTCAGAATTATATGGATAAGTTAGATGAAGAGGGAAAAATAGAAATTGTAAAAGCATTATTGATAATAAATCATCAAAGGACCAAACCGCTTGAAAGCCGTGAGCCTGTTAATGCAGCTCAAATTGCTTTAGCGGAAAGAAATGGAAGTTTAATCATTGAAACAGTTACACTTCTTAAAGTTCTCGAAAAATGTAACGCAGGTGAATATAATACAGAGAAGATAACAGAAATATTTAGTAATAACGTTGGACTTTTATCAATTGCTTACTAAAATTCGCTGTCAGCGAATTTTAGTATTGACAGTGAGAACTATTTTTGATATAGTGTGGTTACAGCATAAAGATACCCCAATAGATAATGTGTTGAGGTATCTGGTCATCTCCCCTAATTTGAAGTGCTCAATGCGCTTGAGGAGTATTTAAAAGTACTCTACCCAAACGGGGGCTACATGTGGCATGACCGGCCGCACGTCGCCACCGAACCGCCCAGCTGGGAGCTTGGGCGGTTCCCAATGAAATTAGATAGGTCGTTCTGTATGCACCAACTCTTTCCTGGGAGGAAGCCATCTACAAAATCTAATGGCTTCAGAAGAGGTGCCTATGAAAAAGGCAAAAAAAATGCTTGTCATGCAGAACACTCCCGGTTACTCACGGACCCCAGGGACAACTCAAAGGAAACGATTTCATCCGAGGCAAAAATGGTTCAAATTTTTGTTTAAGACAATCGAACATCTCTGGATGTTGTATCAAATCATTCAGTGGATACTTGAGTTTTTCAAGAAGACGTGAGGGAAAGCTTACAGAGCGGGAAACCTATCTAGTTTTTGCTTATTATGCCTTGTGCTTTATATATTCTATGTAACAGGAAGGATCTGATAACATGATTGGTGATACAATAAAAAAATTAAGAAGGATTTATGGATTTTCGGCAAGTGAAATGAGTAAAAATCTTGAAATTTCACCAAGTTATTTTTCAGAAATCGAGAACAATAGAAAACAACCTACGTTAGAGTTGTTAAACAGATTTTCGAAAATATTTGATATTAGACTTTCGTCACTGATACTACTTTCTGAGAACCTAGATGAAGAAGATGGTAAGAAAGGCAATATTATTGCACGAAATATGATGCTGCATTTGATTGATGATATGTCAAAAAAGGCGAGAGAATCAGATGAGCAAATTACGCGGTAAGCATCCAATTAATCAGTGTGCCCTATATAAGTGTAGAAGCAAGAAGAGGCTATGGCATCTACTTGAAGCTGAAGATGCTATGTTTATTCATGCGGTTGAAAGTATACGAAAGTACCATTCCTTTAATATTGAAAAAAAAGGATCTGATGAAAAACGGAAAATAACGGCACCAGATTCGGAGCTGAAGTATCTTCAATCAAGAATTCTCAAATTACTGCAAAGGATTGAACGCCCATCTTGGCTAGTCTCGGGAGAGAAGGGCAAGTGTTATATTGACAATGGACGTGCGCATATTTCCTCAAACTACATGTTAACAATTGATATTAAGAAATTTTATGACAATTGTACGAGAGAACCGGTATACCGATTCTTTATTGATTCAATAATGACAGCTCCAGATATAGCAAAAATACTTACTGATATTGTTACCTATCAGAACGGAATACCGACTGGCTGTCCAACAAGTCAGATGATGGCTTATTATGCGTACCAGAAAATGTTTGATGAGATAGCTCAAAGATCTAGTAGCTATGGGTGCATATTTTCGCTTTACGTTGATGATATGACATTTTCTAATGAGGTGCGTTTTGATTATCGAAAGCTGTCAAATGAAATAGATATAATTCTACGAAAATATGGCCACAAACCCAAATATAGAAAAGTTCGATATTACTCTAAATCCGATTATAAGCCTGTAACTGGAACAATAGTGACTCCATGGCATACGCTGATTGTGCCTAATAATTTACAAGAAAAAGTATATAGAAATTTTCAGAAAATTAAGAAGATTGATTCGAATACTATCATAACAAAGAAAACTAGAAAAGAAATAGCATCATTGAAAGGTCAAATCCAAGCAACAAAGAACATTTGCCCTGAGCTGTTCCCTGAAATTGATAGACTCGTAAAGAATATAGCACTGTTAACGAAACAATGATTCTTTTGAACTGTCCTATTTTAGAGATAATAACTCGATTTCATGTTGTGATGTTTTGCCCTGAATAGCAGGGATGACGTAGAGATAATTCTGAATAGATTTGAATGAAATTCCGTCAAAATTCCGTCATTTTCAAAAAATACCTTGAAAATAGATCATTTTCGGGCAAACAAAAAGCCCGCATACCCTAGAGGCTGTAGGCTTATCGTTTGGAGCCGATTAACGGATTCGAACCGTTGACCTGCTGATTACAAAAAATAGGAAGGGCTATTTGGGGTGTTGGGTAGTTTCCTGTAGATGGCTGCAAATAGGGCGTTTGCGGGGTTTTAGGTGCAATATCTTTTGGTGGCTATTTGTGGGTTTGAACATAAATTATGTTCAAATTATGTTCAAGTAAACTGGTTAGTATTTAATTATTCTGTGTCTTAGCTTCCCTTATCCAATTCGAAAACTCCCAGCGCAAGGGAGGAACGCTTATTGACTCTCGAATGTGTTTCTGGTATTCCATGTATTCGCAGAAATAATCATCCATACGACTCCAGCTTTGAGAGGGCTTTGGAATATTCAAAGTCTTCTTTGCTGCATTAAATACAATATTATCTAATGGTACGTGAAAAAAATTAAATATGGCAGACAAATCTAAACAACCAAGTATGTATAAGTATTTCATTGTCATATTCACCCATTTTTGAGATTGACCAATATGAAAATCAATTCCGGAATTCATATACATTTCCATGAGTTTATTGCAAAGTTGCATATGCCAACTGTCATATTCTGTCTGATTCTTTATGTTCATGAAAATGATTCGTTTGACTTCATTCTCGATTAATTCATCTGCTTGATTTCGAATTTCTACACTGCCTTTTCCATAAAAACGAATTGTACGGCACATATCCAAATATGCTTTTCTACTTGCAGCTTTGTAGAAATTATCTATTGGACCAAAATAGACGTATTGATAAAAATCAAGAACATCTTTATCAACGGAAATTTGATTAATCATAATATTCTCCATTTCGTGAAAATACACGAAGAGGCTTTGGGATTTTCAGTCTTTCCATGGCGGTGGTGGTGGTAGACCTTCACTTTTTGTCGGGACGTGGCCTTCGTTTAGAGGACGCGGTAGTTCGCGTTTCTCCGGAATTTTGTCTGGTGCTCTTTTTTCATTTTCCATTGCTAACTTCTCCTTCCTTAGATTCTTCTTTCCCATAAAAGACAATATAATTGATAGACGATTGTGGAATCAGAACACCGGTACTGAGTTCTGAATTCTTTGATTCATGAATAGGCACTCCATCACGCGTGACGGAACATAGCACAGTGGCATAAATATCTACATTTTCGGAATTTGATTCAGCAGCATATGAATTTTTGGCGAAAAGAACTCGAAGGCATTCTCCAGATTTTAGGAAAATAGAGGCATATAAATGTGTTTTGAATTCATTTGAATGCAGAAATTTATCCCAAGCAGTCGGCGCGAATCCTTTTGCATTGAGTTTTAACTTTCCCAATAAGGTTTTTATACGTTCTGATTCAGCGGCGGCAGTCGCTCTTGCAAGAAAATATCCTAAAATGAGAGGAATAACAAATACAGAAATCCCCAAATAGATGAAAAATTTAAGTGGATGGCTTCTATATATATTATTATACAGCATATCCCATATGAAATATGAGGCAAAGACGCTACTTACGGCACTATAAGTTATGTTAGTTATCAGAAGATCGGAAGGCTTTCCGAGGGATTTGGAAGATACTTTACAAATAAATGATTCAATGATAAAGCCTGGCACTATAAACAATAAAGTACACAATACAGCTTCCATACTATTAACCATGTGGGTACCTCAGAAATTATGTATATACGTTATTAGTTATTATATATCTTCCAATTCAATTTGTATATATTATAACGTATTTAATTTACGATGGGAATATTCAAACCGTTGACTTCTTGTATTTTTAGTTGCATTTTAAGCTAGTTTACTCCTTCTTTTTCTAACTTAAATTCCGGTGTGCGTTCAGGGGGTCAGGCCACAGCGCGAAAGCGGTGAAATCAACTGGATGTTTCGAATAACGCTTGGACAGAAGTTACTTGAACAATAAAAAAATTAAATAATTACGCATATATCATGTATCAAACGAGTGCCTTCGAAGTTATAATAATTTTCGGGGGTATTTCTTATGTGTTATGCAATCGCAAAAATTGTCAATTTCATGCAATGGTTTATTGTTGGCTGGAACATGCTCTGGTGGAACTACCACATAGGTAGAGCGCGTCTGCATGATAGTCAAATAGCTAAGCTGGATGCTGATTGGAAGCGGCGCTAATAAAATCTTGAATAGAATGTTGTATTTATGTTTATCGTGACCGTAGACAGCGCTCACTGACAGATAGCGAAATGCGCATAGAACCCTTACAAAGTACCTTGCGGTCGATACTCCATTTCAGGTTATTTCAGTGATATAAGTTATATGTGAACAGGCGAAGGATTCGATTCTATATTCCAGATTCGAGCTGCATGCACCAATACGGTTCTGGCTTCGAGATAGGCTGTAAACATGAAGACGGAGTTGGTTTCATGAACACTAAAGGTTGCTCATATGTATGAAATATACGCAATGTTGTGAAGACGAAAGTGTTAGAGACACACAATAATACTATTAAATTAAATGAGTATAGGTAAAATATGGTGTTCACTAGGAGTATGAAATGAATAATGATCGTCGCGACAAAACTCAAGTCAGGGATTTACATACAAATGTTTATTATTGGATTATGATCGGTTTACTTGTTGTTATAATTATTGCAGCATTAATTGCAAACTATACATTCTCTGGTATTCAAAAAATAGTTTTAGATTATATTAAAAGCGACAACTTCGAGAAGTTTGGAGGTTATTTTTCTGGAATCGGAACTGTATTTTTGGGTATTGTAGCCCTTATTCAAAACCATTTAATATCAAAACAAAGTAGAAGACTGAATGAGCCAATTCTTGATATCACTGATATTGATTTCCGCCTAGAAAATCGGAATGAGATTTATTTTATGTTAAGAAATGTGTCAGATAACATTGCAAGAAATGTTTTGATAAAAAATGCAGCCATCGTTGTTGGACTCTCAGCAGTAAACGTCTTAACCCAAAAAAAAATGAAAATCGAAAATGAGTATACATATCTACTTCATTCATTTGAAGAGATTGAGGTTATTTTAATTTTGCCACCAAATCAGACTAGTTACGATACATTACAATTCAATGTGTATTGTACTTTAAAGTATACAGACAAGATCGGCCGTACACACAGCAAGTTTATTAAAGCAGAATATGATAATATTTGGAGTATTGTGAAAGATTGACTTGTGATCGAAAGTGACAACACATGAATTTTTCGGATTGGTGCAGCGGAAACATAACAATCATTCGTGACTTACTGGGGCAAAAAAATCTGCGTTGACAGTAGTAACATGCTTAAGGAGAAGCTCATTTGATTATCAGAACGCCTAACAGATAATACTAATGAATCCGAAACTGTTTCCAATTGGAATCAGCTTCGGAGTATCTTGATATGGTGAAGAATACTGGTCTCGAACCAGCGAATTTCGCGCTAATGAGTATGCAAAAATATAAAATGTATTAGATATTTATTTATGTTTGCCATTATTACAGTATTTCCAAAAAATCCGGTCGCCATCCGGTTGCCATTTTGAAATTTTGTAAGATGTAATTTAATAAGGATAGAAAGCAAAAAAATGAAAACAACTGAGATTGTAAGGGGAATGGGTTTGAAAATTTGAAAAAATGTCAGATTCGAAATGGCGACCTACTGATTAATAGTCATGTTCAACAACTTAAGGAAAAATCAACTGGACGTTTCGAATATATATGGCAGATGTCGATGCTATTGTAGACAATAAAATCTTTTTTTGTATATGAGGAGATAGAAACCGTTCCTAGTAAAAAAATGGTTTCATAAGGATAGGTTAGAGACAGGTAAGATATTCGAAGTCGAAACGCCTTCGGATCCCACTCACCCTCAAAAGCAATCCAAAAACAAATCTTCAAAACCCGCAATTGAAAAAAACACTTATGGTTCTCAGAACAATGTCCTATTGACGACTGACGAATATCAAAGACTTGTGTCTGAGTTTTCAAATGCCGATGAAGCTATCGAATTTTTGAGCAAATACATAGTTGAAAAAAATATAAATCAGAATCTCACAATTTATCAATTAGACGATGGGTATTTAACGCAGTAAAGAAAAAAGATAGCAAAAAAGCTGTACAACAGCAGACGATCACGGAGAGGATGAAAAGCTTATGACGCGGGATGAAGCGAAAATTCTTATCAACTCAATTGCGGTTTGCTATCAAAAAAGCCTCATGCCGGAAATATCCAAAGAAATGATAGATATTTGGTTCACCTTGCTTCAGGACCTTCAATATCACGAGGCAATGAACGCCGTTGCTGCCTTGATTGCTGAAAATAGAAATTATCCTCCAACTATCGGTGCAATACGAGGAAAACTCGCAGACGCAAAAGTGAACACCATGCCGGCAGATAGAGCACTGGAACTGATCCGGGAAGCTATTAAGAAATTTGGACACTATAACCCAAATGGTGCGCGTGAATATTTGGGCGAAGAGATATGGAACGCAGTAAGTCGGTTTACTTGGGAAACTCTCTGCGAAATGCCACGAGAAAATTTTGCAACATATGCATCTCAGTTTAGAAAGATTTGGGAAGGCATTGCGTCGGAGAAATTGAAGCAAGCACGAGTACCCGCTTCAGTACGGGAAAAACTTGAGGCACTCAGGGCCAGAGACCTTCCACCTTGCCTGAGAAATGAACACGACAAAGCAAGTAAGGGTATTAGCGCATAAGCGCCGCCATATAAATATCAAATTAAGATAGATGAGGGAAGAAGAACATGAGTAGAAAAAAATTCAGGCTATTATAGCGCGGTTTGAAGCAGAAACTTAAAAGCTAAACGAGCAGGAAAAGAGCGCCCGCGAAAACGAGGAACTTCAGTACCATGAGAAAGAAAACATTCTCAATTCAAATCATAACCACCCATTAAACGGGTGGTTATGATTTGAACATAGGAAGTCAAACCAGCGTATATACAAAAACATATACCGAAATGATCAGGATAAGGAGCATGATTGCAGATATAGGGTAAAGCCCGACAGTGCCGGGCTTTACGTTGATTTCTGAAATGCACTCGCTTATATACACTTAGATATACTTTTTGAGTGCTCGTATATACGCCATATATACGCCATATATACGGGGTATATGCAAACAGATATGTTTTCGACTCATGTTTTCCGGCACCGCAATCAAATAATTGCATTCAGCTGCAAAAGTATTGCCGCTCATCTCTCCGGAGATGGACGGCCTATTCTTTGTTGAAAAAAATGGGGTATATCTTTAACGACCGAAAAAGTGTATATAATCATACAAAGGGTGTACAATTTCATTTCTATATTTATTTACAGAATGATTGTGAATATATAGATTGTAAATTGTCATGCTATTCATTAGTATGTAGATAATTAATAAATTATATTTTTTGGGAGGTGTGGGATGTCGAGACTGATAGATTATTTGGATGAATTGAATATAAATTCAATAGAGAGTTTGGCATCTTACGTTACCGCTTCTACTATTGATGTTCTGCTTGGACTTGTTAATTATGCTCGTATGCTGGTACAAGAAGACTGGATAGAACCGGAGTATTCACCTTTTTCATTTGTTCCGTCACAGGAACTTTCGGGTTTTGGAGGTTGTGCAGGGCTAGAGTGCAGAAATAAAAGGGCTTCAGAATTTGCGAAATTTTCGGCGCTGTATGCAGATTCTGGGTATATCTATATTCCAATATTATCAATCCCGCACCGTAAAGAATTCGAAAATAATGAAGTTGTTGATAGATTAAAAAAAAGTATTTTTTCCGACTTTTCATCAGTAATAATTTATTCTGCGTTAATAACTAAAGGAATAGTAAGAATTGTTCCTTCCAATTTGAACATATGTGAAAATTGTTTTATCGAATTATATTCTAATAAAGATGATGATCAACATATGCGTGATATTGTCGACGAGTATTCAGAAAAAATAATTTTGACAGCTACATCATACAATCCATTTGCACACAGGGCCGTGCTTGAGGTATCAAATTTACCTGAATTATTTACAGATCACAATCGTCTAATCGTCTATACTTCGGGAATAATGTATGACGAAATCAGGAAATGTAAACAATTTCCTGAAATAATTGGGAACAAAAAAATGAAACGAGAAATAGCAGTAAATATAATTGTTAAAGAATATAGAAATGTAAAATTTGATGCATACCTAAGCGCTTTGTATAAAGCCAAATATATTACACAAAATGAATCTACATCACATATGTTTGAAACTACCAAGAAAAAGAACTTTCAACAAGTACAACCAATACTTCCTATCTATGATATGCCCGTCATTGATAATGTTGACATAGCAACTATTTTAGATATTCGATTTCACGAAGAGGATGCTTTTGACACAT
>Ga0209429_10002481_pt1 | contig 10890 bp, 10 predicted proteins | sample BarGraNGADG00212_3_FD_184493 | JGI IMG/M metagenome (GOLD analysis project Ga0209429, IMG submission 184493) | Arctic peat soil microbial communities from Barrow, Alaska - Barrow Graham LP Ref core NGADG0004-212 (SPAdes) (version 2) | ecosystem: Environmental > Terrestrial > Soil > Wetlands >... | reverse complement strand
TGGTAATCACCAGCTTTCCAGTTATATCCAAAAGTTGCATTCGCCATGGTTCTGATATAAATCGGCATATCCTGATAGGTATAAGCTGCCAGGAAAGTAGTGGAAGGGTTATACTTTTTAATGAAATTTTCTTTTTTAATTAAGGGGAGAAAAAATTGAGGCAACCGGAGACTGGTTTCAAATCCGTATTCCTGAATACTTCTTAGAGCGCTTTTACTCTGCGAACGCGCTTCGTAAGCTCCTTTCAGCTTCATACTGAAAAGTTCGGCACCATGAAAAAGATTTTTATGCTGGTATATAAGGTTAAGTGCTCCACCCAGGTTTCCAGCCGAATTTGTCCCTTCAAGTTCTACCTTATACGACTGCGGGCTTAGAAGAGTCATCTGGATATTGCAATCAATCATCTTCTCTGAACCTTGCTTACCTTCTGGTTCTTTAGAATCATTATAGCTGATGTTTACAAGACGGTAAGTTTTCAATGCTAAAAGATGTGTCCTTGATTGCTCAGAATTTGTAACGTTGAAGGTGGATCCTGGTTTTACATAAAGTGATTGTAAAATAAGGTCATATTTAATTTCAGGCTTTTTAGTATTGGTTATAAAATAATAGCCCTGGTAATTTACTGTATCGAGGCTACTCAGGTAGGTGTTGCCTCCTTCAAGCGCATCTTTTGGAACATAATCGGGATAAATGTAAATATTCTTTACTCTGTAGATTGAATGCGGCACCAGGCTAATTTTGTTAAACTCATCAATCTTTGTGAATTTTTTAATGCAATAATAAATATCAACCTGTCTTTTCCCAATAGTGCTGTCGACTCTGAAGGAAATATAATCACCTGAAAAACCATAAAAACCACGATCCCTGATAAATCGCTCAAATCTTGACCTTTCAGTCTGAAGCACATCAACATCGTATGGTTTTCCCCTTTCTATCACACAGTTAACAGAGTCGAAATAATAATATTTCTGAATGTTGCTGTCAGCTATCTCATACTTCAGATTACGGATTGTGTATGCCGGGAGCAAATCAATATTATAAAAGACATCTGTTTTCTTGTTGGCGGTCGCAATTGTCTCCAGAACCTGCCCGTCAAAATATCCTTTTGATGCGACGTACGATTTAATCTGCTTTTTTGACTTGGTTGTGGCATCAGGGTCAAAGATTACAGGCTCCTCTCCAATGTCTCTCAGCCATTTGTGCGGCCACTTGTCTTTTTTAATATTCGACAAATTATACAGCCCGAGATAGAATTTTTTTCCAAAGATCTTTTTATTTGGCTTTTGCTTAATATATGGTAAAATGTCACTTTTCTTTACCCCTTCCTTATTAATAATAACATGATTATCATTGAGAAGAGATTCTCCTTCCGGAACATATTTTGTCGGATTACAGGATGAAATAATCAAAACAATAAATAGCAGAGGGAGAAGGTATCTCAAAGAATAAAATTTTTTATTTAATGTATTTTTTTTCAAAATTTGCATGAAAGAGTGTTACGCAAATATATCAATAATAATTAGCGTAGATTTGGTTCCGGGTAATGACAATACAAAAAATTAGTTAATTATCTCTTCTATGATAAGTAAAAACAGAACAAAATTCATAATCTCACTTCAAAAAAAGAAAGTAAGAGATGAAGAAGGCTTATTCGTTATTGAAGGTGATAAGCTTGTAAAAGAGTTCCTTATAGCAAATGTTCATATAAAGACACTTATTGCCAAGCCTGAATTTATCAGTTCACTTGCCTCTGAGTTAAAGATGTGTGCAGATGAGATTGAAGAGGTAAGCTATGAGGAACTTAAACTTCTAAGTACTTTAAAAACGCCACATAATGCAATGGCAGTTGTACCTATCCCAAAAAAAGAGCTGGATATCAATGAGATTCTTAATAAATTAGTTGTTGCACTCGATTTTGTTCAGGATCCTGGTAATCTTGGAACCATTATCAGGGCCGCTGCGTGGTTTGGGATTAAGAATATTGTCTGCTCAACTGATTGTGTTGATGTGTATAATCCTAAAGTGATACAGGCGAGTATGGGGGCAATATTGCATGTAAATGTCTACTATTCCAACCTTAAAGAGCTTCTAATCATGGCAAATAAGAAAAATGTAACTGTATTCGGAACCTTGCTTGAAGGAGACTCTATTTATAATCATAAACTTGGTAATAAAGGTATCATACTTCTTGGAAATGAATCAAGCGGGATTTCTGACGAACTGATTCCTTTCATCACTGAGAAAATAATGATCCCAAAATTCAATCACGCAAAATCAGGAATAGATTCACTTAATGTAGGCATGGCCGCCTCAATCGTTTTTTCCGAATTTCTTCGGAAATCAGGCATCTAACCTGATTAATAAAATTATATTTGCTCAAAATTTTCAGATATGCCAAAATCAGATTTCAAGGTCTACGGTAGCCGATGGATAATGCTAAGTGTGTATATGTTAATGGTTGCTGTCAATCAGCTGCTATGGATAACTTTTGCACCAATCACCGGTGATGCAACAAAATATTATGGTGTAACCGACCTTCAGATAGGGATACTTTCGATGTGTTTTATGATAGTCTATATTGTTGTGTCTATCCCTGCATCGTGGATCATTGACAAATACGGAATCAGGATCGGAGTCGGGATAGGTGCTGCATTTACAGGTATTTTTGGATTGGTAAGGGGGTTTGCCGGCACTGACTATAATTGGTTACTGATTGCACAAATTGGTATGGCAATCGGACAACCATTTATTCTTAATGCTATTACTAAACTTGCAGCACGCTGGTTCCCTATTGAAGAACGTGCCACTGCGACCGGACTCGGTACGCTTGCAATGTATGTAGGCATTTTAGGAGGAATGACACTTACACCTTATCTGACAATCGGATCCGGGATAAGTGGTATGCTGTATATTTATGGGATTATATCAATTGTTACAGCAGTAATTTTTATTGTTCTGATAAAAGAAAGACCCCTTACTGCTCCTTGTCATCCTGATCAGGAGGAACGTTCCCTGGTTTTTGATGGTTTCAAACAGACTCTGCGCAATAAAGATTTTATCTGGCTGATGGTTATCTTTTTTATTGGTTTGGGCGTGTTCAACAGCGTAACGACCTGGATTGAAGATATACTGAGACCAAGAGGCTTCTCAGCTCCCCAGGCCGGAATCACAGGTGGGTTAATGATTGTTGGCGGTGTTATCGGAGCTCTCATTATTCCAATGTTATCAGATCGTTATAAAAAAAGAATACCCTTTATAATTATTGCTCTTGCAGGTGCCACTCTGGGACTGGCAGGGATCACATTTGCAACAAGTTACTGGTTGCTTCTTACCTCCGGCATGGTGCTGGGATTCTTTCTTCTGAGTTCAGGTCCAATTGGTTTTCAGTACGGTGCCGAGATTACTTATCCTGCATCTGAAGGTACTTCAAATGGAATGCTTTTGATGATGGGACAGATTTCAGGGATTGCTTTTATCTTTGCAATGGACAGTCTGAAAAGCCCGTCAACAGGATCAATGACCAGATCTTTGGTAGTGCTCATCATTCTGATGGTTCTCAGTCTTTTAATTTCACTGCGACTGAAAGAATCAAAAATTCTGATTAAGGAAGAGAATTAGTTGTTTACACCTATGATTACTGACAAGAGTAGGAGATCCTTCATTCATCTTTTCCTTATCTTGTGATTTTAAGTAATTATCAGGAAGGATGAATTCAGGATGACACGATTTTTGGGGCGAGGTATGAGGAAGGAAGAAACGGCACCATAAGATTCCTCATTCATCAACCTTGAGAGAGTTCTTCAACATAACTGGAAATCCGTTGGCGGTTGATGAATTCGGAATGACACTTTCTGGTTGGGACAAGGGGGAAGAAGCGCGATTCGCCAGAAGTCAGTTTGAAATTTTGAAATTTAATTGGCGAATCGCGCTTCTTCCCCCCCTCCACCCATAAAACTGATTTGTCATTCCGAATTCATACACCCTTATCAAATTCATATTATTCTGTAATGCCAATCAAGGGCGTATGAATGAGGAATCTCTGGGAGTCTAAACTGAATATTCAAAAAAAAGTCATATAAGCGAAGTTGACGATCTTATCAGGTTTATAATGTGGGATATACAAATGTTGTCATTAGTAATCCATTCATCCGGCAATGTTCTAAAAAACTGTAAGTTATAGAGTGAATGGATGAGGGATCTCAATTTTTAAAAAATTCCCGGAATAATCCGTTTTGTCCGGCTCTTGTATTCCATGTAGCTATTACCAAACTCATTAATCAGAACTTTCTCCTCAACATTTATTCTGTAAAGTATAGCAAGGAATACAGGTACTGAAAGTACAAGAAATGAGTAGACACTGCTCATGATAAACGAGAATCCCATTACTATTGCTAATAGTCCGGAGTAGCTTGGATGCCTGACCTTTTCATACAATCCATCTGTTTTAAGTTTTGCCGTATCTGTTATTGCTACATCCACTGTGAATGATTTACCCAGTTGCAAAATGGCTACCCACCTTATGATCAGACCAGTTACTATAAATACAAATCCAAAACCCTCAAAAAATTCAATAACCGGATTCGACAGATAAAATCCACCAAAAAATCCGAGAGTAATAAATATCCAGATTAATATCATTGATCCGTTATCCTTTTGTGTTTTAGAAAATCCGGCTTTTGACCGTTTGAACATCATCAGCATAAGTTCTGAAAAACCAAAAACGATTGACAAATAAACTATTGACATCATATTAAATTATTATTAGATTTTAAAATTAGTGAATTTACTTTATTAGTCCGACCCGTACTGCCCATCCGTATGATGTCGGAGTAGAAATGAGTACATCTTTAACTTTACCATTGAATGGTTCTACTGCTGATTTCAGATCTTTAGTATAGACCGTGATACAAAAATCATTAATTCCATCATTATCATAATCCACAGAGTCTTTAATGATTTCAGACAGAGTGCCATGCCAGTCCAGTTGAACAAAACCATTTTTCCGATCCTTAAAGAATCCATTAAATACAGGTTTTCTGACATCCAAAGTACAGCTCTCTGCTACTATCTGTTTTGCAACTTCACCACCGGAATACCGGGGATTTAACCTCATAAAAGGGAGTTTTGAAACTGAACCTGAAAAACTATTCAGTCCAGGGAATAAGACAAGTATCATGATCAGACAAAGAAATGCCCAGGTTATCCCGGCAATTATTTTTACTTTTTTCATATTCAGGATTTTAAAATATTAGTCTCAGTAAGCTTTGCAAAGTTGTGATTATCGCTCCGGCTGAAAATACCGACATAAATAGGAATGATACAAACAGGAAAAGATTTCTGGAAAAGTTTTTCATTGTTCCTGAAGGTAGCCCTTTAATACTATAATGAATTGCATTTTTCGAACATACATCCACACATTTTCCGCATTTACTGCAGAACATCGAGACTTTCCCTTCCTTAATATCCTCCTTTGTAAGAGCAAAAAGGGGACAAACCTCAACACATTTAAAACATTCAGTGCAGGCTTCCTTGTCGATCTTTACAGTAAAAGGGGTTATTTTATTTGATAAACTATTTACTGCACCAAGCGGACATAAAAAACTGCACTGAGATCTTTTCTTTGTCATAACTGGCAAAACGACCACTAATCCTATAAATAATGACAGGAATATTCCTGCTTTTGCAGCAGATTCTACTGATGTGACCTGCTCGAATTCAGTTACAGCTTTAAATGGACAGATCCATGCACAATAAGTAGGCATGAGAGTAAGAGCAGCTGTTAAAGCTACCATGATCAGAACTGCAAACGGCATCCATCGCCAGATCTCGTTAATGTTTCTGATCAATGGCTTTTTTCTCATCTTGGAGAATCCATCATCCCATCCGCCATAAAAACAGCCCCAGCTGCAGAATCCCCTTCCCAATACAAGTGTTGCAACAAGCCATAAGACAACCATTGATGAGATATTCGCAAACCCGTTAAGAATGCTTCCGGGAAAAATGATTGATTTGGTAAATGCAGCAGGCAGGATCATCATCGGAATTACCAGATGACAGAATGGGATCTTACATTCAAGAACGTCGGCCTGGGAAAATGACATTGAGCTTCTTACTGCAACCATATTTTTTATCAGTGAAAAAGATAGAGTCAGTGCGAAAATTATAAAAAGTACAACCCTGTATCTGTCAGTTTTCCCGGTGTAATGCATAAGAAAATAGAGTACGTTAACAAGTAAAAAAGCAATCATGGTGGCAGCCAGGGATGCAGTATCTGAAAAACTTAACCGTCCGCCGGTCATGAACATGAATGTTATCAGAAACATAGGAAGTGTGTAGAGAAGAGACTTTCCAAATGATTTTTTCAATGTTGAAGTCAATAAAGTGTTATCCATTTATTATTCCTCCGATTAGATTTGTTATACCTTTTATCATGAAAATTATACCGGCAAGTCCGGTAGCAAGTATTCCAACAGTTTTAAGTATCTCCTTTTTCTGAATTTTCCCGGCAAGAGGCAGTGGTAAAAACCAAAGCGTGGAACCGATGAAAAATGCCAGAAAGGCTACATAGCTTTGCAGAAGAGTTCCTTGTGTAGCCCCTTTTGTAAGGATTATAAACAAAGCCGGACAAAATCCAAGGCTGTTTACAACCCCGAGAAATATCGGAACCAGCTTCTTGTTATTAACTGTTTTCACAAGATCTGCCGGACACTTCGGATTCCGGCTGTTACTTATACTATACCAGACAAGCATAACAGCGAATACAATATATAATATGCCCGGGACAATATTCCGGACAACCGGATTTGAAAATATAGCCTGTCCGAAATACCAAGCCAGGGTGGCGAGAATAAAGTAGATTACAAACCGCGTAAAAAGAAAGAGAGAGAGATCAATAACTATTCTCTTCACTCCTGCAGAACCTGCCATAAGATAGGGAAACATAACCATACCGCATGTTACAAGACAGGCTGAACCACTGCTTAATCCGAGTATAAAGGAATCTGTCATCTGCTAATTTTTAAGCAAATCTATTTAGCTCAAAAATTCCTTGCAAGACAAATGTGGCCTGCAGCGATATTTGTGGTGTATTGATTATCTGAAGGGAGGAAATGCTGAAAAATGGGGTGAAAGGTTGAGGTTGAGGTTGAGGTTAAGGTTAAGGTTAAGGTTGAGGTTGAGGTTGAGGTTGAGGTTGAGAATGAGGTTGAGAATGAGGATGGATAGACAATGGAAGTTTCTATGACAATAAAATATCTGCGGGAATTCCCAGTTCATTATGAAACAACCTGGCAATTTCAAGGGTCATAGGCTTACGTTTATTTAAGATAGCCGATACATATCCTTTTGAACCTACTTTGCCGACAAAATATTTATTCTTTAATCCTAAATCATCCATTTTGCCTCTGATAGCATCAATTGGATCAGGTTTTGGAACAGGATAATGCTGATCTTCATATTGTTTAATCAGCAATAAGACAATCTGAAGCCTCTCCCCATCAGGTGAATCAGGAGATACTTTTTTATTAAACATGTCATCAACCCAGTCGAGATAGAGCTGATATTCTTTTTTTGATGCAATTATTTTCAGGTTCATGATTTTTTCTTCTTAAAATTAGTAATTGTAACATCAATCTCATCATATTCTGCATGGGTTCCAAACCATTTTATCTGGATCGTCTTAAACTGAAATACTATCCTGACTACCAATCTGTACTTATTTCCCATTATGTTAAATACCACCCTGTCATCGGCAACCAGACTCGCATTCCTGTAAACAGCTTTTAATGCATTAAAGTTTTTGAAGTCAGATAGAATCAACTCATGGTACCACTCTTGTAAAGCTGATGATGCAAGTGGGTATTTTTTACAATAATCCAATAATGTTTTTCGGGCAATAATATTAAACATCAGACAAAAGTAATTAAATGTTTCCTAATAGAAAACTTTTACATGATCGAATTTCATATTTGCAATGATTTTCTTTAATCTGTTAATTGTTATGATTTATGATTATGTCAGAATCATAATGTCTGAAATTAGACTACTTATGGAACATGAATAACGCTGATAAGTAAAGGTCTGTTAGTACCTGTGTTTCTTTTCAACGAATTTCACTTGTCATTTACAACATATAGCTTACAATATTCATTCTCGGCAAATTCAGTGTTGCCATTCTCGAATATGTCTATTCTTAGTTCAGTTTTGTTTCTTTCAAATTTCAATTTTTCCGAAACTTTCAATTCATTAATAAGGATTTTGAAGTATTTGTCTTTGTCAAGTTTCCATCTGCTTGTAAAATAATGAAAAGTATTGTCGCTACCTTCATAGAAATACCCTTTAAATGTCGGTGATGAGTTCATTATAAATGCACTTTTCAATTCTTCATTTTTTAATTCGGTATAGTCATGGCAACTTACAAGTCCAATAATTATTAAAAAGAGTCCAAATAATTTCTTCATGTTGCTTTTTTTTAACATAGGTGCTAACAATTCAATAAACACAACCAGTTGTATTTAGTCCTGCCTTAGCATAACTTTTTAAAGGTACTCATATCCTGATAATATGTTATTAAGGAGGTACTGATTAAGTTGTTCATAATCTAACATTCAGTCCCGTAGGGACATAATATTGGTAGAATAATTTATTTATATTTGTTGAAAGTCCCGTCAGTGACGAAATAAAACCTATTTAAATGATTTTGAGGTTGAATATGATGACAAATATGTATTTAAGCCGGTTAGCATTGACAATATCGTACCTAAAGGCACTCTTTAATCCATCATATGAAACTTTCTACCAATATCAAGTCCCTCCGGGACAATATTAATTTGATAATGAGATTATTGCAAAGTTTAAATTTACGGTTTTATTTTTTTCTGAATAGAATCAGCCTTCGATCTTGAAACAGGAATCTCTGTTCCGGAAGGTTTCAACCTTATTACCATATTCTGGATATTACCAGATACCTTCTCAACAAAATCAAGATTCACAATATAGCATTTATGGCATCTCAGAAACCTGCTGTTTTTTCGAAGTTCCGTTTCTGCTGATTTAAGTGTTCCGCGGATTGTTGTTTTATTCTGGACATCTCCTTTAACCGTAACGATTGTTACATAATTGTCATTTGAACAGAGATAAACTATATTCCTGGGATTGCATTTGAATTCATTCTTAGAGTTACCAGCCCTGATAATAACTTCACTTTCCCATAATATCTCCTCAGGGGCAATTGCAGCCTTTTCTAAAGCAGTTTTGTAAATCTTGTTTATTCGAATGATATAACTTATTGAAACAGGAATACTACCGACAAGAATTGCTGTCCAGACGGAGTAAAAAAGATATAAAAGGACAAATGCCTGATGAAAAATCAGATTGACATAAAAATAGTTTGCAGCTCCAATACTTGATGCAATGCAGAAATTCCAAAGGATGCTTTTTCCCAGTGTCCAGTGTTCATTTATAATAACGGGTTCAAGTAAATATTTAATTATAAAAAGCATAAAGGTTGTTACCAGACCAAAACCCAGTGTAATAAAAAACTGTGATACAGGCTTCAATTGAGTAATCCCGAATGGTTTAAATAAATAAAGAAACAGAAAAATAAACAGGCCGAAAACAAGGATTGATACTAACTTTTCTCTTGATGTCTCAATTTCAATATATGGTCTTTTGAAAGGATTTGTCATTTCAAATTACTTACAAAGAGATCTTTTTTGCTATTGCCTCTGCTGCTCTCATCCCGTCAACAGCTGAGGAAACAATTCCTCCTGCATATCCCGATCCTTCACCGCATGGATACAAACCTGATATTCTGATATGATTAAACTTTTCAGGGTCTCTCGGAATCCTTACCGGTGATGATGTTCTTGATTCCACTCCCAGAACAACAGCTTCATTTGTCATATACCCATTCATCAGGTGTCCGAAAAGCCTCAACCCATCCCTTAATCTTCTCCCAATTGATTTTGGAAGCCAGCTATGAAGCGGAGAGGATGTTACACCAGGAAAATACGAAACTTTAGGAAGAGAAGAAGAAATTTGTCCATCAACAAAATCAGCAAGGCGCTGTGCCGGAGCTCTTTGTGTATGGCCTCCATTTTTCCAGGCTTCCCTCTCAAGTTCTTTCTGAAATTCAATACCCGCCATCTGACCTGAACTGCTGTACTTTACAAGGTCTTCAGGTTTAATCTCGACAACTATACCTGAGTTGGCATAAGGAGAATTCCTGCCTGAAGGGGACATTCCATTAACGACAACCTCTTCCTGTGATGTAGCCGAAGGGACTATAAATCCTCCCGGACACATGCAAAAAGAATACACTCCCCTACCATCTACCTGTTTAGCTAAATTATAAGATGCAGCCGGCAAATATTCGCCTCTTTGATTGCCATGATATTGAATCTTGTCTATTAACTCCTGTGGATGTTCAACTCTGACTCCCATTGCAAAGGATTTCATCTCCAGTTCCACCCCTCTGTTACGACAAATATCATAAATATCCCTGGCTGAGTGACCTGTTGCAAGAATCACATATTCGGAATTGAATTTTTCTTTGTCAGAAGTCACAACACCTTTTATATTATCTCCTTCAAGGATAAAATCTGTCACCTTTTTTCCCAGGATGAACTGTCCTCCGGCATCAAGTATTGATTTTCTTATGTTGGAGATAATCCCAGGCAGTTTATCCGTACCAAGGTGAGGATGCGCTTCATATAATATATTGCTGTCAGCACCGTGCAGACAAAGTAATTCAAGAACTCTGGCATTATCACCTCTTTTTTTCGACCGTGTATATAGTTTCCCATCAGAGTATGTCCCTGCACCTCCTTCACCAAAACAATAATTACTGTCAGGGTTAACGGTTTGTTCTCTGCTGATTTTTGCAATATC
>Ga0209429_10002473_pt1 | contig 10916 bp, 10 predicted proteins | sample BarGraNGADG00212_3_FD_184493 | JGI IMG/M metagenome (GOLD analysis project Ga0209429, IMG submission 184493) | Arctic peat soil microbial communities from Barrow, Alaska - Barrow Graham LP Ref core NGADG0004-212 (SPAdes) (version 2) | ecosystem: Environmental > Terrestrial > Soil > Wetlands >... | reverse complement strand
TCGTCGTCAAATCGCTGTTCTACATCGCGATCGCCCTGTTCCTCATATGGATCATCGCGATGCTCTGGGACCGCATTCGTGGACGGGGCTGACGACCGCGCCGCAACTCGTCGCCGGGGTCAGGTCATTCAAGAGGAGGCTCGGACATGAAACCCAAGGCGGTCGCTCGCGGTGTGTGGCAGGTCGGTCTGAGGGGCGTCAACGTGTTCCTCATCGAGGCCGGCGACGGCCTCGTCCTCGTTGATGCCGGCCTGCGGCACAGCCCGCCTCGCATCACCGAGGCGATCTACTCACTGGGCAGGCTGCCGCAGGACGTCGTCGCCATCGTGGTCACCCACGCGCACCGCGATCACGTGGGGGGCTTGGCCGAGATGATGCGCCGTAGCGGCGCCGAGGCGTGGATGCACCCGGCCGACGCCGCCCTTGTCAGAGAGGGCCGCTACGGGCGGCCCTTCCCGCACGGCCCCGGTCGGATCTTCAGCCTGTGGCCGGCGCCCAAGGGCGATTCGATCGCCGTGGCCCACGAGGTGAGCGACGGCGAGGTGCTCCCCTTCGACGGCCTTCGCGCCCTTCACACGCCGGGCCACACGGCCGGTCACCTGGCCCTCCTGCTGCCGCGCGAGGGCGGTGTCCTGTTCGTGGGCGACGCCGCCGCAAACCTGCGCCGGCCCGGTCTCAGCTTCGTCAATGAGGACGTGGCCGGGGGCCGGCGCAGCCTGGAGAGACTGGCGGCCCTCGAGTTCGAGGCAGCCTGCTTCGCGCACGGCCGGACGATCCGCCGCGGGGCGAGCAGCGCCTTCCGCGAGCTTGTGCGACGCCTCGAGTCGGCCAGCTCGGTAGGTCCGGTGGCCGGCGACGGCTGAGCCGCGCCGGTGGGCCTACACCCACGCGACCCAGCTCCTGCGCGCCGGCGTGCACCCCAAGGTCGTCTCCGAACGCCTCGGTCACGCCTCCATCGGAATCACCCTGGACACGTACAGTCACGTGATGCCAGGCATGCAGGAGGAGCCCGCGGAGAAGATCGACGCGGGACTCCGGAAGCCACTGGCAGGCTGACGACCATCGGCACCCAGTCGCAGTAGGCGCACGAGACGAAAGCGACCGAAGCGTCCGTCTCGTCGTTTTCGTCGCTTCGGTCGCCTTGATCGGGGATCGACTCGGGGCGAACACGGGCTCTGGCGGGGCCGTGACAGAACCGCCAGAACTGACAGATCGGTGGTGAATCGTTGATTCTGACGATTCTGTCGTGCGTCCTGCCCCATTTCGCGCGGCTAGGTCGAGACCCCCGGTCGCCGACCCGGAACAGCGGGGAGGTGCAGCAACCGACAGTAGTACGCGAGAGCCTCGTCATGACGGGCCGGACCCACGATCCGTCGACGTACCGCAGTGGCCAGGCTGAAGTGAAGGCAGCGGTCGAAGATCCCTACCCAGCGCCCAAGAGCACCATCCGGGCATGCTGAGTCGCATGCATTTGGGTTGCAGCATGGTTGCAGCCGGGGGGTCGGGCGGAGGGGCGAGGAGGCGATTTCGCTGCAAATGGGTGGTAGCGCATACGGGATTCGAACCCGTGTTACCGCCGTGAGAGGGCGTCCCGAGGGTCTGCCCGATAGGGACCAGAGGGACGCATCTGGTCACAAGCAGTCACAAGAACTGTGGCCATTTGCAGCGAAAATCAGGGGCCGGATTCCCAACGCGTCCCAACGAAGGCAATCGCGGACCGGGGATTTGGGTTGCAGAATGCTTGCAGACCCTCCGCGTCCCCGCCTCCGACCGGGCCGAGACCCCCGGAAGCCGACCCGTGACACGGGCGGGTTGCCACGACACTTCGTAGTACGCGCAGCTTCCCTACATGAGCGGCGTGGTCTGAAGGATCGGTCTCCTTCGCCGCTTCGGTCGAACCGAGCCGGAAACGCTCGCCGCTCACGCGGCGATGACGACTCTCTCTCGAGCGTGTCCCTCTCCGGACCAGCCGACGGCCGCAGGAGTCTGTCTCAGCGGGTACGCCCTATAGATGACCAGTGTTGGCCCTCGCCGATGGCTTCACCTGAGGTGACCGGGTCCTAGGCGACAGCGAGGCGCGCAAGCGCCTGGAACATCCGCCCATCCGACTCACGGTGGTCCGTCGCCCTGCCGACTATGTTCTCGGGACATCCTCTTCAAACGAAGAGGTCACGGATGCGAGGGGGTCGTGAGCTCATGGGGCATCGTGTGGTGGCTCTCGGAAGGCCCGCCAAGACCTACGCCAGCGGACGCGTGTGCGCCGCTCCCAGTTGCTCAACCCGCCTGAGCATCTACAACCCGCTGGGCTATTGCGCGCTGCATCACTCGCAGCGGTTGAGAAGCGTGGCGACGCGCCCGCGGCGTCACCCATAGGAAGCGATCCTGGCTGTCAGCGAATCGTCCCTTGCCGACTCCAACTCGTTCACGGGCAACCCAGGAGGCACTCCTGCTGCGGCGCTTGACGCGAGGCGGGATCTTAGGAGCGAGGCCGGCAGTGAGACAACTGCTGTCACGCGAGCATCGAGATCGCCACAGACACCCACTCGCACGTGATGCCGGGCATGCAGGAGGAAGCCGCCGAGAAGATCGACGCGGGGCTGCGAGCGACACTAGCGTGCGGCTCACTCATGCCCGTTGCGGACTGCCCCCGATCAGAATCAACTCGCCCTGACTGCGCTCAAGGCCGCGACGCCCAGCACGATCAACCCGACACCGCCCAACTGTCGGGCGGTCAGCCGCTCGTGGAAGAGCACGTACGCGCCAACAGTCGCAAGAGCCGCGAACTGCGACGCCACGACCGCGGTGATGGCGAGACCGTGACGCGCACCGACGACAAAGAACGCGAAGCCGCCCACCTCGACCAACCCGGCCGCCACGACGAGCGGCAGTGCTCTCCGCGTCAGCCTGAGCCGCCGGGTCAACGCCAGCGGGATCGTCACCGCAGCCAGACCGACGACGCGCGGGGGAAGCAATGCCCAGGCGGTCGGGAGCGAATCGCCGAGCCGTCCTGTTGCGTAGAGACTGACGCCGAACAGCAGCGCCGCCGCCGTTGCCAGCCCGACTGAGAGCGACTTGCGCTCGCCCGCCACAGGCAGCTCCTCTGGGGCTAGGGCGGCCAGCACGACCCCCGCCGCGATGACGGCAAGCAGCAAGGCGGAGGCGATGCCTAGGGCCTCGCCGGCTGCCAGGGCGAGCACCGCGGCGATGGAACCCTCGGTTGAGACGATGGGCGCCACGAGCCCGACCTTGCCGCGCCTGAGCGCCGAGTACACCAGCAGCAACCCGACGACGTTGCTGGCGCCGGCCAAGAACATCCACCCGAGGTCCGACCCGCCGAGCGGCCCAGGCCGCGGGCCGACAGCGATCGCGGCGAGGTTGGCCGCGAGGCCGACGAGCATCACCCACGCCAGGACGGACGCTGGCCCGATCATCCGGCTGGAGCGAGACGAGCACAGCGTGCCGGTCGCCCACATCAGCGCAGCGCCAAGTCCGGCGACGACAGCGATCATGACCACCTGCTGAATGTCGCGTCGATGCTGCGACACACGGCACTACGAGCCGAGGACGTTCCTACCTTGCCAGTCATTCCACGGCTCGCCCCATTGACGACATCGTCCGACACACCAATCGCCGCCCTCGGATGCGTCTTCGTTGGCGCCAGATTGCGACTATGGGCCGCACGCAGCAGCCCTCCCAAGTGCCCACCAGCCGCACTGGACCGCGCTCAGTTTGTTTGTCGACGGGTTGTCGGAGCGCGTCTCGGGCGTCTCGCGGCGCCCCTTCCAGCCACGATTTCCCTGCAAATAGGTGGTGGACCGCAGGGGAGTCGAACCCCTGACCTCCGCCGTGCAAAGGCGGCGCTCTCCCAACTGAGCTAGCGGCCCACGAGGGGGGCAAGTATACCCCGGGAGCCCCAAGGGGCCTGCGGACCGTGGCCCCGGGTTGCAGCGCGGTTGCAGACGCCTTTCCCTCGAAGACCTTGAAGACGCCGGACTGCGACGGGCTCTGACGAAAGCAGTACAATCGCCGAGCTATGCAGGCCAGCGAGACAGCCCGCGCCCGGTGCGCACCGAGTGGGTCGCGCGAGTCCAAGACGCCGTGGAGCGCGCGGAAGGTGAACCGACATGCACCAAGCCGATGAGTTCCCCAACCTCTTCATCCTCGACCACCCCCTTATTCAGCACAAGCTGACCCACATGCGGAACGTCAAGACCTCGACGCGCACGTTCCGGCAGCTTCTGCGTGAGATCGCGCTCCTCATGGGCTATGAGGTGACGCGCCACCTGCCGCTCACCGACGAGACGATCCGCACGCCGCTGACCGAGATGGAGGCGCCCGTGATCGCCGGCAAGAAGCTCGCCATCGTGCCGATCCTAAGGGCCGGCGCGGGCATGGCCGACGGCTTGCTCGAGCTCGTACCGGGTGCGCGAGTCGGCCATATCGGCCTGTACCGCGACCCGGAGACCAAGAAGCCGCACGAGTACCTCGTGAAGCTCCCCGAGGTCGAGGGGCGTACGTTCATCCTGGTCGACCCGATGCTTGCCACCGGCAACTCGGCGGCGCACGCGGTCGCAGTCTTGAACGCTCGCGGCGTTCCGGACAGCGACATTCTGTTCCTCGCGCTCGTTGGCGCGCCCGAGGGGATGCGCGAATTCAATCGGCAGCACGCCGCTGTGAAGGTGTACGTGGCCTCGCTCGATTCTCACCTCAACGAGCAGGCGTACATCGTTCCCGGCCTGGGCGACGCCGGCGACCGCCTCTTCGGCACGAAGTAGGACCTCTCAAATCGCCAGCTCGAGGGTCGCCGGAATCGCGGCGGCAGCGCTCGCGGCGCTCTCCCAACTGAGCTAGCGGCCCACGAGGGGGACTAGTATAGCGCGAGATCACAAAGGAGCCTGCCGACCGTGGCCCGGGTTGCAGCATGGTTGCAGACGCCGCTCCCGCGAAGACGCTGAAGACGATGCAGACGATGCAGACGATGCAGACGCAGGCAAGGCCCCACATGGTCCACGAGTCGGCCGCAACCTGCCCCTGCCCTCTCTCCCTACGGGGTGCTATGGTCATAGGTGGAAGCCGGGGACCGCGGTTGTCCAGGGGGTGTGTCATGCAGCCGATTGACGCGTACCAGCATGTATCCGAACGAGCACGTCGGCTCCTTCGCCTTCACGACGGACTCGTCAACACGCGCACGTATCGCGTGCGGTCGGACTGGGCGGCGAAGTTCTGCGGGCTGATGCACTGGCCGCTCACTTCGGACATCGAGCGAATCGACAGCCGACAGGCAGTCATCATCCTTCGAGATGGTACGAGTCTGGAACGCGATGACTTCACCTCCGAGTCCGCTGCGGACCTTCTCCGCGCTTCACTCACCTTCGGGGTCAGTGCGCTCGATCGCTATGTGCATGAGAGGGTGGTCAAAGGCATCGTGGTCGCATTGAAGGACCCCAAGCTCAGCTCCTCGCAAAGCGGTCTGAACTTGCCCGCGTTCGAAGCCATCAAGATCAGCGAGCGGGCGCGAAAGGCCCGCGCGTCTGGAGATACCGTTCGCCTTGCGAATGACATCCGCATCGTCGTTCAAGAGCTACTGCACAAGCGCCCTTTCCAAAGCTGGAGGGAAGTGAACTACGCGTTTGAGCTCATCGGAGAGCGAAACCTCGCTGGCAGACTTCAAAACGCGTACGGGATAGGCGACATCACACCCATCAGGAGTCAGCTCGGCGAGATCGCCAAGCGACGCAACTGGATTGTTCATGAAGGCGACCTCGTTCGGCACCAAAGAGGCGGCTCTTGCCGATGTCACGATGTCTCACCCAAATTCGTCCACGAAAGCCTGGACTTCTTGGATGACTTCGTGCACCACCTGGAGTCGGTCAAGTAGCGCACCCTCGTCAACATGCGCACCACCCTACGCGTCCAAGCGCTGCAGTAGAGTCAGACCGCAGCCCGCGCAGGTTATGCGCGAAACGTTCGATGGAGAACGGGCAGGCAGATCCTCAGGCTGAAGGGATCCAGTGATGCGGGCAGTCGTGTGCACGGGATACGGTCCTCCAGATGTTCTTGAACTCCGACAGGTAGAGAAGCCTGCTCCAAAGGATCACGAGGTCCTGATCAAGGTGCACGCGACGACGGTGCACCGTGGGGACGTGAGGATTCGAAGCTTCGATGTTCCTTGGGGGCAACGGTTCATGGCGCGACTGGTCCTTGGCTTCACCCGCCCGAAGAACCCGATTCTCGGGATGGAGCTGGCCGGAGAGGTCGAGTCGGTCGGCAAGGACGTGACCCTCTTCAAGCCGGGCGACGACGTCCTCGCATTCACCGGTTGGGGCCTGGGTGCCTACGCCGAGTACGTATGCTTGCGGGAGAAGCCCAGGAAGTCGATCGCAAAGGATGGGATGCTGGCGGCGAAGCCGGCCAACATGACGTTCGAGGAAGCCGCCGCCGGCGCGGCCACCGGAGGAGCCACGGCACTGCGCATCCTCAGGAAGGCGAACATCGAACGTGGGCAGAAGGTTCTGATCTACGGTGCCTCTGGAAGCGTAGGCACCTACGCGGTGCAACTCGCCAAGTCACTCGGGGCGGACGTCACAGGGGTCTGCAGTACCGCCAATGTGGAGCTGGTGGGATCCCTCGGGGCTGACAGGGTCATCGACTACACGCAGCAGGACTTCACCGAGGGCGACGAGACCTATGACGTTGTCTTCGATGCCGTAGGCAAGCTCTCGCCCTCACAGGCCAAGAGGCCCTTGAGGAAGACAGGCGTCTATCTCAACGTCAACAGGGACTCAGGTTCTGGAGGTGGGAGTCCCGAGGACCTTGTCTTCCTCAAGGAACTCATCGAGACCGGGAAGGTCCGGACGGTCATCGACAGGCGCTATCCGCTGGAGGCGATCGTCGAGGCCCACACGTACGTCGAGAAGGGGCACAAGAAAGGACACGTGGTCGTTACCGTGGCGTAGCGCCCCTCGGGGTTCCCATCGAACAAAGGTATCGAGCTGACGGCCAAGGTAGACTGACCTGAGAGCTGCTCCGCCGCAGCTCATACCTAACACGTTATGCCGCTCTCGATCGTTGGCGTACCTCACGCGTGAATGCAGAGTCGGGGCGGTGTCGGAGATCTAGGAGCATCGGGACGAACGCATGAAGGCAGTCGTTATGGACAGCTACGGGACGCCCGACGTCCTGGAACTGAGAGACGTGGCAAAGCCCGCGCCCAAAGCCGATCAGGTCCTGGTGCGTGTGCTTGCCGCGTCCGTCAACGATTGGGACTGGGGGTTGCTGCGCGGGGCGCCGGTGAATCGCATGCTCAGCGGTCTCTTCACGCCGCGGGTGCATATCCTTGGCGGTGATATCGCCGGGCGTGTTGAAGCCGTGGGCGGAGATGTCAAAGCGTTCCAGCCGGGTGAGGAGGTCTACGGCGATCTGAGCGCGAGCGGTTTCGGCGCGTTTGCCGAGTATGTCTGTGCGCAGGAAGCGGACCTCGCGCACAAGCCGGCCGGAATGACCTTCGAGCAGGCCGCGGCCATCCCGCAAGCAGGCATGCTGGCGGTGCAGGGCCTCATCGATGTGGGCCGGATCCAGTCCGGCCAGAAGGTGCTCCTGAACGGGGCAGGCGGGGGCGTTGGTACGTTCGCCTTGCAGATAGCCAGACTCTACGGCGTTGAGGTGACCGTGGTCGACAAGCCCGGCAAACTGGACATGTTGCGTGCCATGGGCGCGGACCACGTCATCGATTACCTCAAGGAGGACTTCACCGAAGGCGGCAAGTGCTATGACCTGATCCTTGATGTGAAGACCAACCGGTCGCCGTTGGCCTACGCCCGGGCACTGACTCTCAACGGCACCTATGTCACCGTCGGCGGCAGCATCCCGCGCCTGCTGCAGACCCTGGTCCTGGGTCCGTTGCTGGCGCGGCTTTACCACAAGCATGTGCGTGTCGTTGGCCTGAAGCCCAACAAGGACCTCTCCTACATGAACGAGCTGTTCGAAGCCGGCAAACTGCGACCGGTGATAGACGGGCCCTACAAGCTGACCGATCTGCCTGAAGCCTTTCGGCTCTTTGGCACGGGCGATCATAGGGGCAAGATCATCGTCACGATGGCGTGAACGCCGAAACGACGTACTGGAGCGCGGGGGCGCACGGCAGCCCTTGGCGGTTCTGGTCTTCCCCTGATTGGGGTGTTGCGTGAATCCGCGACATAACAACCGGTTCCAGCGGACGGCGTTTCACGCCGCCGCTGAACCGGAGCGTTATGCGCACAGCACGGACCGGTCCTTGACATGTGTCACGTGACACATTACGTTTGACCTATGATCAAGACGTTCGCCGATCGTCAGACCCGGGAGTTGTACGTCAAGGGTAAGTCGAGGCGGCTTCCGCCCGATATCGCCAAGCGAGCGGCACGCAAGCTGGAATACGTCGACTTAGCCATTGGCCTTGACGACCTCAGGGTTCCGCCCGGCAATCGGCTGCACGAACTGGAGCGTGATCGCAAAGGGCAGCACTCAATCTCCGTCAACGACCAGTGGCGTATCTGCTTTCGCTTCGTCGACGGCGATGCCTATGACGTCGAGATCACGGACTACCACTGATGGACGAGGTATGAGATGAGCATTCCGAACACAGGCAAGATGGTGCGCCGGCCCACCCATCCCGGCGAGATGCTGCGCGAGGACTTCCTGCCGGACTACGAGCTCACGGTCGTCGGTCTAGCCGAGGCTCTGGGCGTCTCCCGCCAGTCGGTCAACGAGCTGCTGCGCGGTCGGCGGGCGGTCAGTCCGGCGATGGCCTTGCGCCTGTCGCGGTTGTTCGGCAATTCGCCGGAGTTCTGGCTCAACGCGCAACGCGCGGTCGACCTTTGGGATGCGGCTCAGGCTATCCAGGCGGAAGTCGAGCGCATCAAGCCCCTGAGAGTCGCATAACAACGGCATCCGCCAGACAGCTGCTGCGCGGCTGCAGGTGATGCCGCCGACGTTGGGCAGAGCCCAGAAGGAGCCTGCTGCATCTGAACCCAGGGCCATGACCGCGCGTCTCTAGACGCAGCCCGGGGATGGCCGGAGCGGTGGCATGAGCAAGGGAGGTAGGGGGATGAACCGAAGGCTTCTCTTGACAGGCCTCGTAACACTCGCCGCAGTGGCGGCCCTGTGCGTAGTGGGATGGAGGCAGTCCCCACAGGCCGATGCGAGCACGCCGCTGCCGACTCCGTCGCCGAGCTTCTCCAGCATCTGGATGTCGACGGTCAGCGTCGATCGCCAAGGCTCCGATGTGGACATACAGGCGGGGACGTTCGTCGCTGATCAGGCGGGCGACATGCGCGTGCGCGAGTCGTCCGACATCATGGGGCGCAGCTCGTCCGCCTGGGTCTACGATGCCGCGTCTCAGACGATCACGCGGGCGACCGACCGCGGCACCGGGAGCATCAGCTACTGGCGCATCACCAACGTATCGCCCGACTTCGGGATGCGCATGGGCGTCGTCTCGCCGTTCGAGTACAGCTACAGTGCCGCGGCCATCGTGAGGGCGGCGCTCGCCGAACATGACCCGGGGCTCACCGTCACGGCGACGACGTGCCTCGGCCGCCCCGCCTGGCAAGCCTCGTACACGAAGCGAGGGTGGCGGCACACGACCACGGTCGACAAGGCAACGGGCTTCCCGCTGCGCTACGTCCTCGCCGACATCCGCTCGCCGCGGACACACAGAAGCGTCTGGCGCGTCGTCGACATCGAGACGGACGTCCCGGTGAGCGCGGATACCTTCACACTGGACATCCCCGCTGGCGCCACTGTCGACAGCGCGAGCGAGTACGAGCACTTCGCGACCACCGACAAGCTCGCCTCGCAGGTCGGCTACCAGCCCTTCCTGCCGCCCTCGCTTCCCGAAGCCAGCGTACTGGCGACGGCTTCCACCCATCCCAACCCCTGGGGACCGTACACGTGGATCTTCCCCGTATCCCATCCCTGGGTCGACCTCTCCAAGCTGCCCGACAACGAGACGCATCTCTACTACCACCGCGGCTACGACTGGTTCACGGTGATCGAGTCGCCACGGGTCGGGCTCGGAAACTCTGTGCCGCGTGAGCTTGACCGACGCCCGCCTTTCTCCTACCGCAAGATCGTTCTCCAGTCCGGCGCTTTCGCCGGCAAGACGGCGCGCACCTGGATGGGTGACGGCGCCACGCTCTACGTCCAGAACGGAGACTACGCTGTGGAGATTTCGGGGGACCTGACGCGCAGTGAGCTGCTAGCCGTTGCGGGGTCGCTACAGCAGTAGCTCTCGATGATGGTTGGCCGCGGGAATCCCGCGTTCACGATCCAGGCCATGCCCAACAAGCGCATCTCGGTGTCAGACCGGCCCGAACGGTATGATGAACTACAGAGCGCGGTGGGCCGGCAGCTCACGCGCCCAGCGTTAGCATCACTCCCCCCACGCGCATTGTCACCCTTGCACGGTAACCGTGTAAGCGGTAAACTTGTTCCATGATCGCATCGTTCGGGGACCGCGCGACGGAAGACCTTTACCACGGCCGGCCGACTGCCCGCGCGCGGCGATTCCCGCGCGATGTGGTCGACGCGGCCCTGGTGAAGATGGACTCGCTCAACGGCGCGGCCTCGATGCTGGACTTGCGCTCACCGCCCGGCAACCGCCTCGAGGCGCTCAAGGGCGAGCTGAAGGGCTGGCACTCGATCCGTGTCAACGACCAGTGGCGATTGTTGTTCCGCTGGCAGGGCAACGACGCCCACAAGGTACGTCTGACCGACTACCACTGAAAGGAGGCTCGCTGTGATCCCCGAGAACCGCATCCCAACCCACCCAGGCGTGATTCTGGCCCAGGAGTTCCTCGCTCCGCTGGGCATTTCCCAGGTGGCCCTGGCGGCGCACCTCGGCGTGCCGGTCCAGAGGGTCAACGAGCTGGTGCGCG
>Ga0209429_10002472_pt1 | contig 10918 bp, 9 predicted proteins | sample BarGraNGADG00212_3_FD_184493 | JGI IMG/M metagenome (GOLD analysis project Ga0209429, IMG submission 184493) | Arctic peat soil microbial communities from Barrow, Alaska - Barrow Graham LP Ref core NGADG0004-212 (SPAdes) (version 2) | ecosystem: Environmental > Terrestrial > Soil > Wetlands >... | reverse complement strand
TCCTCCTCAGTAGGGTACATCTGCATGAACTCGATCAACGTCTTGGGATGCCGCACCATCTCCGCCTCCTTGTCAGTAGCTGCCCACAAGGCTACTCGGGGCACCGGACGGAAGGGGATGGTCATGTGGCGTGGGATGCCGGCGTGCCCGAAGTCGACCCCTACACTGCCGTGCTCGAACGCCTCGCGTTGCGGCACGCTGTTCCCCTCGCCTGGAATGTTGGGATCCGGGAGCTGGGATGCGTCAATCTGCCCCCTTGGTTGCGCCCCATGCCCCCAGCCTCCCAGGCTGAGTCCAACTCGGCGTCTGCCTATGCAGCCTTTGTCGACGCCGGAGGGTGCCTGACCGCCGCAGCCATGGTATCGGGTCTGATCGAGGAGCACGTGCTCCCTGACATCCCCTGCCTGGTCACCGTCGAGCATTCTCTGACGGGTGGGGCCATCAGCGCCCTGTCCGCCTGGCTTGGCCCCGAGAACCTGTCGGTCGTCGTCCTCGACGCCCACACAGACGCCATACCGGTCTCGGTGACCGCCGGGGCCATCCACTACGATGCCGAGACAAACCCCTCGTCGGTGTACTCCCTTGACGATCCTCTGCTGCACGAGCGCGGCGAGAGCTACAACGCGAGTTCCTTCCTGCACTATCTGCTTGCCCAGGGGTTCATCCTGCCTGCCAACCTGTACCTGCTGGGCGTGGCTGACTACCCGCCGAGCCGGGCCTTCCGGCTGGAAGACCCGCGCATGGCCCGCTACACGGGCGCCTACTCCCACTTGAAGAAGCGGGGAGTGAAGATCCTGACCCGCGATGACATCATGGTCAGCCCCGGGCGCGTTGACTGGGAGCTTGGCCGCATCACCACCCCCTACGTCTACGTCTCTGTGGATCTGGACGTGGGCTCCGGGGCCGCCTTGCAGGGCGTGCGCTTTCGCGAGCGCGAAGGCCTCCCCCCGGCGGCGCTCGAGTCCCTGGCCGACTCCCTGGGCAGGCTGGTCCACACGGTCGAGCTGGCCGGCCTGGACGTGAGCGAGCTCAACCCCCGCACGGCGGGACCGGGCCCCCTCGCTCCCGACGACTGCACCTACGACTTCGCCTGCCTCTTCCTGGAAGCGCTTCTGGGCGAGCGGCTCACTGAGACGGCCTTCGAGCCGTGGAAAGGAGAGAGATAGATGTCCATGCACCTGCAGTTCGAACCCTTGAAGTGCATCGGCTGCGGTCGCTGTGAGGTGGCCTGTGGGCACCTTCGCGACGAGGGCTACACGGTGACCTCCGCGAGCCTCATGCTCTACCGCGCCGAGGAGAAGAAGAACTTCTTCGGGCTCCTGTACAAGACGCAGACCGAGCTGGTGGCCGCTCGTCCCGACGGGGTCCGGGTCAACAAGCAGGGGGAACCGCAGGAGGAATCCTCTCCGGGCGGCAAGCCCATATTGCTGCGCCCTCCCTGCGACGAATGTGATCCGGCACCCTGCGTTCGGTCGTGCCCTACCGGCGCCGTGACTCTCTGAAAACGAGGAGGGGATATGTACCTATACAACGAGAAGCTCCTTGTGGTGGACCTCACCGCCGGCACGTTGCAGGTTCAGTCGCTCTCTGACGACCTGGCTGAGAAGACCATCGGCGGAGCCGGACTGGCGGCCCTTCTGCTGGAAGAACACGCAGAGGGGGATCCGGTCGTGTTCGCCACCGGTCCCCTTACCGGCACCCTGTTCCCGGGCGCCGCCCTGGCCGTTCTCACCCGTAAGCTGGCGAGTGGCGCCCTGGTTCACGCCCCCCTCTCCCTTTTTATGGGCAGTGAGCTCAAGTATGCGGGCTTCGACGCGGTGGTCATCAAGGGTGTATCCGCCCGGCCCGTCTACCTCTGGGTCCATGACGGCCTGGCTTCGCTGGAGGACGCATCTACCCTCGTCGGACTGGACACTTGGGAGGTGTCCGATGCCATCAAGGGCGACAGGGGGGACAACGTCGTGCAGGTGCTGGCGGTGGGGCCGGCGGGAGAGGCAGGCAGCTCAGCGGCGCAGCTGGTGGCCAACTACTGGGCGACCGGGGACCGAGCCGGGTTCGGCGGCATCCTTGGCGCCAAAGGCCTGAAGGCCATCGCCCTTCGCGGCCTGGGACTGATCGACGTCGAGGAGCCGGAGGAACTCTTCGAGCGCTCCCTCGAACTCGGGATGACAGCTGCCGGCTCGGCCCCGGCCCAGGGAATCGCCGGAGAAGATTCCGCCCTGCAGGCCTGGCTCGCACCGTTCATCCATCGCCACCGCGGCTGCTTCTCCTGCCCGCTGGCGTGCTTCACCTATCTCAAGTATGATGAGGATCCGGCGCAGATGGGTCCTGCGGCCGAGGAGCCCGGCTTTCTCGCCACGGACCGCGAGGCCCTGGAGGTGCTGAGGGTCGCCGGGCTGGAGGCCGAAGGCTCGTTACGTCTTCTCGAAGCGGCGAGCCGCCGTGGCCTCGCCCCCCTTCCAGTAGCCAACCTGGCGGCCGGGCGTGGTTCCACCGACACCTCTCTTCTAGGCGAGGTCGAGGCCGCCGGCCAGGAGCCGGAGGGGCCAGTCGCGCTCACCGAGACAGGCGTCCTCGGTTACCTCCTCGGTGTATGCCCGGTTGTGCTGGCGGCGGAGCCCGCCCTCAGCGAGGAGGAGCTGCTGGAGGCCCTCCGCATGGGGAGCGGGCTCGAGCTAGAGCCGGGAGCGCTGGCCGGTCTACTTCCCTCGGGCCTCCTCGGGCTGGCCCGCGGGGCTTAGAGAGGGGGAGGCGTGTCGTACGAGCACCCAGCACTTTTCTATCTGCTCGCCTTCATGGCCGTGGCTGTCCTGGCTGTCGGACTGGGCGCGCGGGTGCTTCTGTGGAGGAAGCTCGCCTCGACGGACACCGTCCGCGGCGGCGGGCATTTTCTCCGTGCCCTGCTCGGCCCGGCTATCTTTCAGACCCGGCTCCTGCGGCTGAGCCGCGTGCGCTGGCTCATCCATATGGCCATCTTCTGGGGATTCCTACTGCTGTTCGTCGAAAGCTTCTGGCTCATGGCGCTCCAGTGGGTTGTGCCCGAAGGGGGAGCCACCGCCCGATTCTTCGCCGACTCCACGGGCGAGGCTATACTCGGCCTTTGGGGAGACGTGTGGGGACTGGTGCTGCTGATCGGCTTGGTCGCCGCTCTCGTCCGCCGGTACGCCGTCCGCTCTCCTCAGCTGGAGACCCTGCTCGAGGACGCGGTGGCTCTTTGGTTCCTGTTGGTGGTGACCCTGACCGGGTTCGCCGCCGAGGGCGCGCGCCTCGCCCTCGAAGGGGAGGCGACCTCCTGGGCCTTCATGGGCCGTGGTTTCATGTGGGTGAAGCCTGCTTTCGGGCTCGAAGACCCCATGACTCTTTTCTGGATCCACGGGATCCTGTCTCTTCTTCTCATCGCCTACCTGCCCTACAGCAAGCTGGGCCACGTGTTCGCGGCCCCAGTGCAGATTGCCCTGCGGCGGTCCGCGCGCGAGAGAGCCCCAGCCAGCGCGGATCGGGCCTGCGGCGGTCCGCGCGCGCGCGAAAGAGGAGGTGAGCCCGCGTGAGCGATAGCCTGGACTGGTCGCGGCTAAGCTGGCGGCACATGCTCGAGCTGGAGGCCTGCGCCCGCTGCGGCGAGTGCCAGACCATGTGCCCGGTGTTCGAGCAGGACTCGCGGGAGGGTGTGCTCCCGCGGGGCAAGGCCCGAGGCTACAAGAGCCTGCTGCACGGGGAGAATTCTCTGCTTCGCCTCCTCCGCCGTCGGCCGAGCGACGACGAGGTGCAGGGGCTCGTCAGCGATCTATACGAGTGCTCCGTCTGCGGCCAGTGTCGCGAGGTCTGCCCGGTAGAGATCGACACGGTGGAGCTGTGGGAAGCTCTGCGGGCGGCTACGGTGGCCGCCGATAAGGGACCGCTCCCCGCCCACCAGGCTCTCTACCAGAGCATCCAGAACAACGACAACCCCTGGCAGCAGCCCCGCACCTCACGGGATCGCTGGGCGACTCGGGCGGCTAAGGGCAAGAGCGCCGAGATCGAGCCGGTGGCCAACATCGCCGAGCGAACCGCCGAGGTGCTCTACTTCGTCGGCTGCACCGCCGCCTTCGACATGAACATCAAGCAGGTGGCGGTCAACACGGTGCGCGTGCTGCAGGCGGCCGAGGTCGACTTCGCCATCCTGGGCCAAGAGGAGCACTGCTGCTGCAGCGTGATGCTGCGGGTAGGGCTGCGCGACCAGTTCGGTGAGCGAGCCCAGGCGCACATCGAGCAGCTGAACTCCCTGGGGATCCGGACCTTGGTCACCTCCTGCGCAGGCTGCTTTAAGACCATCGCCCAGGACTACCCGCGCATAGCGCCGCTTGATTTCGAGGTACTGCACATATCGCAGTTCATGCTCCGGCTCATGGAGGAAGGGCGGTTGACCTTGGAGGGCGAGGTTCCGCTTAGCGTGACCTACCACGATCCCTGCCACCTGGGCCGGCACCGGGGGGTCTACGACGCCCCGCGCGAGGTGTTGGCGCGGGTGCCGGGTGTCCAGCTGGTGGAGATGGCGAGAAACCGGGAGCGGGCGCGCTGCTGCGGTGCCGGCGGCGGCCTGAAGGCGGGCTTTCCCGACGTGCAAGACCGGATCAGCCAGAGCCGCGTGCAGGAGGCGGAGGCCACGGGCGCCGAGGCGCTGGTCTCGTCGTGTCCCTTCTGCTATCAGGGCCTGCAGGTGGGCATCAACTCCTCGGGCTCCGCGCTCCGCATGATGGACCTGACCGAGGTAGTGAGCGCCGCCTTGCAGAAAGGGACCCAGGAAGCAGTTTCGCCGCCCCCGGCTCCGGGGGCAGATGCCGTCCCGGCCGAGCAGGACGAGCCGGTCACCGCGTGAGCCGGAAAGCAGGTAGGCGGCGCGAGCTTCGGCTGCGGGCCTCCCTGGCCGACCGGCCGGTGGGCATCTACGCCGGCGCCGGCGCCTCTCATTCCTGGACCTGGTTGGTCGACTGCCTCGAGGCGCAGGGGGTACCCCGCCTGCGCCTCCTCGGCGAGCAGGATCCCGCCGCCAGCGGTCTGGAGGGTCTAAGCGCTTTCCTGGTCGGGGGTGGTGACCCCCAGGCGATGGCCGCCGGCATGGGTCCGGGCGGTGCCTGCGCCATCCGCCGTTTCGTGGAGGCTGGTGGCCTCTACGTCGGATTCTGCGCCGGCGCCTATCTGCCAATCCCGCTCGGACTACCCGTGATGGATCCCTTCGCCCTGACCGGCCTCGCGCTGGCCAACGTGGTGGACGAGCTGCCTCCCGCCCGGGCGCTTCCCACCAAGCTCGCCACTCCCTACATGGATCGTTTCGTGCTGCACCCGGCCAGGGAGGGACTCCTGGTCCGCAGCGCGCCCTCCGAGCTCGACTGGCCGGAGGTCTTCGAGGTTCCTCTTTACGGAGGCGCGCCGATGACCCTCGGGCCCGAGGAGGAGCCTCTTGCCTACTTCGCGCGCTTCACCCCGCGCACGCTCTTCCTGGTCGAGGAACAGTTGGCCGGGGAGATTCTGCTGAACAAGGTGGCCGCCTGCCGGCGGCGGGTGGGTCTGGGCGAGCTCTACCTCTTCGCTCCCCACCTGGAGAACCCCCATTACGTGGCGGGCCATCCGCTACTCCTGCGACTCCTGGAGGAGAAGGCGGGCACCGCCAGGCCCCCTGAGGACCTCTCCAGCCCGCGCCCGGCGGCGTCCGCGCCGGCTGGCCCCGAGGAGGTGGGCCGGCTGCGGCGCAGCGCCTCCGAAGCCCGCATCGTGGCCTTCGCGCTCGAGTTTGAGGACGTCCACTGGCGGCTGGGCGAGAAGTACTACGAGCCGGGCAAGATCGTGGTCTTGCTGGACGCCCTCTGGAAGCGGCTCAGCCGGGCCCCCCCCTGCCTCTCGGCCCTCCTCGCCCGCGAGCTGAACGAGGATCTCGAAGAGATCCTGCTCCTGCTCAAAGGTATCCGGCGCGACTTGGCTGCCGGCCTGGATACCCACCCGGCGGCCGAGAAGCTCTTCCCGCTCCTGGGCAGGGCAGTGCGGCGGTTCATCGACGCCTACCTGGATGCTCGGGGCGCGCGGGCTGTGGGGACCACGGCGGCTTGACCAGCGGCTTGACCAGCTGCTTGACAGAGGACGCCGCCGGGCGACACATGACCCGCTTGGACGCACGCTTGAAAACCCGGCTCCAGTCGCTGGGGGTACGGGTTATGGACCCTGAAGGCGATCGAGATCCCGAGTGGGCCGGGAGTGAGTACGGCACCCGGCGTCGGGGAGGGGCAGGGCCGGCGGAAGGAGTCACTCTCCTGTGCGGGGGCGCGGCGGTCAACGTGCCCTCCGCTCGCCCCGAACTACCCTCCCCTTTCCGCTGGACGCATTCCGCGGCCACGGGGTTGCTGGAAGGCCCGGGATGGGCGATAGAAGCCGGCACCCCGGCGAGGGAGGAGTTCTATCGCCGGTGCACCCAGGACGGAGCCGCCTTTGGCGAGGTCGCGCTTCTGCACGGCAGTGATTGCCTCGCGTCCACCGTCATCCAGTCCTGCGCCTACTGGGGTGGTCCCGAAGGCTGCGCCTTCTGCGGAATCGGGACAAGCTTGCGCGAAGGGAGGACGCTGGCTCGTAAGACGCCGGCGCAGCTGGTCGAGGTGGCGAAGGCCGCGCTCGAGCTGAGTGTCACGCACGTCACTCTGACCAGCGGCTCGGCGCGTAACGGGCGGCCTGAGGTCGAGCATCTGGCCGCGTGCAGCCGAGCGTTGGTAGAGGCTACCGGGCTGCCCGTGCAGGTGCAGGCCCTCGCGCCCTCCCTCGCCGATCTGCGTCTGCTGCGGCAGGCCAGAGCGGCCAGCATCGGCCTGCACGTGGAATCTCTGGATTTCCAGGTGCTTGCCAGCGTCGCTCCCGTGAAGGCCAGGTTGGGGTGGCCCGGGTTCGTCGAACTCTGGCGGCAGGCGGTGAAGGTCTTTGGGCCCTGGCAGGTGTCTACCTACGTCATCATCGGATTGGGCGAGCGGATCGAGACGACTCTCTCGCGGCTCGCCGAGGTAGTGGCCGAAGGGGTCTATCCCCATGTCGTGCCCTTCCGGCCGGTTCCGGGCGCGAAGCTGGCCTATCTCTCTCCTCCCGACCCGGCTCTCATGGAGGAGCTCTACCGGGAGACCGCCCGGCTTCTGCGGGCGGCCGGGGGTTCCTGGCGCAAGATCGAAGCGGGGTGCGGCAAGTGTACAGCCTGCTCCGCCCTCTCCGATTTCGAGGAGGAGCTTCAGGCAGGCGGGCGGGACCTGCCCGCCCCGGCTCGCTGGCGAGTTCCGGATAGGCAGACCTCGAATCCGGCGTTCCCGACTTCGGTGAGCAGGCCGTGAAAGGCGTGCACGTCGGCCTGGCCGAGACCGAGGAGCTGCGGGAGGCCGCCCTGGCAATCCGGCGGGAGGTGTTTTGCCGGGAGCAGGGCCTGTTCGATGGCTCGGATGAGGACGTGTACGACGAGCGCGCCGTCCATCTGGTTGCCTTCGCCGACGGCGCCGTGGTCGGGACCGTGCGCCTGTTTGAGCGGGAGCCGGGAGTGTGGATGGGCGGCCGGCTGGCAGTGCTGTCCGGTCATCGCGGAGGGACGGGCTTTCGACTTGTGCGGCGCGCGGTCGAGGAGGCCCGCCGGCAAGGGGCCGCGGTGTTCCTGGCAAGCGTGCAGTCTCCCAATGAGCGGTTCTTCCAGCGGCTGGGCTGGTATACTGTTGGTCCCGGAGAGGAGTTGCGGGGGATGCCGCACGTGATCATGGAGGCGCCTTTGTGGGTCGAAAGCCGCAGGTGGGAGAACGCGTGATGCCCGCCCTACCCTCCACCGACCGGCTCGCGGCCGGATGCGCCGGGCGCGACGGGGAGGTGGCCGGGGTGGCTCCCGGCGCTGCTGCCGGGGCCGCGGCTCTCCTACTCGGGCAGGTGCGGGAGCAGCTCGCCGGCTCGATTGGTCTCGCCCGCAAACGCGAGATAGGCGAGGTGGTCCGGGAGTTGGGCGCGGGCTTTCTCCCCCTCGATTGGCCGCCCTGCTTCGGAGAGGACGCCGCGGCCATCCCCCGGGGTGACGGCTACCTGCTGCTGGCGGCGGACGGGATCCGGCATACCCATCTGGTCGACCCCTTCTGGGCGGGCTACTGCAGCGTCCTCGTGAACGTCAACGACATAGTGGCAACCGGCGGCTACCCCCTGGCCATGGTGAATGTGGTCGCGGGTGGGCGGGCCGACCGCCGCAAGGAGCTGCTGACGGGGATTGCGTTCGGCTCCCGGCACTTTGGCGTGCCTATGATCGGTGGCCACCTACATCCCGACGGGGAGGAGGAATCGGTGACCGTGGCTATCCTCGGCACCGCCCGCCGCCTGGTAAGCAGCTTCGCGGCTCGCCTAGGTGACGATCTCGTCGTGGCTGTAGACCTCTCCGGTTCCTGGCACGAGCCCTTCCCGCACTGGGATTCGACCTCCTTCCGGCGGCCCGGGGAGTTGAGCGCGCAACTGTCCGTCGTTCCTGCACTGGCCGAGTCGGGCCTCGTGCGGGCAGGCAAGGACATCAGTAACCCGGGACTCCTCGGCACCCTCCTCATGCTGATGGAGAGCTCGGCTGTGGGAGCCCGCGTCGATATTGATTCCCTGCCGATGCCGGCAGGGGTGGCGTTGCCCCGCTGGCTCGAGTCCTACCCGGGCGTGGGCTTCGTGCTGGCAGTACCGCCCGGTTGCTCGCCCGCGGTCATCGCTGCCTTTGAGGAGGTGGACATGGCCGCTCGAGTCGTCGGTAGCTTCGCCGGCGGGAGCAGGCTTGTCGGCCTGTCCGGTGGGTCGTGCATGGAGCTCTGGGATGTGGCGCGGCAGCCGGTCATGGGGGTGCACGGCGCGGGTGCGAAGGCGTGAGAGGGAAGGTGATAGTCGTGAGAGGGAAGGTGATAGTTGTTCTCGCCCTGCTTCTTGCCGCCACCACGCTCCTCGGTCTAGCATCCTGCGGCGGCGCAGACCCCGAGGGGATCGTCACTGTGGTCCAGATCGCGCCTGCCGGCATGGAGGACGCGCTGGCGGCCGGAGAGATCGACGCTTTTCTCGCCTGGGAGCCCTTTCCGGCGAAGGCGGTCGCTGCGGGGACCGGCCACTATCTGGTCCAATCCGGCGAGATATGGCCCGACCATCCTTGTTGCATTCTCGCAGTAAGCCAGGAGGGGGCAGATGCGCGCACCGAGGAGGCCCTGCTCTGGGTGCATGCAAAGGCAACGCGTTTCCTGGTGGCGCAGGCTCGCCAGGAGGAGGTTCTGGACTATGGCGTGGAGCTCGCGTCCGAGCCTCGGGCCATCGTGAGCGAAGCCCTCAGCCATATGAGCTTCTCCCCGACAGATCCCCTGCCCGGTCTGCGCAAGATCGCCGAGGACCTGAAAGGCCTCGGTCTGCTCCCGTCTGATACAGGCGAGGCGTTTTGGCGAGGCTTCGGCCGCACTGACCGGCTGGCTGCTGTCAGTGAACGCCTCCAGGCTGACCCAACCTGGGTGCCTGCGGCCGGCCCGGGGGAGCTGCGCCTCGGATATATCGCCAAGGACCTGCACCAACTGGCGCTGTATGTCGGCGTGAAGGAGAGGCTCTTCGAAAAGGTCGGGCTGGTTCCGGGCCGTAACCTCTCCCTGCGGCCCTATCCCAACGGCGTCGCCATTATGCAGGCCTTCTCGGCCGGAGAGTTGGACGCGGCCTATCTCGGAGCGGTCCCCGCATTATTGAAGAGCGTGAACGACCGGGTTCCGATCGCGGTCGTCGCCGGCGCCAACCAGGAAGGATCCGCGCTGGTGACCAAGGCCGGCATCGATCGAGTGGAGGATCTCGCCGGCCTTCGCGTGGCCGTTCCGCAGGTGGGTACCGTCCAGTACGTTCTCCTGCTGGTGTTGCTGGAGCGCCATGGCCTCAAGTTCAGGCTCGGCTAGTGTCGCGTTCTTCAAGTAATGTGATAGAATAGGCGCACCATACCGCGAGCAGGAGGTGCGCCGTGCCCAAGGGTGAGAGATACCGTATCGAGGTGCCTCCCGAGGATGAGGTCACGCTGCGCATGTGGGCCGCTTCTCGCAAAGGAGAGCGCCGTCTCTGTGAACGGGCCCGCGTCATCCTGCTGTCGGCCGCGGGCAAGCCGCTGACGGCGATCAGCACGGCCACCGGGCTCAGCCCCCAGGCCGCCTCCAAGTGGCGGCGGCGCTACCTGGAGGCGGGCCTCGACGGACTCGCCGATCTGCCCCGCTCCGGCCGTCCCGCGCGGATCGCGCCGCCGGCCCGTCTGGCCGTGCTGGCGCTGGCCTGCAGTAAGCCCCCCGACGGCTGCACCCGTTGGAGCACCCGCCGCCTGGCCGAGAAGACCGGCATCGGCGCGACCTCCGTGCACCGCATCCTGCACGAGGGCCGCCTCAAGCCGCAGCGGGCCAAGTACTGGTGCGGGCGCAGCCCCGATCCCGAGCTTGAGGCCAAGCAGGCGGCGATCCTCGGGCTCTACCTCGATCCCCCGACGGGCGCCCTCGTCGTGTGCGTCGCTGAGAAGAGCCGGGTCCAGGCGCTCGAGCGCACGCAGCCCGAGCTGCCCATGCAGGCCGGCGCCCCCCGCCGCCTTACGGCCACCGAGAAGCGCCCCGGCGCCACCTGCCTGCCGGCCGCCCTGGCGGTGCCCTCGGGCGCGGCCCGCGGGCGCTGCGTGGAGGCAAGCGACCACACGACCTTCCTGCGCTTCCTCAAGGCTCTCTACCGCCAGCACCCGCGGCGCCTCACCCTGCACTTCACCCCCACCTACGCCTCCTGGCTCAACCAGGTGGAGATCTCGCTTAGGGCCTATCCCTGTAGGGCAGCCGCGAGGCGTGCGCCGTGGGCCTTCTTGAAGGCGATCAGGCCGCACGCCAGCTGCAGCAGGGCGAGATGGTTCTCGGCTTTCTTCGACCAGCGCACGAGC